>Ga0302170_10000202_pt1 | contig 24107 bp, 23 predicted proteins | sample I_Fen_N2_1_FD_193492 | JGI IMG/M metagenome (GOLD analysis project Ga0302170, IMG submission 193492) | Peat permafrost microbial communities from Stordalen Mire near Abisko, Sweden - I_Fen_N2_1 | ecosystem: Environmental > Terrestrial > Soil > Wetlands > Permafrost | place: Sweden: Abisko...
GAATATTGGTTGCTGCCACCACACGTACGTTTGTTTTCTCGACTCGTGAAGAACCTACTTTCATAAATTCTCCACTCTCGAGTACGCGTAATAGTCGAGCTTGCGTGGCAAGAGGCAATTCTCCAACTTCATCTAGAAAGATAGTACCTTTGTCGGCTTCTCCGAAGTAGCCTTTTCGTTCGCCGATCGCACCGGTGAAGGCTCCTTTTTCGTGCCCGAAAAGTTCGGAGTCGATAGTTCCTTCGGGAATAGCGCCACAGTTAACTGCGACGTATGGGCCATGTTTGCGAGGACTAATTTGATGGATGATGCGTGGAAAATTCTCTTTCCCTACACCGCTTTCTCCGGTGATGAGTACAGTTAAATCAGTAGGTGCTACTTGTACGGCAATATCAAGTGCACGATGCAATTCGGCATCCATGCCTATGATGCCGAAGCGAAGTTTCAGTTGTTGCAGATCAGCGGCCATCTCTTTTTTTTTTCCTTTTATTTGGGCAAAGGTACACAATTTTATTTGGATCACAAAGTCCTCTTAAGAATTTTTTCTTTTTACAGGTAGCCTTTTATGGGCAAAAGAAATTGCTCCCGCCTTAATCGCATGTAGCTATTAGGCGGGAGCAATATAGTATTATTACTAGAGTACTATGTTAGTCAATCTCCTGATCGGCTTCGTAGCCACCCATTTCGCGGATTGCATTCTTTAACATGGCAAATTGCTCGAATAAGTCGTGTACAGGCTTTTCGTCAAGTTTGTGCATCGGGCTCTTGAGATAGAAAGACAACCAATATTGGATTCCTCCTTTTCCGGCACGGCTTGCAAGGTCACTAAGTAACACAAGGTCGAGTAGAAGAGGTGCTGCGAGGATACTGTCTTTGCAAAGAAAATCGACTTTAATTTGCATGGGGTAGCCCATCCATCCATATATATCAAGGTTGTCCCATCCTTCTTTGTCATCGCCACGAGGTGGGTAGTAGTTAATACGTACTTTGTGGAAGATGTTTTTGTAAAGGTTGGGGTATTCTTCACCGTCAAGGATGGTTTCGATTACCGACAATTTGCTGACTTCCTTGGTCTTGAAGTTTGCAGGATCGTCGAGCACTTCGCCGTCGCGGTTACCTAGAATGTTGGTAGAGAACCAACCGTTCAGTCCTAGCATACGTGTTTTAAGTGCAGGAGCTAATACGGTCTTCATCATAGTCTGACCAGTCTTAAAGTCTTTGCCGGAGATAGGCACATTATGCTTCTCTGCGAAGTCCCACATAGCGGGGGTGTCTACACAAAGATTTGGTGCACCCATAATGAAAGGGCATCCCTCTGCAATTGCTGCATATGCATAACACATACTAGGTGCAATGTTCTCTTTGTCGTTCGACTTCATGGCTTTTTCAAGAGCTTCAATAGAATAGTGCACTTCTTTGTTTAGAGGTACATATATTTCTGTGCTGGCAGCCCAAATAACTACGATACGGTCGCATCCGTTTGCTTGTTTAAAGTTGCGGATATCTGTGCGGAGTTCTTCCATTAACGCCCAACGGCCCTTATCTTCTTTAATATGTGTGCCGTTAAGACGTTTTACGAAATTGTGATCGAATACAGCAGGCATTGGTTTAATGGCTTGCAATTCCTCTTTTACAGGGTTGATATCCTTCTCTTTGAGTACTTCTGCATGAATTGCTGATTCGTAAGCTGTATCAGGAAAGATATCCCATGCACCTAGAACGAGGTCGTTGAGGTTGGATAACGATACTATCTCATTTATTTTTTTATATTGTTTTTGATCCCCTTTTCCAACGCGCATGGATGCGAGTTGGGTGAGTGAACCGACAGGTTGAGCAAGGCCCTTACGAGCCATGAGTACGCCTGTAATGAAGGTGGAAGTAACGGCTCCCAATCCTACGCATAATACGCCGAGCTTGCCATTTGCTGGCTTTACTTGTTTGTTGTCATTCATTTTTTTTCTAATTTTCTTTCTATCTAGAGAATGTTGTTTGTCCTTTTTTATAGCAATAAATATTCTAACTCTTTTAAATCTGTAATTACAGCATCGCAAAGAGTTTCGTCCTCTTCTTTTTCTTCCCACGCAGGGCCTTTTAACCAAATAGTATGGCAACCGGCTTTATGTGCTGGGAGTATATCTTTCGAGAACGAGTCACCGATAACTACCACTTCTTCAGCTTTGAGTTGCAACGCTTCTACACCTAGGGTGAATATTTTGGGGTCTGGCTTGCGCACGCCTACTACTGCTGATTCTATGATATTATCAAAACGACAAAGTAAGTGAAAGTTTTCGAGAACGGCGCGAATATTTCCATAAAAATTAGATACAAGTGCTAATTTATGTTTACTTGAAATCTTTTCGACTATATAATTGGTCTTTTTGACTACTTCTTGAACTCGTTTCATGCAGTGTTGTGAGATGCTTTCAATATACATTTCAGAATTCTCATTAGTAATTATTTTTTTACTAATAAGGTAGTCTATTTGGATTTTCGTTTTTATGCGTAGCACATCGAGAAAATCATGTTCGGGCTTAATGAGTGGCTGGGTTGCTAAAGTTCGTTCACCTTGCACATAGGCTTCGCGGAATTGTACTTTGCTAACAGGCACTTCTACAAAGCAATAAGCTTCCCATAATACTTCTGCCCAGTGACATCCATTTGTATCGATTGTGCCTCCATAGTCGAAAATAACGCCTCTTATATGTTTAAATTCGGCTTTCATCTTATTTTATATCTTCTGTAATTAGTGACTCTTCTTTCTTTTCCTTGGAAATTTTGTTACCAAATCGCATCAGGGTAATTCCGATTGCAATCCAACATAATTCTAGAACACGAACGATTAGCCCTAGGTAAATACCTAATGAGGAGCGTAGTGCCAATTGTCCCATCACTAAAGCGAAACCTCCTTCGCGCGCCCCAAGTTGCATGGGGGAGAAAAAGAAAAAATTCGCAAAAAGGCTAGTAAAACTCTGAATCAGAAGGCAGTCGAAGAAGGATATATTAGGAGCAAGGATTCCTAGAATGATCCAGATCTCTAAACAATTAGTGATGCGAGCCAGCAGCTCTAGCAGTAATGCTCCGATAAAAGTACCACGATGCTGATTGTTCAGCTCTGCAATTTGTTGGTCGATTTCATGAATGCTTTCTGCTTTCTCTTGACTGAACCGTATGGCCCATTTCTTAATGAAAGGTATTTTCTGGCAAAGTTTTAGGGTGCGTTCGGCCATGCCGTTTTTATATCCTTTTAGAAAGAAATAAATGGCAAGGCTACAAAAGATGGCTGCTGCAATAAGGAACGATCCCATTGCGGCATCAACCGGATATAGTATAAGAAATAGTGGAATAGAAAGTAGCCAAAACCAAAAATGTGAGAAAATGTGTGTCATCACGTAAAGTATGACTTTGCTCGTGGCTTTCTTTGCTCCAAGATAGGGGGTCAGCTCCATGATGCGATAAGGGCCTCCTCCCATTAATCCGACAGGGGTCGCATAATTTAACGCAAAACCGCTGATCGAGTATTTGTAGAGTTTCCAAAAAGGAACTTTGTTCTGTTTATCATCGTGAATGATAATATACCATGATAAGGTGTTCAGTAAATAAATCCCGACCCAAAGAAGCATGATTAGAGGAAACCAATAACCTGCTCTTTTTAGATTTTTCAATAATTCTTCCCATTGCATATCGAATGTGAGTACCATAACTACTATTGCTATAATACCGATTGATAAGAATAAGTTACGCCATTTACTGCTCATGAGGTTGTACTTTGTTTTATATTTGTAGATTATTGTATCTCGTTTTTTATCTTTATGGTTAATTCGCGGCAGAGTTTTTCGTGCGCATATACTAGGTACAAATACAACATAAGCAAAATAGTAAGTTCGAATGCAAAATAAAACCAAGGTTCTCCTAAAAGAAGAGAAAGACTAAGTACTATCGCACGCGTATTGAAGGTAAGTATGTTGCAGTATTTCATAAGAGGAAGGCTTCCTTTTCGGAAGTCTTCGCGTACCCATTCTGGCAATAAATCTGCTGGTAAACCATGATTCTCGGGTGCCAGTTTGGTTGCCTCATCTCCATAGCATCGTTTTACGTAGCTAAAGAATTCCTGACATTGTGGAGACCGCTTTTCTTGTTTTCGAGTATAGGCTTTGTAGAAGTACTGGAACGCCTTTCGAATCGGCTGTTTTGAGAAGCTAAGTTCCCGATAAATCTTTTCTTGTAGACTGGCATGATCGAGTTCGCTACCGGCCTTTCCTTTTAAAAAGAAAAGATGGATGTTGCGATAATAATCGGCCATACAAGCTTGCTGACTGTGAGCAAATCCTGCCAAGATCGCTAAAATGAAGATGGTGAATCCCCAAGGTTGTGGCTTACATTGAAAGAGATCGGTTAGAAAAGTTGGAATCTGCTCAGGCATTAATCGAAAGCAGATGGCCGTATAAATGCTTATAAACCAAAGGTCGCCTGAAGCTCCATCAAGGATGCGGCCAAGTTCCGATTTCTGTCCGGTAAGTCGTGCCAATTGTCCATCGGCACTGTCGTATGTATTGGCCCAAATGAGCAAAAAGATTCCTAAAAGAGTGACGGCAATATTTTCAAAATAAAAGCAAATGCCTGCTCCTATTCCCAAAAAAATGCTGAGGATCGTAATGGTATTTGGTGTGATTCCTAGCTGCTGAAAGAATCGTGCCCATTGATATCCTATGGGGCGGTAGAAGTGGATGTCGAGAAACTCCTCGGTATCAAGCGATTTTAATGAAGCTTCTAGATTATTCCCTTTTTCTTTCATAATATACTTATTTCTTTTAATGTTGATTCTTCTTGCAATTCTTTTAATGCCTCATCTGCTTGTTCGGAGATTAATTTTGCGATTGCTTCTGAAGCTTCGCTAAGACATGGGCTGAAGCTAGGCCAATCGTTAAAATCGATTATTTGAATGGAACCATCCGGCGAGATGATTGCATCTCCCCCATAGACTTGCAGATTGAGTGCATGCGCGGCATGGTGACAAATTGATTGTAATTCTTTCTCTTTGAAGGAGAATCCTTTTGTGGGGACATTTAGTGCTTCCAGTCCAAATTTGCTCCCTTTTACAGTGCCTTCACTATCTACTAATGTAGTAGGGTATAGCCAATGGAAGAAGCGGAGCTCGCTTTTTTTACCGGATTGAGCAGGCGTACTGACTCCATAGAATTTAATCAGATCTCCTTCAATGTGTTCACAAGCTACTGCAGTTTGAATATTACGTTTTGCAAATTGGGCTAAAGCAGCTTCTGCTTCTGCTGGATTTGTAAGATAAATCACATCCAATATTTCTTGTGAATAACCCATTCCGCGTTTTAGCCAACAAGGGAAATGTATTTTTTCTTCTTGCTTGGCAAAAGGCTGGTCGGTTTCAAGCAGATAACTTTGTGGCATTGGAGTTTTTGAGGCCTTTAACAACAAAGTCATATGGGTACGATTCGCATTTCGGATTGAATCGGAAGAGTTGATAACCTTGCCCCCTTCTTCTTCAATATATTTTAAAAGAAGTAAGGTATCTTCTCTACGCCCCATACTGAAGACTATTGGAGCATAAAGCGATTGATTGAGAAAACGATCTTCGGTAAAAGAAAGGACCGGATGCCCCATCTTTTCTAAGTTCTCTTTTACAGCCGAAAAGATTGCTTGGTCTGCATCTGCTCTGTTGGGAGAAAATTCTTTTCCTCTCTCAATGCCGATGATAGGAAATGGCTCTTTTACAAATTCTTCTGCTTTTACAATGTCGGAAGCATGATCTACATCAAGTATCTTAGAGAAAGGATAGGCGGTGAGTTCCATTTCTGCTTCTACAAGTGCTTTTTGGAATTGCCTCATACGTGTCATCCCTTTTGCTTGGCATTGCTTAAGAACTTTGAAGCACTTTGGGGTAAGTCCATAAATGCCTCCGGAGATGTAGTTGCATGAGTCGTTGAATGTATCGTAGTATCCTGTGATTTGCATTTCTTCGTTAGCAGCGATGTAAAGTGGTTTTTCATCATCAATGAAGTCTGTTACGGCCATACAACTATCAGCTTCTGCATCTTTAAAATAGTCAATAAAATATTGAAATTCAGTTTCTTTAAAAATAGTATCTACTGTAGTGATACAGCATTTCTGCTCTTTGTTAAGATAAGGAATTAGTTCATATAAGCTCTCCATAGAGCCTGCTGTGGTCTTTACAATAAGTTGCAAAGGGTAATGTTCAGCCAAATTCTCTAAGTACACTTTCGTGGCAGGAGATAGTTGGTTGATGATTACCGTGATTTGCGTTGCTCCGCAATTCATAAAGGTATCCATAAGACGTTGTATCAGCGTACGGCCTTCTATTAAAACTAATGGTTTGGGTTGCTTTATCCCTTCTTGTGCTAATCGCGAGCCTTCGCCTGCAGCTATAATTGCAAAATTCACTCTTCGTCTAATTTTAGTTTATCACTGTCGTCACGGCGGTCGTAAAATTGCTTGCGGAGTGGATTATGGTGTGCCTTATCGTCCGATTGCCGTGTACGAAATATATCGATAGCCGCATAAATAGCTTGTCGGAAAGATTCTTCCGAAGCTATTCCTTTGCCTGCTATATCGTATGCAGTGCCATGGGCAGGTGAAGTCCGAACGATCGGCAATCCAGCTGTATAGTTAACGCCTTCTTCCATGGCAAGTGCTTTAAATGGAGCTAATCCTTGATCGTGATACATGGCCAATATACCATCAAAATGAGAATATTTGTCCGATCCGAAGAAACCATCTGCAGGATATGGCCCAAAAGCTTGTATGCCTTCATTGACCAATTCTTTGATAGCAGGAATAATAATCTCTCCTTCTTCGCTACCTAGCAAACCGTCGTCGCCGGCATGTGGGTTTAACGAAAGTATAGCAATACGTGGACGTCCTTTCCCGAAGTCACGACGTAGCGTTTGGGCAAAAATAGTTGCTTTCTCTTTAATCAGTTCTTTAGTGATTGAGGAGGCTACTTTTGCAATGGGTATATGGGTAGTAACGAGTGCTACACGCAAGGAATCTTTCATCAGAATCATCAATGATTTCTGTCCTTGTCCGAGTCTTTCTTCAAGATATTCGGTATGTCCGGGGAACTGGAAATTAGCATTCTGAATAGTGTGCTTATTGATAGGAGCAGTTACGAGTATATCTATAGCGCTTCCTTTTATATCCTTAACAGCCAATTCAAGTGCAGCGAGTGCAGCTTCTCCTGCTTCTGCAGAAGGTTGTCCGATTTCCACTTTCAACTCATCATTAGAAACCTCTATTAGATAAAGTTTATTGCCTGTAGCTTCTGATATGTTTGAAATGGTGCTGAAGCTCGTTTGCAAATTAAGCGTTTTACGATGATAAGAAGCTGCTTTACTTGATCCATATATAATCGGAGTGCAGAGCTCTAGCATCGTAGGATCTTCAAATGTTTTTAGGATGACTTCATAGCCTACGCCATTTATGTCTCCATGAGTAATCCCTACTCGTATTTTGTTATCGTAATTCATTGTTTAATATACGGTTTAGTTCTTAGTATCTTTATTTAATTCGTTTTTAGCAGTAGAAAGCATTCCGCATGCAGCAAAAATATCTTCCCCTCGTGAAGCACGAACTGTACAGAAAACTCCGCTTTTAGTCAAATAGTCCCGCAGTTCGATCATCTTTTTTAGTTCTACTCCTTCAAGTGCAACCTCAGGAATGGCGTGAAAGCGAATCAGATTTACTCGGCAGTCTAGTCCTCGTAATAATTTAATTAGTTCTTTTGTATATAAAATAGAATCGTTAACTCCTTTAAAAACGATATATTCAAAAGAAAGTCGACGTTGTTTACTCCAATCGTAGTTACGAAGCAAATCCACTATGTCGTGAATTGGAAAGGCTCTTTCTGCGGGCATCAATGAAGCGCGTAGAGAGCTAACCGGAGCATGCAGACTAACCGCAAGATGGCATTCGCTCTCTTCGATGAATCGTTCCAATTCTTTTTGAAGTCCGATCGTAGAAACAGTAATGCGGCGTGGACTCCACGCATATCCCCATTCCGACGTAAGTATATTGAGGGCTTTTAATACGTTGTCTAAATTATCTAAAGGCTCTCCCATTCCCATTAAGACAATGTTGGTGAGAGTATTCCGTTCGGGCAGTGAATATATTTGATTTAAAATTTCGTCTACTGAGAGTTGTCCTGAAAAGCCTTGTTTTCCGGTCATGCAGAACTTGCAATTCATTTTGCAACCTACTTGCGACGAAATACACAATGTAGCTCGCTCTTCTTCAGGTATGTATACTGCTTCTATGAAATGATTCTCGTTTGTTTTATATAAGTATTTTATCGTACCGTCGACTGATTTCATTGCTTCTACAGGGGCACTTGCACCTATTACATATCCTTCCGACTTCAATATTTCACGATGATTCTTAGAAAGATTACTCATCTCGTCAATGCTCTGCACCTTCTTTTTATAAAGCCAATCTGCAATTTGTTTTGCAGTAAAGCGAGGCATATTTAGCTTTTTCACCACTTGGATTAATTCCTCAGGTGTCATACCAAGCAAGGCTTTGTGCGGCTCTATGAAGTCTTGCTGTTCTTTCATTGTCGTTTGTTTTTTTTATATTTTATATTTGCTTGCAAAATTATATAAAAAAAATGAGATAATAGAATTAAGAGGTGAAAAAGTTTAGATTTAACCCTGTTTCGAACAGAAAAACAAGTTTTCTTTTCTTTAGGATATTAATTTCAAAAAGATTCATTATATTTGCACGCATAAACCACATAAACAACTTATAAATGGCAGATGACAAAAAAATAATCTTCTCAATGGTGGGCGTAAGTAAAGCCTTTCAGCCTAATAAATATGTACTGAAAGATATTTATCTTTCATTCTTTTATGGCGCAAAGATAGGCATTATCGGCTTAAATGGGTCCGGTAAATCTACTTGCATGAAGATTATTGCAGGGCTAGAAAAGTCCTATCAGGGAGAGGTGGTTTTTTCACCCGGATATTCAGTTGGATACCTTTCGCAGGAGCCGGAATTAGATCCTACTAAAACGGTCAAAGAGATCGTGATGGAAGGAGTTCAGCCAGTGGTAGATGCCTTAGCAGAATACGAGGCAATAAATCAGAAATTTGGTTTGCCTGAATATTATGAGGATGCTGAAAAAATGGATAAGTTGTTTCAGCGTCAAGGCGAGTTGCAGGATATTATTGATGCGACTGATGCATGGAATCTTGATAGTAAGTTAGAACGTGCAATGGACGCTCTGCGATGCCCTACAGAAGATCAACCGGTAGAATCACTTTCGGGTGGTGAACGTCGTCGTGTGGCTTTATGTCGTTTGCTTCTGCAAAAGCCTGATATTTTATTGCTCGACGAACCAACTAACCACCTTGATGCAGAAAGCATTGATTGGTTGGAACAACATTTGCAACAATATGAAGGTACGGTGATTGCTGTGACGCACGACCGTTATTTCTTGGATCATGTGGCTGGTTGGATATTAGAGCTTGATCGTGGAGAAGGCATCCCTTGGGAAGGCAATTATTCTTCTTGGTTGGATCAAAAAACAAAGCGTTTGGCGATGGAAGAAAAGACCGCCAGTAAGCACCGCAAAACGTTAGAGCGTGAGCTGGAATGGGTACGAATGGCTCCTAAAGCGCGTCATGCAAAAGGTAGAGCTCGTTTAAATTCATACGACAAGTTATTGAGTGAAGATCAGAAAGAGAAGGAAGCAAAACTTGAAATATTCATTCCCAATGGACCTCGTTTGGGCAATAAAGTAATTGAAGCTCAGCATGTGGCTAAAGCTTATGGCGACAGACTCTTATTTGATGATCTTAATTTTATGCTGCCTCCGAATGGCATTGTGGGTGTAATTGGTCCTAATGGGGCTGGTAAAACAACTCTTTTTCGTTTGATAATGGGGTTGGAGACTGCTGATAAAGGTACTTTTGAAGTAGGTGAAACTGTAAAAGTTGCTTATGTAGATCAGCAACATAAAAATATTGATCCGAAGAAAACGGTATATCAGGTTATTTCGCAAGGCAACGAATTGTTGCGTTTAGGTGGCCGTGAAATAAATGCACGTGCTTATCTTTCTCGCTTTAATTTTGCGGGCTCGGATCAAGAGAAGCTATGTGGAGTGCTTTCGGGTGGTGAACGAAATCGTTTGCATCTGGCTATGGCACTTAAAGAAGAGGGTAATGTATTGCTTTTAGATGAACCGACCAATGATATTGACGTGAATACGCTTCGAGCTCTTGAAGAGGGTTTAGAAGATTTTGCGGGTTGTGCGGTGGTTATCTCCCACGATCGCTGGTTCTTGGATCGTATCTGTACTCATATTTTAGCCTTTGAAGGAAATTCTGAAATCTTTTATTTTGAGGGCGGTTACTCTGAATACGAAGAGAACAAACTCAAGCGAATGGGAAACTCGGAGCCTAAACGCATCCGTTATCGTAAATTGATGAATGATTAAAAAATAGAACAATGTTTGAATCAACTGTTTATGAAACACGCCGTCAGACACTTTGTAGTAAAGTGCAAACGGGATTAGTCCTCTTTCTTGGTAATGAGGAAGTAGGAATGAACTATGCTGCGAATGTATATGCATATCGTCAGGATAGTACTTTTTTGTATTTTTTTGGGCATAGTTTGCCCGGATTGGCTGCTGTAATTGATGTAGATTCGTGTGAATCTAAACTTTATGGTGATAATCCTTCAATTGATGATATTGTATGGACTGGCCCCCAACCGACGATTAATGAACTTGGCGCACAAGTGAATGTATCGAAATCAGGCTCGCTTGCTGAGTTGACAGAAGATTTAAGAATCGCGGTATCTCAAGGACGCAGAGTTCATTTTTTACCCCAATATCGTTATCGCAACAAACTGTGGGTCGATGAAATGCTTGGCATCCGTGTCGGTTTGCAAGCTGAATGTGCTTCGCAAGAGTTTATAAAAGCAGTGGTTTCTATGCGTCTCACAAAAGAGCCTCGTGAAATAGAAGAAATAGAAAAGGCTTGTAAGGTAGGGCAGCTCATGGAGTTTACAGCCATGCGTTTATGCAAACCGGGCATGACGGAAAAATATTTAGCTGGCCAAGTGGATGGGGTTGCTCTTTCTTATGGAAATAATATTTCATTCCCTACGATTCTTTCTCAACATGGGGAAACGTTGCATAATCCTTATCACAATGCTGTTTTAAAAGAAGGAAATATGGTTTTACTTGATTGTGGAGCCGAAAACGAACGTTATTATTGTAGTGACTATACTCGTACTTTCCCTGTTAGTGGTAAATTTACGCCTAAGCAACGCGAAATTTATGATATCGTATATGCTGCTTATAAAAAAGCAATCGAATTTTCTCGTCCAGAGGTTACTTATATGCAAGTGCATTATGAGGCCTGTCGTGTCCTTTTTGATGGATTAAAAGCTTTGGGCTTGACTAAAGGCAATACCGATGAGGCTCTTAAAGCAGGAGCACATGCTTTATTCTTCCCTTGCGGCTTGGGTCATAATATGGGTATGGATGTGCATGATATGGAAAATCTAAATCAAATAAACGTAGGTTATGATGAGGAAGTCCATCCGATTGCACAATTTGGTGTAAAATCGTTGCGCATGGGACGCCGCTTAAAACCAGGCTATGTGATAACTGATGAACCTGGTATTTATTTCATTCCCGGACTAATTGATGCTTGGCGCGCAGATGGTACAAACAAGGAATTCCTCAATTTTGATGCGATAGATGCTTATCGAGATTTCGGAGGTATTCGTATTGAAGATGATATCCTGATTACTGAAACTGGTTCACGCATTCTTGGTGGTCATCTTGCTAACTCGGCAGATGAAATAGAACAAGTAATGGCCGAAGCTCGTAAATCGTAAACAGCAAATAGAAGTTTACAGCGCGTACATCAAGTGCCTTAATCTTATAGCTTATGCCCTTTCACTAAGGCTGAATAAAAACAGCCTTAGTGAAAGGGCATTTCTATTGCGTACTTTAAAAACTGGATTTGAAAAAAAATGATTGTTTGAGAAACGATATTCAAGAATCGAGCATTTTATAATACACCTATTTACGACTTGCTCAAAGAGGATAGTTATGTCTTCCGACTTGCTGCAAACAGAAGATAAAGAATGGCAGTAATTAAAGAAGTGTATAGTGCTATCTCAAAACTCTCTTTTTGAAAGAAGGCGATACAAGAACCCAGTATTAGTCCCGTTTCCCAACTAAGTAAGAACGAATAGCTAGCTGTACCTCTTTGACTATGTTGGCCTATTTTTGTAAATAGACAGAGAAGTTCTGTTGCAGCGAGTTCTATGCCTCCCCCAATTAAGGCGAAGATTAATATAAAAGAGGTTGCATCTTTGTCGTAACAGAGAATGGTGCATCCTATGATCAGCAAAGCAATTCCCAGAAGAATAGGATAGAAGGTTGTTTTATTCTTGAAAAAGAAATGGTGTATACAAAATGTAATGACTGCTCCCATAATAAAAGTACACCAAGGGGCTAATTGCATTGAAGGACTTAGTGGAAAGTATTGTTTTGCTATAAAAAAAGTATTTAAAATAAGCAGCCCGGAAGTGATAGCAAGAAATAATACAATAATAGAAGATGCCCATTTATGAGGCAAGAAAAAGCGATCAAGCGAAATCTTGTCGATTTTTAGTTCTGCTCGAAAGGTGACACTTACCCTACAAATACAGCAGAAAGCTAAGACATTGCATGCAAGTGCAAAATAGTAGATTCCCTCTTTGCCCATAAACTGGAATAACGCCCATGCAGCGACTACGCCTATCCAAGCCCCAATGCGTCCCGTTCGTGCATAAGCATTAATAGCTGCTCCTCTATTAGGGGAAGCACTGATGTCTACCGTAAGTGTGTTACCCAGATTTAGTGTTAGCCCAAAGCATGCACCTTGTATAAGACGCAGCAAAAAAAGCCATTCTGGGTGATAAGGAATTAGTATAGTGGTAAGTGCACAGCCTAGTAAGGCTATTAAATAAATAGTCTTGCGCCTAAATCGGTCCATTAGGTATGCTGAAAAAATGCCAGGCAACCAAATGCCGACTATGAAGCAGAGCGTGGCTATGAAGAGCGTTTGCCGATTGAGGTTGGATGTTTGTTCCAACATAAGCGGCAAACCGATCAACAAGGCATAAAGTGCATTATAAATCCAGAAGTTAGATTCGCAAATCCATTGGAAATTGTTGTTCCACAATTTCTGATCTTTCATTATAATAAAAAGTTAATTCAATTAATACTGTTCTGTATCGTTCGGGAAGTCTTTGCTTTTTACGTCGCTCACATATTGTCCAATAGCATCTGTCATAATGCGATTCAAATCCGCATAGCGGCGTAAGAACTTAGGGCTAAATCCTTGACTCATACCTAACATATCTTGTATTACAAGGACTTGTCCGTCGCATCCTCCTCCAGCTCCGATGCCAATAATTGGAATCGTTAGTGTTTCTGCTACGCGTTTGGCCAAATCGGCAGGAATCTTTTCTAGTACGATTCCGAAGCATCCGGCTTCTTCAAGAAGTTGTGCGTCGCGAATTAATTTATCGGCTTCCTCTTCTCCACGGGCACGCACGGTATAAGTACCATATTTATTAATCGATTGTGGCATTAGCCCAAGATGACCCATGATAGGAATTCCGGCGGATAAAATGCGTTTTACAGAATCGAGCACTTCTTCCCCTCCTTCTAGTTTTACAGCATCGGCATGAGTTTCTTTCATGATGCGAATCGCTGAACTGAGGCCTTCGGTTGGGTTTCCTTGATAAGAGCCGAAGGGCATATCTATTATTACCAATGCACGAGTAGTACCTCTTACGACACTCTTTCCGTGATAAATCATTTGGTCGAGTGTAATGGGTAGAGTGGTGACATTACCGGCCATTACATTTGAGGCAGAGTCACCTACCAGAATAACATCCACTCCAGCCTGATCTACTATTTTGGCAGTAGTGTAATCATACGAGGTTAGCATTGAAATTCGTTCACCTCTTTCCTTCATTTCTAGTAGTCGGTGAGTGGTCACTTTACGTGAGTCTTCCGTAATATATCCAGTCATAGCGTTTTTTTATTTATCGGTTGTCGATTTTTGCTTCTTATAAAGCTGGTTGCAAAGGTACACTTTTCGAATTAAAAAACGAAATATTTTTGTAATCTTTTGTTTTTGATGGTATTAAATAAATCTACAATAAGAAAAAGGAACTTCCTCAACAAACTATTGTTCAGGAAGTTCCTTTAATAAAGAAAAGTGTATTGTGAGGTACTACTTATCTATTTTGAATAGCATGATCTTTAGGAAACTTCTTTCCGCTCCACGCTTTCTTAGAGGTCCAATCTTCTGCAGGATCGGTCCAGAAGGGATGATTGGCAGGTAATCCGAGAGGGAGGAACACTAATGAAGTCATATATAGGCTGCCATTGTCCGTATACCAGTCGGCTACATCAGGTAAGCTTCCTGTAAATCCAATAGTGAGGTATCCTTTTTTATTGAAATTACTTTCATCAGCAAACATGCGTTTCATTATCGCAGTGAGTCCGGCACGTACTTGTCCGTTGCTTAATTCCTTGGGTAATTCTTGGCGCCAAGCTAGTAAGGCAAGAGGCTGGAATACTGCCATACGGTAAGGGATGCTGCGGCCAAAAACAGGGTAGGTCCCTTCGGGTGAAATGAAGCGTTCTAATATTGTACTGTATTTTTGGCAACGTTTAATAGCATTTTTGTATTGCGCTGCCTTCACATTCCATACATCTTTCTTTCCGGCATCCGTCATAACTTCAAGGCATTCAATGCTCATTGGTTGAATTACGTAGCTGTTGTAGTAGTCGAAAGCGAAATCAGGGCCATCGCTATACCAACTATCGCCTACATACCATTCTTCCACTTTGCGAAGGGCAGAGGTGATGCGATATGAATCGCTATCGGCACCAGCTTTCTTTAAGAAACATTCGATGGTGGATGAGAAAAGAAGCCAGTTTGTATAAGGAGGGTCAATGCGGCGTAATTGCTGAAATTCAGCAATATAACGTTGTTTTGTAGTCTCATCGAGTGGCACCCAAAGTTGATCGTAAGCGCGAAGGAAACTTTCTGCAATATAAGCTGCATCTACGATTGGCTGTCGTTCCTTTCGCCATAAGAGGTAGTCCGGGCTATTGGGGTTTACCGATTGTGCATAGCTGGCTAATGCCCATTCACGTAGTTTTTTACGCATTTTCCCTTCTGCGGTATCATCATCCGGTAAAGTAAGCCAAGGAGCAAGACCAGCCATCAGACGACCGAAAGCTTCCATATAAGTGACCTTCACGTCGCGACCATCCCATGTGGGGCTCAGTTCGACTAGCATGTTCTTTTGTAGCTCTCCTTTGCTCATGTTGCTAAGTACGGGAGCAGCCATTTTATAGAGTAGCTCGCACCAATATTCGCGATCCGTTTTTTCGATCGTTTTCTTTTTCTTTGCAGCACCTGCTGCAGGCACTATTACGCACAAGGCAATAAAGAGTACGAGAAGTTTGTGAGTAAAATTGCTCATTCGTTTCTAATCTTAATTTAGTGTATTATTATTTTTCTTTGTGTACACATTGTATGCCAGCCTGTTTGGCATTCATAGGCTTTCCTGTATTTTCCAGAGTAGGCCATCCTTCAGCATCCATAAATACTGGTTTAATGCGGAGTAGTGAGGCTCCGTTTTCGCTACGCGTATATGCATGATACACAATAAAAGTAGTATCATTTTCTGTAAAGAAGCCATTGTGGCCTCGTCCGGGTTCTTCATAATCACCTCTCATGAACTGGCTGCAATAGTTTTCCTCCCAGCTTTTTCCTTCCTTATTAAGATAGGGACCAGTAAGATTTTTACTACGTCCCATTACTACGTTGTAATTACTATCGATACCTCTACAGCAGATGTCGCGTGAAGCAAAAATGTAGTAATATTCTCCTTGCTGGATCACAAAAACGCCTTCTCCCAAAGAAGTGGTTAAAGTATATATTTTTGGATGCTCCTCACTAAGTAATTTCCCTGTTTTTGGATTCAATTCAGTAACTCGCAATCCAGCTTTATAAGAACCATAAAAGAGCCAAACTCGTCGGCTATTGTCTACAAAAACATTAGGGTCGATGCAGTTTACGCCTTTTCCTCCGTTATGAAAGTCGATTACTTTTCCATGATCAACCCATTTATAATTTGGGTCATTGGGATCAAGGGTTACATTGGTTGCATAACCGATGCTCGAATTGAAATCCATCCAAGCAGAAACAGAATAGTAAAGATGATATTTCCCGTCACGATAGTGAATGTCAGGAGCCCAGATACTTCCATCTTGAGTTGGGATATCCTTTTTCCACCAAGCGAGCGGAGCTTTAAAAACGCGATCGCCGATAGTCCAATGTATGCGGTCTTTTGAGCTTTTTGTTGAAATGCCATCTCCGGTTCCCAGTACATAGTATGTGCTATCCTGTTTTATCATAACAGGATCGTGTACCATGAGTGGGTTCATTTTATGATTCGAATGTAACTGTGGTGTGCTTTCTTGTGCAAAAGCCTCGGCACCAAGCAAAATAGCTGTGCCGAGGACAAAAGTGAATTTCTGAAAACTCATTTTCAATAATTGTCTTTTTTTACTTCAAAATAAGCTTTGGGGTGTCTGCAAGCAGGGCATTCGTTAGGAGCTTCTTTTCCGGTATGAACGTATCCGCAATTGCGACATATCCAAGTTGTTTCGCTTGTCTTCTCGAATACTTCGTCGGCTTCTATGTTTTTTACAAATGCCTTATAGCGACTTTCGTGTTCCTTCTCAGCTATTGAGATGGCGCGATACATTTGTGCGATTTCAGGATATCCTTCTTTGTCTGCTGTCTTTGCAAATGAGGGATAGAGTTCCGACCATTCTTCATATTCGCCAGCTGCTGCGGCTTTCAAATTATCGACTGTCTGACCGATTACGCCAGCAGGAAAGCTAGCATTAACTTCCACCATTCCGCCTTCTAGATATTTAAACATACGTTTGGCATGTTCTTTTTCTTGATCTGCCGTTTCTGTGAAGATTGCCGCAATTTGCTCATAGCCTTCTTTTTTTGCCGCACTTGCAAAATAAGTATAACGCATACGAGCTTGTGATTCTCCTGCAAATGATTGCATCAGATTTTTCTCTGTTTGAGAGCCTTTAATAGATTTAGCCATAATGTTTTTATTTTAGTAAAACGTATCTTCTTTGCTTTAGCAACGAAAAAGAATTGGATATATTTTCTGGGTTGTCGTTTTTTTTGTATTTTTGCAGCAAAATTAGGATCTTTCATCTGGACTTAGCTTGCATAAAGAGGGCTTGGCCTAGTTAAGTTTCTCTTCCAAACAAGAAAAAGAAAATGAAAAAATATTGGTTTCTCTTCCGTGATGGAGCATTATTGGTTCAGCATGAGGCAAAAGGATGGACATTACCTTGCGCTGAAAATTCGCCTCTCCCAGTGGAGGGGCTTTGTCATGAAATAGGCGAATGGAAAGGCATACCTTGTGTAGCAATGAAATTGGCCGGAGATGTACAACTTGAAATATTGCCGAATAATGATCCGGAACTGAATCTTACTCCGGTTGTGTTGCCTCCTGTTTCGCAAGCTTTGGTTGGACTTCGGAATTCTCATGGATACCTTCCTTTAAAAGGTTATAGGTTGGCTGAACGGGCTGCCGGACTCCTTTTCTGGGATGAGAATACACAATATTGTGGGGTTTGTGGTACTAAAAACGAACTCGATACAGCTATTTCAAAGCGTTGCCCAAGTTGTGGTAAATTGCAGTTCCCTTCTATTAATCCGGCTGTATTGGTAATGGTGCGTCGCGACGATAGGATATTGTTGGTTCATGCTCGCAATTTCTCAAGAGATTTCCATAGTCTGGTGGCCGGATTTGTAGAATCCGGAGAAACTTTCGAAGAATGTGTGGCTCGTGAAGTTCGTGAGGAAACAACGCTTGAGATTACCAATATTCATTATTTTGCTTCCCAAGAATGGCCTTATCCGAGTGGTATTATGATCGGTTTTGTCTGCGATTATGTAAGCGGTGAAATCTGTTTCGCCGATCAGGAACTTACTTCCGGTGATTTTTATGGCCCTACTGATCTTCCTCTTTTACCTCAGAAATTGAGCTTAGCTCGCATCATGATTGATGCTTGGCTTGCCGGTGATATACATTAAATGCTATTTATGTATCGCTATTTTTTAGAGATAAGTTACGATGGTACGGATTACCATGGTTGGCAGATACAGCCGAATGCTACTTCTGTACAAGAAACTTTGCAGAAAGCCCTTTCCATTTTATTGCGAATTCCTATTGAGATAATAGGAGCGGGGCGTACGGATACCGGGGTACATGCTTCGCGGATGGTAGCTCATTTTGAAGTAGATCAGCTCCTTGATAGCTTGCAGTTTGTGTTTAAGTTGAATCGTTTGTTGCCGCGCGATATTGCTGCTAATGGGTTACGCCGAGTTACTCCTGAGGCTCATGCGCGATTTTCGGCTACCTCGAGAACTTACAAATACTATTTAACGCAACGAAGATCTCCTTTTCACCGTCATTATACATATCCTTATTTAGGAACGTCACTCGATTTTGAAAAGATGAATGAGGCAGCTCAGTTATTGTTTAATTATACCGACTTTACTAGCTTTAGCAAACTTCATACCGATGCCAAAACAAACAATTGCTGTATCACGCAAGCTCAATGGCACGAAGAAGCTGACCAAGTATGGGTCTTTACTATTCAAGCTGATCGCTTTTTGCGTAATATGGTACGTGCTGTAGTGGGTACATTACTTGAAGTCGGTCGAGGCCGTTTATCCTTGGAAGGGTTTGCTCAGATTATTGAAAAGAAAGATCGCTGTTTAGCTGGAACGAGTGTTCCCGGTAATGCGCTCTTTCTAGTGGACATAACCTATCCTGAAATTTGTTTTGAGGTTGAATAGACTTTATTCAGCGTTTTTTTATCATGCAATAACGCACCATCGTAATGTTTCCCAAAATAATTGATGCGACTTGGAATCTGTTAGTACGGCCCTATGATGAAAATATGCTTTGAGGGCTCGTAATGCGTTCATTTTTAATTTAGCTTTAAATTGATAGCGGATGTAGCAGAGAGCCACAGATTTTTCGTACTTCAGGTTATAATTAGAAGCCGTAGATGCAGAGGTTGATAATGAATTTGGACTTAATCTATATTTAACTGTCTTCTTGTCTATGCAAAATAAATGATATCCCTTATTTGTGGCTCGTATCCACATGGGAAGATCTTCTAATAATGGGATTCGTTCGTCAAAAAGATCAAATTGTTTTAATAAGGTTTCTCTATGTATGAAAGCAGTTGACGCCGGAATACAATTGTCTTTTGAAATCAAGTGCTTGTATTGCTCCTTGACCGATAATTCGAAGAAGTCATATTTAAAAACGTCTGCTGAAAAGAATTTATTCTGTTCAGGGGTTCCACCAAAAACCTCTGTACGTGCAAACAAGAATTTTGCATCAGGATTCAGTTTTATATAATCGATGTAATTTTCGATGCAATCAGAAAGTAAAATATCATCTCCGGCAATAGCTTTTACCCATTTGCCCTCTGCAGCTCTATATCCTCTGTTTATATTACTAGGTACTCCTGTATTCTTTTTAGTAGTTATTTGTCTAATACGAGTAAATCGACTTTTGTTTTCTTGAATCCACAGCTTGCATAATTCGAGTGTATTATCGCTAGAGCAATCATCAGTTATTATTAATTCAATATTCGTATAAGTTTGCATTCTTGCACTTTCCAAAGTTTCAATTACAGATTTTGAGGAATTATAGGTTATTACGATAATACTTACTAATGGTGCATTTCCCATATCTTTATATCTTAGGTTTTTTATTATTTAATGAATCTTGTTTGATTAAAATCGTGCGTCTGTTGAAAAAATGGCTTTTACTTTTATCCTTTGTATTTATGCAAAAAGCCGGGATGAGTAAAAAGATGATAGAAGAACTTATTGCTTAAAGTAAATCTAGTTAGCACTTCCTTCTTTCTTCTTTTGTAATGGATTTTTTCCAATACCATTTTCTTATAATATAGATAAGATTGATCTAGTAATAATTGAATTTTTATTTTCTCTTCTGAGGCAAGTTGGTTCTTATATTTGTGATAATATAATCCCATCTCAATTAAATAGCTAGCCATTGAAGTTGCTATTTCTTCTTTTGTTGCTTTTCTTATTGAGTTAGCGATAGCTAATTCATAGCACTTTATATTCGTTTTTAAAATGTCAAAACGGTTTTTCGAAAAGGTCTTTCTTGTTACACTGTTGTTTGTAACTCTATATAAATAGGCTCCTGTGCAAAAGCCGACTCGTTGGCAATTTAGCAAAAGAAGACGAGTTAAATATTCATCGCTGTTGTATCGTGAATAAGATATATTATCATCTACATAAAGGGATTTCGCTATTGAGGTCCTTATTGTAAACCACCCTGCAATTTGCCACGGGAAGGTGCCAGAAAAGGCTTCTTTTCCGTTTATGAGTTTATCCATTGATCTAGGATATCTATCGAAAAGGTATTCTGGTGTTGCTGCATCATTGGATGAATTGAAGTTCATTAGCGCATTCGGAATTACACAGTCTACTTCATCTTTTAAGATTTTCTCATAGCAAAGTTGCAACATATCGGGCGACCAAGCATCGTCAGAATCCAATAAGGATATATACTCTCCATTGCTGTGCTTTATGGCGTTTACTCTGCATTTTGCAGCACCACTGTTATTCTGATTTAGAACTTTTATTCTAACATCTTTCGCTGCCCATCCCTTTAATTTAGAGGAAGTTTCATCAGTAGAGCCATCGTTTACACAAATCAACTCCCAGTGTTGAAACGATTGTTCTAAAACTGATTGAATGGCATCATCAATATATAAAGAAACATTATATGCCGGCATGATGACGCTGAAAAAAGGACTCTTTTCCACTTCGGGCATCTTTAAAAATGATTCAAAACTTCAACAACTTCTTTTACTTCTTCTTCAGTCATCACTGGACTCATCGGTAAACTAAGTTCCTCACTGTGAATAGTTTCTGTAATAGGGAATGTCAGATTACTCCAATCCTTATAGCATTCTTGCTGATGAGGAGGTATTGGATAATGAATAATCGTTTGAATGCCGTTCTCTGCCAGATAGTTCTGTAACTCATCTCTACGCTTGCAACGAATAGGAAAAATGTGGAATACATGCGACTCCCAGTCTTTTACTCTTGGAGTGATGATTTCAGGATTCGTAATATGGGCTACATAATATTGGGCAACCTTTCTACGCAATAGAGTATCTTCAGGAAGATGCTTAAGCTTTACATCTAAAACAGCTGCTTGTATTTCATCCAATCGACTATTTCTACCTATATATTTGAATACGTATTTCTTTGTAGAGCCATAGTTGGCTACCGCACGAACAATCTTTGCTAGCTCTGCATCGTTAGTGGTTACTGCACCTGCATCACCCAAAGCACCGAGGTTCTTGCCCGGATAGAAGCTATGGCCTGCTACATCGCCTAAGGAACCGGTTTTCTTACCCTCGAACATACAGCCATGCGCTTGAGCATTGTCTTCAATAAGCTTCAAGTTATATTTCTTACAAAGTTCACCTATTTTAGAGGTGTAAGCACATTGCCCATATAGATGAACGATGAGGATGGCTTTGGTGCGAGGAGTAATTGCTGCTTCAATTAATCGGTCATCAATCTGATACGTTTCAATCGACGGTTCTACAAGAATAGGTTTTAATCCGTTTTCACTGATTGCCAGTATGGAAGCTATATATGTATTTGCAGGAACAATCACTTCATCGCCCGATTGCATAATGCCCATTTCGAGGTATGCACGGAAAATCCAAATTAAAGCATCCAGTCCATTGGCACAACCTATCGTATAGTTAGTACCAATGAAAGCAGAATAATTTGCTTCAAAGGTTTCATTCTCTTTCCCTTGTAAATACCAGCCGCTATCTACTACTCTGGTTACTGCCTCATGTATCTCCTCTTGATACTTTTGAGTTATCTTTTGTAAATCTAAAAACTTGATCATACTTCTTTTTCTAAATTATAAAATGTTCCGTTTCTATCTTTCTTTTCTAAGTCTAACAAGATACCTTCATTCGTGATGTACCCCTTCATCTTAGCCGGATTGCCGTACCAAACGGTATTTGCAGGGATTGACTTAGTTACAACGCTACCTGCACCAATGAAAGCATATTCTCCAATTTCACAACCGGCAACGATAGTTGAATTTGCTCCCACTGAACATCCTTTTCGCAGAAATGTTTTTGCGAACGATGCTGAATATTGCTTCGAACGTGGTACAAGATCGTTGGTGAAAGTCACATTGGGACCAATACAGACATTATCTTCTACTGTAATCCCATCCCAAAGTTGCACTCCTGATTTTATAGTCACATTATTGCCTATTGTTACCTTATTTTCAATGAAAACTTGTGCACAGATATTGCAATTTTCGCCAATTACAGCTTCAGCAAGAACCACACAGAATTGCCAAATGGCAGTGTCATTTCCGATCTGTTTTGTCTGCACATCTGCTAAGGGGTGTATTGTTGGTAAACTCATATCTTTTTATAATCTAAGAAATCTTGATAATCACGAATATAATCTGCTTCATCATATTTATGAGAAGCTAATACCAAGCATACTGATCCGGAGGAAAAATCATCTAATGTCCTCCAAATTCCGGGAGTAACCAATATGCCTTGATAGGGTCTATTCAATAAAAAAGTGCGTTTTACATAGCCATCGTCGAGAGTCACTGTAAAGCTGCCGCTGGCTGCTATAATCAGTTGACTCAATTCACGATGAGCATGTCCTCCACGAGCTTCTCCACCAGGTACATCGTATAGTAAGTGCGTTGAACTTTAAAAGGGACTGTATCACAATTCTCTACAACCGAAATATTCCCCTTTTCATGATGGTGCTTGTCAAGCTCTATCATCGTGCAATCATAAACTGTCGATTTGCTTCTCATGACTTTGTCTTTTTAAATTCCTCGAAGTCGAATATGTAATCCGACTTGTCATAATGAGTAGAAGCAAGCACTAAAGCCAAAGAATTTGTGGAGAAGTTTTCCATCTGGCGCCATATTCCTGTAGCCATATATAAACCATAGTAGGAGCGATTTAGATGGAATACTTTTCGTTCTTTCCCATCATCTAGAATTACATCAAAACTACCGGAAAGGGCTACTATAAATTCTTCATTCTTTTTGTAAGTATGTCCACCACGAGTTTCACCTCCGGGTACATCATATATCCAATAAGTACGCTCTATTTTAAAGGGAATGTGGGTTGACTCTTCTATAAAAGAAAGGTTTCCTCTCCGATCAAGAAATTTTGGGAGGTCTATGATTCTAGCTTCTGAGATTTTCATTTTGCTATCTTTGTATTGGCTTTTTGGCCCTATTCATATACGATTTTACTTTTTGTAAAATATTGCATCAAAGATTTTCGGGACTTTCTAATTTCCTAGGCTTGATGATGCTAGAATATTCGGTTCGAAATTTATTTTTATTGACATAAAGTTAATAGGCAAATGGCCTTTTTTATGCGAAAAGGTTTGTATATGATAGTGGCGGTTTAATTTTCAATTGTGATATTTCTTTTTCTGGTGCTAATAAAAATGTAATACCAATACAAAAGTAGTTATTTTTATGATATGGTGAAAGAATTTTAAACTTTTTTTGGCTGTTAGTGAGCAAAATCAACAAAAATCCCCAAAAAATGAACAAAAAGGAGGATCGCTTAAAAAGAAATAGGTCTAAATAAAGAAAACAGTCTGTATTCTTTCAGAGGTTAGCATTGATCTATTTTAAACCTTAACTCTCCATCTATATCCTCAAATTGGGCCAATAAATATGCTTTATATTTTTAAATTTGCCGGGCATGAAATAAAATTTGTTGCTTATGATTGTCTTATACTGAATACAGTTTACACAAATTAGTAACAAAAAAGTAGTGTAAAATGAAAATTCAGAAAAAGAAAGTTTACAAAGAGTACGATGATTCTTTCCGTCTTATGGTG
>Ga0302170_10000206_pt1 | contig 23959 bp, 18 predicted proteins | sample I_Fen_N2_1_FD_193492 | JGI IMG/M metagenome (GOLD analysis project Ga0302170, IMG submission 193492) | Peat permafrost microbial communities from Stordalen Mire near Abisko, Sweden - I_Fen_N2_1 | ecosystem: Environmental > Terrestrial > Soil > Wetlands > Permafrost | place: Sweden: Abisko...
CCACGTGATTCTCACCCCCGAAGGTACAGCCAAAGAAGCCGAATGTAAAGCTGAAACGCTACGCTTCCTGTCCGAACGCGGACATCACGAAGTAGAACTAAATCATATCACTGCAAGTATTGAAGACTGCTACATGCAACTCTCTGCTCAAGAGCCTCTTCTTTCCGCTCCAAATATCACGCCTCATGAATGAAACGAAAATCGACACTCCTGTACTCCAAGTAAAAGGCCTCACCAAACAGTTTGGTCGCTTTGTAGCCGTCGACCACGTCAGCTTCGAAGTACAACGTGGTGAGATCTTCGGTTTCCTCGGAGCCAACGGAGCCGGTAAAACCACTGCCATGCGTATGCTTTCAGGGTTATCCAAGCCTACCGCCGGTCAAGGTCAGGTAGCAGGCTTCGACATCGTAACCCAGCCCGAGCAGATAAAGCGCCACATCGGCTATATGAGTCAACGTTTCTCACTCTACGAAGACCTCAAAGTGTGGGAAAATATCCGACTCTTTGCAGGGATCTACGGACTAAAATCGGCACAGATCGCCCAGAAAACAGATCAGTTGCTACAACAACTCGACCTCACAGCCGAGCGAAATACCCTTGTAAGTCAGCTACCTCTCGGATGGAAGCAGAAGCTAGCCTTCTCCATCTCCATCCTTCACGATCCCGAAATCGTATTTCTCGATGAGCCCACGGGTGGGGTAGATCCCGCCACACGTCGACTGTTTTGGGAGCTGATTTACCAGGCTGCCGAACGCGGCATCAGCATCTTTGTCACCACCCACTATATGGATGAAGCCGAATATTGCAACCGTGTATCCATCATGGTCGATGGTCAGATCAAAGCCCTCGACACACCCTCTCAATTGAAAAAAGAATTTGGAGTATCCACCATGGAAGCCGTCTTCCAGCAACTGGCTCGCAGCGCGACCCGCAATTCAGAATAAACTATGAAACAGTTTCTAGCCTTTGTACATAAAGAGTTCTACCATATCTTCCGCGACCGCCGTACCGTAATGATCTTGTTGGGGATGCCTATCGTGCAAATCATCCTCTTTGGTTTCGCCATCACTACCGAAGTCAGCAATGCCCGTCTCGCCGTACTCGATGAGTCGAAAGACGTCACCACCCAACGCATCATCAGTCAACTGGATGCCAGCAACTACTTCGATCTCACCCGCAACCTCAAAAGCTACGACGAAGTAGAGCCTCTGCTAAAGAAAGGAGATATTGATTTAGTGCTCCTCATCGGGCCACACTTTGAACACGAATTGAAACATTCCGGAAAAGTCGACCTACAACTTATGGTCGATGGTTGCGATGTAAACAATGCCACGTTGCTCACCAATTATGCACAACAAATTATCAACAGCACCCTTCGCAGTGATAACCTTTCTGCAGGTACCATCACTCCGCAAATCAAGCTACTTTATAACCCGGCGATGAAGAGCGCTTACAACTTTGTGCCCGGCGTGATGGGCATCATCCTTATGCTGATCTGTGCCATGATGACCTCCATCTCCATCGTTCGTGAGAAGGAAACCGGCACCATGGAAGTACTCCTCGTATCGCCTATCCATCCCATAGCCATTATCCTGGCCAAAGCCATTCCGTACCTCGTGCTCTCCGCGATGAACGTCATCTCCATCGTTCTACTCTCCGTATTTGTGCTGCAAGTCCCCGTGGCCGGGAGTCTATGGTTGCTCGGTTCACTTTCGGTGCTATTCATCATTGTCGCCCTCGCGCTCGGACTGTTCGTGTCAACTTGCGTCAATACCCAAATAGCTGCCATGCTTATCTCCGGTATGATGATGATGATACCCACAGTACTGCTTTCAGGTGTTATCTATCCGATTGAAAGCATGCCCGTTGCCCTGCAATACTTCTCAAATATCATCCCGGCAAAATGGTTTATCATGGCCATGCGAAAAGTGATGATCGAAGGAGTAGGCCTCAGTTGCATTCTTAAAGAAGTAGGTGTGCTATGCTTTATGGGGGTCGTATTAATAACCGCCAGTCTTAAAAAATTTAGTATCCGATTATGATAAAATACCTCATCGAAAAAGAGTTTAAACAAACTCTTCGCAACAGTTTCCTGCCCCGCATCATGATTCTTTTTCCTCTCATGCTGATGCTCGTATTCCCATGGGCAGCCAACTTAGAGATCAAAGATGTATCCCTAAGCATCATCGACCAAGCCAAATCGCCACTTTCCGAGCGACTCACCCAACCGATTTCGTCCTCTGCATACTTCATTGCCCATAGCTCCAATTCATACGAAGAAGCCATGAAAGAAGTAGAAAAGGGCACTACCGATGCCATACTCATCCTGCCATCAACCTTTGAGCGCGATTTGCAACGCGAAGACAAAGGCGCCTCCGTACAGATTGTAGCTAACGCGGTAAACGGTACCAAAGGAGCAATGAGCAGCATGTATCTGTCACAAATAGTAAGCGACTTTAACCGTAACAACGGCACCGCACTCAGTCCGATTTCAGTAGTAAAACGCTTCAATGCTACGATGGATTACAAAATCTTTATGATACCTGCCCTCATGGTTATGGTACTCACCATGCTTTGCGGCTTCCTGCCTGCCCTAAATATTGTGAGCGAAAAGGAAAAAGGCACCATTGAACAGATTAACGTATCGCCTATTTCGAAGTTTACTTTTATCCTAGCCAAACTTATTCCGTATTGGTTGCTCGGCTTTGGGTTGCTCACGTTCTGCTTCGGACTAGTATATGCGGTATACGGACTGGCTCCAATTGGTAGTTTCCTCACCATCTATGCCTGTGCCACGCTCTACGTGCTCACCATATCCGGAGTAGGGCTCATCGTATCGAACTATTCTTCTACCATGCAGCAGTCGATGTTCGTGATGTACTTCTTCGTCTTCCTTTTCATGCTGATGAGCGGATTGTTTACCCCGATCAAAAGTATGCCTTTCTGGGCGCAATGCATTACCTATCTCAACCCTCTGCGTTTCATGATGGAAATTATGCGCGCCGTATATCTAAAAGGCAGCGTGTTATCCGATCTGCTTCCACAAATCGGTATGCTCTCTCTATTTGCCATCGTGCTCAACAGTTGGGCCGTATTTAGCTATCGGAAAACGCTATAAAACAAAGCATTACTTTTGTAGCCTTATTTAGCTAAATAAGAAAAAGTAATCTCTGAATTGCTGAAAAGCCTACTAGCAGATGAAGCAGCCCTAAAATGAAGTGGCCTTAAAATGATTAAAAAACTAGTTTTTATTCGATTATTTTAAAAAAAGGTACTACTTTTGCTCTCTCAAATAGTTAATACTAGATTTTAATGGAAGGAATACTTCATTTTCAGCTATTTATTATCACAGCAATGATAATTATACTTGTCCCCGGACCTGATTTTATTTACGTCACCACTTGTGGCATTTCGAATGGCAACAAAGCCGGTATCGTTTCAGCTTGTGGCATAAGTGCAGGAATATTAGTACATACCCTTTTTGCAGCACTTGGATTATCAGCTATTATACAAACCTCAAAAGTAGCATTCACGGTAATCAAATTTCTAGGAGCAGGATACTTAATATTTATCGGCATAAAAGCAATGATGTCGAAGAACGACATTCAGGACTTTAGTGCTGATAAATTTCAGAAAAAAGATAGCATGTTTTTAAAAGGGATCGTAACTAATGTTTTTAATCCCAAAGCTATCATTACTTTCATGGCCTTATTGCCTCAATTTGTCAGCGTAAACAATGCGAATCCCAAGGCTCAATTTATACTACTGGGGTTAATCTTATCAGCCATGTCAATTGCATGGTTAGGTTTAGTAGGCTATTTTGCAGGTATCTTCGGGAATGTTATAAAAAAGAATAAAAGCATTCAAAACGGAATAAAGTATGTGAGTGGTTCTATCATGGTAGCGTTAGGATTAAAACTTGCTACAAGTCAAAAATAAAAGAATACACAATTCCTTTCTAGTTTTGTAATGTCCTTGCAATTTCCGGAGCATACCTTTGTCGCGTAAAACAACAAATAGTATGGAACTAGTAAGAAACATTTTTGATGCTTGGGGTGAAATGCTCACCAACTTAAGTACAACAAACGCCTGTGGCGAAATTTTCATTGGTGTTAATACCAAAAAATGAGACGATGAAAGAAACTAAGAAGTAAAAGGCCGACAAGACAAAAGAAGAAGAAAGTAAGTCAAAAGGAAGTACTCCGAACGAGGATGTACAAAATAGATAAACTAAACAATCTCCGCCGAACGAATTCAGCGGAGATTTTTAATAAGAGCTAGTTAATAAAGCAATGCCTTACATGCACTTTCTTTAAAATCAACTTCGTTACATGCTAATCTTCGTCCCCACAAAATAGCTGCGAGGTAGCGAAGGGCCGTAGATATAATCAGAATCACGATTGTAGCCCTTGTCGAAATCCGACTGATAGGCATTCGTTACATTCTGTATTCCCGCATTTACCTGCATCGTCACACCCGGTGCCAAAGCAAAGTCGTATGCCAGTTTGAAGTTCGCATCGAAGAAAGTCGGTGTATTTACTGCTACATCCGTGCTAACCCCCGAACCGGCTACATGCTGTACCAACATACTCCCCGTATACGTACCCGAGAAAGAAGCCGTAAAGCCCTTCAACGGAGTAAATGAGGCCGTGAAATAACCGTACGTGTTGGGCGAACGGAACATCTTACGCTGTGCTACCGCATCTTCGCTCCACGACTCAGCTTCCTTATACTTACTCTGCTGAAGAGTAACTCCCGCTTGCAGTTCGAACCATTTTGTAAAAGCAGCTTTACCTTCAATATTGACTCCCATCACCGTAGCTCCCGAACCATTGTAACGCTCCAAGATGGTGTTACCATCTGCATCCGTAGTAGAGAGGTAACGCTCTGCAAACACATTCTTTAAGTTCGTATAGAAACCCTCAATCAACAAGTTCGTACGCACACTACCAAAAGTGTGATACAAGTCGGTTGAGAAACTCAAACTATTCGATTTCTCCTCCTTCAAGTTGTCGGCCAGATGCGTTTTCACCCGCTCGCCACCAATCAAGTCGACATGCAAATCCTCATCGAACGTCTGCGGTGCACGGAATCCTGTAGAGTAGCTCAAGCGGAAGTTCACCGACTTGTTCAAGTTGAAACGTACATTCGCACGCGGACTCACAATAGCATGATCCAATAGACTGTTCTTGTCCAAGCGGCCACCCAGTAAGAAGCTCCATTGCTCCGTCTTCCACTCGTTCTGTGCAAATACACTTCCTACACGTACCCACTGGTTCATTGTAGAATTATACCCCAAAGCCTCATCGTTCAGTTGGTCGTAATTATATTCCGCACCTAGCGTAAGGTCGGAAGGCATAAACAGCAATTGATCAAAGTTGTGTACATACTGTGCTCCGCCAATCAGCGTCAAATCACGAGTATGTCCGTAAGCCTTCAACGCCGTAGCCACACTCTCCTCTGAACCGTCGCCAATGCCGCCACTATAACTGTTACGTTCCGTGTTTTGGAATGAGAAATACGTATTTAAATGATTCTTTGAGTCAGGCGAATAAAGATCAAAATTCACTCCACCACCATTAATGTCGTGCTCTGCCTGTTCCGCCGTGTTCGCTTGAAATTCAGGAATATTGAGTAGGTTACCGCCTCTTCGGAAATCAGTGATGTGATTGTACTGCAAGGTCAATTTAGAATACGTACCCGTTTTCAAGAATGAACGAAAACCAATTGTTTGCGTCCGCAACTGAGGCAACTCCGTATATCCGTCACCGTCATTATCGTACCCCGAACGATGGCGACTTTGGCCATAAATAGCAATACCCGCCTTATGATCGTCCGTCACCAACGATACATTCATCGTCGTATTCTGGTCGAAACTATTGCTACCACCTACCGACATCAAGGAATAGCTCACCTCAGCCGAGTTGCGTATCGGATCCTTCGTGATGATGTTCACCACACCACCAATAGCCGAAGAGCCAAACAGCGCTGAACCTCCACCACGAATCACCTCCACACGGTCGATCATGTTGGCCGGAATCTGTTCCAATGCATACACTCCGTTTAAGGCCGAGAACACGGGACGTGAATCCATCAGCACTTGCGAATAATGACCGTCCAAACCATTAATTCGCACCTGAGGGATGGCACAGTTTTGACAATCGTCCTCCACACGTACCCCCGGCTGAAAGTTCAATCCCTCTGCCAAGCAAGTAGCATGCGTGTCCTCAAAGACTTTTGCATTCAGCACATTCACCAACGTAGGTGCTAGGCGTTGTGTCGTTTCACTGCGATTGGCTGAAACCACCACCTCATCGAGCGACGTTTCGCTTTCCTCCAAAAAGAAGTTAAGCTCCTTCAAACTGTCACGCACCACTGTTATCTCTTGCTGTAAAGGTTTGTAACCAATCTTTTTCGTTGTTACTACAAACTTGCCTATCGGTAAGTTCTTTAAAAAATAATGCCCTGTGGCATCCGTTGTAGTACCAATGGTGGTACCTTTTATCTCCACCGTAACAAAGGGCAAATATTCGCCCGTAGTTTTACTGATAACGTGTCCAACTAAGTTGGCATCTGTTACACTTTTATCTATATTATCCCCGAAGGAAGGCATAGCCGTCCCCAACAGAATAAATAGGAATAGAATGCTATTCTTCATATTTTACTCATTTAATTTGACTTGATTTTTGGAAAAAAATACTGTGTTACAAATTAAAGAGTAGGAGGGCCGCGTAAAAAAGTAAGAGGGTGAGATGCAGGCAATATCCGTTGACGAAACAGGATAGGCCTGAGTAGAAAGAAAGGGGCAAAGAAAAGGAAGCTAAAGCATACCGCTTCCACAGCCTGCAGCACAAACATACAAATAGCACAACTGCCATCCAGCATTTGCGCTACAGGAGCCTTATGAAGTCCATGGATTGCCGACGCTACATCCGTATTAGAAGTTGGATGATAGTGGAAAGTCTTTACCAAAAGCATCGGCAGAAGTGCTGCCAACAGCACCCCTGCAATAATACGTCGGTATAAAGTGCTTTTCTTTGCGTGCATCGTTTGTCGATCTATCAATGCAAAGATACGCATTTTTTTTCGAAGAACAGAACTCCTATAACACTAATTAGCCTTTATTTCACTTGAAAGGATGAATTCAGTTTCATTTTTTTGCCCTATCAAAGTCTTTAGCATACGTTGAATTTCAGCAGCAGAGATTCCATCCAAAGTACTTTCAAAAGAAGTATAATCATCCTCATTAAATTGATCTTTCACTTTTAAACAAGAAAGCCAATATTCGTTATCACGGACATCTTTTTCATGTTGCGTACGCAAAACACTTTTGGCTCGATTTAGTTTATTGGCATCAATGCCGATAGTTATTAATTCACGCATTTTACTATAAATAAGAGCCGTTAATTTGTTTTCCTTTTTAGGATCCGTAGTATAGTCGATGTATAGTTCAGCCATCTGAACAGGTTCTCGGTTCATTTCATACCGTACACGAACATTATATGTTCCTCCTTTCTCTTCACGAATTGTTTCCAGATACTCCATTCGCATTATTTTAGTCAACAAATCAAGAGTTAGTTGATTCCGAAACGAAGAAGGAATATACCCATTATATCCCAAAAAAAAGAATGCTTGAGGAGTTCTCTTTTTACATATTGTCCGCAATTTATGAGATCCACTCCATGTTATATTCCGATTTATCCATTTTTCTTTGGTACTATCCGCAGGAAGTGAAGCAATATATTTCGAAATCAGAGAAGGTATTTGTTCCTGATTAACATCTCCCACAATATAAAAAGTAAAGTCGGAAGCATCCTTATAACGATCACGGTCGATGCTAAGACAACGATCGTAGTCAATATTTTCGATATCGGTCTCTTTTAAACGACGAACTCTATCGTTATTATTAAATAATACTTTCCAAATAGAGTCTGTCCCAGCTACATCGGGATTATTCTGCTCATCACGTTTTTCTTGCCTTTTTCTGATTTTCCAAGCTTCGAACGCATTTTTATCTCTTCTTGGTGAAGTGAATTTTAAATAAATTAGCTGCAACATCGTTTCAAGATCACCAGAACGAGTAATTCCATTGATATAATCGTATAAGGAATCAGAAGCGGCAGCAATATTAACAGTCTTCTTCGATAAACAATTTTTCAAATCGATATTGCTAAATTCGCCCAATCCACCCACCGTAACTACCTCATTTGACAGTCGCGCAGTAATTACATCTTTATTTTCGTAAAGAGAATTACCTCCCGACCGAATCGCCAACAAATAAGTTATATTAGGAGATAAAGCCGTTTTCTTCACAATCACTTTAGCCCCATTCGACAGAACAAAGCGAGTAGAGTTAAAATCAAACGGCTGTTCCTTTACAATGCTCCCGGCTTGAGCTAGATGAGTTATTAACGGTTTATTCATTGCATTATCAGAACATTCTTTGTAAATAGATAAAGGCATTTTCTCCGTAGAATCGAGCACATTTAAAAGTTGCTTCTTTGCAGGTAAAGATGCGATTTGTGATTCAGGAGCTTTAATTAAAACAGCTCTATTATCGGGCGTTACATAGTTCTTTAAACGCATATGTATTTGCTCCGATGCCAGCTTACAAAAGAGAGGACTTAACTGAAAATCTTTCAAGGCGTTGCTGTAAGCCGGGGTCTTTTTTATAAACGATGTAACATAATCTGATGAAAAAAAATTGTTAGATAGCGTGTTTCGAAACAAATAATGACCGTGTGTAGTAATATAAAACTCATTCGTATATCGCTGCTGTTCGTCCTTAGTAAAGCCAAAACGTACAGCACGTAACAGTTCAAGATAAGCAGCTTGCAGGCCACTTAAAATCTTTCCATCTTCACAAACTACAGTTACAGATAAAGCCTGTTTTTCACAGGTTATATAATAATCTTCATAACGAATAATTACCCTTATAAAAGGAGCACCCGCTTTTTCACAAATAGCTTCGAAACGTTTATTCAGCATCCAACAAATCATCTGATTCGTTTCGTTTTCCACAAAATTTCGCACCGTTTGCTTATTAGCAACAGATATAACCGGCTTTTTAAAATATAGCTGGACCATTGTTTGGGTTAATTCCTTATCAGTAACTATCGAAACTAAAGGCTTTTTATTATCTGGTACAATGGGGTAGTTAAGAGATATTTTGCTCTCCGATTTAGGGATATCGGCAAATAACTCTTTTAGGGCTTTCTCCACCGCGTCCGGATTAATATCTCCCACAACAATCACACATTGTGCTTCAGGGGTATACCATTCTTTATGAAAGCGGCGTAAGGCCTCATGAGAAATATTATCAATCACTTTCATAGATCCAACAACAGGCAAACAATGCGTATAATCGGAACACTTCATCAATATAGGTAATGCCTTTTTAGTTACACGCGAAAAAGGATTATAGTTCGTTCTCCATTCTTCATGAACCACACCTCGCTCCTTATCGATTTCATTATCTAAAAGAGTAGATCCCTGACACCAATCATGTAAAATGAGCAAGCAAGTATCAATTACCGTGCTTTGAACTATCGGAGCATCTTTAATACAATAAACAGTTTGATTTATATAGGTAGATGCATTTAAGCCTTCTGCAAAATAGACGCCATGATTCTCGCACCAATCTACTATCTGTCCTGATTTAAAATGCGGGGTACCATTGAACGACATGTGTTCAATGAAATGTGCAAATCCTGCTTCAGAAGGCTTTTCGCGTATAGAGCCCACTTTTTGTGCTAAATAGAAATCGCAAAATCCGGGCTGCCCTAGATGTCGGCGTATATAATAGGTTAACCCGTTAGGTAGTTTCCCATAATGAATGCTTGGATCCATTGGAATAGTATCGTCCAAGCGTAAAGGAGGTAGGTTTTGTTCGTCGATAGGGGTAGTGGATTGAGCCGAACAAGTTTCCGGCTGTGCAAGTAAGTAGCCAAAAGCAAAAAGGGCTGAAAGTACGAGTGTTATTTGTTTCATGGTCTATTTTTAGCTCCCAAAAGAGGGTAGCGGCATTATATTAAAGGTTCTATAACTAAGTAAACTCCATCTTATTTAAGCTCGATAATAAGAAAAAGGTTGTTTTTATCTTTTAGACCGACAAATATATAAATTATTTTTTTAAAAGAGTAGACCAAAAGTCTAAAAAAAAATATTCTGTACTTTAGTTTATCCAATAAGGTGCACTTTATCATTTCGCATTATTATGTAAATAAATATCGCAAATTATAATTTCGATATATTAGTAAGAAATATCAAGTTTAGTTTCACTAGTCCCACTAGTTCCACTTATGCGTCTAAAAATAGGCAAATGAAGCACATAGCGACTGGTTTTACTGAATTATAATACTAATTATAAGCAACTTACGATTAAAATATCGCAATATATAATTCATAAAATTCAATGATCAAAAAAAAAGATATGCATAGTCAAACTCTTGCACAGAAATTGGTATACGTCTTACTTTTTGTTGATATACATTATCAAATTTAGAAGCAATAATAAAATTACAGCCTTCTACAAGGCCTTTGCTATTTTTTTTACTGAATGTAATTACTATTCTCAATTGTATTTTTGTTTTTTAGAAAAAAAGAGGTAAAGCGAGCCTTGCAATAAAAATGAGTACGCTGAAAAATAGAAAGGAAGTAAAATGGACTTTCTTAGAGGATTAAAATTGTTTTTTACAACACTCATAAAATTATAATAGGGAGTAATATATTCGACTTTCATTCTATACATAATTGCTATAGTCCTTATTATAAGCGAATTTTAAAAAGTAGAAAGTCAAAAAGCAAGGAACACTCATTAAGACAGAGATACCGAATAACACGATACCGTATTAGGTGAGTAAAAGCACCTACATCTATTTCTACTATTTATCGCGGAATCGTCACAGAAAATTTGCCTCGGGTGAGACTAGTGGGACTAGTGAAACTAAATGGTACTAAGAAATGAAATTTGAATCTACAAAATAGACCAATTTGTAAACAATAATCACATTTAAAATATATAAAACAAGGAAATAGACAAGCTTGTCAGCTCTCTTTATAACGAGAAATATCCCTCCTTTGTGTCAGATGTGTCAAATGTGTCACTAAGGGCCTAAAAAATAAGAGAAAAGCCTTTTTAAAGACGAAAGCAGGTCTTAAATCGCATGTTATAAGTATATTACAAAAAGAAATCGCCCAAATATATCGCCTGCAAAATAATTATAAACAGTTCGACCTTGCAAGCCTCTTAAAGACTTTATTAATATGTATAAGCAAAGCCTGCATTGTCTACATATTTTATCTATACACGAACTTATTTTAATCAGGCAAGATAAAGACAACATATCGGAACACAAATAGAACAATCACTGGTAAAAATGGATTAGAATAAAAAAGGAGTCGACTGCGAAGAAAAGAGAAGTTCGAATGAATCAAAAAGAGAAAAGGAAAATCAAACTCGCCACTAGTGAATGGGCAAGAGCTAAGCAATGCATCTAATAAAAATCAAAAAAATAGAACTAAAAGGAAGTTCTGAGAAAGTCGAAGTAACTACAATACGCTATTTCATAAATTCAATAATTGTAATTATTATTCAAAATATGATTCATGTCTAGCAGGAATGAAACAACTTGCAAGTGCTTAACGTAGCAATATTTAAATTAAGAAGAATATGCACATAGTGTTGATCGATTTTAAGCCTTTTTATTTGCTTCATAAGTCTATATAAAAACATTTTTCATCCTATATTTCATCTCATTAAAAAGTTTATAAATACATATTTAAAATACTTATAATAAACATATTAATGCAATAAAAAAAAGCGAATACATTTACATTAAACAAAATTATTTCGTAACACGACAAAGCAGTAATTTCCCAAAGAAGGAGATGATAACTTCAATCATGTCCTTCATAGGGTTACCGAAAATGGGGCTTAGTGACACATTTGACACATCTGACACAAAGGAGGCTATTTAAGAAGAATATTTTTAGCCTATTTGACAATAAAACTTACTACATTCAGCAGATTTTTTCTTATTAATTCAAGCTTCGAACAAAAAAGTCTGGATCTCTTTCAGGAAGAAGCATCAAGCTCAAAATTTACTGCAGGAAAAATAAAATTTGTTGCCCAGTAAATAAAAAATGATTGAGAAGAAATAAAAAATGATGCACTATAAAAATAGTAAGCGTGAGATAAAAGACAAAAAAAAATCTAGAACATAAAAAACTTCCGTATAAATTTTGCGAAATAAGAAAAAGATATTATCTTTGCAATATAGACAACAGATAAAAATGCGGACGGAAGCTCCGCTTTAAAGATAACAGTACCCGTTTTGCATACCGTAAGATCTGCAAGCGGGTCGTTTTTATTATGACTAACAAGGAGTCGCGCACTATAGAAGAACAAATAGCTCTGCTAAAAACACGAGTTTACCGGAGTATTGTAATAAAATTATAACTTTAAAAATATCATACAATGAAAAAAATATTACTTTTAACTTTATTTACCCTCATCTTTTCCAGTTGCATAACAAATAATTACTTTTTATCAGAAATAGATAATGGAGGTATTGATATATACTCAGAAAGGGGATTAGTTAACATATACAAGCGAATACCAGAAGGCAAAAGGATATTGATTATAGGAAATACTAGAAGAATAAAATATGGGAAGCATATTGGTTATATTAAGAACACTTCATTTAGAGATCAGATTAAACTAACAAAAGATCAATTAAAAAATTGGATTTTTGATGATGAATTAGGAACCTATTTAACAAAAGAAGATTATAAAGCTGCACATTTTAAATCTTCATCTGATAGTTCATCAGATAAAGTATATTCAGACAGAACTGTTCATGTAAAAGGCTATTACAGAAAGAATGGCACATATGTCCGATCACATACTAGAAGTGCACCTTCGCATAGAAGATAAATTAAGGGATTCTCTTTCAGCTCTTTTTCACCCATCTATGCATACAAAATCTCTAGTAAAAATTAGTCAAAAACAGATACTATGATTTATTCAATAAAATATAATGTGCGATCTATTTTTTCGCCTATTCTCTCTCTAGTTATCTTTCTTTTATGCGGTATGCCTATTTACGCAGCCTCTAAAGATGCCAAAATTAAATATGGCAATGTATATATAAAAGGACATGTGGACAAAGCCTTTATGCAGAGAAATGACTCTGTAGCAATTTCATACGGCAAATCCATTGTTTTTATTGCATTGGAAGATAATGTCGAAAGTAGAGGAGCTTTTCGGGTAAAAGCTGACGGAAGTTTCCAAGTTGAAGTTCCAATAATTGAGCCTAATGTTTCTATATTAGGGGTTATGGGAAATAAAATAAGCGGCAACGCTACTGTCGTCATTTTAAATGTAGGGGACACAGTGCATTTGGAAGCGACAATGAAAAACGACAAATTGGAATTAGATTGTAAAGGAGCATCTCTACAATTTCCAATAGAAGAATATGCTACGGCAATGGAATACTATGGACTACACACAAAGGATTTCAAATCGGATCTTAAAAATGAAATAGAATACCGCGATTTCTGTCTTCAAAAGCTGAATGTAATACGTACCGATGCCAAGAAACTTTCTCTCTCACCAGAAGCTTTGAATTTTTTAGAGGCTCAATTTAACATGTACGTATTGGCAAAGCTATCCGAGATAAGCAATCCCATAGATCCCGATTATTATTCTTTTTTATCGAAACTATATCTAAACAACCCATATAATCGATCTACTCAATACTTTTTTACCGATATGTTTAGATCATTAGTGGGAAACCCAACTCTTGCATTGCCACTCATTGAGAACCAATCTGTTGATAAATGGGTAAATGTAGCGAAATCGAATCTAAAAAAGTACGCAGGTACAGATAAAGGTGATTTCTATGAGGTACTTGCAGCCTTTGCCTATTACCACTATCTTCACAATTACATACCGTTTGCCGATGTACAAATCGACCAAATACGGAGCTATTGGGGAGGAAAAGGGTCACACTCCCTAGGTGAATTTCTTCTTGAACAAAACGAACGGGTAAAAGAGGAGCTGCTGAAAAACAAGGTGGTGAACATTTGCAAGCTGCCTGATGTATCTAAGGAAAAAGTGATGGATGCTATTGTAGAGAAATACAAAGGCAAAGTAATTGTCGTCGATTTTTGGGGCACATGGTGTGGACCTTGTTTGATGGCAATCAAAGAGATACACTCATTGAAGGAAGAGCTAAGTGGAAAGGACGTGGCGTTTGTGTACATAACTGATAATAGATCATCTAAAACTGATTGGAAACGGCATATTAAAGTAATGTCAGGAGATCACTACTATGTAGAAGATGATTCTGTATTCAATTCGATCGACCAGCAAGTAACGATAAACTGTTTTCCTACTTACTTAATTTACGACCGTACGGGCAAACGCTCTTTCAAAAGCGATGGCTTTAAGGGCATTGAGGTTATGAGAGAGGAAATTAAAAAATGCTTATAGTGTTTTTATATAAACGTTTCGACGGAGATACCAAATTCATTATTGATATTACAAAATTGTTTAATTTTAAATAAATTGCGCATAAAGTTTGGAGATGTATTTAATTTAATGTAACTTTGTCGATCGTTGATTTACAGGCTTTTTTGAAACGCTAAGCAAGTAAGATCGAACATTCTACCTTATTATCTATTATCGTATAATTGTTTAGAACAAGAAACAATGAAAAACAAAATTACATTATTCGTACTCTGCCTAATTCAGACAATGGGCATGGTTTGTTATTCGCAACCAAATGATGAATGGAACAATAAACCGGCCATCTTTCAGGTAAATCGTCTGAAAGCTCATGCATATCTGATGCCTTACAACGACTTGAAAAAAGCGCTGCAAGGTGATTGGAAATTGTCGGATAATTATTTTTCATTGGATGGTCAATGGAAATTTAATCTGGTAACTAAACCCGCTTCTAGGCCTCTCGCTTTTCAAGCAGTTAACTTTAATGACCAATCGTGGCCAAACATAACCGTGCCGGGCGACTGGCAAACACAAGGCTTTGATTACCCGATCTATACAAACACCACTTACCCTTGGCAAGGATATGAAAATATAAATCCTCCGGTTGCTCCCACAGTTTATAATCCGGTAGGGTCGTATCGCAAAACGTTTACTTTGCCTACCGATTGGAATAATAAAAAGTGCATCTTGCATTTCGATGGTGTGGAGTCGGCCTATTACGTTTGGATAAATGGCAATTACGTGGGGTATAGTGAAAATAGCTATTCTCCGGGGGAATATGACATCTCAAAATATTTAACTACCGGTACTAATACCATTGCCGTACAGGTGTTTCGTTGGTGCGATGGAAGTTGGCTCGAAGATCAGGATAAGATCCGTTTAAGTGGTATATGCCGCGATGTATATATGTACAAAGTGCCTGATGTACACGTGAACGACTTTTTCTGCACTACCGATTTGGATGCTAGTTATGAAAATGCCCAGTTTAATTTTTCAGCAAAATTAATCGCTGATAGCACTATCACTCAAACAGGATACAAAGTGCAGGTGCAGCTATACGACAGCACCAGCACGCCGATTCTTTCCACTCCATTGGAAATGCCGGTTACCTTTAGTAACGACAGTGCAAAGATTTCATCGTCGGTAGCGGTTGCTAATCCGCTGAAATGGTCGGCAGAAAAACCGAACCTATATAAGATGGTGCTTTCTCTGATTGATGGTAACGGAACTACTACCGAAATGGAAAGTTGCAATATCGGTTTCAGAAAATTTGAACTGAAAAATGGACTTATGCTTCTTAACGGAAAACGAATTGTTTTCAAAGGGGTCAATCGTGTTGAAACTCACCCATTGACAGGAAGAACTCTCGACCGATCAGTTATGCTCAGTGATATTCTGGTTATGAAGAAGTATAATATCAATGGGGTACGTACCAGCCATTTCCCAAGTGATCCTTATTGGTACGAGCTGTGCGACAAATACGGAATTTATCTCATTGATGAAAACAATCTTGAGTCGCATGGCGTAAGAAGCACCGTTCCTACAAGCTTGTCGGAGTGGACGGCAAACTGCGTGGATCGTATAACCAGCTTGGTGGAAAGAGACAAGAATCACCCAAGTGTTTTAATCTGGTCGTTGGGTAACGAAGCGGGTACAGGTTCTAACTTCAAGGCGATGCACGATTGGATTAAAGCAAAAGACCAAACACGATTGGTACATTACGAAGGCGACAGTCAGTATGGCGATATGACGAGCCAAATGTATCCTTCGCCAAGTTCGGTAGAATGGTATGCCCAATCGGGCAATTCAAAACCCTTTGTTCTCTGTGAGTATGCTCACTCAATGGGAAACAGTACAGGAAACCTATATATGTACACGGATTTATTTGATAAATACAGCAATATTCAGGGTGGCTTTATCTGGGATTTTGTCGATCAGAGCATCAAAGACAGCGTGGGATATAAATATGGTGGAGACTGGGGCGATAATCCTAACGACGGAAACTTTTGTGCGAACGGACTTTTGAATGCAGACCGTACGCCAAAATCGGCTCTGTCGGAAGTAAAAAAGCAATATCAAAATGTAAAAATTTCGGCTACGAATCTGTTGACGGGTAAACTTACCATCAAAAACTTGTTTTTGTTTACCAACCTCAATGAATATGCCGGAAGTTGGCAGTTGCTTGCTGATAGCACTGTATTGCAAAAAGGCGATATCTCGGTAAACGATATGACCCTTTCTCCTCTGGCGAGTAAGTCGATTACAATTCCGTTTACTGCACCAAAAACACAGGCAGGAGTGAAGTATTGGCTGAACATCAGTCTCAAAACTAAAAAAGACTACAACTGGTCACTAGCCGGACAGGAAATTGCAAAGGAACAATTCAGCATCCCATTCGTCACTGATACGGTGGCAAAAACTACTGACTACGGAAGTGAAAATCTTCAGGTTAAGACTTCCAACAACGAGTTGACGATTCAGAATAGCAAGGTGAACGTTGTGTTCGACCAAACGACCGGAATGATGAATACCTATTCAGCCAATTCTGTTTTGTTGATAAACAATGGCCCTATACCCAACTTCTGGCGTTCTCCAACAGATAACGACCGTGGTAATGGCGAGCCTTCAAGATGTGGAACATGGGAAGATGCCAGTCTGTCGAGATCGCTGGATACTATCTACGTAAACGACAGCAACAAAAAACGCATACAAATTTTTGCCTATTTCACTCTTCCAACGCAAACACCGTCAAAAGTGTCGATGCAGTACAATGTCATGTCAAACGGAGAAGTAGAAGTATCCGAACGTTTTTATCCGGGTAACAGCAGCTTGTCTGACATTCCACTAATCGGTAACAGGATGACTCTGCCCAACAAGTTCGATCGTTTTACCTGGTACGGAAAGGGTCCTAACGAAACCTACGTCGACCGCAAAATGGGCTCCAATGTGGGTGTATATAGCAAAACTGTCGACGAAAACTTTTTCCCTTATATCCAACCTCAGGAAACCGGAAATCACGTTGAAACCGACTGGATGAAAATTGTAGATGAGGATAATACCGGGCTATTAATAGCCGGAGACCAATTTGAATTTAGTGCATTGCGCTATTCGGCTTTCGAGATGGAAAATAAGCTACATCCATTTGAACTTGTTCAGGACAATAATATCATTCTAAATATCAACTACAAGCAAATGGGAGTCGGGGGTGACAACAGTTGGGGAGCATATCCTCACGATGAGTTCCTTATTAAACCGACTTCGGGTTTTAGTTATTCCTATCGTATTATTCCTGTAAAAGCGGGTAGCAACGATATGGAAATAAGCAAGCAACGCTATGTTGCTGATTCTACAATTACAGTGCCTGACATAAAAGGCCTGACCGAAGAGGCTGCGAAAGCGTTGATTATTAAGAGTGGATTGACTCCCGGAAAAAGTAGTTATGGATATGGAGGCACTTATGCCAAGGACTTAATTATGCAGCAGTCGCCAATGGCAGATGAAGCAGTTCCGGTAAGCTATATAGTGAATTATACCATCAGTGCAGGCCCCAATATAGCCTTGAATAAAACCGCAACAAGTAGTAGCATGGAAACGCAAAATCCAACTGTAAACGGTAACGACGGTAGTTATTCTACCCGCTGGTGTGCGTCGAACGGCAATGCCAACCAATGGTGGAGTGTCGATTTGGGCGATCTGTACAATCTTTCAAGTTATAAGATAAACTGGGAGGAAGCAGCTAATTACAAATACATAGTTGAGGTTTCAGCTGATAATGCCAAGTGGACTACTGCTGTCAATATGCGTAGTAATGCTTCAGCAGATCAAACGCAAAGTGGAACTATTACCTCTAAATCAGTTCGCTACGTGCGCATTACCGTTACTCAAAATCCAACAAATTTATGGAGTAGCTTCTACGAATTCGAGCTTTATGGGGTTAAATCTTCTACAGATGCATTAAACGAAGTTCTATCTAATAATGGCTTCATTTCAGATATTTACCCGAATCCGGTTACTGATAAATTAAATATTGTAACCAAGAATTCGACTGCGGTTGCGGTAGACATTTTCTCTATTGCAGGCGTTAAGGTTTATTCCGGTAAAACCGAAGGTCAGCATACGCAAATAAATCTGTCCAATTTGAGTTCGGGGATTTATATGCTTCAACTGAGTGATGGACAAAACATTGTAACCTCAAAAATTATAAAAAGAGAATAGTAAAACAAGGATTGGAAGATTTGTATTAATGAGAAAAAATTCATACTTTTGAGGCCATAAACCTTAAACTTCAAATGCGATGAAAAAAATCACTATTCTCTTCTTCCATTTTCTTTTTGCCTTTTTATTAAATGCCCAAGAGAACGTAGTAAAATACACCACTACGGATTTAAACATGCGGGATGCTCCTAATACATCTTCACGCATTGTAAAAAAGCTGCCCAAAGGTACCCCTGTTACCATCGCCGAAGATTGCGATTGTAAATGGGTACCCATCAGCTATAAAGGTCAAACCGGCTATGCCTCTACCAAGTACCTCACAAAGCACAAGGTGAGTTACTCTGTTAGTACGCATAACAGCAGCGCCGTTAAGCATTATACAAACTCCAAAGGCCGAAGAGTACAATCGCCAACTCATTATAATTCTGCCCCCGCAGGAGCAACCGCCTTATGCAGAGACGGAACATATAGCTTCAGCGAAAGCAGAAGAGGTACTTGTTCCCACCATGGCGGGGTGGATAGATGGCTGAGATAAAAAGTTGAATGAGCAATGAGCATACTCTACGAAATTATAAAAAAACAGAACCATAAATAAGAAATGAAACTTAAAGAGTTATTAAAACAAAAATCATTAATTCTACCTAAAAACTGGAAAGCCCTTGGGTATTCCTCATATTATGATTGTGTCGTTCATGAAAGCTCTTCTTTTCTAAAGATGTTAGAAGAATTGGACGATGCAGAAAGTTATGGAAAGGACAAATATATTGGGGATTTAACAAAGAAGAGCCTTATATCAATATCACACGATTTTCGATTAATGGTAATAGAAGCTTTAGAATGTTACCTTAATAAAGGAAATCCACATGAAACCTACAATGTTTTAAATGAATGGCTAACAAAAAAGAACAAAGATTTAACTCAACAGCCACTAATGTTCTATTTAGAATTTGATAATATATATCCAATACATTACAGATTAAGGAAGAAGCAAGGCAAAATGGGATTGGGTGATATCTTTCATGTTCCATTTGAGTCAAGGCAGAATGTTAGCTCTAATCGGTATAGTATTGCAGGGTACCCCACACTATATTTTTCCAATTCAGTTTTCCTCGCATATAAAGAACTTGCTGAGCCGGATTATGACAACTTATATGTTTCAAAGTTTCATCATACAAGATTTTTTAATATTACAGAAACACTGTTAGACATGACAAATGCACCTATTTATAATTCTGTTGAGTATGAATTTAAATTTTTAGCACGTTGGATTTTACTAATGGCATGTAGTATTAAAGTCGGTTTCCATGATTCTCCTTTTAAACCAGAATATATTTTATCCCAAATTATATTTCAATGGGTAAAAAACAATATAAATATAGGTTCCCGAAGAGTTATAGGAGTAAAGTATTCTTCAACTAAAATAGATAATAGCGGAGAAGCCTTATATGGACATTTTTATAACACTGCAATTCCTATACATCATTCTAATCAAAATGGATATTGTGATGTACTTGCTAAACAATTTATGATAACACAACCCATAAGTTTCCATGAAGCATTAAAAAACATAGAAATAACAAACATTCAAGGGCAAGTTAAATCAATTGAAATAAACGGCGCTTTAATAGATTATATAAAAACAGATTTCGGCAAAATTGAACAAGCATTGAGCAATGCTCCATATTTAGAGTTAGCTGGTCAAAAATAAAAATTCAATAATACTAATATCAATATATCAAAATGATAACAGACATTAATAACAAATCGACTATCACTGTATTGAATAAATTAATATTGCCTCCATATTGGATGCAATATTTTAAATATGAGAACGATAAGGAATTGTTTGATTTAAGCCAAACAGCATTAATCAAGAAAATTAATGGAATAAAGAAAAGTACAAAATATTTTGTTAATTCACAAATTATCGTTTCTGAAATTTTAACTGAATTTGGAGCAAAAAGTCTATTTCATCGCGAATTCAATGAAAAACATCCTGAATTATGTAGAGAGCAAGTATTAGGTATGCAACTATATAACATAATGGTTAAGGATAATGAAACTTGGATTTATTATAAGGCACAACACAGTCTGCATTTATTTCCTCATATGATATATTTTCAATATAAATAAATTCAATAATGGAACAAAAAGAAATTCTTAATGGTTTTTTAGACAGATGGACTATTGACCATATCAAAAACATGACTTTAGAGGAATACGTTGGACTTGGAAACAAAGACACCTTTTGTCAATGGGTTGAAACAAAAACAAAAATGTTAGGAAGTATAAACGGAATGCCCTCTATTAAGTTTGGTATTTATGAACGGAAAGACTCTATCCAGAAACCAAAGAACTATCAAAATGATAATAAATATTCTTGGCTACGAAGATATGGTGATAACAAGCAATCAGCCTTTAATACTATAAAACAGTATCTAATTAAAATTATACAGCTTTCAGAGATCGGAGAATTTAAAGAAATAGAAAAAATATTTTTACCCAACTTATTCAAATGGAAAGTTGCTTTTTTATATTCTAACGAAAGACTTATTCCCATCTACAAAAAAGATCTTTTAGTTAAGATAGCAAACTCCTATAATTTGCAAGCAGATGGAAATACTGCGATTTCAGAAATTCAGAATGTAATGATATTAAATAAACCTATAGACTTGAATGTATATGATTTTATGATAAAACTCTATGAGCAATTCGGCAAAGATAGAAATGGGGAAAAAATAGTTAATGATTCAACACAAAAAAAACAAAAAAGGATTAAACGAAAAGCAGCTAACAAAAGGAACACGGATCCACAAACAATAACTTCAAAAAGTTCTTACACAACTTATCAGAAGCATAATAAAATACAAGAAGCACTAAAAGATTTACTGGTAAAGCAATATGGAAAAAAGAATGTCATCCTTGAGGAAAACTATGTAGATGTAAAATTAATTCAACCTGATTATATTTCTTTTTATGAAGTCAAATCCTACTCATATGCCTCTGATTGTATAAAGGAAGCATTAGGGCAACTTTTACTTTACTCGCTAAATGACCATGATGATACTAGACCCAAAAGACATATTGTTGTCGGACAATATCCCGCAACGGACAATGATAAAAAATATATTGACTTTTTAAAAAAGAACCTAAAGCTTAAATTTGAATATCAAGACGTAAAAATAGAATAACCTATAACAAGCCATTTTATGTGATTTTACAATAGTCGTTAGATTTTAAAGCATCTCTTTATTCAGAAAAAGATGCACAAGATATAAGTTTTTGGTCAATATTGATATTTAAGTTCTGTCTGATTAAATCCATAGGGCTCAAAAAAAAAGCAATTATTCCAATAAGATAATTGTAAAAAATAAACACTCAGATGACAACAAAACAAGTAGCGATTTTCTCATTTACAAAATCTGTTGAATATAACCCATTCTCCAAATATTCTGCAAATAATTTGGTCATCTCAATAATTTTAGCGAATTTTGTAACGTTAGTTACGTATATACCGATCTTTATTAATAATTACTATGAACCTATTTTCTCACTCCATTTGTGCCATACTGCTTTTGGTAAGCACTTGCAGCATAACTCTTTCCTCATGTGGAAGTAATAACGACGATATCAATTGGTCTGACCAGCAACAGGAGATTAGTTGTGTAAAAACGGGTAATGTACTTACCTATACCAATCGTGCCGGTAATGTGTATTTCTTTAAGATTCTAGATAATTCGCAGAAGATCGCTATTACGTGGGATCGCATCAACGGTGAGAAATGTTCCGATGCTTCTTGCCGCCGCTATTCTGGCGACTTAACTGTTCCTTCTATAATAACCTACAACGAGGATGTATATACGGTAACTCAGGTGGACGACAATGCATTTTACGGAAGTACAAATTTGACGTCTATTACTCTTCCTTCTACGATCACTACACTGGGGCAAGAACTATTTGTTAATTGCGATCGGTTGACTAGCGCTACTCTGGGTGACGGAATTACAGGAATAGGGGATAAGGCTTTCTACTATTGCACTTCGCTCACAACGGTGAAGTTTGGCTCTAGCGTGGGTAGCATTGGCGAAAAAGCTTTTTATGGCTGCAGTGGCTTGAAATCGCTGATTTTACCGGATGATATTACGACCATTGGTGCATATGCCTTTTACGATTGTTCTGCTCTTTCAGCATTGACATTAGGTAGCAAACTTACTTCTATCGGCGAAAGCGCTTTCCGCAAATGCAGCAGTCTGGAAAGTATTAAAATCCCTAGTCTGGTTACTTCGGTAGGCGATTATGCGTTCAACAGTTGCATCAAACTGACTTATGTATGGCTGGGAAGCTCGCTGAAAAGCATCGGCCAATTCGCCTTTACCGATTGTGGCAACATCGCTACCATCTATTCCTTAAGCACTACGCCACCCACATGCAGCGATCGTGGTGTATTCTCTAGTTACTCGGCTACTCTGAACGTACCCGGAAGCTCTATTTCTACTTACTCAGCCACTCAAGGATGGAGCAGCTTTAGCAACATTCAAGGGTTCTAAAAAGTTCTTTTGTTTTTTATGATCCCTAAAATAAGATTATTTAGTCAACAAATAATAGAACCGAAGTTTGAACATCCCCAGGATTTGGTTCATTGGATGGGAGCTATTCAGGCTCAGGACTATCCGATGGCTAAGTGGGCTGTCGCAACTAGACTGAAATCGAAAAGCTTGATCAGCATCAATCAAGCAATTGATGAGGCGAAAATAGTGCGTACGCACATCTTACGACCTACGTGGCATTTTGTTTCTTCGGAAGATATCTATTGGATGATTGAACTATCGAAAGCACGACTAATTGCGATTAACAATTCAATGGCTAGAGCGTTGGATATCACGGAGGAGGAATATACAAAGGCTAATAAATTCTTTGAAAAGCGATTAAGGGACAATCAGTATTTAACGAAACAAGAGATCCGAAAAGAGGTTGAAGCATTTGGCATACAGCTCAACGAGAATCGGTTGAATCGTTTTTTAATACGTGCAGAAGTTGAGGGCATTATCTGTAGTGGCGCAAACAAGGCGGGGAAATCGACTTATGGACTTCTAGCGGAACGTGTACCTTATCAGAAGTCGATACTCCGCGAGGAAGCGTTAGCACGATTGTGCAAGTTCTATTTCCGTAGCCATTCGCCTGCTACTTTAGAAGATTTTATATGGTGGTCGGGGTTATCGACTACTGAAGCGA
>Ga0302170_10000208_pt1 | contig 23834 bp, 10 predicted proteins | sample I_Fen_N2_1_FD_193492 | JGI IMG/M metagenome (GOLD analysis project Ga0302170, IMG submission 193492) | Peat permafrost microbial communities from Stordalen Mire near Abisko, Sweden - I_Fen_N2_1 | ecosystem: Environmental > Terrestrial > Soil > Wetlands > Permafrost | place: Sweden: Abisko...
AACACAGTAATATTAATGTTAAATTTAAATTAAATCTATGAAGTTAAAAAACGAAATCAGAATTATCGTGAATTGTTTATTAGTAACGATAGTCCTGCTTGTCACTTCTTGTGTGGATGGCTTTAAAGAAGACTATCTCTTTTCTTCAGGAGTGAAGAATACGACGTTACAGTCGCCAGACAGTATTGCATTTACGCCAAGTTCAGATGGGGCAACAGTTAAAATTTCCTGGCCTGTAGTATATGGAGCAGGTGGTTATCAACTCACTTTTTACAGAGTGGACGATCCTGCCAATCCTGTAGTGGTTGGTCAAAAAGACCAGGTGATAGACGGTTGTTCTACTACCAGGGATTTAGCCGAAGACAGCAAGTATAAAGTTGTTATAAAAACGCTTGGTGATAGCACACTGAATAATAAAGCAGCTATCAGTGCCAAAGAAGCAGCTTACAGCACTTTGTTGCCAGCTTTAGCAGTCATTCCTACAGGAACAGATTTAGCGCAGTATTTTGCAAGTAATCCGATTCCAAGTAGCACAACCGAGTTGGCTTATCAATTAGAAGCGGGCGGTGTATATACAATGAGTGCTAATATTCCCCTTGGACTTACAAAACTTACCATCCGTGGAGATAAAATAAAACATTCGACCATAACAATGTCAACGGGTGTATTATTAAGTGATGGTGCCGGGCTAAAACTAAAATTTCTGGATTTTGATTGCTCAGGATTTACCGGAAGCTCTCTCATCACTTACAATCCTACACAAAATGCAGCAGTGCTATCCAATGGATATGTAGTGGTCACATCACCCATTGCTATTCAATCTTGTAAAATCACGAATCTAGCTACAAAATTAATCTGGGATAGTGCTAAAAAGTATTCATTGCAATCAGTTATAATCAAAGATTGTATTATTGGAATGAATAGTAGCTTGAGTTCATCGATTCTTATTCATATTCCAGGTGGAGGTATTATTAAAGATTTGAGTTTGACGAACAGCACATTTTATAACAAGCAAGTAAATTCAGCTTATTTTATTCAATACGGCAATACTAAAGTTGCAACTGCTTCCAACAGCGCATGGGCTTCAGCTTCAGTATCGGTTAATAACTGTACCTTCTGGCAAGTGGCTAAGACAGGCCAAATGGCTAACTACACTGGTATGGCATATGCCGGGAACTACCTTACCATACAAAAAAGCATATTTGTAGACTGCGGAAATCAGCAAGTGATTAGACGCTTTAGCGGTCAGAGCCCGAATATGACACGCACATATGGATACAACTCGTATTGGTATAATGGTGCTTTTGTCACCACAGAGGTTTCAGGTTCCTATTACGACAATAGTGGTTCGCATATCACTACGGATCCTGCACTAAAAGATCCTGCAAATGCAGACTTTACAGTAGGTGGAACTACACAAATATCGACCAAAACAGGAGATCCACGCTGGTTACCAGTGCAATAAAGCATAAGAAAATAATATGAAGTATAAATATATAATAACGAAAATAATGAAGAAAAGATATTTAATTCTTAGCTTATGCGTGAGTTTTATCATGGCTTTTGCACTGCCTGCTTATGCACAGCAAACGCAAAAAGTCGAAGGTATTGTTGTGGCTGAGAATGGAGAGGCGATTATAGGGGCTTCAATAAAGATTGAAGGAACTAATGCCGGTACAATTTCGGATGTTAATGGACATTTTACAATTACGGTTCCTACTAAAGCTAAATTAGCCATTTCTTACATCGGATGTGTTAGCCAGACAGTTTCAGATCTGAACAATCCTCGTATTGTTTTGAAAGATGACTTGATGAAGTTGGACGAAGTAGTAGTAGTGGGGTATGGTTCACAAAAAATGAAGAATGTGACTGGATCTTTAGCTACCATAACTCCGCAAGAAATCAGTGATCTGTCGGTAAGTAACTTAGGCGCCTCATTGGTTGGCGTGGTTAATGGACTTAGCGTTAGTGGTGGCAGTTCCCGTCCGGGAGAAACATCAACACTGACAATACGCCAAGGAGCTGTTGGTGCAGCATTTTCACCCAATGGTGGTGATGGAAGTCCATTGTATGTAATTGATGACTGCATTTACCCTGATGCAACTGCTTTCAACAATTTGGATGCCAATATGATAGAGAATATTACCGTATTAAAGGATGCTGCTGCCGCTGTTTATGGCGCCCGCTCTGCACAAGGAGTTATCCTGGTGAAAACAAAACGGGGCAAAATTGGTGCTCCAAAGATTTCGTACAGTGGACAATTTGGTTATACAGACCAAATATCCAGAACTAAAATGCTCAATTCTTCTGATTATGGCACAATCTGGAATGGCGTGACAGGAGCTGCGATGGTAGATAACTCATCTCTCAACAACAGGACTGATCTTTTCCAAAAAGACGAGTTGGCTGCTATGAAGAATACAAATTATGACTTATTGGACAAATACTGGAGTGCTGCAACTACTCAAAAGCACAGTGTAAATATAACCGGTGGAACGGATCGTGCTACTTACTTCGCAGGAATATCCTATTTCAACCAGGATGGCAATTTGGGCGCACTCAAGTATAACCGTTGGAATTATCGTGCCGGGGTGGATGCAAAGATCAGTAAATGGATAAAATCTTCTTTGCAAATATCGGGTGATTATGGAAAGAAAACGACAACTGTAAATAAAGTGGGTGGTAGCAGTAGTGAAACAGATTACAACGTTTTATTAACTCGCCCGCGTTATATTCCGGAGAGCATAAACGGATTGGCATTGGCAGCTTACGGCGTAACCAACAATCTGGTAGATGACATTCAGAACTACAACTACAAATCCATTCAGGATTTGGGGAACCAAAGCACAAGTACTCCGCAAAATATGACCATCAGTGCTTCTACAGAATATGACTTTGGATGGAGCAGAATTTTAAACGGGTTAAAGTTTAAAGTTGCCTATACTAAAAATATTAGTACTACAAAAACTGATATGTTAGCAACAAATGTAACCACCTATAGAATGTTAACTCGTGGTGGTACCGGGAACCATCTTTATACGGGAGAGGGATTAGATTTATCTTCAAGCAACTTTGAGTCAATTATTACTTCCAATGGCGACGAAGTGGGTCGCAGCATGAGCCGTTCCGATAGCTATCAGCTCAATTTTTATGCTACCTATGCCCGCAAATTTGGCCAACACAATGTAGCTGCTTTGTTTAGTATTGAAAAGGCTGAAAGCGAAACAGAAGATATGGATTCTTATGTACTCGACCCCCTGAGTTTTACCAATGGCCAATCAAACTCTGCCAGTGGTTCACAAACGACTGATTTTGGTCGTACCGAATCAGGCATGTTGTCGTATATTGGCCGCCTGAACTATTCGTATGCAGACAAATACTTAGCTGAATTCCTTGTTCGTACGGATGCTTCTACGAAATTTGCTCCTGAAAATTATTGGGGAGTATTTCCATCGTTGTCGCTGGGTTGGGTTATGTCGGAAGAACAATGGTTTAAAAACAATGTGAAATGGATGGATTTTTTCAAACTTCGGGGATCTGTAGGTCTATTAGGAAAGGATAATATTTCTCCTTGGTCATGGTTACAAACCTATAGCCGAATTGCAAATAAAGGGGCTATATTTGGAACCAGTTCATCTACCAATATAGGTGCTGCTATTAACAGTAGTGATGCTCCGAACCGTGATGCACATTGGGATAGCAGTTACAAAACCAACTTTGGTATTGATGGAGGTGTGTTAGACAATAGATTATCTTTCAACATAGATACTTACTATGATATGAACCGCGATGTGTTTATGTCACGTAGTGGGGCTGACAATTTTCCTTCTACAGTTGGGACAAAACCAACTGCTGAAAACTTTGGTTCGTATGATACATATGGCATCGAGTTTTCAATAGGGTGGAAAGATAAAATTGGCAAAGATTTCAAATACTTTGTGAAATTGAACACCGGATATAGCGATAACAAACTAATAAAAAAATATTGGCCAAGTCTTATTACTATTGATGGTCAACACCCGAACCAACGCACTGACCTTGGAACATGGGGACTGGACTGTATCGGAATGTTTCGCAGCTACCAACAAATTGAAGAATATGTAGCCAAATATCACATCACAAATTATCTTGGAATGTCACCTGATAAAATACGTCCGGGGATGTTGATTTATAATGATGTCCGTGGTACTCAGAATGCCGATGGAACCTATAAGGCTGCAGATGGAGTGGTAGATGCAACCAATGACATTGTTCGGATATCAAAACGCGCCAACAATCCTTATGGATTTACAGCAAATTTTGGTGGTGATTGGAAAGGATTATCATTCAGTGCACAAATCAGTGCAAGCTGGGGTGGGTATGCTATGATCCCAAAGACAGCCCGTTCTATTCAAAATTTAATCAGCTCGAGTAGCAGTGGCTACAACGACCTGCAATATACAAATTTGCCTTCATTCTGGGCAAACAACATGTTTGTTTACAGCAACGTGCTCGATGCTCAGGGAAATGTGGTAGCTAGCCAGAACCTGAATGCGATCTATCCAAATCTTGCCTACAGCATCAACAATTTAAATTCTACATTTTGGGCCGTGAGCAGCACTCGTGTTACACTTCGTAATATAACAGTGGCTTATTCCTTACCCAAAAAAGTGGTGAATATGTTAGGTGTTGAAAGCTGTCGTTTCAACCTAACCGGTCAGAACATGCTCAGTTTGTATAATCCGTACCCTGATAATTTCACAGATCCCTTGTCAGGAACTTATGGTAACTATCCCACTTTGCGAACAGTTACAGTGGGAGTTAATGTTTCATTCTAAAAGACAAAAACAATAATGAAAAAAATAAATAGATTCGGTGTTTTGGTTTCAATGATGGCAATCACCTCACTTTTCACAGGCTGCAGTGATCAATTTTTAAAAGACAAGCAGGACTATGACAAATATACCGAAGAGGTATATAATGACTATGAAGGAGCTACCGAGAGGGTAAACTGGTTATATAATAATTTATTACCCAGTTCAACGGCCTCTATAGGATTCGACACACCAAGCGCCGGTGTATCTGATGATTACTCGAAATCTACTGAAGAGTATGGTGGATTATCTCAATTTGTAGACCCATCGGTCATCTTGGACAATACAACAGTGCCTGATTATATCTACAGGGAGAATAAAAACATTAGCCCTTACGGACGTATTCGGGAATGTAACCTTATTCTCGCAGGTCTTAAGGCAAGTACTCTTTCTGATGCACAAAAAAAAGAACTGCTTGGACAAGTTTACTTCTTCCGTGCCTGGTGTTATTATCGTTTGGTAAAAATTTACGGAGGAGTACCTCTTATTTCTCAAGTACAAAATCCAATGATTGGCAATACTGGTGGTACGCAGTTGGTAGTACCTCGTTCTACTACAAAGGCGAGTATAGATTTTATATGCAACGATCTTGATACTGCGGGTAGCTATCTACCTACAAGTTGGCCAACAACTAATTATGGGCGTGTTACAGCGGGTACTGCTCTAGCTATGCAAGGCCGGGCTCGTCTTCTCTATGCCAGTCCGCTCTTTAACCGTGCCGATGACCAAGCCCGTTGGGAATTAGCTTATCAATCGAACAAAGCTGCAATTGAGAAATTGACAGCAGGGGGTTTTGGTTTGGCTTACCTCAATGCTCCGGGGAGAAATGCTTCCGGCTGGGCAAAGATGTTTTCCGATTATACCAGCCCGGAAGCTGTATTTGTGACCTTGTATAACTCGGTAAAAACTTCATCCGGCACCAACTACGACAAGAATAATGGTTGGGAAAGTTCCATTCGCCCATATAATGCAGGGGGTAGCGGTGGTAAGAATGCCACTGCACAGATGATAGACATTTTCCCTATGGCAGATGGAAAGAAGCCGGGTCAGTCTTCAATTGCTTATGAGGACCAACGTTTCTTCCTGAACCGCGATCCTCGTTTCTATCGTACATTTGCATTTCCCGGCGAAAGATGGGCGTTTAGTGGCGACCCTACTTCATTGGGTATCACGACTTATCCATATGTAGGCAGCAACTATGCACTTTGGAGTTATACCTGGTATGATAATGCTGCGAATCAGGCGGCAGAGGATAAATCCGGATTTGCAGCAGACGGTCTGGGAACACACAATACTACTGTTTTCGTTAGAAAGCGTACAGACGACTTAGATGTAAACAATACGCCTTTGTATATCTATGATACTACGAATAAGTTTGGGTTATCCGCTGCTCCTTACATGGAAATGCGTTATGCAGAAGTTCTGCTTAACTTTGCCGAAGCAGCTTGTGGTGCCAATCACCCTACTGAGGCTGTGGCAGCCTTACAAGCAATCCGCCAGCGTGTAGGGTACACCAGTGCTAACAACTTTGGTTTAGATGCAGGTTTAGCCGGAGATCGTGCAAAATTATTTGCAGCTATTTTATATGAACGCCAAATTGAATTAGCTTACGAAGGCAAGCGTTTTGATGATATGCGACGTTGGTTGCTTTGGGATGGTGGAGTCGGTCAGGCTGCTCTGAAATCCAGTTGGGCTTTAACCGGATTTGGCACCAATACATGTACTTACCTTGGAGTTGCTCCACTTAATGGACAACGCCGTACCGGGGTCGAAGTTCAGGTTCAGGCAGTAAATGTTGGTCAGGCAGCTATGGCAAATGGAAGCGATCCTATGACTACAAAAGGTGCTGTTCGTCCTACGCCTTTGAATCTGATGACTGATACCACTGCTTTGCTAAACGCAAATAAACCGATAGATAATTTGGCAAACTTCTATTCTCAGTATTTGCATCGTAAAACGACTCGTGTGGATGGTGATCCAAAATACACCATCACATTCCAGCCAAAATATTACTTTATCGGTTTCAGGTCGAATATGCAACAAATGAATGTAACCTTGTTACAGACCATTGGTTGGGCAGACCTTGAAAAGGGAGGTGCTGACGGCACTTATGATCCATTGGCTGAATAAGTCAATATGATATAATGCAAGAGTATTTATAAACCTTACATTTGAATTCCCGTAGTTGCCACCTAAATTAATGATTTATCACTAAATTTTGGCTTCTACGGGAATTTATATTTTATTTGAAAATACGATTTACAACCATTCTAATTTATCGATGATGAAACACCACACTTTATTTCTTATGTTAACCTGTTTGTTGATGTTTTCCATAAATGCATCAGCCCAGGTATTCAAATATGTTGTTGCAACAGATGGTTCCGGGGATTATACCACCATACAAGCGGCTTTGAATGCATGCCCCGATGGACAGACCAGCATGCTGTTTATCAAAAATGGCACGTACAATGAACAAGTCACACTAGGGACAAAACAGTCAGCCTCCACAAAAAAAATCAGTATGATTGGCGAAAGCTATGGTGGTGTACTTATCACCCACTCTCAGTCGCGTGCTTCAAGTGGTACACCTACTTACGAAGATGTGTGTACCGTTAAACTTTATGCTACTGATTTCTATGCCGAAAACATTAATATTCAAAATGCTGCAGGTGCTACTGGTATGGCAGAAGCTCTCTATACTGCAGGCGACCGCCAGATATTCAAGAACTGTAAAGTATTGGGTTACCAGGATACGTACCGATCCAAAAAAGGAACACGTGGCTATTTTAAAAATTGCTGGCTCGAAGGAGCAGTAGATTTTATTTACGCAGGAGGTACTCTTTTCTTTGACGATTGCACCATTAATTGTGTGAGTGGTGGAGGTCATATCGTAGCACCGGAAGATTCGTATACCACCAAAGCATCCTCGGTTGCAGGAAAAACATTAAATCTTGGTTTTGTATTTCGCAGATGTAATATAACAGCCAACACGGATGTAGCCACCGGGAGTTATGACTTAGGCCGGCCATGGAATACCAATGCAGGGGCATATTATTTAAACTGCACTCTTGGAAAACATATCAAACCTGCAGGTTGGGCAACAATGAGTGGAAATGAAACAACAGCAAGCTTTGCGGAATACAACAGCATGAACCCGGACGGATCACCGGCAAACGTAAGCAGCAGAATCAGCTGGAGTTTCCAGCTTCAACAGTACGATGCAGATAGCATACTAAATCCGAAGACAGTCTACGCAACAACTTTTACTACCAGTTTTGACCCTATTACAAAAAGTACTCCAACGGCAAAACCTGAGAACCTTGCTATAAATGGATCTGCAATAAGCTGGTCGGCTGCTGACGGAGCAATTGGCTATATTGTATACAAAGATGGAAAATACCTTGCCTCAGTTACGGGAATAAGTTATGTGGACAATTCGGGCAGTACCGGTATATACAGCGTAAGATCCTTGAATTCTATCGGGGTATTAAGCGAGCTTACCACCATTGCAACTGCCTTATCTGATGTTCAGGTGGGAGATGTTGTAATTACGATAAATAATCAAGCAATTTCTCTCAGTCAATGTGTAGAAAAAATGCAGTTGGTTACAACTACAGGGAACATTATCGCCCAAAAGACCAATGAATCGACATTAGCACTAAACAACTTATCTCAAGGAGTATATCTATTAAAAATTCAAGATAAAGGCCTGACTTTTACTAAAAAAATAATATTAGGACAGAATAAAGTTTCTTTTAAAGCAAATTGATAGCTTTGTATTAATTATTCCACATAAAATACCGATTTTTCGCAAAAGACATAAAACAGAGTATGTATTTTTGTTACAATTATTCATCTTATGTTTAACTCGTATATAATACAATGAAAAAATTTCAAACTCATTTCATGCTTATCCTGCTATTTCTGGCAGAAGTTTCAACATTTGTAAATTCTCAGACACCGGCTTTCCCTACAGCAGAAGGTTATGGAAAATATGCCAAAGGGGGTAGAGGAGGAAAAGTTGTTTTCGTCGATAATCTACAAGATTATATTTCATACAACAGCCTTGAAACTCCTATTCCAGGGAGTTTTCGTTGGGCATTAACTCAATATCCCGGAGATTCACTAACCGTTATATTTCGTGTATCTGGGACTATTCAATTGAAACCCTATCTGGTATTGAGTGGAACAACAGTTAAAAACCAAAATGATATTCGTTGTTCCCGCACAAACCTGACTATAGCAGGACAAACAGCTCCTGGCGAGGGTATTCAAATCCGTAATGGAAAGATTAATTTAGGTGGTTCCATAAACCTTATAGTCAGAAACATACGTTTTAGAATTGGAGAGTTGGCAGAAGCCGCTCCTATATATGGCTACAAAGTGAAAGGGGTAGCAAGAGATACTTTGGCACCTGTAGGATCCTTCTTACCCGGTGGATCAGTAGGTTGCGAAAATGCTGTCAGAGTAATTTTTGATCATTGTGATTTTGGCTGGTCAGGGGAAGAAAATCTTACCATGTATGATAACCGTTATACGACTTGTCAATGGTCAATATTTCACGATGCACTTTACAACGACGGACATGGTAAAGGAGATCGAAGTTATGGATCACAAACAGGCGGTATATGTGCCACTTATCATCACAACCTGTGGACTAATAACAAATCCCGTTCACCTCGTCTGAATGGAGCAAGAACCGACAATGAAACCAATGTGTTTATTGAATTTCTAAACAATGTGGTTTATAACTGGGGAGGTGCCAACGCTGCATACGGTGGCGATATATTAGCAACAGGCACACGCTCACATACCTGTAATTTTGTAGGGAACTATTATAAACCGGGGCCTGCTACTCCAACAGGCACTTACTATTTTTTCACAAACTATATCAATGCTGGTGCCAGCAGTATACCTCAATGGTACCTTTCAGGAAATATTATGGAAGGTTCTGCTTCATTGAACTCAAACAACTGGAACGGATTTACCTGGAAATGGTCAACAACAGGTAGCACGCTTCCTACAGAGGCTACTTCCGGATCAGACGTTATGCTTTCACCTCCTGCAAGCGTGGTCTATAATGGTACCTGGGTAGGATACACTCCCTATAAAACCAACATTCAACCTGCAACTGATGCTTACAATGCTGCTCTTGCAAAAGTTGGGACTATAAACAGAGACTCCGTAGAACGACGCATTATACGCGAAGTAACAAACGGAACTGCAACCTTCAAAGCTTCCTTAGGATCATGGGGGATAATCGATAAATCGTATGAAGCCGAAGGTTACAGACCTTACGTAACAGCTGTTGCTCCTACTGATACCGATAATGACGGCATGCCGGATACCTGGGAGCTTGCCAATGGTTTGGATCCTAATAATGCTGAAGATCGTAATATGAGAACTCCGGAAGGTTATACGGCTCTGGAAGTTTATCTTGCCAGTCTGATGGGAGAGAGTATTTCTCCTAACTTTATTACAACCGTAAAGGAGGTGAAGAGTTTTAATGCAAGCATAGTTCCAACTACAGTAACAAAAGATTTTCAGGTAATAAGTGACAATCCTTTACAATCTGTGAAAATTTTCGACCTGACAGGCAAACTGGTAATGTTAAGTTCATTGACAGAAAATAATTCTGTAGATATATCTAATCTGACTAAGGGTGTTTATTTGGTTCAGATTAAAAACGGCTCCGGAGATATCCAACAATTTAAAATAATAAAAAATTAAATATAATATACCTGGATATACTTCTGAAATTTCAACTGAAGATATTTATAGGTGGATAGAAAATCAATTTACAAAGGGTTACAACGATTGCAACTAGATTAACAAATTAATTTCAGTTAAAGAATAATTTTCTTTTAAAGCAAATTACCAGTTCGCAAGGCATAAAGTATTATATACATTTTTTGTTTCTATTATTTATCTCATAAGTAGTTGAAACAATAGTATGTCACATTTTAGTATATATTTATCTATCGCCGCTTCCGTCAAGCCGAAAGCGGCGATAGATATTAAAAATCGTTTTATTTACAGAATACGACATTTAATTATTCCATTTACTTATATTATAAAATGAAAAAAAATCAAACTTATTTCGTTCTGACCCTGTTGTTTCTTATAACAGTTTTCACCTCTATAGATTCTCAAACACCGGCATTCCCTTCAGCAGAAGGTTATGGTAAATATGCCAAAGGTGGTAGAGGAGGGAAAGTGGTTTTTGTAGACAACCTGCAGGACTATCTGGCTTACAATAATTTAGAGGCACCCATTCCGGGAAGCTTCCGTTGGGCATTAACCCAGTATCCGGGCGATTCCATCACCATCATATTTCGGGTATCGGGGATTATTACACTAAAACCCTATTTGCTAACATCAGGCAAAAACGTTGTAAACAAAAATGAAATCCGATGTTCAAGAGATAAAATGACCATTGCAGGACAAACCTCCCCCGGGGAAGGTATTATGATACGAAATGGCCGGGTAAATTTAGGCAAATGTTCCGACCTGGTTATACGAAACGTACGTTTCCGGGTTGGGGAAAATGCTGCAGATAGCACCTTTCTTCCGGGAGGATCGGTAGACTGCGAAAATGCAGTACGCGTTATTTTCGACCATTGTAATTTTGGCTGGTCAGGCGAGGAAAATCTTACTTTCTATGATAATTATTTTACAACTGTCCAATGGTCCATATTTCATGATGCACTTTATGACGATGGTCATGGTAAAGGACATCGTGGTTATGGGTCACAAACCGGAGGGATCTGTGCCACCTATCATCACAACCTGTGGACAAACAACCAGTCCCGTTCACCACGTCTTAACGGTGCCAGATCCAAAAATGAAACAAATGTGTTTATTGAATTTATAAACAATGTGGTATACAACTGGGGAAATACCAATGCTGCATACGGTGGCGATGTAAACACAGGCGACCGATCACACACCTGCAACTTTATTAGCAATTACTATAAACCGGGTCCTGCAACCCCTACAGGAAATAAATACTTCTTTACCAATTACATTGTTAATGGAGCAAACATTCCAAAATGGTATCTGTCAGGAAACATCATGGAAGGTTACCCTACTTTGAATACGGATAACTGGAATGGATTCACACGTAAATGGTCAGGAACAACCGGAACAACACTACCATCAAAAGCAACGTCAGGTTCTGATACTTTACTTACGCCTCCTTACAAAGTTATGCATCATGGTATTTGGGTTGGATATGTTCCCTACAAAACCAACATTCAAACGGCGCGTGATGCTTACAAGACTATACTTGCAAGAGCAGGAACTATAAACAGGGACTCTGTTGAGCGACGAGTCATACGTGAAGTAAAAAATGGAACGGCAACATTCAAAGCTTCACATGGTACTTGGGGAATTATCGATAAATCGTACGAAGCCGAAGGGTACATGCCTTATGCAAAGGTTGCCTCTCCTGTTGACACCGATAATGACGGTATGCCTGATGCCTGGGAACTTGCAAATGGATTGAATCCGAATAATCCGGAAGATCGTAATCTGAGAACTCCGGAAGGGTATACAGCACTGGAAGTTTACCTTGCCAGCCTAATGGGTGAAAATATCTCTCATAATTTTAATACTGCCATAAAAGAGGTAAAGAGTTTTAATGCAAGATAGTTCCAACCATAGTAAAAAAAGTTTCAGGTAATAAGTGATAATCCACTACAATCTGCTAAAATTTTCGACCTGACAGGCAAACAGGTCATGTTTTGTTCATTGTCAGAAAATAGCTCTGTAGATATATCTAGTCTTACTGAAGGTTGTTATTTGGTTCAGATTAAAAACCTGTCCTTAGATACCAAGCAATTTAAAATAACGTGAGTTCGATATAAGAAATAAAATTGTAGTTTTATAATACGTTTATAATCAATTCAAAATGATCTGAATAGTTCGGTGCTCTCACCTTTGATTACATGTTTATGGAAATACACTACAAATAGTACGGGACTCTGTCCCTAAAAAAGGTGCAGAGCACCATGCTATTTGTAGAATTTAGATTAATCAGAGAAAAAAGGTGCAGAGCACCGAACTATTCATTTTATTATGAAAAATAATGTTTGCTTGCTTATGTCGAACTCACGTTAAAATAATAAAAAACGCATATGATTTATCTTGATATTCTTCTGAAATTTCAAGTGTAGACCTATCCATGGCGGACGGGAAATCATTTTACAAAAAGTATACAAATCAAAAGGGATTATTTTATAGGTAAAAAATGGAGGTGTCGATAATGTCGGCATCTCCATTTCTCTTTTTATTTACGGTAGCACAGGTTGAAGCAGTGACGGACGTATTATTTCAGGAGGTAGTGAAAGTAGTGTGTAATGCTACACCAGAAACGATTTTAAGCCTCAGGGTGGAAAAATAAACACAAATAGAACAAATATCAAGCGCGGGATTTACTTGTCTTAAACGAAAGGAATTTGAGCAAGAGATACTAAACATTTGGCAAATAGAAAGGCAGTATCGACAATTATCTTTCCAAACAAGGTATAACCTCGCAAACCGAAAATTTTCTATCTTATCTCTTAAATTGAGAGCTATTTTCAATGCCTGTTTGAGAATGTTTTTATTACCTATTTTCTGCCATTAAACATAAAAACGGGATGTAACCATCAAGCCACATCCCGTTTATATTATTGAATAGTTGAAATTACCTTACAATTACTTTTGATACAGAGGCATTCACCTTAACCAGGTAAATTCCACTTGCAATGCTTACAGTAGTTTTATCACTTGTTAGTTTAGCTGAAGCAACTTTAATTCCACTAATTGTATAAACGGCAGCGATATCCCCCTCATTGGCATTGGCAATTACCAGTTTATTCCTTTCGTTTGAATAAACAAATACGTCATTAGCAGCATTAGGAGAATTAACAGCTGTAAGAGTAGTTGAAGTAGTTGGAAAATCATTTCCTCCTAAATAAATAAGATATTGTGTTCCATCTAAAACAGGACTATAAGCATTAGTGCTTGTGCCTGTAGGTGCAGTAGCTGCATCTGATTTACCTCCTGTAAATGAAAGTATTGCATTTGATACTGGGGCATTAGGATTCATAGTTCCGACTATAGCACTCATAGTAAGACTATTACCACTTAACGAGGTTACCGTGAAATTCGATATTCCTGGACCATTTATTACTATCCCTGGTAGCACTGTCGATGGTTTAATATATTGAAAAATAGTATCACCAACCAAGGTTAATGGATTGTCACCAGTTTTATACGAACTAGTAGCTCTTACAACTGGTACATAATAATAGCTAGTACCAGTATATAGTATTGAACCTTGTGTCGCACTTGTAGCTTTAGTCCAACTAGTGGCTGGAGTAGTTGCAGGATCTACAGGAGGTACATAAGTTTGGGTATAAGTCTTTGTACCTTTTATAGCAGCAACAACAGGTAATATTACCCCTGCACCATTAAGTGTAAGGTTAAAGTAGTTCTTTGGAAATAAATACAACGCTGGATTATTATTATTCAATAATTGATAGTTCATTACCCAACCGTAGTTTCCAGTTACTTTTACCGTAGAATAATCTTTGAAATTAATAGCAATGGTTTGAGTGTTTTGTTTAATCATTTGCACATTGCTGCCTAAAATCAAAGAACCAGCATTAGCTTGTGTGCCATCTCCCAAATTAAAAGTCAGTGTACCAGCATTTCCGGCAACTGTGGTCATACATAAACTAAAGGCGGTTATTTGCGTTGCTGCAGCTGTCATGTTATTGTTTACTGAAGCATAAGTACCTAAATCAAGTGTTCCATAAACATTGTAAACAAAGCTTCCCTGAGGATTAGTAGATACACCTCTGTTTGCATGAAAATTACAACCAAGATATACAGTTACACCAGGATCGATATTACATGTACGAGTAGTATTTACCGATGAGTCATTGTTTTGAACAGATAAGTTTATACCGCTACTTTTAAGTAATGACATTGTTTCTTTAATATTAAGTGTCGTATTAGCTGTAGTCTTGCTATAGGCAGTTGGTACTAATTGCGCTGCATTGAATGCATAAGTGGAAACTGATGGTGTTGAAGTTTTAATAGTAACACTGTTAGCTTGATTACTATATATTACATTTATACCGCCTGTATTTCCTTGAGGTACTTTAGGAGCTGTATCACCAAATGTTCCGTCGTTAATAATGGCATAATCACTTGTACCCGGAACTTTATTAAGATATCCAACATAAAGATTCTTGGAACTTCTATATCCGTAAGCGGAATTAAATGTTCCATAGTTATTTAAATTTACACAATATAAATCTGTGGCTAGTGTAAGAATACCTCCTAAATTAACAGTAACATCGCCATTAACAACAAACTCTGCATTATTTCTTACTACTCCATTTACATTTAAATTTTTGCAAGAGGCATTGCTGGCAACCGTAACTAATCCGGTGCCACCAACATTAATATCCCCATTTACAACAAAACTTGTCATATTTCTGAAAGCTCCACTAACGTTCAGAGATTTACAACTGGGGTTCTGAGCAAAGGTCAAAGAAGCAATTGCATTCGTAGCTGTCGCAGCAGTTGATAGAGTTAATGTCATGCCACTAACACTTTGAACAGTGGTTCCAGTTGCAATTCCGACTCCAGTTATCAACATACCCGGAAAAACAAATGCATTAGTTTCAGATAATGTAGCTGTAGTTGATCCTGAAGTAATGGATGATGTTATTGTAGTTGCATAAGCAAATGTCAATGTCGAAGTAGTGGGAGTCGTAATAGTAGATGTTGATGCTAAACTCAAAACAACGCTTGTACCATTAATACTCACAATCTTACTATTTGCAGCAACATTAGTACCTGTAACATTCATTCCAACAACTAGTGCCGGGTTAGCTGCTGTAAGAGTAATTGTTGCTGATTCTTTTGTCAAAGATGCAGATCCGGTAAAAGAAGGTACTATGGCATTTAATTTATTCGCTGGAATATATACGTTATCATTTACACCGGGTAAACGAGTAGCAGCTGAAGTACCTCCTGCACCATCAGATATTCCCCAGTTAGAAATATGGAGCCACAAAGAATCAGTAGCAGTTGGTTGTGTAAATACATAGTCACCAGCAGCCTGGCCGTAGCTTTTTGTTCCCACCCCAATAAGGAAGAACAAAACCATAAAAGAAGTAATGATTTTTTTCATAAATTTAAATATTTAATTGTTTAATAGTGATTAGATCTTGTTATAAAACGGTATGCGCTTAGTGTATAAATACATAAACCAAATACAATACATATCAAATAAGACGTAACACATGAATGTTTGTCATACCTGATAACCTATCATAATGCAATTATTAACATAGAATAAGATAAAACAATGAAATTTAATTACAACTTCACCTCCATATATTTAATCCGCTGTCTTCTCCAGGTATACACCACATGGATTCGCCCATCTTTTCCCTGTATAATGGATGGGTAGGAGTATTGGGAAATAGGGGAATCTTCCAATGTCATCACCATATTCCAGTTTACACCATCTTTTGATACAGCAATATTGAGTGGTGTGCGTACGCCTTTCTTCTCACCCGCAGGAGTGGCCACCGCATTGTAGATAAGCACCTGTCTGCCATCCTGAAGCGTTACGGCATCTGTTCCTGAATTATTATTGGGCAGACTGGTCAAAGAGAGTGGAGTCCATGTTTCCCCTTTATCCGAACTCCACGAAGTGGCTATGCGGCCGTTGCGCGTGCGGCAAAGTATTTGCAGGCGACCATCCTTGTACGTCAGGATGCTCGGTTGAATGGCCTGAACGGTAGTGGCAGATGAATTGTCGCCTCCTTCCATGTCTTCTTTTTTATTGCTTTTGTCAGCAATCATATCCTGAGTCAATACTGCTTTTTCGGCGGCCAGCGGACCCACAATATGTGTCCGTCGTCCACCGTCTTCGGCAATTTCAAAATGCACCTTCCAACCACCTGTTTCAGTACTTGACGGTGCAATGGCTTTTCCATCTACATCTACAATTTTATTCTTGATCGGTCCCAGATAACCATCAGGAAGCTGATAAGCTTTACTCCACGTATGGCCACCATCATCACTCTTTTTCAAATAACCTGTCCAATCCGATACTTTATTTCCTATTTTATAGAACAGGTATAGCGGTCCACCGGGCATTTGATACAGCACCGGGTTGTAACAAGCTTTGCGCAAAGTTGGACTAAAGATACCATCGGCAGCCATTTCAGGTTGAGTCCAGGCCTTGCTGTCTTTATCCTTGCGGCAAGTATATATGCACACGTCAGGTGCACCTTCGCGAGTTCCTCCAAAAAAAGCGGATACCAGGTCACCGGCAGTAGTTTCAACAATCGTAGCTGAATGGGCTTGCGGGAAGGGAGCTTTCTCGTAGAGAAATTCGTTGGTCACAATGCCCTTGCGTTGCGGGATATCGATATCGAAAGTATACGAACCTGAACCGGTTTGTTGCACTTTTCCGTTGGGAAAATGCAGTTCAACAGTTGCATTCACCGGAATAGTAACTTCCCAATGCAGTTTCATCAAGGTCTTTTTCCAGTTACTTACCAACTTGCCGTAAGGGGTGATATACGAAGCATTGACATATTCCAGATCAGGAATGGAAAAATCAGGTTTCAGCACAATATGTTTAAAACCTACTTGTTGATAATCCGTTTTTATACCACCTAGGTTCTCATAACTCCACGTCAACAAGTCTCCAAGCAACATGACATGGTTGCCTGAATTCATTTCAGGACTGGCGGTGTTACCGTTCCATAGTTCCCAAATGGTAGTTGCGCCATTGGCCGCCATATAACCCCACGAAGGATATTTGGTGTTCGAAGCCAGAGCAAAAGCTACATCTGCCCGTCCCATAGAACTCAATTCACGCATCAACCACTGAATGCCGACCACACCGCTGGTAATATTCAACTCAGCAGTTCCAATCTGTGATTTAGTATTTCCGGGCACTACCGTGTGAAGTATTTGTTTGCAAACCGAATCTGTATATTGCTTAGGAACCATACCAAATGCCAGCGGCAACAGGTTAGAGGTAGCGGTATTATTTCCATAAAAAAAAGAATCGGGATGGAAGTATCTTTTATTAAAACCAGTCTTCACTTTTTCTGCGAGAGAGGAGAAGTTATTTGCTTCGTCCATGAATCCCTGCAAATCTGCAAAGCGTACCATCATGCGCAATATCTTGTAGTAGTAGGCCGTGGAAATAAGCGTTCCGTCCGTAATACGATTCGGATCCTGGCTATGAATCATTTTCAGGTCTTCGGGCGGCATACACCAGTCACCATATTGGTCCTTTGTCATCAGATAATCCGCCGACATATAGTTTTTTTCCATATGCACCATCCATTTTTTGATAGCCGCGTAATTATCTTCGATAGGTTTTTTATTCCCGAATTGGGTGTAAGTCATATCGCATAGGAAGGGCAAGGTAGCAGGCCAGGTTACATTGTCGGTGTAATATGTGAGATAAACCGGTGCCACATCGGGAATGCAACCATCCTGACGTTGCGCATCACGGATATCTTTACTCCATTTGGAATAAATCAGGTTATTGTCAAACAAAAAGCTTTCTCCCATTGAGCCCATGGCACGATCCCCTAACCAGGGTTGGCGTTCATCTCGCTGTGGACAATCTACCGGCATGCCTTTGTAATTATCCCGAATGCCCCACCATGCATTTTTCAACACCTGGTTTAGTACCTTGTTGGAGGTTGTCAACGTTCCCAGATTCTCCATATCATCACTAACCACCTCTGCAGTAAAATCAGTGGGTGAAGGGATGTACTTCAGTCCGTTGACTTCCACATAGCGAAAGCCATGGTAAATAAAGCAAGGAGCCCACTCTTCACCCTGAGCGTCACCTTTCATAATATACAAATCGGTACAGCGTGCACTGCGAAGATTTTCAGTGTAGAGTTTACCATTTTTCTGAAGTGTTTCTGCAAAACGGAGTTTTACTGTATCACCCACAGCTCCATGAACTTTAATACGAATCCATCCTGCCATGTTTTGTCCCAGATCCAGAATATAGCTACTACCTAGAGGTTTCAAAGAGACAGGCTTGATTCTATCCAGTACTTTCATGCCGGGCATCATTTGAGCACGGAGTTGCCCTTCCGGAAAACGTACGTGCTGGGCTTCTTCCCATTTAGAGTCATCATAGCCCACCTTGTTCCAACCGGTCAGTTCCTTCCGTGCATCATACTCTTCCCCGTTGTATTCATTATTGCTGCGGATGGGGCCATCAGCGGTCAGCTTCCAGTTATCTTTTGTTCCAATACTTTCCGTTGTTCCGTCGGTATATTCAATTATTAAAGTCATACGTACCTTCGGATAACCATATGTCGGTACTTTCCATGGTTTGTATTTTTGACGCATGTTGTAGAAACGTCCGTTGCCGAGTGTTATTCCCACGGCATTCTTTCCTTTTTGCAAAACAGAAGTCACATCGTAGGTATTGTACAAAACAGTTTTATCATAGCCTGTGGAAGCTGGTGCCAATACCTGATCGCCTACTTTCTTACCATTCAGAAAAAGCTCGTAAAGTCCAAGTCCACAAATGTGAACCGTAGCACGGTTGATTTCCTTTTTTGCAGAAAACTCTTTGCGTACATACCGTGCCGATAAACGGCTGTAATAACTCTCATCGTCCCAGGGCATGGCTTTGTCCAACCCAATCCACTGTGCCGACTTCCAATCTGTTTCTTCGAACAATCCCATGCTCCATCTGGCCGGTTCACTCCAACTGCTTTCGCCTTTGTTGGTTCCTACTTTTACTTTCCAGAAATAAACTCCGTTACTTTTCACAGGCTTACCTGCAAACGGAATCCAGAGTGAAACATCAGAAGCAACTTTGCCACTGCTCCAAATGTCTCCGTTCTCATTTTTTAGATTATCCAGGGAGGAAGCTACTAAAATCTGATAAGTTTTCTGGACAACACCTTGCTCGGTGGTGGCTTCAGTCTTCCAACTGAAGCGGGGTTTCTCTGTATCAATGCCCTGAGGGTTAGTCATTCCTTCGGTTCGTAGCGAAGTGACTGAAATGGTGGCATTGGCAACTAAAACAAGATGAAGAAAGACTGACAGTATTAGAAATGTTGGTTTCATTTAAACAGATATTTACTTTGCAAAATGAGGAATTAGAAAAGAATAGGAACGCACTTTAGTTGTGTTCCTGTTTATGTATTTTAAAGAATACTCTTGCTATCTTTAGGAATGTAGTTTTTGGAACTATCAACAGCAATTAACACCCTGTCATTCCCGGAATTATAGGCTACATCAATCTGGAAGTTGGTTGTTTTATTACCTTCAAATTCACCTATGTATTCTAACGTTCCATTTTTAGGATTGAACCACCAGCAGTTTTTCTTTGCTCCGCTGATTTTAGATAAATCAATTTGCATAGGCCGTCCCGTATAGTTGTAAACCAGCAAATAATCATTGCCCCGTGTAGCAATGGCACGTTCGTAACGCTCACCATTTTGTCCGGCTACAACGCTTTGGTCAGGCACGCGTTCAAGAAAAGGGAAGGCTAGTATCAGTTTCTTCAGATACTTCATCTGAACATAACCCGGGTCTTCCAGACAATCAAACCACGCACGTTTTGCACCATAAGCACCCAGGAGTCCCGGACGGTAGAATTGCATGATAGAATTATGTCCATAGGTGTGTCCAAACGAACCTGCAAATACTGACCAGTAAGCGTATCGACGCACATCATTCGCATTCCAGTGTACTTCGTTGAAGTCATGCAGTCCCTGCGGAATATCTTCGTAAGCAGGTTCTCCATCAATAACCGGTTTTGTAGAAGACATAGCCAGGCTTTTTTCTGCATAACGCCAGTTATCTTCTTCTGTATTTTCGGCGATGGTATAATCGCCATCACCTTTGCGTTGCCCGTAACGGCGGTGACCACTCTGGAACATATTGAAATCAAGCCAGGGAGCATTGTTAAACCAGGTTGATGAACAAGTTCGTCCACGAGGGTGGAAAGTCATCAAATGGTTTTTATCAACTGCTTTTATTGAATTTGCCAATGTTTCCCACACTTCGGTTTTTATATCGCCACGAATATCCCCGCCAATAAACCAAATGATATTTGGTGAGTTTTTATAGCGTTCGCCCAGAAATTTACCATACGCCTTTGCCTCTTTTACATCCATCTGTCCGGCGTTTACCAAACCTCCCCAGATACAGACCATTCCAATATAAATGCCTTTCTTTTCTGCCATTTTGATGATATAGTCCATGTGGTCCCAATATCCGTAGACACCTTTTTTATCGATGTTTTTGAAATCGAAACCTTCGGGCATTGACGACTGTCCATAGGTATTAAAACCAGGGACATCATTGATGGTTTGTACCTGAACTACATTGTAGCCATTTTTGCTGCATTCACCAAGGTAAAAGTCCGCTTCGTCACGGTTGAGACGTTCTGGCAATAACCAACCCGTATCACCCAACCAAAAGAAAGGAGTCCCATTTTCATGCTGCAGATACCGATGATTCTCACTTACCACTAATTTGCCGTTATCCCAGGGATGTTTAGCTGGTTTAGATTGAGCGGAGACCAATCCGACAGTTATTGACAGTAAAAACAACGTGTAAAAAAAAGAGTTTCTCATATTAATATTTTATTCTAAATTGACTAATTTAAAACGTATTCCTTTCCTGCTTCCGTTTTCAAATCGTAAAGATACGTTTTTTTAAGATTCACAGGCTGAAGATGGGCATTTTCGTTTATCAACGGTTTTGACACAGTAGGAACATCATACAGTCTGTTCGTATTTTCACCTTTTGCTACCGTCAAACCACTTCCTTTTAAAGGTGTTTGCGAGCGTAACCGGCAATTGCCGCCAACTTGTGATTTGATAATCACTTTCTCTACTTTCCCTTTGCTCCATTTTATATCCAGTTCAAATCCACCACGGGCAATGATCCCTTTCACTTCACCCTGGTTCCATTGTGTAGGAAGTGCAGGAAGCAGGTAAATAAATCCATCATGGCTTTGCATCAACATTTCGGCAATACCTGCAGTACATCCAAAGTTTCCATCTATCTGGAAGGGTGGATGGGCATCAAATAAATTTGGATATGTTCCTCCTTGTTTCTTTTCATTCCGAACCAGTGTGAGTTGATCCGTAATCAGTTTGTACGCATGGTTCCCATCAAGCAGTCTGGCCCACAGGCAAACTTTCCATGCCATGCTCCAACCTGTTGAAGGATCACCGCGATGAATCAGTGAAGTTCGTGCTGCATCCAGCAGCTGGGGTGTGCGAAAAGGCGATATCTGGTTACTTGGAAACAACCCATACAAATGTGAAACATGCCGGTGTGTATCATCAGGGTTATCCCAATCGAACATCCATTCCTGTAACTGACCCCACCTGCCTATTTGAAACGGAGCCATTTCCTTAAGCCTGTTTTGTAACCGGTCGGCAAAATCAGTATCAGTATTGAGTATTTTTGAACCGGCAATGACTGAACTCCATAAATCAAAGATCAACTCATTATCCATCGTCACCCCACCTGCCGTAGTAGCTTCTCCTTTGCTTCCTGCATGGGTATTTTCGGGCGAATTGGAGGGACAAACCACCAACCAATTGTGAACAGGTTCTTTTACCATGACCTGATCATAAAACCGGGCTGATTCTTTCATGATCGGATAGATTGATTTCAGAAAGGCAGTATCACCCGTATATAAATAATGTTCCCACAAATGGCGGCATAACCAGGCTCCTCCACCTAACCACATACCCGAGGGAGCTTTGTCCACAGCTCCGGTAGTTCGCCATATATCGGTATTATGATGCAACACCCAACCATCGGCTCCATACATGATTTTAGCCGTTTCCTTCCCCGATACACTGACTTCCTTGGTCAGTTGCAATAACGGTCCATAGAGTTCACTCAGATGAGTAACTTCCGCCGGCCAATAATTCATTTCAAGATTAATATTCGTGGTGTATTTACTATCCCACGCTGGAAATAGTTTATCATTCCATATTCCCTGAAGATTTGCAGGTTGCCCTCCTGGCTGCGAGGAGCAGATAAGCAAATACCTTCCAAATTGGAAATATATCGCTAATAAGTGATTATCCTGATTTTTAGCAAAGTTTTCAATACGTTTATCAGTAGTCTCTGTCGAATGGTTCTCCCCTAGATTAAGTGAAACCCGGTCCATATATTGTTTAAAAAAAGCCGTATGTGTTTTCTTCATTTCAGGATAGCTATGAAGCAGTGCTTTATTCATGTAATCTTTAGCACGTTCGGTTGCATTGCCATCAATGTTCTGGTAATTATTGAAATTAGTGGCAATGGAAACATATATAGTGGCTTCGGTAGCATCTTCCACAGCCAGCACCCCATCTTTGCAGGATATTCTTCCACTTTGAGTCTTTACAGTCATTCTTCCATGAAACTGCACTTTCCCTTTCAGGCCTTCATGCGTGGAAGTTATTCCATCAAGGGTAACACTCTGCCCGTCACAGCCAATCAAGACATCCACATGCGGGGAAGTCAAAAAGGCATTGAAGGTGATTTTATTTTTCTTACTGGCCGTGAGGTGAACCACAACCACCTGATCGGTAAAGGAGGTTATTATTTCACGTTTATATGTAACGTCATCTTTGCGATACTTTACTAAAACACGGGCTGAATCCAGGCTTAATTCCCTGGAATAGTCGGTATAACGTGTATGCCCCGGAAAGGATATCCTTAAATCACCAAAAGGCTGATAGGGCATTCCTGAATTTGTTTGGGACATTACTTTTTGAGTGGCTAGCGTTTGTGCTTCCAGGTACTTTCCGGCAAAAACCAGTTCACGGACCTTCGGAATAGCCAGTAATGCATCAGGATTGGCATTGTTATTCGGGCGTCCGGCCCAAATGGTGGCTTCATTAAGCTGTATTTGTTCTGTGCCAGGATTTCCAAATACCATGGCTCCCA
>Ga0302170_10000214_pt1 | contig 23463 bp, 23 predicted proteins | sample I_Fen_N2_1_FD_193492 | JGI IMG/M metagenome (GOLD analysis project Ga0302170, IMG submission 193492) | Peat permafrost microbial communities from Stordalen Mire near Abisko, Sweden - I_Fen_N2_1 | ecosystem: Environmental > Terrestrial > Soil > Wetlands > Permafrost | place: Sweden: Abisko...
AATATAGCTAGTAGTAGTAAAGAAGCTAATGCTTATGCTCTTATTTTAGGCGAAGTAGGAGGTGAACGGCATTTACCTGTAATTATCGGTGCTTCTGAAGCACAAGGTATTGCCTTGGCGATAAAAGAATTGCCTACTCCAAGGCCATTTACCCATGAACTATTTGCAGCCTTTCTAGTGGAAACTGGTTATGCTCTGCAAAAAGCTATTATATATAAGGAGTTGGAAGGTATCTATTATACCCATCTTTATTTTCGAGGTAAAAATGGAGATGAGATTACCTTAGAGGCCAGGCCTTCCGATGCGGTAACTCTTTCCTTACGTTGTGATGCTCGTTTGTGGATTGCAAAAGATATAATGAATAAGAATGCCGTTAATTTTCGTCGTGAGCGAAAAAGTCCCTTTCTAGATCTTGAATTAGAAGATGCAGAAGAACTTCGTCATCAATTAGCTGATGCAATAGCAAAAGAAGATTATGAACATGCAGCAGTTCTTCGTGACAAGCTGCGTACTATGGGTGAGGGCGAAGAAAACCAGTCTCAATTTAAATGAAATTATTTTTTACTCCCGATATTCCGGCCGACGCTGAAGTCGGTCTTACTGTTGTGTTACCTCAAGAAGAGGCTGCACACTGCGTTAGAGTTCTTCGTTTAACCGTGGGTGATACTCTTACGCTAACTGCAGGAAAAGGATTTTTCTATGAAGCTCAAATTTTAGAAGCGTCTCAAAAACGTGTTGTTTGTTCCATTCTCTCAGTTACTCCTTGGCAGAAAGGCTGGAAAGCTTCTATTCATTTAGTAGTTGCACCTACCAAAAACATGGATCGTATTGAATGGATGTCTGAAAAGGTAACCGAGATGGGGATCGATGAATTATCGTTTGTAAATTGTCGATTTTCAGAACGCAAGGTGTTAAAGTTAGAACGAGTGCAGAAAATAGTCATAAGTGCAATGAAACAAAGTTTAAAAGCATTGATGCCTTCACTTCATGAATTAGAAGATTTTAAGCATTTTATTCAGCACCCAATTGAAGGTAGAAAATTTATAGCACATTGTTATCCTGGTGAAAAACCGTTATTGCGTGATCTACTTTTGCAATCTTTGGAGCAAAATTCTTCACATCTATCAATTACTATTTTAATTGGCCCTGAGGGTGATTTTAGTGAGGATGAAGTAAAGCAAGCCTTAGAACAAGGCTATGAACCGATCAGTCTGGGTACTTCTCGTCTTCGTACAGAAACAGCTGCACTAGTGGCTGTAATGACTGCCCAAATAGCCACAAATTAAACGACTTCTCTATAAAATAATGAACTAATGAAAAGATTCAAAATTAGAGTTTTACTATTATTACCTCTTTTTCTCTTGTTTTTTTCGTGTACAAAGCAAGAAACCGCTCAATACATTCCATCGGATGCTGCTCTTGTGGTAAGTGCTGATTTTAAGCAGTTAGGAAAAACGCTGCAAACAGATCCCTCACTAAAAGCCTTGTTGCAGAACAATGGAAATCCTTTATTGAAAAGCATCTTAAACGATTCTGAAAAAACAGGAATTGATTGTGATGCCAAGGCTTATCTATTTGCTTCTCTTAATCGTGATGAACCGACGCTTCTTCTGAAAATATCTGATGAAGATCAGTTCCAAAATTGGTTGAAACAGCAAAAGAAAGCCGGACTTTGTGGCGAAACGCAAAAACGAGGAGATTTCAATTGGGTCTCTTTTAAGGATTATGGCATTTGCGCTTTTACCAATAAAGTCGCTTTTTTTGTTTACGCTCCTCTCACTCCTGCAGATGCAGTACTAGAGCGTGTTGCTCAATTGTTGCAACAGAAAGAAGACGATTCTTTTTCAGCAACTCCTGCCTATACTCGTTTGGGGGAACAAAAGCAGGCTGTATCTTTTTATCTTTCGTTGGCCACAATACCTAACGCTAGTGAAGTCTCCCTTATTATGGGATTGCCTTTTGGGCTTTCTGTAGAGGATGCAGAACTGTTCGGTGGCGTTAAAATGGAAGGACAATGTGTTACTCTGCAAGCTAATTGTTTTTCGGAGAATCCGAAACTACAAGAATTCTTTCAAAAAGAAACCTCGGAAGCGCATCTTTTGAAAAAAGAATATTTTGATTATATTCCTTCTTCTATTATGATTTGTGCTGCCATGAACCTTGATGGAAATGGCTTTAGTAAGATAGGACATCTTCCGGCTGTTGGTAATATTCTTACTCAGCTTGCTCGTTTCTCTGGTCTTAATGTAGAATGTTTTCTTGATTCATTTACGGGTGATTTTGTATTAGGGACTCGTTTCTCTGGTCAGTCTACGAGTTTACCTCCTGCGATTTGTTATGCTACTTCTACCGATAATGGAACTTCAGAAATGCTTAAGGATATGGCTCATAAGAAAACATCTTTAGGTTCCCTTTTTAAAGAAGTTTCGCCTAATAAATATATGGTTAAAGCATTTTCTAATTCAAAAGGCGAGCTTGGCATGAACGGAAAAACATTCTATATGTCATTAGGTGGAGGTACTCTTTTTCAACCTCTTCCCAACTCACTTTCGAAAGCGACTTATCTAAAAGGTTTAAAGGGGAAACTTGTAAGTTATTTCCTACTTAATGTAGGAGGTGAAAAAGCTACTGATGATTTCATCTCTGGGTTAGCGAGTCAAGATTTAACAAATCCTGATGTATCGCCTTCTCAACCAAAAGCATTAAGCGATGATGAAGTCTATTTGCCGGGTGCTGATGCTTCGTCAAGTTCTAATGGTGTGCTGAAAACGCCTCCTAAAAAAACAGTTTATGAGCAAAGCCGCTCTTTCCTACAGAATTTACGCATTGTTGAAGTCGCCATTCGTCCGAAAATGGCTATCGAAATAAATCTTTATATAAAATGAAAAAAATAGTTTTAGACAATGTGCTTCCACATGTCTTTCAGGATGGACGTCCCATTCATTCCGATGTTTGGAATTCACAGGTGTCGCTTGAAAAAGGGAAACTTTATTTAGTAGAAGCTGCCTCTGGTACCGGTAAATCGTCAATGCTTAGTTATATTTATGGCTATCGAATTGATTACTCCGGAACCATTCATTTCGATGATCGAGAGTTGAAGACCTACACGGTTGAGAATTGGGTGCAATTACGTCAACGAGGCATCTCCATCTTATTTCAGGAGCTCCGCCTTTTCCCGGAACTTACTGCGTGGGAAAATATCATTATTCAGAATCAACTTACGAACCATAAAACGGACGATGAGATTCACGCTTATTTTGAAGCTTTAGGCATAGATGATAAAGAAACCCAACTATGTGGTAAGCTCTCTTTTGGTCAGCAGCAACGTGTGGCTATGATTCGTTCCCTTTGTCAACCATTCGATTTTGTATTTTTGGATGAGCCAATCTCTCACCTCGATGAAGTAAACTCCGGCATTATGGGGCGCCTCGTAGTTGAAGAGGCTAAGCGCCAAGGTGCTGCAATTATCGTGACCAGTATAGGAAAGCATATCGACCTCCCCTACGATCATATTTTTAAGCTTTAAACCTATATTATATTTCTATGAACTTAATTTGGAAACTCCTCCGCCAGCATATTAGTTTGGGCCAATTTGTTGGTTTCTTTTTTGCCAACCTTTTTGGCATGATGATTGTATTGCTAGGCGTACAATTTTATCGTGATATATACCCAATGTTCGGAGGAAAAGAAAGTTTTATAAAGAACGACTTTATTGTACTTACTAAGCGTGTCAGCTCAATAGGCTCATTTGCCGGAGCTACTACTACCTTTTCTGCAAAAGAGCAACGAGAAGTTGCAAAACAAGGCTTTGCATATAAAGTAGGGGCTTTTACTCCTTCATGTTATAATGTAAACACCACTCTCGGTATGGGAGGAAAAGATGATGGATTCCATTTCTCTACTGAAATGTTTTTTGAAAGTGTGCCTGACGATTTTGTAGAAATCGAAGCCGCAAAATGGAAATTTGTACCAGGTAGTCATGATATCCCGATCATCTTACCGAAGAACTACATCAACCTTTATAACTTTGGGTTTGCTCAAAGTCGTAGCCTTCCAAAAATTTCGGAAGGTTTGATGAACATGATTTCTCTTTCTATTCATATTTCTGGGCAAGGAAAAGAAGGCGTTTATACAGGTCGTATTGTGGGTTTCTCTTCTCGTCTTAATACAATACTTGTGCCTCAAACGTTTCAAGATTGGGCTAATCGCGAGTATGGAGAAAAAGAACCTGCTTGTTCTCGTTTAATTGTTGAAGTTGAAAATACGGCTGATGATCGTATTGCGACCTTTGTGCAGAAGAAAGGATATGAAACAGAAGACGATAAGCTAGAAGCCGGGCGTATGACTTACTTCCTAAAGTTAGTTACCGCCATTGTACTGTTGGTAGGATTCATTATAAGTATATTATCTTTTTATATTTTGATGCTCAGCATTTATTTGCTTTTGCAAAAGAATACAACAAAACTCGAGAATCTATTATTGCTAGGATATTCGCCATCGCGAGTTGCCAAGCCTTACCAAATCCTTACATTAGGCTTGAATGCCTTTGTGCTAGTCTTTGCACTCTGCCTGGTTTTTGCGGCACGAGACTGCTATATGGGATTGGTAACTCAATTGTTTCCACAAATGGATAAAGGATCCGCAATTCCGGTGATTCTACTTGGGATACTTATCTTTATTGGAATAAGTATTTTAAATTGTGTAGCTATTCGTCGAAAGGTAAATTCAATTTGGATTCATAGAAGTTAAGAGTAACCTCTTGTCTTTTATCACTTTAAAGCAACAATCCTCACAAAACTTGTGAAGATTGTTGCTTTTTTAAGAGTTATTGTTTCTAAAGAGTTTACCCTTTAAATCGAAGTATCTCGATCCAATAGTTATCTGGGTCGCTTACAAAATAGAGCCCCATTTCCTTGTTTTCGTAACAGATGCATCCCATTCCACGGTGATACTCACGTGTTTCATCATAATCGCCTGCAACGCGGATGCAGAGATGTGATTCATTTTCTCCTAGTTCATACCGCTTCGGGTGATCGCGTAACCAAGTCAATTCTAATCGAAAGTTCGTTTCCATGGTATCACCTAGATACACGAGGATGAAAGAGCCATCTGCTGCCTCTTTACGTTTTACCTCTTTTAAACCTAATGCTTTTTCATAGAAAATCAAACTCTTTTCTAGATTTGTTACATTGATGTTGAAGTGATCAAATTTACTTTTAATTTCCATTTTATTGTATGTTAGAGTGTCTGTTTAAATCAGTTCGACAAATTCGCCCTGCGTAGTCCAAATCTTTACTTGACATCCTGGAGGTACCTCTTGTGCGAATTCCGACAGCTTGCTATATTCTTCTCTGAAATGCATCGGCAAGAACAATTGAGTCGGAAATTGGGCAATAAATTGTAAGGCCCCTTTATAGAAATTGCTTCCTATTCGCGGGTCTACAGGAAAGAAAATTGCATCGAAGAAAAAAGGACTTGAAGCATTTTGCAGAGGTAAATTTTTTACTAGATATTCTAGCTCACGTATATAAGCCTTCTCTGCTTTCTCAGCTTCTTCTGCGGTAGATTCATCCTGCCAATGCCAATTGTTAAGGTCACCTGCATGGAAGAGTCGTTTCCTCTCTATTTCGAAATAGAAGCAAATTCCGGCATCCGTCGATCCTCCCGCTTGTATCTTAATTTCCTCATTGGCGTATACATCGCCCTTGCGTAGAAAAAGAGCTTTACTGTCTGCCACGTTTCTCCGTCGTCGTATATCGGAGGAAAGCACATAGTGAAAGTTTAATTCTTTGTAGTGCTCTTGCCAAGTCAGGATTTCCGGATTATAGTGATCGGCATGAAAATGCGAGGCAAGCACATAAACGGGCCTTCTATTCCGACTTAGTTTTTTTTCTTCTCTTTGGAAGAATGCTTGTAAAGTTCCTTCTGGAGTATCTTTCCAATAGTCGATTACAACGGCACAATTTGTAGCTTCAAGTAAGAAGCCGCTGTGATAAAGAAATGTGATTTTCATACCATTTCGTTTTGAGTAGATGAATCATGGGAGAGCTGAGCAGACGAGATTAGATTTAAAAGCCAAGCCATATTTTGTCCTAGATTTTGCATATTGCGCATACCTTCTTCATCTTGAAGTGCCTCTCCTATATTAAAGCCATAAACCATATTCCAATAAGTAGATCCAACGACGAGTATTTCTTTGTTTAGCAGAAAATGGTTCATCGCATCTACAGCTTGTAGACCGCCAGCTCTGCGTACTGCGGAAACTGAAGCTCCTACCTTATGTTGTAGCAGATGCGGATTGGTAGCTACTACTACACCTGCCCGATCTAGAAAAGTTTTCATTTTGGCCGATACGTCGGCTGAATAGACAGGCGATCCGAGCAGAATGCCATCGGCGGTGATTATTTTATTGAGTATCTCGTTAAAGTCATCTTTCTGAAAGACGCAGTTTCGTTTCCCCTTACAAGCAAAGCAACCTTTGCAATAATCAATGTCTTTATTGTATAGTTCAATAAGTTCTACCTCTATTCCCCGTTTTTCGAGCTCTTGAAATACGCTACGCATAATGAGTGCCGTGTTCCCCTCTTTTCTTGCACTGCCGCAAAGACCAATTACTTTCATAGCATACCTCCTTATTTTTCTTTGAATTTATGAATGCAAAGATAGAATATTAAAAATAGATTTGATGAGATTCGTTGCTTAAAAAAAGAAAAGATCGATCGTTTTCTCTAAAATTAGGCAGACCTTTCCATGATTCTATCATGGAAAGGCCTGCCTAATGATGCACTCGATTTTAAGAGTTATGATTCACTCAGTAGCTTTATATCTTCGTCTACTGTGGCTATACTTGTAAGGTTGAGGTGCTTAATCAGTACGTCTGCAATATTCGGTGAGAGAAATGTAGGTGAGGCTGGCCCAAGGTGGATATTTTTCACTCCTACACTTAGCAGAGCAAGCAAAACGATCACTGATTTTTGTTCGTACCATGCAATGTTGTATACGATGGGTAAATCATTAATGTCGTTCAACTGAAATAGTTCTTTAAGTTTCAATGCAATAATGGCCAATGAATAAATATCGTTGCATTGCCCTACATCAAGTACTCTTGGAATGCCATTTATGCTACCTAAAGCGAGTTTGTTATAACGGTATTTAGCGCATCCGGCAGTTAGAATAATGGTGTCGTTAGGGAGTGATTTTACAGAATCAGCATAGTATTTTCGACCATTCATGCGGCCGTCGCATCCTGCCATTATTACAATTTTACGAATAGCACCGCTCTTTACAGCTTCGACGATTTTGTCTGAGAATAGCAACGCTTGGTGATGTGCAAATCCGCCAATAAGATATCCTCGTTCAATTTCTATCGGAGGTGCACACGACTTTGCTTGTGCGATGATTTCAGAAAAGTCTTTCTTTCCTTCAGCATCACTTTCAATGTGTTTCCACCCCGGATATGACGCGATATTGGTAGTATACATTCTATTGGTGTAGGTCGCACTGCTTAGTGGAGGAACAATATAATTGCTAGTGAGGAGCACGGGGCCGTTAAAAGTTTCGAATTCTGCGCGTTGCAGCCACCAAGAATTGCCATAATTTCCTACTAGGTGCTTGTACTTTTTTAGTTCCGGATAATAATGTCCGGGTAGCATTTCACTATGCGTATATACATCTATACCAGCTCCTTCTGTCTGAATAAGCATGTCTTGTAAATCTTTCAAGTCGTGCCCGCTGACTAAAATTCCAGGATTCATTCCTACACCTACACTGACTTTTGTTATTTCCGGATTCCCGAAACGATCTATATGTGCTTTATCAAGCAATTCCATTGTACGTACTCCATATTTTCCGGTTTCCAAGGTGAGCGAAACAAGTTCTTCTATAGTAAATTCCTTTTTTAATAGAGTTGAAAGCGTTTGCTGTATAAATTGGTTGATAGCTTCGTCTTTATAATTCAAATGCAGTGCGTGTGTAGCATATACCTCCATACCTTTTATTCCATAGATAATCAGTTCTTTTAGCGAGCGGATATCTTCGTCACTTTTTTCAAGTACCGATGAAATGCTATTTTTTTTACCACTGGCTCCTTTTATGGTGTAACCGATTCTTTTCACGTCTTCTTGGCATTGGAAGCAGAATATATTATCTTTCATAATATTTTTTTTACGAGTTGGATATTAGAAGAAAATAGAAAAACCTATTTCTTCGGAGAGCTAGTTGCGGTGATTGTTTTTGTTGTTATTGAAGAGCTTAATGAGTTAATAAGGTGAAAAAGTTAATTTGATCCGAGATTTTAAGTATTCCTCGTTTTTAAGTGAATAAATAAGAAAGATAAAACAAATAACGTTTATTTGTTGGCTGTGAATATACATAAAAAAGTCGTAAAAACCAAGCTTTTCATCCATAAAAAGAAAGAGAATGAATCATTTTAACGATTTTAATAATAAATGGCGTGTAATTCCGTTTGATAAGGTATGAAAAAGCTTTTTTTTAAACTTCCATTTATCGCGCTTTTTACCTTTCTATTAGTGGGAATGTTTGCTTCGTGCGATGATGAAAACTTTAGTACTTCCTCCAGTGATCAACCTTTTTTCTCGGCAGATACACTGAGTTTCGATACCTTGGTCACTACAATTGGTTCTTCAACCAAGAAAGTAATGCTGCGTAATCCATCGAAGAAATCATTGCATATTACTAGTTTGACCCTAAAAGGAGGTGCTGCAAGTGGATTCCGACTGAATTGTGATGGACAGGCTGGTACCGAATTTACAAATTTGGAGTTGATGAATGGCGATAGTATGTATCTTTTTGTCGAAGTAACTGTTCCTGAACAGAATAGTGTGGTTCCTCAACTGATAGAAGACGAAATAGAGATACTCACTAATGGAGTTACTCAACGATTGGTATTGCAAGCTGTGGGGCAGGATGCACAAATAATGCGTGGCCGGATTCTTACGAGCGATACCACCTTTACTTCAGGAAAGCCTATACTTATTTATGATAGTCTTTATGTATCCCAAGGAGCTACGCTTACTTGTTTAGAAGGAACTCGTCTTCTGTTTCATAACAAAGCTGGGCTGAAAGTAGCCGGTACACTTGTTACAGAAGGTAGCGCGGATCAAAGAGTAGAATTTCGAGGAGATCGATTCGATAATTTATTTTCGTATCTGCCTTACGACCGTACTCCCGGACTTTGGGAGGGAATTCATTTTTTGCCTTCAAGCGTAAATAATGTACTAGCTGGAGCTAATGTGCATTCTGCTATAAATGGTATTGTAATGGATGCTCCTTCCGATTATACGGTAGATGCCCCTTTCCAGACGGATGTTCCTTTTCGGTTGCGTATTCTCAATAGCATTGTTCATAATTCTTCAGCGAATGGCCTAAATTTGTCGGGCTCGAAAGTAGAAATACTAAATTCGCAGTTAACCAATGCGGGGACTGATGTGGCTTTACTAACAAATGGCAACTATCGCTTGCTTCATTGCACTATTTTAAATGAATATGCTTTTGCTCTTCAAAATGGATATCCGATTCATATAAAGGGTACGGTTTCAGGAATCGTAGCAACTAGGGTTACCCTTCAAAATTGTTTGTATGCTGATGCGAAGAAGAGTTTCAGTTTCAGTGATTCGGGTACTTATGAGTTGGTTACTGAGGGATGTGCTGCTGATGCGGACGACCAACATTACTTAAATATAAATACCGACAAAAAATATCATTATGATTTCCGACCTACTGTAGGGAATACAGGAGTAGGTGCCGGAGTCTCTGAATGGGCTGACGAAGTGCCTTTCGATTTAAGTGGACTCTCTCGTCCTTCTACAGCAGCAGATGCAGGTTGTTTGCAACACGCTGAGAAGTAGAACTATTTTTAGTCTAATAGTAAAAAAAGGTTCCCCTCAAATAAAAGGAAACCTTTTTTCCTTTGTTCAAATAGCTTCTAAAATAGCCTTTAGGTGGATCCAAAATTTATCGAGCGAAGGAAGATACATTTTTTCTTCAGGAGTGTGTACTCCAAGTAAAGTCGGTCCAAATGAAATCATTTGCATCTCGGGATATTTACTTGAGAGTAATCCGCATTCAAGTCCTGCATGAATCGTCTTTACTTTAGCTTCTTTTTGAAAGAGGCGTATATATTCCTTTTTTGCTACGCTGAGTAGTGGAGAGTCATAAATAGGAGTCCAGCCAGGATAGCCCTCATCCCATTCTACCTTGGCTCCTGCTAATTCGAAAGTAGCAGCGAGTATGCGGGTAATTTGTTGTAATGCAAACGAAGAATCACTGCGTTGACTGCTATGAATAATAAGTTGTCCCTCTTTTTGAACAACAATTGCTAAGTTATTCGAAGTTTCTACAAAAGTGGGCGCTTCCTGTGAGAAAGCATAGACTCCTGTAGGAGCTGCGAATAGAACCTTTAGAATACGCTTGCCGTCTTCGTAGGGAATAAAGTTTATCTTCTGAGTTAAATCTTCGCTGCTCAGTGTAAAGTGCATTTTGGGATCCGTAATCCGATATTCACGTTCCAACTCGCTTGTAAATATATTAAAGAGGATACGTAGGGGCTCTTTTTGTTCCCAAGGAACAGCGAGAAGTGCACGTGCGGATATTGGAATGGTATTGTGTCGATCTCCTCCAGAAAGAGAAGCAATATGTACGGGGAAATGAAGCGCAAAGTCATTGAGAAGTCCGACCAGCAGTTTGATAGCATTTGCTCGTCCTTTGTTGATGTCGTCACCAGAGTGCCCACCCTGTAGATTACTCACAGCTACAGAGGCAAGAAAGTAGCCTTCCGGGGCTGGCTCTTCGGTATAGTTGAATGTAGCACTAAACTGATTCCCTCCTGCGCAACCCACAAAAATTTCTCCTTCTTCTTCTGAGTCTAAATTAATAAGATAGGGGCTTTTCATCCAATGCGGAGCAATGGTATAGGCGCCTCCTAAGCCCTCTTCTTCACATACAGTAAAGAGACATTCTATTGGGCCGTGTTTTATATCGTTCGCATCGAGTACAGCTAATGCAGCGGCTACGCCAATTCCGTTATCGGCTCCTAGGGTAGTACCTTGGGCACTTAGCCATTCTCCTTCAATTTTCGGACGAATGGGGTCATTCAAGAAATCGTGTCCTATGCCTTCTCTCTGTGAAGGGACCATATCGGTATGTGCTTGGAGCACAATGCCGGGAGCGTTCTCGCGACCTAAAGTGGCAGGTTTTCGTATGAGTACATTCCCGGCAGAGTCAGTTTCATAGGCTAAGTTATGGCTTGTAGCAAATTGCTCAAGGTAATGAATCATTTTTTCTTCATGCCCGGAAGGGCGTGGTATTTGGCATATTTCCAAGAAAAAATCGAGCGCCTTTTGGCTTCTATTCATGTCCATCATAAAAGTTCTATTTTTAATGTCGTTTTTATCCTTAAAGTAATAAAGTTTGTGAAATGAGTTTTGTATTCAGTCATAAATCATTATCTTTGCTCCCGATTTTATATCGTGCAATTTTGTGCGTACAAAGATACAAAAAAATGCTAGAACTGTTATTTATAACTCTGTTAATTGTCACAATTGCGCTTATTTTGCTTTGTGTAAAAATGCTCTTTAAAAAGGATGGGCACTTCTTAAGTGCTCAGATAAGTAGGGTGAAGGTAGTTAGACGATGTGGCACTTATTGTATGAAGGCGCAGGATCGAGAGGCACGGATAAAAAAGTATAAGATAATCTAACAAACTAAAGAACTATGAGAAAGATTACTTTCTTAATGAAAGGTGTATCTCTAGCCTTTTTGGGCTTAATGATGGCTCAATGTAATGGTAAAAAAGCGAATGAAGAGTCGGCACCTAGTAACAAATCTTCTAATTCTACAACGAACTTACGGCTTGCCTATGTTGACGTAGATTCATTGCTTAGCCAATATCAATATTCGAAAGATCTGAACGAATCGATGGTCAAGAAAGAAGAGAATATTCGTGCTACATTGAATCAAAAAGGAAAAATTTTGCAGAAAGAAGCTGCTGAATTTCAAAGAAAGGTGCAGAATAATGCATTTCTTAGTCAAGATCGTGCTCACCAAGAAAATGATCGTTTAGTGAAAATGCAGCAAGAGTTACAGAGTTTGCAAGAACGTCTTTCTACCGAACTTCAGAGTGAAGGGCAGAAAAATACTAATCAACTACGCGATAGCGTACGCCGTTTCCTTGTACAGTATAATAAAGCGCATAAGTATAACATGATTCTGAGCAATTCAGGTTTCGATAACTTACTCTATGCTGATAGTACTTTAAATATCACAGCCGATGTGGTAAAAGGGTTGAATGCAAGATATAAAAAGGGCGAAAAGTAGAAAAACTCTCAAAAGAGTTTAGCTCCTTTTAGGGAAAATAACTAATTACAAAAAGCATCCGCATCTTAACAAAGATGCGGATGCTTTTTAATTTTTGTATCTGTTAAATGTGCTGTATATCAGTAATGTAAAGATGCTATTGCACGTACTCCATTTTCACACAAACCTTACGAATCTTGTTTGCAGCAGCTTGTTTCTTATTTGTGGGAAGTTTTCTGCCGATAGGATAGAGGCAAGCTTGATGATAATCGCTTGGAAAAAACAGAAAGAACTTTTTCACAGAGCCGTCTTCAAACTTAGTATCTTTGTAGTTCCAAAACATGATATCTGTTTTGTAAGGCTCGCGAATGGTTGCTTCCTCGGGCTTTAAAACGAGACCGAATCGTTCAATTCCTGTAGCAGAATATTGTAAGTCAATGTAATTTTTGTGCGATTCTATTTTTTGTTCCTCTACTGTGCCTAGTGTGGCATCTTGTACATTGGCGAAACAATGTTCTCCATCAATATAATAGCGCCCAGGAGCTAATAAGTCAATGTCGTTTGCTTGTAGCCATGCAAACATCTTTTTCCAACGTTCCGGATTCTTGTGGAATTGTTGGTAGAACTCGATATTGTTAACTTCACTGTATGGACGTGCGATGAATCCTTCAGACCACGTAGCCGATTTTATCCATTTATGGGCTTCTTTTTCAGTGACTTGTTGTGCACTTGCAAGCCCTAAACTAAGGCATAGCAATATAAGAAAAAGGTTTTTTCTTTTCATGGCTTCTTTGTGTGTTCTTTATAAAGTTCATGCTTGAGAGATCGTTGTCTTTCTTTCAAGTCTTCAACTTGGCCAAGATCTTCCATCTCTTGGTTCGATTGGCGTCGCTCGCGGAGAATAAAATAAAGTAGAGTTAAGATAAGGATGCCTATCAAAATCATTTCAAAGATTTCTGATACCATAGTTCTTTTCAGTTTATGAGTTAAGTATCGATTCTTATTTACTCTTTAAATTAGTGAGATATCTTTCGGCCTCAATGGCAGCGCTGCAACCACTTCCTGCAGCTGTAATTGCCTGCCGATAGAGCGGGTCGGCTACATCACCGGCTGCGAAGATTCCTGCTACGTTGGTAAGAGGGCGTATTCCTTCGGTTACAATGTAGCCGTGTTCGTTGGTTTTTATCCAAGGAGCGAAGAGCTCCGAGTTGGGATGATGACCGATAGCTAAGAAGAATCCATCAATAGCAAGATCGAGTTTCTGTTCATCAGTCTCACCTTGACGATGCACTAAATGAACTCCTTCTACCTTATTCTCGCCAAATAAACCAAGGGTATTGTGCTCAAAGAGGACTTCTATTTTGGGATGATTCATTACGCGATCTTGCATAATTTTAGAAGCGCGAAGGAATGACTTACGTACAATGAGGTATACCTTTGCAGCTAATCCGGCTAAATAGATGGATTCTTCGCAAGCAGTGTCACCACCTCCTACTACAGCTACCGTTTTTTTGCGATAGAAGAAGCCATCGCAAGTAGCACAAGCACTGACACCTAGTCCATTATATTTTTTCTCATCCGGCAGACCGAGGTACTTAGCAGAAGCTCCTGTGGCTATGATGATCGCATCGGCAATGAGCTCGTCACCTTCATCATTCCAAGCTTTATAAGGTGCTTTGTTGAGGTCGACTTTAGTAATAATGCCGCTTTTTATTTCGGTACCAAAACGTGCAGCTTGTTTGCGGAGGTCGTCCATTAATTGAAATCCTGTGACTCCTTCAGGATAGCCTGGAAAGTTCTCGACTTCAGTTGTGGTGGTAAGTTGTCCGCCCGGTTGAATTCCTTCATACAAAATGGAGCTAATATTAGCTCGTCCGGCATAAATTCCTGCAGTATATCCTGCAGGTCCTGAGCCTATAATTAATAGGGGAGTTACTGTTTTCATCTCTTTTTTTATTTTTTTGTTCTGTATTTGTGACCCTACCGAAGGTCGATGACTTCTGCTTTTGGATATTGGCCTGCAGGATAAGTAAAGGTAGCCTTGCTATATCCTTGTTGGGTTTTGTAGCTTCTTATCAAAATGGTAGTCGAATTTCCACTTGTTGTAGTGAGAGTCACGCTTTTTGGAGTATAGGTACTTCCGTTAATTACAAGTACGATACTTTTCACTCCTTGGTTTTTGGCTTCAGGAGTAAGGGTGATGGTATGTGCATTTCCTTTTGCTCCGTTATATGTATAATTAAAACCCTTCTTATAGCAATAAAGCCAAGATTCGGGATTTATTTTAGCCAATTGTGCAGCAGTAGGGGTGGATATGCTCACTTCATTGGATGCTTTTTGATACGTCCATTGTGTTCGTCCATCGTACCAAGTAGTGGTGCCGCTTGAATTCAGCAGGAACATACTGTTTCTTACTTTCAACGTTCCTCTCATGTCGTGTCCACCTTGCATACTGAAATCAATTTCTACCCCTTTTGAGGCATTGAAAGTGTTGGCAGCTTTGTCTAAAACTTTTTTAGCTTGAGCGTCTTTTTGTGCCCATATTGCAGTACTAGTGCCGAGCATAAGAGCGATTAGAAAAAATATCTTTTTCATAATTAATGGATTTAATATTTTGAGTTAGTTCTTATTTTCTTAACCCTCCGATTAGCGCATCGAGTGCATAATCATCGGTACAAAGTACTTGACGAGGTTTGCTACCTTCGGCAGGCCCTACAATACCAGCTGCTTCGAGTTGATCCATCAGTCGTCCTGCTCGATTATATCCTATAGAGAATTTTCGTTGAATAAGTGAGGTTGAACCCGATTGATGAATCACAATTAAACGTGCTGCATCCTCAAACATCGGATCTAGGTTGTTCATATCCACCTCAAATCCGTTGTTTTCTCCTTCTTCAGGCTTATATTCAGGCAGCTCGAAAGCGGAAGGGTAGCCCTGCTGACTTGAGATATGATCGTTGATACGTTCTATTTCGGGAGTGTCGACAAATGCACATTGTACACGTACCGGATCTTGACCTTGCAAATAGAGCATATCTCCTTTGCCAACCAATTGATTGGCACCCGGACGATCAAGGATGGTACGTGAGTCAATCATACTCGATACACGGAAAGCAATACGTGCAGGGAAGTTTGCTTTAATTGTACCGGTAATGATATTGGTAGTAGGTCGTTGCGTTGCGATGATGGCATGCATACCTACTGCACGTGCAAGCTGTGCGATTCGTGCGATAGGAAGTTCTATCTCTTTACCGGCTGTCATAATCAAATCTCCGAATTCATCGATGATGATTACGATATAGGGCATAAATTTGTGCCCTTGATTAGGATTTAATCGTCGAGCTAAGAATTTTTCATTATACTCTTTTATAGTGCGTACACGAGCTTTTTTTAGTAAATCGTAACGTGAATCCATCTCAATGCACAGCGAATTAAGGGTTTGAATAACTTTCGTTACATCTGTGATAATCGGTTCTTTGGCATCTGGCACAGTAGCCATAAAGTGTTTCTCTAGTGCAGAATAGATACTAAATTCTACTTTTTTGGGATCTACCAATACAAATTTTAGTTCGGCAGGATGTTTCTTATAAACTAAAGAAGTAATGATTGCGTTTAGGCCGACCGACTTACCTTGGCCCGTTGCACCTGCAACCAGTAGGTGAGGCGCTTTCGTGAGGTCGAACATAAACACATCGTTCGTAATTGTTTTACCCAGTGCTACAGGAAGCTCAAAGGTGCTTTCTTGGAATTTCCGTGACGCTATGATACTTTCCATCGATACTATACGAGGTTTGGAGTTTGGCACTTCAATACCAATGGTGCCTTTTCCTGGGATAGGGGCAATAATACGAATACCCAATGCAGAAAGTGAAAGGGCAATATCGTCTTCTAAATTGCGAATTTTGGTAATTCGCACACCAGCTTCAGGGGTGATTTCATAAAGTGTAACGGCTGGGCCTACTGTGGCTTTTATGCTGCTAATTTCTACTCCAAAGCTGCGTAAGGTGGCCACAATTTTATCTTTGTTGGCTGTTTGTTCTTCCATGTTGATGGTTTGCCCATCGTATTCGTAATGTTTAAGCAGATCAATGGTCGGATATTTATAAAACTCAAGATCTAGTTTTGGATCGTAAGGCTCTATATCGGGAATAATGTCGTCGCTTTTTCCGGTATCAATAGTAAAATCAGTTTCTTCTTCCCTAAGGGGCTTTCTTCCTTTTCCGAGAACCGTTTCTGCGATTTCTTCTGCCGGAACTTCAACGGTAAAATTATTGTTTTCGGCTTTTGAAATTTCTTCTGTTGCAATTGCCACAGAAGCATCAATAATATTTTTTGGACTCTCTTCTGCAGGAGTACTCAAGTCTATTTCAATCGGTTTCTCATCTTCTGTGGGAATGAATGAAACTTCATTCTCGTTTCCTGTAGTTTGAGAAGATCTAGAATTTTCACTAGTATATTCTGGACTGCGATGTAAGGGTTTCAGTCCCATACGAAACACTTTTCGAAGCCAATTAATAGTTTCGTTGCTCAAATAAATGAGATAACAAATAGCCGTAACGCAAAGTACCAATATCGTACCAGATAATCCGGCATGTGAGCAAAGCCAATCGCTTACCCAAAGGCCGTGATGACCGCCCGGATAGACAAATGTATAGGGCGCTATGGCAAACCCTATAACAGCAAAGAAAACACTGAACCAAACGAGCGCTGAGCCGCACCAAATGAACCATTTCCAAAGGAAGAACCTAGCTACATGCATCAGCTTTAGTGAGGTTACTAATAAGAAAAGAGGGATAAAGATAGCTGCGTATCCGAAGCAGCCGTTTATAAAAAATTCAGCAAGCTTAGCTCCCCATAGACCTGCATAATTACGAATATCATTTTGACGAGCGAGGCCTTCTTGTGTGGTAATCGATTCCAATGTGCTTTGATCGGCACTTCCTGTAATGAGGAATGACACGAAAGCAAGGCACATAAAAATAGCAAAAGCGAAACAAATAAAGCCTAAAATGAAAGGGGTTTTGTCGCTTTTCATTCCTTGTGAGATATTATCCCATAGCGAGATTTTCTTTGCTTTCTGTGTAGTCGACGGTTTTGACGTTTTTTTTATACTTTCTTTTTTGGCCATGGGGTCTCTTTTTGCTTTTATCGCCGCAAATGTAAGAAATTCTAGGCAGATAAACGTTTTTTTTCTCCATTTTTTTGTAACTTTGCACCAAATTTTAGTTATGGACGAAAACAAGGAACTTATATTCCAGCGTAATTCAATTGAGTTTGTAACGGTAGCCGCCGAATATTGTGCTTTTTTAGAGCGCTCTGAGGGGCAAACACGTTCTCAATTTGTCGATACTACGCTTAAAATATTGCCTCTCCTTTATCTTAAAGCATTGTTGCTTCCTCCTTGTGAGGCTATTGGATTCGAAGAGTCTGAGAGCTATGTATCAGAGGAAATATATGAACAAATGCGTGCGCATATTGCTCGTATTTTGACGGATAAAGATGATTATCTAGAAGTGTTTACTCCTGATATGGCATATAGTGAAGGACCTCTAACGGCTTCGGTAGCCGAAGGTTTATGCGATATTTATCAGGTATTGAAAGACTTTATCTTTGTTTTTCAACAGGGTGTTAATGAAACGATGCACGACTCGTTGGCTCTTTGCCGTGAACGATTTGTGGAATATTGGGGACAGACGTTAGTGAATATACTTCGTCCACTTCATGAAACAGCGATGAATGCTAGTGATACTGAAGAAGCTGCTGAAGGCGAAAACTCTTCTAATTTAGTTACTGAAGATGAAGAAGAAGGGGATAAGGAATGGTAATTAAAAGTAGCATTACAAAAGAAGAAATCTCTAGTTTGCAAAGAGTAGATTTTCACGGACAAATTCATGTAATCGATTCAACCGCAGAGTGTGAAAAAGCAGTGACTTTCTTAAATACGCAGCAACGAGTAGGCATTGATACTGAAACGAGACCTTCTTTTCAGCGTGGACGACTTAATAAAATTGCGCTCTTCCAAATCTCTACTCACGAGCATTGTTTTCTCTTTCGCCTTTGTAGCATTGAGAGTCCGGTGTCGTTAGTCGACTTTTTGAGCAGTAGTGATATTCAGAAAATCGGGCTTTCGCTTCATGATGATCGTTTGTCTATGGCACGTCGCTATCCTTTTTCACCGGCAGGATGGCTCGATTTGCAGAATTATGTAGGTAAGTTTGGCATCACTGATATGAGTTTGCAGAAGATTTATGCGATTCTTTTTGCTAAGAAAATATCGAAAGCACAGCGTCTCTCAAACTGGGAATCGGAATCTTTGACTCCTGCTCAACAGCAATATGCGGCTATCGACGCATGGGCTTGTCTCGAGATATTTGAACTTTTAGAACATTTGAAAGAGACTGGTGACTATCAGATTAAAGTATGTGAGAAGTTGCCGAAGATTTTACCGCTAGAAAATCAACAAAATACAGACGTATAACAATCATAAATATAAATAATAAAGAAAGTATGTATCAAACGATCTATCTAAAGAACGGCAAAGAAGAGTCGCTAAAACGTTTCCATCCTTGGATCTTTTCGGGTGCCATTCAGCGCTTGGATGAAGGGATTGAAGAGGGAGATGTGGTTAGAGTCTGCAATCCTAAAGGAGAATTTCTTTGCTTAGGTCATTATCAGATCGGCAGTATCACAGTGCGTGTCCTTTCTTTTCAGGAGGTGCCGATTGATTCTGCCTTTTGGCAGCATCGCCTTGCTGTGGCGTATCAGTTGCGTAAAGATATTGGTGTGGCCGATAATCCTTTGAATAATACCTTCCGACTGGTCCATGGAGAAGGTGACTCATTACCTGGTTTGATTATTGATATCTATGCTCATACCGCAGTGATGCAGGCTCATTCTGCCGGATTCCATATGTGCCGAAAAGAGGTCGCTGAGGCTTTAAAGGTAGTAATGGGTGATGAACTTCAGCATATTTATTATAAGAGTGAAACCACATTGCCTTATAAGGCTGATCTTCAAGCAGAGAACGGCTTTCTGTTGGGAGGGAGTCCAGATAATCTGGCTCTGGAGAATGGACTCTCGTTTCATGTAGATTGGCTCAAAGGGCAGAAAACAGGTTTCTTTGTCGACCAACGTGAAAACCGTAGCTTGCTAGAGCATTATTCCAAAGGGCGTAGTGTATTGAATATGTTTTGTTATACCGGAGGTTTCTCTTTCTATGCCATGCGTGGTGGTGCCCAACTAGTGCATTCAGTAGATAGTTCAGCCAAAGCGATTGAATTGACAAATCAGAATGTAGAACTGAATTTTCCTAACGATTCGCGTCATCAGGCATATGCAGAAGATGCGTTTAAATATTTAGACCGTATGGGTGATCAGTATGATCTGATTGTGCTCGATCCTCCAGCTTTTGCGAAGCACAAAGAAGCTTTACGCAATGCGTTACAAGGCTATCGTAAATTGAATGCCAAAGCCTTTGAGAAGATTCGTCCGGGGGGTATCATCTTTACTTTCTCTTGTTCGCAAGTGGTTACGAAAGATAATTTCCGCACTGCCGTTTTCACCGCAGCTGCTCTTTCAGGGCGCAATGTACGTATCTTGCATCAACTTACCCAACCGGCCGATCATCCGGTTTCTATTTATCATCCTGAAGGTGAATATCTAAAGGGGCTGGTGCTTTATGTAGAATAGACTTTTGTTAATTCATTTCGATAATTATATGGTAGGCTTCTTATTTAATCTCTAAGAAGCCTACTAATGCATCATACCGTTCGCCGAATGGACGGTAATATACATAAATCTGATATGAATTACTCGTTTGGTAAAAATTGCCTTCTGTCTTTTCTAGTTGCTGTAATGGTGTGGCTGTACCTTGATTCGGTTGATAGATATATTGATAATTGTAATGTCCCTGTTTTAAAAGCTGTATATTCTCGTAGAGCTTAGTTTGGGGATTAAACTCCATTCGATAGCCATCGTTTGTAACTTCTTTGTACGGTAGAGCACTGCGTGTAAAGTCGCCATCAAGATAAATAGATCCATTGCTAAAGTCCGTGTCGTCGGGATCAAAAGCGAAGTGGACAAATATATAGTCGGCTTGCGTATTCACATCATCGGTGCTGCTATCGTCGTTGCGAATTAAGAAGCTTCCATTTTGGTCTTTATCGAAAATATAATTACGTCGTGGCTTATCGGTATACAGTTCTGCGTGATAATAATCTCCATGCAATTGAATCTGACTGACTCCCATACCGTAATGATAGTGTGATAGTATTTCGAAGCGACGGTATTCGTTGCCGGCAGCGAAGATGAGTGCACGGTTGTGCTCAAATTGCATTGAACTCCCAGTGATATAGGTCGGCTTCAGATCAGTCACTTGTGTCCTTTCATTTTGATTTTGTCGGACTACAAAACTCAACTCCGTTTGTGGATTGTGGGTATTGAGTGCGTTGTAATTTGCAGTAAAGCTTAACTGTTGATGCGATTTGTTCAGGTCGATGTCGGTATTTGTAGTCACGTTGGCTGAAAGAGCTACTCGGCTATCCAGTAGTGAAAATCGTGCGACTGCTGATGGCGAATCTTGCGAATTGTATGTATCGTCTTCCGTATCGTATATAAGAACTTCGTAGTTTCCGGAACATTTTAATGACACCTGTTCATTGGGCAGACTTAGCACATAGTGTGAATACTCTAGCGTAGTGTTTAGTGAAGGAGTATAGTTTTCGATGCGATTTCCGTTGAATCCTACCAAGTAATCTATTTCATTCATTGACGATGGAGTCCAGTCGGCATTGCACTGTCGAATTTGGTATTCAAATCGATGGTAAGAATGCGAAAGCCCATCGAAGCGAATAATGAGCTTCTGTTGATTGTTCCCTAGCTGGAGTACAGTAGGAGTTAATTGCTCATCATTCACTCTTGCCATAAAGCTTCGAACAGAAGGGTTATAGACACGTACCTGTGCTTTAAGCGGCTGTGAAAGCTCACAAAAAAACAAGACTATGAAAAGAATATAAATTCGTGTCATATAAGTAAAGGCTCTAAAAATTCTTTATTCTATTCTCTTTTGAGGAAAGTCTGGTAACATCCTCATCAAGCGGAGTATACGTTTGCGTCGTTTGAACATGTAGGAAGACGGATTTCCTGAATTGAATCTCAGTGGATTGGGTAATGAAGCCGCAATTAAAGCGCATTCTCCTCTTGTGAGATCTTTTGCATCTTTCTGAAAATGGGCTCTTGCCACCGCTTGGGCGCCATAGATACCATCTCCCATCTCAATGGTGTTGAGGTAAACTTCCATTTGTCGTTCTTTGCTCCAGAATACATCTATTAATACCGTAAAGTAGGCTTCAAAGCCCTTACGTACCCAAGAGGAGCTAGGCCAAAGAAAAACATTCTTTGCTGTTTGTTGGGTAATGGTGCTACCTCCACGGAAACGTTCTCCGTTTAAACGCTCTTCAGCTGCATCCATTATAGCATTGAAGTCGAAACCGTGATGAGTGGGAAAGCGATTATCTTCAGAAGCAATCACAGCGTTATCGAGATGGTCTGAGATATCTTCAAGAGGTACCCAATGATGTGCTAATTTTAGGGGTTCGCCTGCCAGTTGTTGTTGTACGCAACGAATAAACATTAATGGACTGTAATAAACAGGAATCCAACGTAATGCAATAATCGCTAAAAAAGAGCTAATAAAGAAGAAGATGACTGCCCATTTGATAGAGTCGCGTAGAAAAGTGATAGAGCGACGTAGAAAAATATGCATGATATTTTTAATGAATGAAAAAGTGTGAGTGTATCGCAATAGCACACACTCACACTCTGTTCGTTTGTTCTTTTTGAATTTTGATAAAGCAGAGCTTATTTAGCAGTAGCTGATTTTGCACTGCTAATCATTTCGTTGCTCGGAATTAGGTAAAGCTCTACGCGACGGTTCTGTGCGCGGCCCTCTGCAGTTTCGTTGCTAGCTACAGGATTCTGCCAATAAAGTCCTTTTACCGATTGAATCTGAGTAGTTCCCACTCCGTTTGCTTTAAGATAGTCTGCTACAGCATTGGCACGTGCCATAGAGAGCTTCTGATTCAAATCTTGTGAGCCGGTGTTGTCGGTAAATCCCAATACAGCAAGGTCTATTTGTGGATCAATTTGCTCTGCAAATTTAGCAAGTGTAGTTTTAGAGTTAGCATTGAGAATAGATTTCCCGGTAGCAAAGGTAACTCCTCCATCAAGGGTGATTTTTACATTAGTGGTGTTGCCTTGAGCATCAGTTTCTGCAGTTACGGTAGCGCCATCAATTTTAGCGGCAGCTGCTTTGGCTTTATCCATTTTTTTACCGATAATAGCTCCTGCTGCTGTACCTGCTACAGCACCAATTCCTGCACCCAATGCAGTATTTCCACTTAGTTTACCTACAAGTGCACCTAATGCAGTTCCTGCACCTGCACCAATCAATGAACCTTTAGCTGTGTTATTCATTCCACAACTTGCGAGTAAGAAGCATGCACACAATAGAAGTGCGCTAAATTTCATCGTTTTCATTTCTTTTTCTTTTATTGATTATTAAAATGTAGTTATTCCATTGCAAAGATATATATATTTTGTGAAAGAGAACTCTTTTTAAGGAAGAAATTGAAAGTCGTGGTCCTTTTTTTTGTTTTTTATAGTCTAGAATTACCTCTATTTCTAGGCGAATATGTATCTTTGCATTCAAAAACGAAAATGACTTCAGTTTTAATATTCACGCTAATATTACTTGCAGGTGCTTACTTTGCAGGTTTGTTAGGTTCGCTTACCGGATTAGGTGGCGGATTAGTTGTAATTCCACTGTTAACTTTAGGTTTTGGTATTGATTTCCATTATGCCATTGGTGCGGCATTAGTGGCTTCTATTGCAACTTCTTCCGGTTCTGCTTCGGCTTATGTAAAAGAAGGAATGACAAATATTCGTTTAGGCATGTTTCTTGAAATAGCTACTACAGTAGGGGCTGTCACCGGAGCTTTTGTGGCATTATGGATGCCTACTAATATAATTGCTGTTATATTCGGTGTTACTCTAATTTTTACTGCAATTATGACGCAGCGGAAAGGATCGGCTAATGACAATGTAAAAGGAAGCGAGTTGGCTCAGAAGTTAAAGCTTTATGGCACTTATCCC
>Ga0302170_10000217_pt1 | contig 23224 bp, 19 predicted proteins | sample I_Fen_N2_1_FD_193492 | JGI IMG/M metagenome (GOLD analysis project Ga0302170, IMG submission 193492) | Peat permafrost microbial communities from Stordalen Mire near Abisko, Sweden - I_Fen_N2_1 | ecosystem: Environmental > Terrestrial > Soil > Wetlands > Permafrost | place: Sweden: Abisko...
ATTCTTCTTTTCTCGTAAAAACATGACTTTCGTATATTGGGACACCCAAAATTACAAAACATATTTTATTACCCATTGACTTTCTGAATATTATAAACGTTAAGAAATAAAGTGCGGAAAACAGGTGCTGAATTATTTTTGAAGTCCACACAAGATAATATCTATCGATATTCTTTTAGGTAACAAAGTGGATATTCATATTCAATTCTATAGTTGCAAAAGAATCAAAGCTTATCCCGAACTCAGGGAAATAGCAATCTAACCACAATCATTTATTTGACCATCTACCCATGATGATTTTATAGGTGCTAAGCCTTTTCTATCTACAGTTCGTCACTGTTCTGAGGCCGTTTGTCACAGCCAATTTTCATTTGTCACAGTTTTAAGTTCGTTTGTCACAAAGCCACTTTTTTATGGTTGATATTAGAAATCAACTGTTTATATTTGCATCGGTTTCTCGCCTGACTAATGTTGAGTTTAGGAAGAACCAAATATTAATATATAAATCTAAGCGCTTATGTCAAACTCAAGAGTGCCATTGACAATTGTTAGTTTTAATCCGTATGTAAATAATGCGGTAGATTATTTGAATGCCGGAACACCCAAGACCTATGTACGTTTTGGCGTTACTGAAAATGAGATGACTTTATTGAATGGGATTGTTACCCAATGGAATCCTTTGTATGCTTTGTACAGTGATAAAGAAAAAACCCGGACATCTTTAGTTGTAGCTCAGTTACAGGATTTAATGGAGGAATTTAATGATCTGAATCAGTCGAACCGTTTGCTGGATCGTATCGCCTCTTCGGCTGATGTAACTATAGAGGATTTAAAAACCTTTAATATCAAGGTTCCCTCTAGTAAACGCAGCATTGGGGTACAACCTATTCAGGTGGGAGTTGATGTTTCTATCCAGCTATTAGGTGGTGGTTCGATAACTTTTAAATGTCGGGAAGAAGGTAGTTCAAGTGCTTCTATTATTGACGGAGCTGACAGTATTCAATTTGCTTATATGGTGGGAACCACTCCGCCCGAATCGGTCGATGCTGTAGGTATTATATTAGGTATCACTACCAGGGCTACCTTTACATTGGCCTTAGGTACGGGAGCATCTACAAAATACCTGTACATTTACTTCCGTTGGTATAATGCCAAACATCCCGAATTGGCAGGGCCCTGGTCTCGTGTAGTAAGTACCGTTATTGTTTAAAAGCAGTATCAAAGATTATGAGTTGAAGAATGAGAGAAGAGAATGTTACCGGGCATTCTCTTTTCTTGTTATAAGTAAGCATATCTGCCTTTATTAGCATACATTATTTTAAAGGATAACCGGAATTTCAATTAAAATCTGGTCTGTTTTTAATTTTTACTACAATATTCTCCAAATAATAGGACAGTAAAACAGGCTTAATTTAGAAGTTAATTGTATATTTGCATTTGAAACTGATTATAATTAGGGTCTGCTGAAAAACTCCGATAGGAGTTAAACTGTGCATAACCCCTAGTGAACGAAGTGAAACTGGGGATTATGAACAATTAAGTGCATGGGTTTTGAACACTTGAATTCAAAGACTTTGCACATCAAATCAAAAATGTATTCTTATTTTACTCTACATCATTTATATAACAGTTTTTCAGCAGACCCTAATTAATCATTAATCACTAACCATTAATCTATAAAAAAAGTTGTTTTCAGTCATTATTCCACTCTACAACAAAGCTGCTTATGTGCAAAAAGCCATAGAGTCAGTTCTTGCTCAGACTTGTCAGGAGTTTGAGCTTATTGTTGTGAATGATGGTTCAACCGATAACCCCCTTCCCCCTAAAGGGGGTTACGAGAATATCTCAATAGACATACCTGTTGATATTAATTCAGGTGATACTCCCCCTTTAGGGGGTTGGGGGGTCTTAACTCAAAACAATCTCGGTGTTTCTGTGGCACGAAACAACGGAGTAAAAGCAGCACAATATGATTATATAGCTTTTCTGGATGCTGATGATTGGTGGGAACCAACCTATCTGGAAGAAATGAAAACCCTGATAGATGCTTTCCCGACTGCGGGCATTTATGGATGCAATTATTATAAAGTAAAGAATGGTAGATATATACAGGCTAATGTTGGTGTTGAAAAGGAATTCGAATGGGGTTTAATAAATTATTGTAGTGTATATGCTAAAACCATGTATATGCCTCTTTGGACTGGAGCTACTGTAATAAAAAAAACTGTTTTTGAATCCGAAAATGGTTTTAAAGCAAGGTTGAAGCTGGGAGAAGATTTTGATTTGTGGATTCGTGTGGTACTGAAATATCCGGTAGCATTTCTGAATAAATACTTATCCAATTATAATCAGGATGTAGAAGACCTTTCAAGAGGTGTTGTTCAACACAAAATATATATACCCGAGACACACTTTATTTTTAATCTGGATTATTTATCAGAATCAGAGTCGGCTAATCCATACTTAAAGAAATTGTTGGATTTACTTAGAGTTTATACATTGGAACGGTATAGATTGCAACAAGCTTATCCTTTTTTCTACAAAAAAGAGATTGATAAAGTAGATTTTAATCTTCAATCTTTGAGTGTGAGATTGTTCTATTTTCTACCAATCCCTCTTTTAGTAATTTGGTATAAGTTTAAAAAGGTTTTGGGCAAGCTATATAAATTATTACGCTGATGAAGTATATAAAACATTTATTGAATCGTATTAGGGGAGAACAAGATATTAAGATGTTGGTAAAAAGAGGTCTGAAATTGGGTGATAACCTGACTCGAATGTCCGGTTGTATCATTGACCCGTCCCATTGTTGGCACATTGAGATTGGAAACAATGTTATACTGGCTCCTAATGTTCATATTTTGGCTCATGATGCCAGTTCTAAACTATTTCTGAATTACACACGGGTTGCCAATGTAAAAATTGGGAATCAGGTTTTTATTGGTGCTGGTACAATTGTATTGCCAGGTACTATAATAGGAGATAATGTGATTATTGGTGCCGGAAGTATTGTTTCTCAAAGTATACCATCTAACTCTGTAGCTGTTGGCTCTCCTGCAAGAGTAATTAGCTCTTTGGATGATTATCTAGAAAAAGAAAAGAACAAAATGTACGATAAAAATGTGTTTGATTCTGAATTTACACTTCGCAACTCAAAGCTGTCAGCTGACAAAAAAAACAAAATGATTGAGGCTTGTGCAAAATTTGGGCAAGTATTCGTAGAGTAGATATTTAATTGATGCAAATAATCTTAGCAATAATATTGCTTGAATAACCAATACTACTAACTATCTACTATATGAAAATAGCATATTTACTGGGATCTCTTAATCGTGGTGGCACTGAAACTTTGATGCTGGATGTGTTTCGTCATGCCAGGCAGCATCAACTGGATGTTATCGGAGTATATCGGAAAGGTGGACAGTTGGAACCTGATTTTATACAAAGTGGTATAAATATGTATCAACTTCCGGTAGCACAAAACCTGATACGATACCTGATCCGGCTTCGTAAATTATTACAGCAAAATAATATAACTGTAGTTCATGCTCAACAACCCATTGATGCTCTTTTTGCCAGGTTGGCTTGTTGGCATACAGGAATAAAGCTGATACTTACTTTTCATGGCTATGATTTTGATGTTCAAAAGTCCGGGTTGTTTATTCTAAAGCTTATTATAAGACGAACAGATATAAATCTGTTTGTCAGTAAAGCGCAACGGAAATATTATGAACAAAAATATTCGTTGACGCCCGAAAAGCAACAGGTGGTTTATAACGGCGTTTCATTTGAAAAACTAGATCACTTAATTCCCTCATTTTATAATCTGAGATCAACACTGAACTTGTCGGAAGAAACTCTTTTATTAGGTTCAGTAGGTAATTTTGTTGCAGGCCGAGATCAGCTAACTCTTTGTCGTTTCCTGAAACTATTGAATGAACACAAAATAGACTTTCATTTTGTGTTTGTTGGAAAACAGATTGAAACCTCTCCGCATTTGTACAATAAATGTTTTAATTCTTGTCAGGAAAACGGATTGTCAACCAAAGTTTCATTTTTAGGCTCGCGAAATGATGTTCCGGCTATACTTCATCAGTTGGATGCTTTTATGTACGCTACTAATCATGATACTTTTGGCATAGCTGTAGTAGAAGCTATGGCAGTTGGAGTTCCTGTGTTTGTCAATGACTGGCAGGTGATGAAGGAAATAAGCGATTCCGGAAAATATGCCACACTCTATAAAACCGGGAATGAAGTAGATTTACTTCAACAATTTATGGTATTTTTGCAAAACAAAGAAACTTATATAGATAAAGCCCAAAAAGCTGCCTGTTTTGTACGCGACATATACAGCATAGAGAAACATATTGAAAATTTGAAACGACTTTATAATAGTAGGTAGTAGGTAGTAAGTAGTGGGTAGTAGAGTAGGAAGTGGATGGTGTGGTAAATGCATTATATTGATATAAATATTACTTTATGTAGATGAATAAAATAAATCAAGGTTTTAAAGATTTAATGGCTTATCAAAAAGCTTTTCAGCAAGCATGTGAGATCTTTGATATTACGTTGAGTTTTCCCAAAGATGAAAAATATTCATTAACTGATCAGATTCGGAGGTCTTCGCGTTCAGTATGTGCAAATCTGGCGGAAGCATATAGAAAGCGTGATTATCCCAAACATTTCTCGTTAAAGATAACTGATTGTATGGGTGAGAATAGCGAAACTCTTGTTTGGTTCGATTTCTCATTAAATTGTAAATATATTTCAAAAGAAACTTATAGTCAACTTATAGCATTAAATGAAGAAGTTGGAAAGCTATTATCTTATATGTTGAATAATCCGGAAAAGTTTGGTGTTAAGCAAATGTAAATGATTAATGGACAGTTGGTAGTAAGTAGTAAGTGGTAAGTGGTAAGTGGTAGGTAGTAAGTGGTAAGTGATAGGTGGTAAGGAGTAGCCAATAAAGTTTTTAATTATTTACCAATAACTTATAGTTTCTAGCTTCTAACTCTTTACTCCTAACTACCGAGTACTTACTACCTACTACTAACTACCCACTCCATACTAGAAACTTCTTACTAAAAATGATAAACTTCTTTCCTAAATATTTCACAGAAAAGGCCATGCTGCTCTATGTCGTAGCATTGGTGTTGGTGAGTGCTATCTTTTTTTCGCACGTATTATCCTTGATGTTTATCTTTTTTGGTTTGGTTGAGGTAATTGCATTTTTTTATTTTTCCAATTTGCTGACTAAGAAATGGTCTGTTTTCTCAACAAAAAGATTTGTTAACGATCTGTTCCTGACTTCTCTTTTTATCCGGTTAGGTTGGGCTCTGTTTAGTTATATGTTTTATATGTCCATGAATGGAGATCCTTTTGAGTTTTTTGCAGCTGACTCGAAGATGTATCACGAAAGTGCTGTGTGGATACATAATTTGATTGTGACTAATCAGGGACTTCAGCCTTTCCTTGATTCATTGAAAGGAGGGTATTCCGATGCCGGTTATGCCACCTATCTCGGCTTTCAATATATTATTACCGGCGATTCTATTCTTATTGAACGTTTACTTAAAGCATTTTATGGCGCGTTTACCTGTGTCTTGATTTATAAGTTTTCTGTTCGGAATTTTGGAGAAGAAGTAGGACGCATGGCTGCCATATTCTGTATGTTGATGCCTACTTTGATTTATTATTGCGGAGTACATTTGAAAGAAGTGGAAATGCTTTTGCTTACAGTGTGGTTTATGGAGCGAGCTGATGCCATGTTGCGCAACAAAAAGTTTAATATTGTTGAGATTGCTCCACCTCTGATTTTAGCCGGGTTATTATTCTTTTTTCGAACGGTATTAGGTGTTACTGCCTTGTTTGCTTTGTTTACTGCCCTGATGTTTTCGTCCTCCAAGGTAGTTGGTTGGGGGAAGAGGTCAATAATAATTGTTTGGGTACTTGCTACTGTCGGATATTTTGTTGGCGGGCAGTTAGCAAGTGAAGTAGAAGGCGTGTGGAAAGATAAAGAGACAAATCAATCTTCATCGATGGAATATCGCTCTATTGAGGAGGGTGGAAATAAATATGCAAAATACGCATCTACAGCTATATTTGCCCCTATTATTTTTGTTATGCCTTTCCCTACTATGGTTAGTACCGAAGGACAGCCTACTTCACAGATGTGGAATGGAGGTTATTTTGTAAAGAATTTTATGGCATTTTTTGTTCTCCTGGGTTTGGTTTGGGTGCTAAAAAACAAGAAATGGCGGGACTATACACTGATAGGCTCGTTTACAATAGGTTATTTGGGTATTATTGCTATGAGTTCTTTTGCTCAGGCAGAACGCTTCCATCAACCGGCTTTACCGTTTCTATTGATCTTAGCAGCTTTGGGAATAACTAAACTAACCAATAAAGATAAGAAATACTTTAAATGGTATATGGCCTTTCTTTTTATTGCCCTTCTTGGCTGGAACTATTTTAAACTGGCCGGAAGAGGGTTAGCGTAAATAGTTATGAGTTATGAATTATGAATGATCAGTGATCAATAACAACCTAATAACTATTTAATAACCAAATAGCAAGTGCCCTAATGAAAATCTTAATCGTATCAAGTCGCAACTCGGGAAAGATTGCTCCGTTTATACAAGAACAGGGAGATGCTTTGTCGCGATCAGGTGTGACGATAGCTTATTTTCCAATTATAGGGAAGGGTATTTGGGGCTACCTGAAAAACCGGAAACGATTGTTGTCAGTACTATCTGATTTTCAGCCTGACTTAATTCATGCTCACTACGGATTATCGGGTTTATTGGCTAACATGCAGCGTTCTGTTCCGGTAATAACCACCTATCATGGAAGTGATATCAATGATAACCGTATATACCTGTTTTCAAAATTAAATATGTTTTTATCGGCACATAATATCTTTGTTTCGGAGAAAAACAGAAAGAGATCCGGGCAGACTACCAGGCAGTCATTGATTCCTTGTGGTGTGAATACGGACTTATTTATAATAAAAGATCAGGCTGGGGCCCGTAAAAGCCTGAATCTGGAACTTAATAAAAAGTATATCTTATTTTCAGGAGCATTTGCCAATCCGGTAAAGAATTTTATATTGGCCAATGCAGCGGTATCTTTGCTTGAGGATGTTAAGCTGATAGAATTGGTTGCTTACACACGCGAAGAAGTTGCATTATTAATGAATGCAGTAGATGTAATGTTGATGACCAGCCTTTCCGAAGGTTCGCCACAAATCATTAAAGAAGCCATGGCTTGTAATTGTCCTATAGTCTCAGTTCCGGTTGGCGATGTTGAAGATGTTATCGGTGATACTTCAGGTTGTTTAATTTCTACTTATGAGCCAACAGATATAGCTGCAAAGCTCCGACAAGTCTTGCAATCTGAAAAACGCACAGAGGGACGAAACAGAATATTAGCATTGGGATTAGATGCCGATACGATAGCAAGTAAGATTCAGGATATTTATAAGAGACTAATAACAGATAAACAATCTCATAGAGGATGATGGATGTAAACTTAGATAAAATAAAGCTGATTATCTGGGATCTGGATAATACGTTTTGGAAGGGTACAATCAGTGAAGTTGAAATTCAACCCATAATAAGTAATTGTGAATTGATTGTCTCACTTACCAATTGTGGAATCATAAACAGCATTTGCTCGAAAAACGACTATGCAACAGCAGCACAAAAGTTGAAAGAACTGAATGTCTGGAATTATTTTGTGTTTTCATCTATTGACTGGCAACCGAAAGGACAACGGATCCGGACAATTGTACAGTCGATGGCTTTACGTCCGGAAAATGTTTTGTTTATTGATGATGAAATTACAAACTTACGGGAAGCTCAGTATTATCTTCTGGATCTGATGGTAGCCGGACCTGAAATCATTGATCGGCTTCAGCACTATGTTGAAACAAAGGATACGAACCATTCCCGACTGGATCAATACAAATTATTGGAAGTAAAAAATACAGAGCAACAAAAATATGATAGTAACGAAGAGTTTTTATTTGCCAGCAATATACGGGTTTCCATTTTAGCAGATTGTAACAAGGAATCAGATCGTATTCACGAGCTTATACAACGTTCCAATCAATTAAACTTTACGAAAAAGAGAATATCCGCAGAAGAACTGAAAATTTTAATCAATAGAGAAGATGTAAGATGTGGTTATGTATCAGTAACTGATAAATATGGTGATTATGGTATTGTAGGGTTTTATGCCCTTGTTGGAAATAAGTTGGAGCATTTCCTGTTTTCATGTCGTACAATTGGTCTGGGAGTGGAGCAATATGTTTATTATGTTTTACACTGTCCGCAACTGGATGTTGTAGGAGAGGTAGTATCAGAACTCAAAGAGATTGAGCAACCTGCCTGGATAAACCAAACCGATCATATTGCAGAATATCCTGAATGGGATGAAATTACTGAACAACCATCCGGATCGGCTAAAGTCTTGATTAAAGGTCCGTGCGATTTGTCTAAGTCAATGACTTATATCAAAAGCAGTGATTTATTTGACTATGAATTTACCTATGTAAATGAAAAGGTAGGTAACATTATTGAGGCTCACAATCATTCTGTTCACATCTTAGGACTAAAAGAATATACGGATAAACAGAAAGACGAAATTGCTTCGGATTGTATCTTTGTAGATAGGAATATGCTTGATGGGTCGTTTTTTGAAAGAAAATATGATATTATTGTTCTGAGTACGCTTATCGAGTCCAATTATGGAATTTATAAAAAACGGAATTCTAATCTTCAGGTTGCTTTTGGTTCTGATTTAATTCCATTGACAGATAAACAAAACTGGCAACAATATAGTGAGGGGAATATTTATACAGGAAATAATATATTTACAGAACCTTATCTGTCCGATTTTTCCGAAAAATACGAGTTTGTGGGAAAAACAAATCCTCAGGATTATATCGAACGGATTAAGCTAATGCTGAATTATCTTGACAAACAAACCACCTTATGTTTGCTTTTAGGTGTCGAGTTTCCTTGCGATAAAGATTCGGACCCACTTTCTAAAAACAGACATCAGGACCATGCTGAGTTAAATGCTCTAATTCGTGTTTTTGCTCAGGAATGTTCTCAATTGGAATTGATTGATCTTAATGACATCGTAAAAAGTCAAAGTGATTTTACGGATGGCATAAATCATTTTACGTCCAGAGTTTATTATGAAATCGCAAAGAAGATAAGTGCTGTAATAAATAAAAAACAAAATATTCCGATAGAGAATTACTCAACTTTTTTTATCTATCTGGATCGGGTTATACTATTTGTAAGAACAATACTAAAGAAAGTATTTCGAACAGACAGTTGGCTTTATAAGCTTTTCAAAGCAGTGTATTTAGTAATTAGTAGAAAAAAGAAATAAAACTATCCAGTTTCATGATTCATTCAACTGTTTCCGAAATCGATCTCCTTCAATGGAATGAGTTGGTAGATAAATCATCTACCGCTTCATTTTTCCAGACTCCGGACTGTTATGATTTTTATACTTCGCTTTCATTTATGAAACCATTTGTATATGGAGTTTCAGAAGAGGGAGTCCTGAAAGGTGTTGTGTGCGGTTATGTGATTGCGGATGGAAATGCAATGAAGCGTTTTTTTAGTCGGCGTGCTATTATTCCCGGTGGATTATTATTGAACAATGACATTTCAGCAGATGCTTTAAAGTCACTTCTCAATCATTTAGAACAAGAACTTGGCAGGCAGGCTATCTATATTGAAGTTCGTAATTATTCTGATTATTCAGTATTTAAATCGGTATTTAAATCTGCAGGTTTCAACTATCAGCCCCATCTGAATTTTCATGTAGCGATTTCCTATGTTGATGCAGCTTTGAAACAACTCAACAGTACAAAACGGAGAGATGTAAAACTCTCACGGAAAGAAGGTGCCGAATGGGTTGAAACGACTATGTCTGAAGATGTGAAGTCTTACTATGCCTTATTGAAACATTTATATAAGACCAAAATAAAAATACCGCTGTTTCCTCTTGAGTTTTTCGAGAAAATAGTTTTGTCTCCAAAGGCTAAGCTTTTTGTAATAAAGTATCAGGGAGAAGTAATTGGCGGAAGTGTATGTGTGCTGTTACCCGGTAGAACTGTATATGAGTGGTTTGTTTGCGGACTGGATGGCCGGATAAAAAATATTTATCCGTCTACAGTAGCTACCTGGGCCGGGATTGAGTATGCAGCTTCAAACGGTTTTACTTGTTTTGATATGATGGGAGCCGGTAAGCCAGAGGAAGGATATGGAGTACGTGAATTCAAATCAAAGTTTGGAGGACAATTAGTTGAACATGGACGCTTTTTGTATATTTCCAAGCCCCGATTATATGCATTGGGCCGATATATTATCAAAAAATTAAAATCAAAGTAAGGTGAGTCTGTATAATTTATCACTAACCACTAATCACTTTCAGAGATGAATATACTTATGGATATAGCCCATCCGGCTCACGTACATTTACTCAAAAACACCTATTTTGAACTAATCAAAAGAGGACATCGGGTATTTGTGACCGTGAAGGATATTCCGGCTGCCAGATCTTTACTGGATCTTTATCATATTCCATATAAATACCTTGGGGGCAAAAATGATACTTTGCTTGGAAAAGCATTTTTACAACTTAAGTATAATTTCCAACTATGGAGTCTGGTTATTTCAGAAAAAATTGAGATCGGTTTTGGTTCGTCTCTTACGTTGGCACATATTTCCCGTATAACGCGTATGCATTCAATCATTCTGGATGACGATGATGATGCTGTTGAACCTCTTTTTGTAAAATATGCTCATCCTTATGCAGATGTTGTATTGAGTCCGGAATGTACCAAAAGAGCAACTAAAAAACTTATCTCATACCGGGGATATCATGAGTTAGCCTATCTGCACCCGAATCGTTTTACTCCAGATAGTTCGGTGTTGAGCGAAATAGGATTAAAAGAAGGTGATCCGTATTTTGTGTTGCGGTTTAATGCATTTAAAGCTCATCATGATGTCGGAGTGAAAGGCTTATCCTTAGAATATAAACGCAAGTTAATTGCCGTTTTGGAACAAAAGGGAAAGGTGTTTATCACAACCGAAAGAGAGATTGATTCTGAATTTAAGAAGTATCAATTGCTTTTATCTCTGGAAAAAGTACACTCTTTGATTTATTATGCCACGATGTTGGTTGGTGATAGTCAAACCATGACTTCCGAGGCAGCAGTGCTAGGAACACCGGCTATCAGAATGAATAGTTTTGTAGGTCAGATTTCCTATTTGGAAGAAGAAGAGCATAAGTATGGTTTGACATACGGTTTTTTGCCTGACAAATTTGATGATATGTTGATCCGAATAGAAGAGCTGCTTTCATTCTCTGATTTAAAAATGATCTGGCAGCGGCGTAAAGAGAAAATGTTGAATGAAAAAATAGATGTTACCGCATTTTATATATGGTTTATTGAAAACTATCCCAAATCAAAACAGATAATGAGAGAAAATTCCGGTTTTCAAGATAGCTTCCGCTGAATAAGGAACTAAAATATGCATTTTTGTTGTATTTTTGACCTTCGTTTGCGAGTTTGCTGAAAAACGGTACTTGTATTGGTTCATAAAAATGTCCTGCCATCATAAATATTATAAAAGTTGTCTCAGCCCTCAACGCCTTCAAAATTAATCTCTAAATGAAGATACTTATATATCTGGGTCATCCAGCACATTTTTATGTTTATCGCAACTCAATCCAAAATTGGGAACTTGAAGGGCATAAGGTATTCATTTTGATAAAGAAAAAAGATGTACTTGAAGACTTGCTCCGAGCAGCTGGTATGCCTTATTTCAATATTTTGGAAGAGGGCCGGGTAGATTCAACTTTTGGGATATTTATAGGAATGTTGAAAAGAACTGTTCGCCTGTTTTCGTTTTGTGTGCGCAACAGACCGGATATTCTTACAGGTACCAGTGTCGAAAACTCTCTGGTAGGAAGGCTTTTGTTTATTCCGGTGATCAATGTCAATGAAGATGATGCTGCTGTAGTATCTCTTTATGCTAAATTGAGCTATCCGTTGGCTAATTCCATTTTAAATCCCTGTGTTTGTTGTAGTGGAAGGTGGGATAAGAAAGCTATAAAATATCATTCATATCATGAATTGGCTTATTTACACCCCGATCATTTTATTCCCGAAAAAAGAATAGCTGATAAATATCTATTGTCCGATAAGCCTTATTTTTTAATTCGTCTGGCTAAACTTACTGCTTATCATGATAACGGAATAAGAGGGATTGAAGCTGAAATAGCTGAACATATTATAGAATTACTGAAACCTTATGGAGCGGTTTATATAAGTGCCGAGAGAGAGTTGGAAACTCAGTTCGAAAAATACAGAATTGTTATCAATCCGTTAGATATGCATCATGTCATGGCATTTGCTCAGCTTTATATCGGTGATAGTCAAACTATGGCTGCCGAGGCAGGAGTTTTGGGTGTACCTTTTGTTCGGTACAATGATTTTGTAGGACGGATAGGTTATTTGAAAGAGTTAGAAGATGTTTACAAACTCGGGTTTGGAATAAGAACTCAAGAGCCAGAGGAGCTTTACACAACTATTTCCGACTTGGTTGTTATGCCTGACAGAAAAGAAATATTTCAGCATCGACGACAAAAAATGCTTTCGGAGAAAATTAATTATGCCGACTTCTTAACCTGGTTTGTTAGTTCTTATCCCAAGAGCGCTAAAATAATGAAACGAAATCCTCAATATCAAGATAGGTTCAATAAGAAAAAAATCAGTGCTGGTTAATCCGTTGATTGGTTAATTAGCCGATTGACTTTCTTACTTCCATCAGATAACCAGTTTCTCAAATACCATCATCCAATATTAAATATCAACTCTATATGACAAAACTAATTCTTGTGGCCGGTGCGCGCCCGAATTTTATGAAAATAGCTCCACTGATGCATGTCCTAAAAAATCATCCGCATATAAAACCCATTTTAGTGCACACGGGGCAGCATTATGATGTGAAAATGTCCGGTCAGTTTTTTGATGAGCTGAATATTCCTACACCTGATATAAATCTCGAAGTAGGATCGGCAAGTCATGCAGTACAAACAGCCCGGATTATGGAGGGTTTTGAACAGGTTTGTATAAAGGAAAATCCTGATTTTGTATTGGTGGTTGGCGATGTAAACAGCACGGCTGCCTGTACCTTGGTAGCTTCTAAGATGGGAATTAAAACTATCCATTATGAAGCAGGTCTGAGAAGTAACGATAGGACTATGCCTGAAGAAATAAATAGATTGGTAACTGATGCTATCAGTGATGTTTTTATTACCACTAGTGTAGATGCAGATGAAAATTTATTGCATGAAGGTGTTTCTTCTGAAAAAATTCATATGTTGGGAAACTTAATGATTGATTCACTTGTCGCACAATTACCAAAGGCTCAAAATACAGAACTTGTTTTTAAATTATTGAATCGGGACAGGCAGATAGTACTTGGTGCTGATTTCAAAGAAGGGCAATATGGAGCATTGACATTTCATCGTCCAGGGAATGTGGATGACAAAGAAAGTCTGACAAAACTGGTTCGTTTGTGGGGCGAAATTTCGGAACAAATACCATTGGTATTTCCAGTCCATCCCCGGACTTATAAAAATATTCTCCATTTTGGACTCCAATCAGAAATTGATAAGTATCCTCATCTGTTTTTTATAGAACCATTGGGATACTTGCAGTTCATTCATTTAGTGAGTCGTTCTGCATTTGCGTTAACCGATTCGGGTGGAATTCAGGAAGAGACGACATTTATGAATATTCCTTGTTTGACTGTACGACCCAATACTGAACGTCCGGTGACTGTGTGGGAGGGAAGTAATAAATTGATTAAAATGGATGATATTATTGCTGAAGTACAATTGATCATTCAGGGAAAAGGTAAGCATGGAACAATACCTAAATACTGGGATGGGCGTACTGCTGAAAGAATAGTAAACCTGATTGATGAACTGAAAATTTAAATATAGCATAAGCTTGAACTTTTTGGTTCATAATTTAAGTTATTAGTTGGCTGTTGACTCTTTACGGCCGACTCATCAATCGGGTGATTGCCTAATTAACAAGTATGCAAATCAATTAATTTGTAGATAAAAGAATCTCCCTTTATGCCCAAAGATTTTACATTATCGGCTTATCGACTCTTATTGCTTGCTATTTTGCAGGCAGGTTATTCTATTGTTCCTTTTGAGGACTGGTGTGATGATAAAGCACACGGACGATATGTTGTCCTGCGTCACGATGTTGATTTAAAAGCGAACAATTCGCTTGTTATTGCTCAAATTGAAGCTGAAATGGGTATTCGGGCTTCGTACTATTTTCGTGTCGTTCCTCAAAGTAATATTCCTTCAATTATAAAAGAGATAGCGAACTTAGGACATGAGATAGGCTATCATTACGAAGATCTGTCTTTATTTAAGGGAGATAAGGAAAAATCAATCAAGCATTTTGAGCAGCAATTGAATTACTTTCGTCAGTTCTATCCGGTTCGCACTATATGTATGCATGGAAGTCCGGCTTCTAAATGGGATAATCGGGATCTTTGGCAAACATTTGATTATAGAGACTTTGGAATAGTGGGTGAACCCTATTTTGATTTGTTGAATAGCGAGTCTGAGAAAATTGAAGATTTGGTTTATCTTACTGATACCGGACGAATGTGGGATGGAGATAAATATAATGTAAGAGACAAAATTCAGACAATTCGAAATCAACATTCGAACAGGAACAGCAAAGTATCTGAAGATAAAGTACAATACCGGAACTTGGCAGAGGATAATGAGGCTAAGCTAAATAGTAAAATTCATACAACTTTTGATGTGATAGACTGGCTGAAAGTTGCTGTAAATCAAAATGTGGTTATGATAACTACCCACCCGCAACGCTGGACGAACAATTCAATAGAATGGTATGTTGAGTTATTGAAACAGAGGGTGAAGAACTCGTTAAAGACATTTATTGTAAGAACTAAAACAGATTATTGAAAGTATGTAGAGATTAGAATCCATGCGATTACAAGTCTATTGTTCATTCCTAAAATAATTTGTGTGAGGAAGAACAAATGAATGGTTTAATTTGTTTGTTGTGGCTCTTAGTATTGAGGTTGTAGTATTTTTTATTATATTTGCATTGATATAATTTACAATATGAAAATATTTTACAAGCCATCTTATTTTTACCTCATTATTGATCTTGTAATACTTATACTTAGCCTGTACGTAGTATTAGATTGGTTTCCGCTAACAACAAACTCTCCATTTACCAAATATTCAGGTGCTTCTCTTTGTTTTATTTTCTCATGGTTTATTTTTTCTTATCTATTGAAAAGATACAAACCTTTAAAACAACAACAATATTTTGCCACCTCGTTAAGGCTATTTTATGTTTCGTCCGTTAATTTTATTGTTTTTGCTTTCCTGATACACTATTTCTTTAAGCCTTATTCGGGATATGTATTATTAGCTATAACAGTAGGAACATTTCTTGTCAACTACATTGCACTGTCCTGTTATTTTGCCTATAAGTTTGCTGTAGACTACAATGAGATAAGCTTAAAACCTAGAAAAAAAAGAATTAATGCAACGGTAAAATTGGCCGATAAGCTTACTCCCGAAGCTTATGCACAATTGGAAACAATGATATCCAAGCAGTCTACAGCAATTGGACTCCGATTTTTAAAAAAACAGGTTGATCTGACTAGTGGCAATACGCTGGTTTTTACAAGTAATAGTGCTGCTGATCTAAAGAACTCTCCTGTTTATCAATATGACGCCATAGTTCAGCTCGAGCGGTTGAATAATATGAGGGAGATAAATAAAAAACTTGCAATAATTAATGAAAAGTTGCCGGATAATGGTATTTTTGTATGCTGTTTTGAATCGAAGAGCACCCGGAAGAAGCGTATCTTGAAAAATAATCCTAAGGTTATAAATTATATCCTTTATGTGTTTGATTTTCTTTTTAAACGCGTAATGCCTAAGTTTATCTTGACAAAATGGTTATATTATTATATTACACGTGGTAATAATCGTATTTTTTCTAAAGCAGAGGTTCTGGGCAGGTTGTATTGCTCGGGATTCAAAGTAATCTTAGAAAAGAAAATAGGGCAGTTAACTTACGTGATTGCACAACGGGAAAAAGAACCGGAAACAACACAGAAGAGAATTTACGGGTCTTTGATTCGCTTGACCAGGTATGGTAAGGATGGAGAGATGATCAAAGTCTATAAGATGCGAACAATGCATCCTTTTTCTGAATATCTGCAAGGGTATATTTACAAACGGAATAGTTTAAATGTCGACGGAAAGTTTAACCGGGATATAAGAATTACTACTATGGGTAGTTTTATGCGTAAGTACTGGATTGATGAATTACCCATGTTTATCAACTTGTTTAATGGAGAAATGAAGCTGGTTGGAGTCCGACCATTAAGTAAGCAATATTATAGTTTGTATAACTCTGATTTACAAAAGAAGCGTTTGAAATTTAAACCGGGTTTATTACCTCCTTTTTATGCCGATCTGCCTCATTCGCTCGACGAAATTCAAGACTCGGAGATGAGATATTTGGTGTCTTGCGAAAGTAAAGGTGTTTTTAAAACAGATTTGATTTACTTTTTTCGGATCTTAAAGAATATATTAATCAATAATGCCCGAAGTGGATAATGATGATGACAATTGAAAGAAACGGCGAGCCTGACATGATTTAAAAAAAATATGTCAGGTTCATTTGCTTATAAGTAAACCATAATATTTAATAATATGTTTGCTTGAAGCAAAATAAAGATAAACTGTCTTGTAACTCGTAACTATTTACTTGTAACTACTTAATATCAATTTAGAAACAGAATTAAAAGTTTGTATTTTATGGAAGAAGAAAAAATCACAGGGTTACCCGAGAATGCATCTCGTGAGTTGGCTGATGGGGAAGAATATAAACCTCTACTTTCGCCGGATAAAGATTACCCGGAAGTGAATGTTCGTTCGGTATCGTGGGGATTGCTTATGGCAATTCTTTTTTCGGCTGCTGCAGCCTATTTAGGTTTAAAGGTTGGGCAGGTGTTTGAAGCTGCCATTCCGATAGCTATTATAGCCGTTGGTTTGTCGAGTACTTCTAAACGGAAAAATGCGTTGGGCGAAAACGTCATTATACAATCTATTGGTGCCAGTTCGGGGGTTATTGTTGCAGGGGCTATTTTTACTTTACCTGCATTATACATTCTTCAGGCTAAATATCCTGAAATTACCGTTAGCTTTTTGCAGGTATTTCTCAGTTCTTTACTGGGTGGTGTATTGGGTATTTTGTTTCTGATTCCTTTCCGCAAATACTTTGTATCCGATATGCACGGTAAATATCCTTTTCCTGAAGCAACGGCAACTACGCAGGTGCTTGTATCTGGAGAGAAAGGTGGTGATCAGGCCAAGCCATTGATCATGGCTGGTATTGTTGGTGGGCTGTTTGACTTTCTGATAGCCACATTCGGAACCTGGTCTGAAACCTTCACATCGCGTGTATTACCTTACGGAACGCTGCTTGCCGATAAACTGAAGATGGTATTTAAAGTGAATGTAGGTGCTGCGGTTTTAGGCCTTGGTTATATAGTTGGGCTAAAGTATGCTGCCATTATTTGTGCCGGTTCGGCTCTTGTATGGTTTGTTATTGTACCTGTGTTACCCATATTGGGACCGGATTTACTGCATGCCCTGAACCCTGCTTTTTCCGGAGCATTGTCGGGCTTGCCTCCTGAAGTTATTTTTAAAACCTTTGCCCGCCATATCGGAATCGGTGGTATTGCTATGGCCGGAATTATCGGTATAATTAAATCAAGAAGCATAATCAAAAGTGCTGTTGGGTTGGCTTCGAGCGAATTTAAAGGCAAGGGTCAGGCTGTAAGTGCTCAGGTAAAACGTACACAACGTGATATCTCCATGAAGATTATCGTTATTGGAGTTATACTGGCTTTGATAGCTACCTTTATTTTCTTCTATTTCGGAGTGGTCGATAATTTACTTCATGCCATTGTGGGTATTCTTGTTGTGGCTATTATAGCGTTTCTGTTTACAACCGTTGCGGCCAATGCCATTGCCATTGTGGGTACTAATCCGGTTTCGGGCATGACTCTGATGACCCTGATTCTGGCTTCGGTGGTTATGGTAGCTGTGGGTCTCAACGGAACTACGGGTATGGTTGCGGCTTTGATCATTGGTGGGGTTGTATGTACAGCCTTATCGATGGCCGGAGGATTTATCACCGATTTGAAAATCGGTTATTGGATTGGAACTACGCCTGCCAAGCAAGAAACCTGGAAGTTTCTGGGTACGCTTGTCTCTGCTGCAACGGTGGGTGGTGTAATTATGATCTTGAATAAAACTTACGGATTTACGGGCGATGGTGCTTTGGTTGCTCCACAGGCCAACGCTATGGCGGCTGTTATTGAACCGTTGATGTCGGGAGTGGGAGCTCCCTGGTTTTTGTATGCCATAGGTGCCGTGATAGCGTTAGTATTGACTTATTTCAGAATTCCGGCTTTGGCTTTTGCATTGGGAATGTTTATACCCTTGGAACTGAATACACCGCTTCTGGTAGGTGGAGCCATCAGTTGGTATGTGTCTACGCGAAGCAAAGATAAAGCATTAAATACTGCTCGTCAGGAAAAAGGTACTTTACTGGCATCGGGATTTATTGCCGGTGGAGCTTTGATGGGTGTGGTAAGTGCTGCTTTGCGATTTGGCGGTATCAACGTGATGAATACGCAGTGGGTCGAAAGTGCCGGAGCCGAATGGTTGGCTTTGGTAATGTATGGAGCAGTTATCGGCTATCTCATTTGGGATACAATGAGGGCTAAAGTACAAGAGTGATAACCCCGGGAATGTAAAACAAACGAGAGTGCATCAAAAGTCTATTTGCTTTTGAAATACTTACATATTAGATGTGCAGCCTGCAAGGCTAATATATACTAGCCCAAGGTGAAGCCTTGGGAAATGTGCGAATGAAATCGGTTTTCGGGCTGTAAGCCCAGTATAATATATTGAAATGAAATATATTGCCCTTTCAGGGCGCATTGCGTATTTGTTACATTAAACCCAACGCATCACTTCGTTTTGCATTGGGCTGACATATACCGGGCTTCAGCCCAAAGATACCCTTTCAATTTGAAGAAATAAAAACAGACGAGGATGAATCAAAAAGATCATCCTCGTCTGTTTTTATAGTTAGTTCATTTGTCCCAAAGGGGTGTTATCATGCTGTTTCAACCTGCTTCGGAGCTGGATCGTTCCTACTACAGGACTAAGTGTTAGGGACAGTTTTTTTATATCTATATTTCGTTAAGCGTTTGTCTCCTGTTTTTTCAATAATGTCGTTGTCCACAGCTTCTTTTAAATCTCTACTAGCTGTAGCAGTCGAGATTTCTTTGTTATGTCTTAAATAATCTTGCCTTGTAAATAATTCATTTCCAATAAAATTCTTAAAAATGTTTATTCTGTCTGTACCGGTTAATGTGCGGTTTTGAGTCTTCAATAAATCTTCTAAAGCTATATTGATGATTTTAAGCATGAATTCAATAAACCTGGTAGAGTTTCCCTGATTGTCTGATTTCCCGAGAACATCATAATAATCTTGCTGACGCTCTTTAATTAACGATTCAATCGGTAAGAATTCAAAAACAGGAGAATAATCTTTTAATATCACAGTCTGCCATAATCGTCCCATTCTTCCATTTCCATCAACAAATGGGTGAATAAATTCAAATTCATAATGAAATACGCAACTTTTTATTAATAGTATATCTTTGTCGTTTTTCAAGTAATCAAATAGATCTTTCATTAGAGGGTAAACAATATCTCCGGGAGGTGCTACATGTGTGATATTATTTCCTTTTATAATTCCAACCGCAGTCCTTCTGAATTGTCCGGCATTTTCAATTAATGTATTCATTAATATCCCATGAGCACGACACAAAGAGTCTACTTCATAAGCATTAAATTCATTAAGCTTAGAATATAGTTCTATAGCATTTTTTACTTCAATGATATCTTTCTGAGGAGCAAGCACTCTTTTGTTATTAATCAAGTCCGTAATTTGCTCAATAGTCAGTGTATTTCCTTCAATTTCAAGCGATGATTGTATAGACTTTATTCTGTTTCGCTTTCGTAGTTCAGTAGGTGGTTTAATTAGTTTCGCAGATCTGATTTCTCCTATTTTTTCTGAAATAGACGATGTTAGTTTTAAAATCTCACTTGTTATTTCATACGGTGGTTTCATACTCTTTTATTTGTGATAGTATCATTTGATAGTATCAAAGATATGCGATTCTGCTGAGACTGCAATACTGAATTCGTTTTTTTTAATTAAACACACACGACTGAGGCTGTGAGCACCTCCTTTTTGCTGCCCCACGACTCCTTTCGTGTATACCATTCTTTCTTAATTCTGTAGAACCAGAAACTGTCCTATATCAATAAACTAGTTGCGTTTCCCATTGCTACTACTGGTTTGCCTACGCGATGCAATCGCGCAGGAGCTGCGGTTTGCAAACGACGCTAGATTTTAAAATTTAAAAAGATTAATCCTAGGATACCCAAAAATCCAAAAATCAAACAAAGAGAATAAATTAAGTCGTATGCATCTGATTCTCTCTTTTTTTCCCTGTCATACATACCTGCTTCCAATATTCTACCAATAAATATTGGTTCTCGACGAAAAACGATCTTATAAATTTGTCTTATAAGATGATAATGTAACGTTGCACATAGAGGTACAATATATTGAATTGAATACGCTGTCAAATTCATTTTTGAAGATATAATCGGGATTAATGAAAATAAAACAGAAATAGAAATCCAAATAAAGTTGAAGTGTTTCTCTCTTAATTTATTTGAGAATGGGGTAAAGATAATCAAGAACGTTGGAATAAAGATTGATAAATAATTCAACAAGTTGTCGTCTTTGAAGGATAAAAGTCCCCAAATAAACAGTCCAAAATACAGTCCTAATATTATTTTGTTAGAAGTTTTCATTGAAATTACTACGTTTTTTTTATGCTTACACATAACAGCCTATAATATCGGTATTTGGTGGTTTATTGGAGCGTTCTCTGTCACTGTCTGAACCACGATTATATCTGATTAAAATGATTTAGCAGATAGTCTGGTAATTCAGATTTGTTTATATTTTGTATTGATTAGCCTTTTGAATTCTAAGCTTCTTTTCTTCCCCATTAATGTGATTTCAGAGTATCTGTTTCTATCTGATTAATCAGCTGAATCCGGGTTCAGACAATGCCCCGCTGCCGCACGAATTGCATCGTGTGGCAACCTTATACCTTCTTTGTTTTAATGCCCACCTCACGTTATTCTCCCACGCGATGCAATCACGCGGGAGCAGGGAGTAGTTCATCCGCTGTTTTATAATTGTCAAATCAAAATCAGATTACGTTTTCAAATTTAGGGTCTTTTTCTAATGCTTCGTTAAGCACAAATCGGTTTTCTTCGCCCCATTGTTCGATGGTTAAAATTAATGGTAAAAGTTTTTTGCCAAGTTCTGTAAGTTCATATTCAACTTTAGGAACTTTGGTGTTGAAAGCTTTTTTATTGATGAATCCGTGTAATACTAATTCTTGTAATTGTTTATCCATAACTCTTCTGTCGGCATTTGGAATGATTCGTTGCAATTCACTTGGACGTTTGAAGTTTTTGGAAATATAATAAACAAGCATCAGTTTCCATTTGCCATTTAGAAGTTCTTTGAAAAACTGTAATCCACAATCAAGTTTAACCGGTGTTTTCTTTTTATACATAAATAATGATTTTGCCGTTGTAAAATTACATTTTTTTCAACCGGTAGGCAACAGGTAGGATACGCATAAATTTATGCGTAATTGTCTAAATAAGTGAAGTGTTTTACCTTTGCACAAATCAAAATTAAAATAGAAATAAAAATTATGTTGAAGTTTACGTTTTTAATCCGAAAAATTGCAGGAATGAGTAGAGAAAATTTTGTTGATTATCATAGAAATCATCACGCACCTTTATTTATGTCTATTCCTGAGACAAAACAATATGTAAAGAAGTATGTTGTTTCGCATCCTGAAATAATTGAAGGTTTTCCAACACCTGCCTATGACGGAATAACTGATATTTATTTTGCCTCAATGAACGACTTTAATAGCTTCTTTTCAAGTGAAAACTACAAACAAAAAGTCCGCCCTGATGAAAGTAATTTAGTTGATTTGAATAATGTGGTAACGCTTGTGTCCGATGAATTAATTATTGTAGATTAATTTGAAGCCTTGTTTTTTATAGGAAAAACCATAAGAAAAATATTAGTGAAAAATGAGAAAGGCCCACATATCCTATATTTGTGTCATATGACACAAATATAGGAGCGGCCTGTGGTGTTATATCAGTTTCTGTACAATATGTGCCTGCCACAAAGATGTGGGAAAAACAGGTCGCTCCGACGGAGCTTAATTCAGCTTTTCGCACGGTTTCTACAAACAGTATGCTCCTACGGAGCAATGTTGATTAAAACAGTTCGTTTTTTTCTCTATCTTGTATCGGAAAAACAGCTGAATCAATCGGGAGGCTGCTAATTCCGGGTCAAGCGATGTAATCACGCACCTAAAAGCTGCAATCACACAGTAAATTCGTTAAACATCGCAGCTGATTGGTTAAACATCGCACTGAAAAGCTGCGGTATCGCAGTGGATTCGTTAAGTATCGCAGCAAATACCTGCGATCACGCAGCAAATTGGTTAAACATCGCAATGGATTAGTTAAACATCGCACCAAAAAGCTGCGATCACGCAGTAGATTCGTTAAACATCGCAGTGAATTGGTTAAACATCGCAGTAAAACGGTGCGATCACGCAATGAAAAGCTGCGATCACGCACCAAATCGGTGCGTGCACGCACTGATTTGGTGCAATTCCTGAAATCGAAAGTAGAAACTCGGCGACAGGCTCAGGTATTTAGTTTCTTTATTACTCTTGCCGGATTTCCTACGGCTAAGCTGTCGGCAGGGATGTCTTTTGTAACTACCGAACCGGCTCCAATTACCACTCTGTCACCAATTGTTACTCCGGGGCAAATAGTTGAATGACCACCAATCCAACACTCTTCGCCAATGGTTACCGGCTGGCAGTCTTCCCAG
>Ga0302170_10000218_pt1 | contig 23215 bp, 24 predicted proteins | sample I_Fen_N2_1_FD_193492 | JGI IMG/M metagenome (GOLD analysis project Ga0302170, IMG submission 193492) | Peat permafrost microbial communities from Stordalen Mire near Abisko, Sweden - I_Fen_N2_1 | ecosystem: Environmental > Terrestrial > Soil > Wetlands > Permafrost | place: Sweden: Abisko...
GTTCTTCTTCGTCTTATAAGTTCTAATATACCGGATAAAAAAGCATTGCTCATGGATGCTTCATTAGAAGATTTGTATTTATATTATTTTAGTGATCAGGTAATAGAAAAGGAGGGAAAGTAGTATGCGGGAATTAGGTATACTTATTAAGTTTGAATATATAAAATTATTTAAAAAGCGGTCTACTTGGATTATATTATTGCTTCTTTTGGCGGCGGGTATATTTGGAAGTGTTGAGATGCTTATTGGTAACGATACAAATAATGGGTTGTCAGGAACTAATTATGAAAATATGATAAAATACAAAAAAAATGCGCTTGCATTATCTGGAGGGAAAATTGATACAGAATTAATTGGTGAGGTGAAGCAAGCAAATTTATCATATTTAGAAAGAACTGTCAATGTGCGTGATGTTACTAAGCTTAATCAAATATATAAGGAAACTATAGAACCTTATGAGTCGATTATGCCTTTGTTATCAGTGGGATATACAGGAGATTATGAGGCAACAGAATTTCTTGCACATCTTACGGAGGAAAATATGGATAATTTCTATCCATTATTGCTAGAGAGACAAAAACAATATTTAAAAAGTGATTATTTATTAACAAAAACAGAACAAGAAAAACTCATAGAGTATCAGGCAAAAATAGATATACCATTTTCATATTCATATGATGGGGGATGGCAGCGAATTAGGGAATTATTGGATTCATATGGACTTATTTTCTTTATATTTGGTATATCAATCTGTATTGCTCCAATTTTCAGTGGTGAATATAGCAATAAAATGGATTCTTTAATCTTATCTACAAAATATGGTAAACAAGCAGAAATATGGGCGAAACTTATCATGGCATTCTCATTTACCTTTTTTGTATCGGTTATTTATTTACTGATTCAACTAGCAGTGGTGTTAATGATATATGGTACAAGTGGAGCAAACAATCCAATCCAACTTATTTTGAAATTAAAGAATGTTGTATATCCGTTAGATAATGTAGAATTAACAATAATTTATATTGTTTGTGTAGTATGTGCAACTCTTTTGTCTACTGCGATTACATGCGTATTATCATCAAAAATGAAGACATCATTTAGCGCAATTATTATAAGTTTTATGTTAACAATTATACCTGTGCTTGTTCAGATACCTGAAAAGTATCGCATATTAAATAAAATATATTCGTTATTGCCTAGTCGTATGATACAAAGCAAAAATATTTTTCCAAACTATATGTATGGAATTGGGAAATGGTTAACACCAGCATATCATTTTATTCCATTGTTTTGTATATTGGCGGCAGCTGGATTGGCGGTAATTGCTTTTAGAGGATTTAGAAACCATCAAGTTGCTTAAGCTTACTTATCTATATTATTAATAAATCCTCATAAAAAATATGAGGATTTATTTTATGCTTTATAGAAAGCTCTGTTATATAAAGCAAAATACTCTGTAATTTTCATTACAAGTACTTGTCCAGTTTTACCACAAACGTTGTACTCTCTTTACTACTATTTACTACGATGCTTCCACTATGTAGTTCGACGATAGATTTTGTAATTGCCAAACCTAATCCATTTCGTTTCATAAATCAACCTTCCTTTTCATGTGATAAACTCATTATAAAGAATAGTTAATCTGAATTTCTAACTTTTTTCTAACGATTTTTGCTAAATATAAAATGATTTTATAATCAGTATAAATTTCGCCATATAAAAAATTGCATGGAAATAGATTACATAAAAATGAATGATACAGTCAATAATAATCTTACGAATTGCAATAGAATCTAAAATGATACATTTATCTTGAAGCAAATCAAATGGATTCTAACAAAGCATTATATAATTTTTAGGAGGTATTTTGAGTATGAACTCAGTAAATGTGATAATTGGCATAATCATGATTTTATCGTTCTTTGGAATGATATGGTATTGTGTAAAAGGTTATAATCTTATGGTTGGATTTTTTATAATGGCTATATTTTGGACCGGATTAGCCTTAGTTGGAAATAAGATTGTCCCAAATTCAGCAATGGCAAAGCTTGATTTTATTGGTGTTTTGACCAATGTATTTCAAGATGGACCACAAAATTATGGTAAGTCAATATTGGTAAATGTATTCTTTGGGGCGTTTTTTGGAAGAATCCTTATGAGCACAGGAATCGCTTCGACATTAATTAGAAAAACAGTTGAACTTGGCGGAGATCGGCCAAGAGTTACAATGACGCTTCTTTGTGTTGCTACATCCGTTATTTTTACTACAATGACAGGTATTGGACCGGTTATTTCTATCGCAGTAATCGTTATTCCTATCTTACTTTCGCTTGGTCTTCCGGCAAATGTAACACTATTTGCGTTTATGGGCTCAATCATGTCTGGAATTTTTGCAAATGTTGTAAATTTCAATCAATATCAGGCAATGTTTGTTGCTGCAAATAGTGGATTTAGCACATATACTTACAATGAGTACTTCAAGTTTGGTCTTATATGTATGATAATAACAATTGTTGTAGTATTGGTTGTTGCTAATATTGCACTGAATAAAAATAAACTTTCGCACGCATGGGCGGCAAAAACGAGCTCAACTAGTGCTGATAATAATGCACCCGCAATTTCATGGATTGCAGTTATTTTACCAGTAATTGGTGTCGTAGCATTTAAGTTTCCTATTATTTTAGGATTCCTCGTTTCTGGTTTCTATGCGCTGGCTACATGCAGAAAGTTAAGAGGAAGTTTTGTCAGTATTTGTAGCATGCTCGCAAAACTTTTTGCTGATGGTGCAATTGATGTTGCGCCAATGGTTGGCTTCTTGTTAATGCTTTCTATGTTTAACAACGCAGCAATCTTTGCAGCTCCTTACTTTCAAACATTGTTAGGTAACTTTATTCCTACTTCGACATTGATAATTGCTGTTGCATTTGCAATTCTTACACCACTTGGATTCTTCCGTGGACCTTTGAATCTGGTTGGATGTGGTGCGGCCATTTTAGTAGTGGTTCTTTCTAGCCCAGCGAATTTCCCAATTGCATTCATTTATCCATTGTTTGCAGTAACAACAATTGCTCCTCAGCACTTGGATATTACACAATCTTGGGTGGCATGGGGATTTGGTTATACAAGGGTCACCACAAAGGACTATATGAAAATGTCAATTCCAACAGGTTGGATCGTAGGTTTCATATGCTGTATTATCGCATATGTCATGTATGGTGGGCTTGTTGGCTAATAATATAAATGGATGAGTAAAAAAATTATTCCCAGATTAATTGACCTGTTTCTGTTGTATCATATCCACCAATGCTTTTTAAATCCAACTTAAAAGCATCAGTGGATATGATTTCAAGTATGGTTTTATATGGTTGCTTTTCCGCATCGGCTAATCGGATGATTAAATCATAACATTCTGTTTGCAAAGGGATGAATTCGATTCCGGGAATGTTTTTGCATCCGTATTCACTTCCGATAGCAAGATCGGCTCCTCCGCGAGAAATAATGCTAGCAACAGCGAGATGTGATTTGCATTCGCGGGAATATCCTTTAATGTAATCGCCAATCACACCCATTAAACGAAGTTTTTCATCCAATAAAACGCGAGTGCCACTACCTTTTTCTCTATTTACAATGGTGATATCATTTCGTTTTAAGTCGGCCCACCCTTTAATCCCTTTTGGATTGCCTTGTGGGACATAAAATCCATGCTTTCGTTTTCCAATCCGAATGATTAGAGCAGGGATTCCAGGCATCATTTTTTTTATATAAGTAACATTATATCTATCAGTATCGCCATCCCATAAATGTGCGGTTGCTACATGTACGCGTCCCTGATAAAGGGCATAGACCCCATTATAACTGCCCATATAAGAACGGTAAATCTGAATCGTATCGTTGATTGCAGTTAAATGATTGGTTAGAATATCTAAGGAGATATCTTGTCCACAAATAATTAACTCACGTCCGCTTATGTTGTCATCATAAGACTGGTTATAGAGTGAATCATTATTCGTAATATTATTACTAGTCATGTTATTAGTAGCTATGATTTGACGATCATGGCTACTTTTAATATGTGGAGAAGCAACACTTTTTGTTCTCGTTAAATAGGATTCAACTTCATGCCTATTCACTCGGACTTGTTTACCTACCTTAGATGAAGCTAATTCACCACGTTTTATTAAATCATATACAGTATTTCTCGCAATTTTTAAAAAGTCTGCTACTTCTTGTGCACTTAATAAATCGCTATCCATTTTTGCCTCCGTTTTTATAAATACACCCAATATATAATTGGGTTATAAGATTATGATAATAGTATATTTTATGAAACATATGACGTTGATTGTTATTATGCGCTTATTATCAGATATTAATATACCAGATATCATTATATTAACATATTTTATTTCATTCAACAATTATATATTTTGAAGCTTAAAAAGAGTGGTCGAATTTAATTAACAATAAAAGACGAGTAATGAATCAAATAAATAAAAAATTGTGAAATATACACATAAATATCATATATTTTTATAGAAATATTGTTTAGTATTTGTATTTACATTTTTAATATCATGAGTTATTATATTGTAACAAACATAACGAAACGTTACTAAACATTACAAAACGTTACTATAATATAGAACGAATTGTGACAAACGTTATCAAATTGAAAGAAATGACAAAGGGGTCGAGAGGAAGAACCGAAATTGTGTTCTTCGGAATAAAAACCTTTTGGAGATTAATTATTTGATTCTAAAATATAAAGAGAGTTTATTCTAAGTTCAGCAAATGCTGAGATAGAATAAACTCTTTTTTATATAATAAAAAAGTGGAGGAAAAAGAAATGACGAGAAAAGTTGCATTTTATGGAAAAGGTGGAATTGGAAAATCAACAACACAACAAAACACAGCGGCAGCACTGGCACATGTTCATGGAAAAAAAGTTTTTATACATGGTTGTGATCCAAAAGCGGATTGTACTCGATTGGTACTTGGTGGAAAACCACAAGCAACAATTATGGATACACTTAGAGAAGCAGGAGAATCCGGAGTTACACCTGATAGCGTTATAAACACAGGATTTTGCGGAATAAGATGTGTTGAGTCAGGAGGACCAGAACCCGGTGTCGGTTGTGCAGGACGTGGTGTAATTACAGCAATTGATCTAATGGAGAAACATGGTGCGTATTCTGAGGATTTGGATTTTATTCATTTTGATGTTCTAGGAGATGTTGTATGCGGTGGCTTTGCAATGCCAATTAGAGAAGGAAAAGCTCAGGAAGTTTATATTGTTGCTTCAGGAGAAATGATGGCTACATATGCAGCAAATAATATTTGTCGTGGTTTGCTCAAGTATGCGAATCAAAGTGGTGTTAGACTGGGCGGTATTATATGTAACAGTAGAAAAGTTGATAATGAATTAGAAATGATGGAAGAATTTGTTAAAAAAATTGGTACACAGTTAATACATTTTGTACCACGTGACAATATTGTACAAAAAGCGGAATTTAATAAAAAGACAGTTATGGAGTATGATCCAACTTGTAATCAAGCGCATGAATATAGTGAACTTGCTAGAAAAATTATTGAAAATGATATGTTTGTAATACCAAAACCAATGTCTATGGATGAGTTGGAGCATATGGTTGAGCGATTTGGCCTTATGGACTAATACATCAAATAAATTGTATTGAAGATATTGTATTGAAGGAATTGTGTTGAAGATATTGTATTAAAGTAATCGTTTTGAAGTAATTTTATTGAAACAATATTGATATTCGAACTAAATATTGTTCGTCCCCCAAAGGAGGTTAACTATGAAAATGATAAGGGCAATCGTACGTCCAGAATCAGTTGATGGAGTTACAGAGGGTCTTGCAGCGGCTAATTTTTATTCATTGACGAAAATCAATGTATTTGGGCGTGGAAAGCAGAAAGGTCTTATGGTTGGAAATACTCACTATGACGAATTTCCAAAGATTATGATCATGTTAGTTGTAGAAGATGAGTCGGTTGATGAAGCTATAAAGGTCATTAAATATAAATCCTATACAGGAAATTACGGCGATGGAAAAATATTTATTACCCCAGTTGATGATGTATTTACTGTACGTACAGGGCTGAATGGTCTTTAAGGAGGGTGTCTATGAAAGAGATAATTGCAATAATTAGACCAAAGAAGGTAACGTCTACCAAATCAGCTCTTGAAAAACTTGGATTTCCAAGTATTACAGCGGTCCAAGTAGTTGGTAGAGGAAAGCAACAAGGCATTGCAAGTGAACTTGATATCGAAATACGCCCAAGTGCTTTGGTAAGAAGCAAGACAGCTGGACTAAAGTATATGGAGTATATTCCAAAACGGATGTTATCTATAATTGTTTGTAATGAAGATGTAGATGTGGTTGTGAAGACAATCATTGAAGTGAATCAAACAGATCAGATAGGTGATGGAAAAGTATTTATTTGTCCAGTGGATGATGCGGTTCGCGTGAGGACCGATGAACAAGGTGACGATGCCATCAAATAAAGGAGGAATTAATTATGCCATATCATGAGTTTAAATGCAGTGAATGTATTCCTGAAAGGAAGCAACATGCAGTTATAAAAGGACCTGGTGAGAATTTGACAGATGCACTGCCAAAGGGATATTTAAATACGACTCCAGGAAGTATTTCCGAGCGTGGTTGTGCATATTGTGGAGCGAAGCATGTTATTGGTACACCGATGAAGGACGTTATTCATATGAGTCATGGTCCAGTCGGGTGTACTTACGATACATGGCAAACCAAACGTTATATTAGTGACAATGACAATTTCCAAATCAAATATACGTTTGCAACAGATATGAAAGAAAAACATATTGTCTTTGGTGCGGAAGGTCTGCTGAAGAAGAATATGCTAGAAGCATTTAAAGCATTTCCAAAGATCAAAAGAATGACACTTTATCAAACTTGTGCATCAGCGCTTATCGGAGATGATATCAATGCTATTGCACAAGAAGTCATGGATGAATTACCAGATGTTGACGTTTTTGTTTGTAATTCACCAGGATTTGGCGGACCAAGCCAATCCGGTGGTCATCATAAAATAAATATTGCTTGGATCAATCAAAAAGTTGGAAATATAGAACCCACAATTACGAGTGATTATGTAATCAATTATGTAGGTGAGTATAATATTCAAGGTGACCAAGAGGTTATGATTGATTACTTTAAAAAAATGGGGATTCAGGTACTTTCTACATTTACAGGAAATGGTTCTTATGATGAACTGAGAACGATGCATCGTGCACACTTGAATGTACTTGAATGCGCAAGATCAGCAGAATATATATGTGATGAACTTAGAGCAAGATACGGAATCCCACGTCTTGATATAGATGGATTTGGCTTTGATGCATTGTCTACATCACTTAGAAAAATTGGATTGTTTTTTGGAATCGAAGATAGGGCGCAGGCAATCATTGATGAGGAAACTGCAAAGTGGAAACCACAACTTGATTGGTATAAAGAAAGACTCAAAGGCAAAAAAGTATGTTTGTGGCCGGGCGGTTCTAAACTATGGCATTGGGCCAATTCCATTCATGAAGAAATGGGACTTGAAGTGGTTTCTGTATATTCAAAATTTGGTCATCAAGGGGACTTTGAAAAAGGAATTTCTCGCTGTGAAGTAGGCGCTTTAGCAATTGATGATCCAAATGAATTAGAAAGTATTGAGGTTATGATGACGTTAAAACCTGACATTATATTAACTGGTAAAAGACCTGGTGAAGTAGCTAAAAAAATAAGGGTTCCATATCTGAATGCACATGCCTATAATAATGGTCCATGGAAAGGGTATGAAGGTTGGGTTAGAATGGCTCGAGATATTTATAATGCAATTTATTCGCCAATACACCAACTTGCACTTATGGATATAAGTAAGGACGAAATACCTACAAAATCAGGCTTTTTAACACAAAAGATTCTATCAGATGTGAAGTTGAGCGATGAAATAACATCCTCAAGCGTGATGAAAGAATATGCAGGTAAATATGATTGTGTTACAGAATTGCGGACCAGGGTGTATCCCGAATTTGATTCGCCTAAAAAGCTTACAGCAATATAATGGAGGTGAAGATATTTTATGGAGATTATCATGCAAGATAGAATGGAGCAATTGTTAGATTATATTATGAAAAAATGTTTGTGGCAGTTTAACTCTCGTGCTTGGGATAGAAAGAAACAAAATGAAAACATATTAAAGAAAGCCATACAGCTATTATGCGATGATGCTGTAGAAAAAGAAACACTTGCAGACAAATGCTATTGGGTGGAAGCTGTTTCGTTAGTAGATAATTTTAAAAAAAGATATCCATGGTTGAATACTATGAGTATAGAAGAAATTAGATTACTAATAACGGAACTTAAAGAGCGTTTGGACTACTTAACCATAACAGGGTCACTTAATTTAGAACTTACGGACCCATTATATTAGGAAGGAGTGATATTATGTCTTGTGAAATCAAAGAAAAAGAACGTGCCGGCATTATCAATCCGATATTAACTTGTCAACCGTGCGGCGCACAGTATGCTAGCATTGGAATTAAAGACTGTATAGGGATTGTTCATGGAGGGCAAGGTTGTGTTATGTTTGTTCGGTTGTTATTCTCCCAACATTTTAAGGAAAGCTTTGAAATTGCATCTTCTTCAGTTCATGAGGATGGAGCAGTATTTGGTGCACTTAATCGTGTAGAAGAAGCAGTGGATGTACTGTTGATGCGTTATCCAGATGTAAAGGTTGTACCAATCATTACAACTTGTTCAACGGAAGTCATCGGAGATGATGTAAATGGCGTTGTTACGAAATTAAATAATGGTCTTTTAAAAGACAAATACCCTGGCCGTGAAGTTCATCTTATCCCAATTCATACACCAAGCTTTAAAGGAAGCATGATAAGTGGTTATGATGTGGCACTTGAAGATTTTGTTAAATATTTTGCTAAGAAAAGTGAACCAAATGGAAAAATCAATTTAATTACAGGTTGGGTAAATCCAGGCGATGTAACATCATTAAAAAATCTATTGGATAAGATGGATATAAAGGCAACGGTTCTGTTTGAAATCGAAAACTTTGATTCACCAGTGATGCCAGATGGAAATACTGTATCTCATGGAAATACAACAATTGAAGATTTGTCATCTACCGCTAATGCAATAGGTACGATTGCACTCAATCGTTATGAGGGTGGATTAGCAGCAAAATATCTAGAAGACCAATTCGGAGTACCTTCTATATTAGGGCCAACCCCTATCGGAATTCGAAATACAGATACTTTCCTAAAAAATCTGAGTAATATGACAGGAAAACCAATTCCAGAATCACTTGTTAGAGAGCGTGGATTAGCTATAGATGCACTGACCGATCTCACACATATTTTCTTTGCCAATAAAAGAGTTGCTATTTATGGAAATACTGACCTTGTAATTGGTCTGGCTGAATTTTGCTTGGATTTAGAGATGTTACCTGTCCTTATACTCCTGGGTGATGATAATACTAATTATGAAAAAGATCCTCGGATTATTGCACTTCGTGATAAAGTCGATTTTGACATGGAGATTATTATGAACGCTGATTTATGGGAACTTGAAAATAGAATCAAAAATGAAGGACTTGAACTTGATCTTATTCTTGGTCATTCAAAGGGACGTTTTACATCTATTGACAATAATATTCCAATGTTTCGAGTAGGATTTCCAGTGTATGATCGTGCTGGAATGCATAGGCATCCTATTGTTGGATATGATGGTGCAATATGGCTTGCAGAGCAGATAGCCAATACACTGTTTACAGATATGGAATATAAGAAAAATAAAGAATGGATACTGAATGTTTGGTAACATATATAATTTGATATTTTTATGTTTTAGCAGTTTCTGATGTATTTAGAAGCTGCTAAAATTAATCACAGTATATTCATTTGTGATTATTCAGATACTGAATAGTTACGTTCATTTTAAGTAGATAGGGTGGTGATGTGATGGATGAGAATATTATGCAGCAGATACCAGTAAAAGGCAGTTATTTTGAAAACCTTGAGATTGCAGGAAAGTCAACCCTCGATTATATTAGGAATGAGTGTGAAAGCATTTTGCCTCAAATGTATCATTGTAAGCAATGCCGTGTAGATGCAATTGGTACATTGGACAATGATTGTTCCTTGGAATATCGTCATTGTGGAAAGCTATAAGGCTAGATTTTTAATCTTTCATGCACAAGGTTGTGTCTACACTACGGATGTACAAAATAGATATGCGTAAAAAAATAGCGCAGAGATGAGGGTGATATTATGAGACTACACTACTTACAACATGTACCTTTTGAAAATCCCGGTATAATACTTATATGGGCAAGAGAAAATGGGCATGTGGTTACAAGTACACATATTTATAAAGATGAAATACTTCCGATGCAAGAAGAATTTGATTGGCTCGTAGTGATGGGTGGACCGATGAACATCTATGAGGAAGATGTTTACCCTTGGCTGGAGGAAGAAAAAAAATTTATTGAAGCAGCGGTATCATCTGGAAAAGTAGTGATTGGAATATGTCTAGGAGGTCAACTGATTGCAGATGTAATTGGAGGTAAAGTAACAAGAAATCCGAAAAAAGAAATAGGATGGTTCCCGATTCGATGGACTAGTGAAGCTAGACTATCACCATTATTTTCCTTCTTTCCAAAGGAGTCTGTTGTGTTTGAGTGGCATGGGGATACCTTTAGTGAACTTCCAAGTGGAACCGTATATCTTGCAGAAAATGATATCTGTAAAAACCAAGCCTTTATGTATGAGGAAAAAGTTTTTGGATTTCAGTTTCATCTTGAAAATACTACTCCTATTATTGAAGATCTTGTGGAATTTTGCGTCGAAGATATGACCCCAGGCACATATGTGCAAACATCAGAAGAGTTATTGTCACATTCGGAATTTGTTGAGCAAAATAACAAGTGGATGAATATGTTTCTAACTCAACTTGAAATTTCATATAGAAAGGGTGTGCTTTTATGAATCAGGTAGGATATAAGCAAAGAAATTGCACTGATCAAAATAAAATAGAAGAATTTCTTTTACAATCAAGTACGGGTGTCCTTGGAATGTCACATGATGGCATCCCATATGCGGTACCTATGAACTACGTATGGTACAATGGCTCCATATATTTTCATGGTATGGGTTCTGGAAAAAAGGTAGATATTCTTTCTCAGACGCCAACTGTATGTTTTACAGTCTATAAGGAACACGGGACAGTTACGGATCCCATGCCATGTCACGCGGATACAGCGTATATGAGTGTTATGATTTTTGGGAAAGTTGAAAAGATAACTGATTTTGAGGAAGCAGCAGTGGCATTACAAAAATTTATCGATAAGATGATGCCTGGATTTTATAATAAAAAGATGTCGGGTGCTTTGATTGAAAAATATCGTTCTTCAATGGATGGAAATAGAGTTTCTGTTTATCGATTAATACCTAATGAAATAACAGCAAAGGAAAATGAAGTTGAACTAGGAAAGATGTTTGAAATGAAGAAAAATTAGTCATAAGGAGGTGATGAAATGTCAATTATTGAGATTGAAAAAATCATGGGAATTACAAGCTTTACAACTTATGAAAGTGGCCAGATGAAAGAATGCAAAGTCAATGAATATAATTTGATCACTACTAAATATGGGAATTTCATTCCACAATATAAGGATCCAGGAGTTAGAAAAAAAGATATTAAATCGCTGTCATTTTACAAAAGTGGAGCTATAAAAAGTATCTCTTTGGAGGAACAAACAAGCGTACGAACATCGATTGGGATATTTCCTGCTGAACTTGTGACTTTTTTTGAGGATGGATCATTACATAGTATATTCCCTTTAAATGGACAAATCGGATTTTCATGGTCCGAATACGAAGAAGGGCAACTTTCACAGGAATTTGATTTCAAATTTCCATTTGGCTCTTTTCGTGCAAAAATAATTGGTTTAAGGTTTTATCCTAGTGATAAAATAAGAAGTTTTATTTTGTGGCCCAATGAAAAAATTATGATAGATACATCTGCAGGAACAATACCAGTTAGGATAGGATTTCAATTATATGAGGATGGAACAATAGAGTCAGTAGAACCAGATGTACCCATATGTGTAGAAACTCCAATTGGCTCCGTTCATGTATTTGATATAACTGCATTAGCAGTAGATGCAGATGATAATTCTTTGAAATTTGATAACAGTGGAAAAATTGTCTCACTTGTCACGTCGGATCGGATTGCTGTGAACCGTAAAAATGATTTAACAAGCAAAAGGGTCATTGAAGCAAGCTATAGGATGGGCTTGTTAGAAGATAACTTTGTAAAAGTGCCATTTAAGATAAGCTTTGAGGGGGAAAGTGTAAGCATTGACAATGGATTAAAAACAGAAAAATTCATAATTAACCAGTGGAATTTTACAATAACGAATATTGATTCTATCGTGAAATCATGTAATGGCTATTGCACTGATTGTACGGAATGTATGTAGAATCGAAGTTGTCAGATACAAAGATGGCTTTTCAATTTACAAAGTGGCTATTCATCTTACTATTGAATTTGAAATAATCCAAAAAGATTGAATGTCAACAACAATTTATTGTTTATCGATAAATTGTTGTTGACATTCAATCTTTTTGATGCTATATTATAAAAAAAGAAGGAGGGATATATTACCATGAATAACAAACTGATTCGAATCACGAAAATATTAGTCGATTTTATTTTTTTTTCAGGGATACTTGTAACTGCATTACTATATTTTATAATTAAATATTATGGAAGATATAATACATATTTTAAGGAAAATGCGTTAAGTCTTACCATTTTATTTTCCTTATCAGGATTTTTTGCTGTACTAGTAATCTATGAATTGAGAAAAATATTTAAAACGGTAATTAATGACGACTGTTTCATAACGGAAAATGTAACAAGTCTAAGGAGAATGGGAACCTTTAGTTTCCTAATTGCATTGGTCACAGCATTTCGTTTGATCATATACATTACTCCAGGAGTTATTGTAGTAGTCCTGGTGTTTCTGATAGCGGGGCTTTTTTCAAAGGTATTATCACAGGTATTTGATAAAGCAATCATCTATAAGCTAGAAAACGATTTAACAATATAAGGAGGGTCAAAATGTCAATTATGATTAATCTAGACGTTGTAATGGCCCAACGCAAGAAAAGTCTGACCGAACTGGCCAGTGAGGTGGATATCACCTTAGCCAATTTATCAATTTTAAAAAATAACAAAGCGAAAGCAGTCCGTTTTTCTACACTAGAATCCATATGTAAAGCTCTAAACTGTCAACCCGGGGATATTTTAGAGTTCGTAGATGACGAAATCAGTAAAGAATAAAACAAGACGTCTATAAAAAAAGAAGCGCTTCTAATCGGTATACCAAATCATTAAACTTTAATCCTTTAAATAAAAAGTTCAAAGAACGATTATTATATTTGCATTGTGATGAATTAGTAAAGGAGATTTAAGAAAAATTTTTAAAATTAAAATTAAAGAAGAGGAAAACGATTATGAATGAAAATGAAGAAATTATGGTTAAAGATCATATTATGCAAAAGAATTTTATATTTTTTGGCTTATTAAGTGGAATTTATGCTTGCTTTTTTACCTTTTGTCTCTACAAAAACATGTCTGGGATAACAATCCCTTTCTTTACAATAGGAACCCTTTGTTATTATTACTTATGTATGAAAAAGTTAGAAGTTTCAAAAAAAATTGATGGATGTTTTTATCAGGTAGCGATTATTTCCCTGGGATTTGCTACGTGGATCACGGATGATGAAAGAATAATATTAATGAATTTCATGGTGGTTTTCATATTACTTGTAAGCTTCATGATGCATCAGTTCTTTCATGATAAAGAGTGGGATATTCCCCAATATATAGCAATCTTTTGTACTACTTTAATTGAATCAATATTTCAAATAGCGCAGCCTTTTCAAGATCTTAATCATATGATTAAATCAAGAGTAAAAGGAAAGAACAGCAAAATACAATATGTTTTTATGGGACTTCTGATTTCAATTCCATTTTTAATCGTTATCCTGATACTATTAAGTAGCGCAGATTCCGTATTTGAAAATTCACTGGAATTCATATGGAAAAACATCGTTATCCCACAAAACTTTATTGGAATAACCCTAATGACAATTTTGGCATTCCTTTCATCTTATTGTTTTTTAGCATTTCTATCAAAAGATAAGATAGAATCGGGTAAGGTAAAGAGAAAAGAGGGAGAACCTATTATTGCAATCACATTTACGACTCTGATTGCATTAATATATATTGTCTTCAGCGGGATTCAGGTATTTTATCTATTCCTAGGAAATATCCCAAGAGATTATTCTTACGCTCAATATGCAAGAGAAGGATTCTTTCAGCTAGTTGCAGTCTGTATACTAAATCTTACACTTGTACTTTTTTGTATTTATTATTTCCGAGATCATAAAGTATTGAAAATGATCCTTATGGCAATCAGTTTATGTACTTATATTATGATTGCTTCAAGTGCATTTCGTATGATTTTATATATCAGACAGTATCAGCTGACATTTTTAAGAATCTTTGTACTTTGGTCACTCATGGTCATTTTTATGATGATGACTGGAATCATCATTTTCATTTTAAAGCCGAAGTTTCCATTATTAAAATATAGTATAATTACGATGGCATTATTTTACGTAATACTCGCTTTTAGCCATCCAGATTATTTAATTGCAAAATATAATTATGGTCAGATTAGTTTTTCAAATGAAGGCCGATTTGATTCTAATTACTTAAGTGAATTATGTGGAGATGCAGCACCTGCCATATTGGAGTATACAAAGCAACTAAAAAATGATACAGGAGAGAGTTTGGCAAAGTCTAGTACTTTGAATTTTCGTTCTTATTTTTTGAGAGTATCTAATAATGGAGAAGATATGGATGCGAGAACGTTTAATCTCTCCAAATATCTAGGGAAAAATGCGGCGGATGAGTTCTTTCATGAAAATCAATAAATATTATATATAATAGTTGGTTTGTTGGGTCTGTTGAACCAATGACGAAGGTGTTAGGACTGAGTCAATTCTTTGTTGGTATTATTTTGGTCCCAATTATTGGTAATGCAGCGGAACATAGTACTGCCGTAATGATGGCGTACAAGAATAAGATGAATGTGGCGATTGAAATAGCACTGGTGTTACAAATTATTTTATTTGTAACACCAGTGCTTATTTTTTTGAGCCTATTGTTTTCCCCAATGAGTATCGTATTTAATCTATTTGAATTAATTGCATTGATATTTTCAGTATTAATTGCAAATAGATTGGCAAGCGATGGCGGGTCTAACTGGTTAGAAGGAGTTCAGCTGATTGCTGTTTATATCATAATAGCGGCATCATTTTTTATACTATAAATAAGCTAAAGTCTGTTTTCACCTTATTATGTTATGCGATGATAGCAGGTCGCAAGTGTCACCATATCGCATGATAGAAAGCTTATTAAAGAGGTATGTACAAAGTTATATTCCTTAGATGAGAATGGCGCATAAATACAAGTACCATCTAATGTAATATAAAAATAAATAAGATTAAAATAATTAAAATAAAATTGTAAAAAATATATTTCCTAACAAATAAAAAAGTGGTATGATTACAAAAGAAATTATGTAACGAATGATGAAAATAATTTATAATAGAGGACTAGAGAAAATGCTCAATAATATTGATGATTCAAATAAAGATACTACTGAAGTGTATAGTCGTATAAAAGAGAAGAGAGCAAAGCACCAAAGAAAAATGAAAATAATAAAATTATCAGCAATAGGAATTGTGATAATAGTTGCTGCAATTGCAGTGATTAAAGGGACTAGCAATTTAAAAGCAGATAATAAACAAATTGAAAATATAGTAGCGGTTGATGACGGAAGTGCACAAGGTGAGGCCACAAGCGAAGCTCAGACACAAGCAAAAAAGCCCGTTCCTTATCCTACAATGAGCAGTTCATATATGCAAATCACGTCAGATACTGTTAAAAGTCCATACTTAGTTCTTTTGGATGTTGAAAGTAATCAGGTTATTGCAGGAAGAGACTGTGACAGAAGAATATATCCTGCATCAATGACAAAGATAATGACACTTATTGTAGCGGTAGAAAAATTAAAAAGCTTAGATGCTACATTTACGATGACCAGTGAAATCATAGCCCCACTTGTGAAACAACAGGCTTCAAGGGCAGGTTTTGATCCAGGAGAAGTAGTGGATGCAAACAATTTATTATATGGGTTGATTCTTCCGTCAGGGGCAGATGCAGCCGTTGCATTAGCAGATATGATCGCGGGTTCTGAAGAAGAATTCGTGAATCTGATGAACAAAAAATGTGACGAAATGGGACTTAAAAATACTCATTTTATGAATACATCTGGGTTACAAGACATCAATCATTATACGACTCCTACAGAGATGGCTATGATCATGGAATATGCTATGAAAAATGAAACATGTGCTAAGATTCTGTCAACATATCAGTACACAACAACACCAACAGTTCAGCACCCGGTAGGGATACTCTTGACAAGTACTATGTTTAGTAGAATGTATGGAAATGAAGTGCAAGGTATGACAATTCAAGCAGGAAAAACTGGTTATACGGATGAATCAGGGAATTGCCTTATTAGTTATGCTGAGAAAAATGGAAAACATTATGTGGTAGTAGTTGCAGGTGGAACATACAAATGGAATGTAATATATGATGATTTTGACATTTATAAGAATTATACGCCGGTCACTGGCTGAGTTCTTTCACTTGAAAATGTTGAATCGAGAACCACAATAGAACCTACAATCTACAAATTCTGTTAAGAATGAGGAAATACATATGTCAGTAAAAATATTTACTATGACACACAAAAAATTTGATGAGCCAGCCGATAAGATATATATACCACTTCATGTTGGAAAGTCTAAATCGGCTGATTTAGGATACCTTGGAGACGACACTGGAGAAAATATTTCGAAAATGAACTGTTACTATAGCGAACTCACAGGCATTTACTGGATTTGGAAGAATTATCAAACATCAGATTATATTGGCATATGTCATTATAGAAGATATTTAATTAATGCAGAAGGCAGAATTTTTGATGAATCTGATTATAACCAAATATTAAAAACTTATGATATCATTACGTCTAAAAAACTCAAATATGATTTCACATATTACGATGGATATGCGGATGCACATAATATAAATGACTTAATTGAAACAGGAAAAGTGATCAGCGAGAAATACCCGGAGTATTATGTAGAATTCGAAAGGCTCGTACATTCGAATGAATCTTATTTTGGAAATATTATGGTTACTTCGAAAGCGTTGTTTGATGAGTATTCTTCATGGCTGTTTGATATTTTCTTTGAAGTTCAGAAAAGGATTGATGTTCATTCTTACGATGATTATCATAAGAGGGTATTCGGCTTTATTTCAGAATTCCTTTTGATGGTATGGGTCTCTACCAAAAAATTAAAACCATATGAATGTATGGTAGGAATGACGGAAGAGAAATACGAAACAAAAGAAATGAAACGACATCTGGCGCAGTATTTTAAAAATAAAGACATTTATGGAGCAAAAACATATTTTGTTGAATCCCTAAAAAAGAGACCTGATGTTTTAATGCAAGCCTCAGATACAACAGGAGAATTGAAATTGGCAATGCAGGTTATAACTACTTGTGATAATGAGTGCAAGAATGATCTGAGAAGCGTATTAGATGATACAGATGACTTCAAGGAGCTAATGACCTATTTTAAAAATTTAAACAGTATTGTTAGCAGGTATATGATTCATGAGAATGTAGAAGCGGATATAAATTATTTGCATACACATAGAATATCACATACTGCGATAGAAATAGCTACGATGATTTTGTGTACTGATCCAGAATTGTCAGCAATTACGCTTGCAAGAATAGCCTCAGATATGGAAAAAGAGGCAAATTAAAAATAATAAATATTTTTTGACAAAAGTAGTTGACACGTATCATATTTCATGATACTATTAGGGAAGTATTTTAGATGTTATTTTTGATTCGCATATTTTTGTAAGTCATTAACTCTACTGGATGTAATGATTTACACAAATATGTGATTTTTTTATGTACAGTACAAAATATTAATATAATAATAGGAGGTATCTTTCATGAATAAAGGTACAGTAAAATGGTTTAATGCTCAAAAGGGTTTTGGTTTTATTACTAACAGCGAAAATGGCGAAGATTTATTCGTTCATTTTTCAGGAATCGCTTCACAAGGCTTTAAGAGCTTAGAAGACGGACAAAACGTTACTTTTGATATTACTAATGGCGCTCGTGGATTACAAGCAGTTAATGTAATAGTAGCATAATTAAATCTCAAAAAAACAAAAGGTTGGCTTAATTGCCAGCCTTTTTTTTTATAAAAGATATTGCAGATAATATTCAATATTACTTGCCTTTTCTTTTATGTATAGTTTTAATTACTATGTTAATATGTTGGATAAAAAACAACAAAAATAAGTAGTATAAAAAGGTTGTTAGAGACGGTGAAATTTTATCCCCTATAGGGGCTTGCAGACTGGATATGAGCGGTTTAGAATGATTTATATACTTATTCTAACCATAAAATGAAAGGGAGATAATAAAATGCATATTCCAGATAATTATTTAAGCCCATCAACTTGTGCAGTGATGGGGGCTGCAATGGTACCAATATGGACGATATCAGTCAGAAAGATTAAAAGTGAAGTAACAAAGGAGAAACTACCGTTGCTGGGGATTGGCGCCGCTTTCTCATTTTTAATGATGATGTTTAATGTACCACTTCTAGGAGGAACAACTGGACACGCAGTTGGAGGGACCTTGTTGGCAATTCTGTTAGGACCATATTCAGCTTGTATTTCTGTATCAGTAGCGTTGCTGATTCAAGCACTTCTATTTGGTGATGGAGGAATATTGGCTTTTGGAGCGAATTGTTTTAATATGGCATTTGTTTTACCTTTTTTAGGATATTTTATTTATAAATTTGTAAAAGATAGAGCAATAACAGAAAAAGGAGAATATTTAGGAATTGTATTTGGTTCTTATATTGGTATTAATGTTGCAGCATTATGTGCAGCAATCGAATTTGGAGTTCAGCCATTGCTCTTTAAGAATGCAGCAGGACAGGCCTTGTATAGTCCTTATCCACTATCGGTTTCAATACCAGCGATGACAATCCCTCATCTTTTGATTGCGGGAGTTGTGGAAGTTATATTTACAGTTGCTATCTTTTCATTCATTAAAAAGGTTTCCCCTGGTACAATTTATGAAGGTGCAAAACGAAAGACAAAAGCAATCTATGGCTTGATCGTTGTTTTGATTTGTTTGACTCCACTTGGCCTTTTGGCAACAGGGACAGCCTGGGGAGAATGGGGCGCCGATGAAATAAACGAAGTAGTATCCGGTGGCAGTGCTTTAGGATATGTACCAGAAAAAATGGCAAATGGATTCAGCTTTAAGGCTATCATGCCTGACTATGCTGTCAGTGGATTGCCAGAAATCGTAGGATACATATTGTCTGCAGTGGCGGGTGTGGCAATACTAATTATTTTGTTTAAAGTCATAAGTACTTTTAAAAAAATTAAAGTTGGAGATAGTATTGGATAATAATAGATTGAAACAATTTGATATGCCTGGATGGTTATTAAAAGATGAGAGATATTGCCCTCAAACAGATAAGGATACTTTTATCAATAAAAGTATCCTTTCTGTATTAAGTATTTTATCTAGAATAAGGGCACAAAGTATTTGTAAATCAGCAAAATATAGTGTAAATGCTATGTTCAAAGTAGCATTTACATTTATGCTTATATTATTAATCTCATTTTCAAGAAATTTTACATTTATAGTTATTATAAATATATATTTAATTTCTACTTTATGTCTTATGGATGCGGACGTGATTGTAAAGATTTTAAAGATAAGTTTTGTGACTACTTTTTTTACCTTTGTTGTTTTAGTTCCTTCTGCAATTTGGGGTAGTAGCTTTAATACAATCATGATAACGACAAAGGAGTTTGCAACAATTACAGCTGTGAGCATTCTTTCACATTCGACAAGATGGAACTCCATTACGGGTGCATTAAAATGTTTCTTTGTCCCCAATATTTTTATAGTTGTACTTGATATCACTATAAAATACATCGTTATGCTGGGAGATTTTGCACTAAATATGCTATATGCGCTAAAGTTAAGGTCAGTGGGAAAAAACAAAAGTAAGAATACCTCAGTTTCAGGAATTGCAGGAACCATTTTTATTAAGTCAAAGGAAATGGCTGAAGATATGTATGCAGCAATGGAATGTAGGGGATTTACTGGTGAATACAATGTATATAATGGTTTTAGATTCAATATTGCAGACGTTATATATATTGTAATCAACATCGGGATAATAATTACATTTATGTACTTTGAAAGGATTTAAGATGATAGAAATAAATGATGTTTCTTTTTCATATTCAGGGGACAATGCCTTGAATCATATTAACTTAAATATTGAATCTGGTGAAACTGTTGCTTTAATGGGTTCAAATGGATGTGGTAAATCAACGTTGCTAAAATTGATCAATGGTATTATTTCGCCAGATAGCGGAGTATATAAATTTGACGGTGAGGAAATAACACATAAAAAGCTGCAAGATCCCAAATTCACAAAATTATTTCATCAAAAAATAGGATTTGTATTTCAAAATTCAGATACACAACTATTTTGTTCATTGGTGTATGATGAAATTGCATTTGGTCCTAGACAGATGGGGATGAATGAACTTGATGTAGATAAAAGGGTAAATGATTGTCTTACTTTATTAGATATACAAGATTTAAAAGACAGAACGCCATATCATTTAAGTGGTGGTGAAAAACGCAAGGTTGCAATTGCTTGTGTACTGTCGCTTAACCCAGATGTTTTAGTACTAGATGAGCCTATGAATGGACTTGATCCTAGAACGCAGCGATGGTTAGTTGAATTTTTGGTGAAAATCAATCAAGCTGGAAAAACATTAATCATATCAACGCATAATCTCGAACTCGTTTCTGAGATTTCGAACAGGGCGATTTTATTTGATGAAACCCATAAAATTGTAGCAGATATGCCAACCCAGAAGTTGTTAGAGGATATTGACTTGCTAAAAAAGGTGAATCTTGTTGATGAATATTATCATAGTCATGAGGGGCATGATGGGAAAGGCCATAAGCATTTCCATGATCATAATTAATATCGCATGGTTCCAACAAAGATAAATTAATTAGAAAATTATAATAGTATTATTAATTTGGATTGGTTTCAGTATCTATTATAGAAATGAATCAAAACGAATCAATATCAAGCTGAAGAATATGAACAAATAGATAACAACTGAAAACATATGGTATAAAATATTTAACAGATACAAAGGAGTATATTATTATAAATTAGAAATTTATATAAGGGATTGACACAGAATAATTATTATGATAGTTTAATAGTTAATTAAATAAACCATACGCAATACTTTTCCGCCGGGTAAAGTCAACTTAATATTAGCGTTTGAATTCCATACCGTTAGGCCACAGAAGGTATGGAACTCAAACGCTATTTTTAGATATGAAAAGGGTTTATCGAGTCCGGAACGAATCGCACATAGATACAAGCATATGGTAATCATCTAGGAGGAAAACAAATGATTTTACAAGTAATAAACAAGGACTTTTCAATATTTAAGGTAGCTAGTTTGAATAGCGAAATTTTACAGAATGAATTTGTGTTTATCAGCAAAACAGATTCTGAATTGTCTGTTATATGTGAGAGCTGCTATGTAATGGAAGAAAACACAAGTGTGGAGCATGGATGGGGATGCTTTAGAATCGCAGAAGATGCCGCATTCGAAAAATATGGCATGATTGCGTTTCTGTCAGCAATCATTGCGAAAGAAAAGACTGGAATTTTGGCAGTTGCAACATATGATACGGATTATATATTTGTTAAGAAGGATAAAATTGATTGCGTAATAAATGCATTAAAGAATAATGGATGTACATTTATATAAAGGTATAATAAAGATAACTGATAAAGGAAGAAAGTTTAATTTAAAGAAAGGCATTCATTATGTATAAAGCAGAATCTTTTGATATTATGCAGTATTTTTATGGGGCGGTGCATAACCCTCTCATCCATTGTTACATACGATTTTCAGGGCATATTAATGTGTCTGAATTAAAAAGAGCTGTAACGTTGTCTCGAAAAGCGATTCCTTTAATTCAATGTTGTTTTGATGTCACGGGAAGGCGACCTTGTTGGAAAGACAAAGAATTTACAGAAGAAGATATTGTTCATGTAATTCAATCAAATCCAAATGACATAGAGCAAATCAATAGTCTACTTGCTTCTAAAATTAATATTATGAAAGAACCACAGTTAAATATTTATCTGATGAATGGTCAAAAGGCGGATTCTCTTTGCATTATTATCAATCACATGATATGTGATGCGGTAGGATTCAAAGAATATTTGTATTTACTTAGTAATATATATACGAAATTAAATGAAAACCCAAGTTATATGCCAAATCTTAAACCAAATTTGAGAAGTACGCGTCAGCTTTTTTTCGATATGGGATTAAGACAAAAGCTAGGAATTCTATTTTCAAAATATGATCTATCCAAGCAAAAGAAACAAGCACAGATTTGTTTGGATGGTGATAGAAGCAATCCGCTGTTTATTACTCACTGTATAGAAAAACACGAATTATTTTTAATTAAAACCTATGCTAAGAGCCAGCATGCATCATTTAATGACATGATTTTGACAGCTTATTGTCGATTGTTGAGTAGAAAAACAAGAACAGATAGAATCGTAATTCCATGTCCAGTTGATCTAAGAAAATATCTGCGCAATAATCAGAAGCATGGTATCTGCAATCTTACCAGTAATTTTATCTGTGATGTTGTTATAAAAGAAGGCGATTCATTTCAAAATACATTATCTCAAGTTTCAGCTCAAATGAATCAGCAGAAAAATAGTTCTAATTGTCTTAAGCCTATCATCATGTTAGAACTTGCTTTTCATCTTCTTTCATATCAAAAGATGCAGAAAATATTTGGAAAAATATTT
>Ga0302170_10000223_pt1 | contig 22655 bp, 20 predicted proteins | sample I_Fen_N2_1_FD_193492 | JGI IMG/M metagenome (GOLD analysis project Ga0302170, IMG submission 193492) | Peat permafrost microbial communities from Stordalen Mire near Abisko, Sweden - I_Fen_N2_1 | ecosystem: Environmental > Terrestrial > Soil > Wetlands > Permafrost | place: Sweden: Abisko...
TGGCCGAGAAAGGTTTAACCGACGAGCAAATTGCTTTTTTGACTGCCGCTTTTAGTACAATGGCTGCCGATAAGCAACAGCAAATCGAAATAACCAGCCATCGCAGAGCTATTGTTCAGGATAATGTGTTGTTGCTGAACGAAGCATACCGGCAAGCGGCCGAGATATCTTCGATAGGTAAAATTTTGTATAAAAGTTCTAATCCTGCTAAATTAGCAGATTATACTTTTACACGCATTCTCAAAAATGTAAAACAGACGGGTAGAAAGTCATCAGCGGACGACAATACAACTCTACCTACAGAGAAGTAAATAGGATATGAGGAGGGGAAATAGAAAGACTTTTTTTCAATCACCAAAATAACACTATGTCACACTGAGTAACAACTGTGTTACACCGTGAAACCAGGTTTCGAAAGCCCTAGCAGAGCGTTCGAAAGGCATAGCAGAGCATTCGAAAGCCCTAGCAAAGCATTCGAAAGGCATAGAAGAACATTCGAAAGACCTAGCAGAGACTTCGAAAGACCTAGCAGAGCATTCTGAAGGCATAGCAGAGCGTTCGAAAGGTGTAGCAGAGCATTCGAAAGCCCTAGCAGAACGTTCGAAAGACCTTGCAGAGCATTCGAAAGAAACTAGAAATCGTTATTATGATTTATTTACCCATTTGAATTGTATACAACTAATAAAGAACTGTATATGAGCCTAAGGAGTATCTGAAATTTGTTTTGATTTTTTTAGATAATTGTTTAAGAACTATAGATACTTATTAATCTCAATTTTAATTCGATATATAATAGATGAATATTGCAATTGTAGGAACAGGATATGTAGGTTTAGTTTCGGGAACTTGTTTTGCCGAAATGGGTGTTGATGTGACTTGTGTAGATATAGATGAGCGCAAAATCGAAGGTCTGAAAAAAGGAATAATTCCTATTTATGAACCAGGTCTAGAGGATATGGTTATCAGAAATGTAAATGCAGAAAGGTTGCATTTCACGACAAAGCTCATTGATGTTCTTAATGATGTACAGGTAGTCTTCAGCGCTGTTGGAACACCACCTGATGCCGATGGTAGTGCTGATTTAAAATATGTTCTTGATGTTGCTCGTACAATTGGGCAAAACATGCAGAAGTATTTATTACTAGTTACAAAAAGTACAGTTCCGGTTGGAACTGCTGTGTTGGTTAGACAAACGATACAAGCTGAATTAGACAAACGTGGTGTTTCAATTGAGTTTGATGTTGCCTCAAATCCCGAGTTTTTGAAAGAGGGTGATGCTATTAAAGACTTTATGAGCCCTGATCGAGTAGTAGTTGGTGTTGAGAGCGAAAAGGCTAAGGAGTTAATGACTAAACTCTATCGTCCATTCCTTTTGAATAATTTCCGGGTAATATTTATGGATATTCTTTCTGCAGAAATGACTAAATATGCAGCTAATGCAATGTTAGCAACTCGTATTAGTTTTATGAATGATATGGCCAATTTGTGCGAACTTGTCGGTGCAAACGTTAATATGGTGCGTAAAGGCATAGGTTCCGACCAACGTATTGGAGGCAAATTTTTATATGCGGGCTGTGGATATGGAGGATCATGTTTTCCTAAAGATGTCAAAGCTTTAATCCAGACTGCCGATCAAAATGGATACGAATTGCGTGTTCTTAAAGCTGTAGAAGAGGTAAATGCATATCAAAAACAAGTGTTATTTCATAAACTTGAGAAATACTTCAAGTCTAATTTAGACGGAAAAACAATTTGTATTTGGGGGCTATCTTTTAAACCAAATACCGACGATATGCGCGAAGCACCATCGCTAGTATTAATCGAAAAACTGCTTAGTGCTGGATGCAAGGTTCGTGTTTTTGATCCAGTGTCGATGGTTGAAGCAAAAAAAATAATTCACTTTAAGATGGCTAGATTAATTCAACCCGATTCTTCAAATCTATATTTTGGTCGTGACATATATGATGCCGTTTTAGATTCAGATGCTCTAATGTTAGTAACAGAATGGAAAGAATTCAGAATGCCAACATGGGGTGTCGTTAAAAAGTCAATGATAGGTTCGTTGATATTGGATGGAAGGAATATATACGATGAAAATGAAATGGCAGAATTTGGATTTAATTATTACTGTATTGGCTAGTGTTTATAAGTAACATGTAGATCTAAGAAAAATTCTAATTAAAGTATATATACTATCATAATATTTTTAAGCAATTTAGGTAATTGACAGTCTAAATTGGTGACAATAATTAATAAATGCAAGCAGCATATAAAATTATAAAAAACACAGGTATACTTTATGCCAAGATGGGAATAACGATGTTTATTTCTCTCTATTCTACTCGTCTAATTTTAGATGCTCTTGGTGTCTCGGATTATGGAATTTTTAATTTAGTGGCAGGCGTTATTGCAATGCTTTCCTTTTTAAATAGTGCCATGACTGTGTCCACGCAACGATATATGTCTTTTCATTTAGGTGCTGGTGAATTTAACAAGTTGAATGAAGTATTTCGTTCGAGTGTTATCTTGCATTTAATTATTGGTATTTGTATTGTCATTTTTCTAGAAGTTGCTGGATTATTTTTATTCAATGGCATTTTAAATATGCCAAATAACAGAATCGGAACAGCCAAAATAATATATCATTTTATGGTAGTTAGTACTTTTTTTACCATAAATGCAGTACCCTATGATGCTATTCTAAATTCACATGAAAACATGTTATTTGAATCTATTGTCGGAATCGTAGAGTCTGTATTTAAATTGATAATTGCAGTTTGGATAATATACTCGAAAGAGGATAAACTTATACTTTTCGGATTGCTAACAGCTGGATTGACTATTTTAATTAGGATAATTAAAAGTAGATATTGTTCCAATAAATATGCTGAGTGTAAGTTCACCTTGAATAAGAGAGTTAACTTTAATCTTTTAAAGGAAATGCTTTTTTTTGCTGGGTGGAATTTGTTTGGAGCATTATGTAGCTTAGGTAAAACCCAAGGATTAGCTATAGTGTTTAATATATTCTTAGGACCTATAATAAATGCTGCTTATGGAATAGCTAATCAAGTTTCAGGTCAATTAAGCACATTTTCACAAATAATGTTGCAAGCTATCAACCCTCAAATAATGAAAAGTGAAGGTGCCAATGAACGACAAAGGATGATGCGTCTTTCAATGACTGCTAGTAAATTTGGATTCTTTCTTCTCGCGTTTATTGCGATTCCTTGCATTTATGAAATGCCATTCTTATTAAAGTTCTGGCTAAAAGAAGTTCCAAATTATACAATTCAATTTTGTTCTTGGGTATTAATAGCTATGATGATTAATCAAATGACAGCAGGGCTCGATTCTGCAATTCAGGCTTCGGGCAATATTAAACTCTATATGCTTATTGTAGGAACTCTTAAATTACTAATAGTCCCATTAGGATATTTAATGATGAAAATTGGATTTCCAGTTATTTATGTTATCATTGGTTATGCTGCAATTGAAACAATTGCAGGCATTGCAAGAATGATAATACTTAAGATAAAACTAAAACTTTCAATAAGAAAATACTTGAAGTATTTAACTACAGGAATGCTTTTCCCAATTATTGCTACAAATTTCTATTTATTTATTATTACAACATATTTAAATTTTGATTATCGCTTTCTGTTCACAATATCTTCAAGTGTTGTTGTATTTTTTATTAGCATTTATTTTGGGGGATTGAATAATGAAGAAAAGCTATTTATTAAGAGTTTTTACTTACGAATATATAACCGCATTTTATAAAAAAAAATAGCATATTTGAAATGATACAAAAAATCATATTCTATATTTTAGATATTAAATATAAATACTTATTGTATGGATCTATCGTCCGTGTTCAAAAGGGAGCATATTTACAAATTTCAAATAGAGTAAAAATAATTAATTCGAATATTGTTGTGGTAAGAAATTCCAAACTGAGTATAGGTGATAGTTCCTCGTTTAAAAACGTTAATATGGTTGTTGAGGGTGAAGCTGAATTCGGTGAAAGTAATATTATAGAAAATGGTTATGTTAATTCGAAGATTGATATTGGTATTAATGGAAAAATTAAAGTAGGTAGTTACAATCGCTTACGCTGTAAAATAATGGTGCGTTTTGGGGGTAGTTTGACAATTGGTAGTTATACAAATATCAATGAAGAATCTGAAGTAAGAACAGATGAACTCGTTTGCATAGGAAGCTTTAATCAAATATCGTATAAATGTATGATTTGGGATACAAATACACATAGTATTTACCAATATGAAAAACGGCGTTCTTTGGCAATTGATAACTATCCAATGTTTGGATTTGAATACGAAAAGCCTAAAACATCTCCAGTGAATATTGGCGATGATTGTTGGATTGGAAGAGAAGCAGCAATTCTTAAAGGAACGAATATTGGTAATAGGTGTATAATAGGATTTAGAACTGTTTTAACGAGTATTTTAATCCCCGATAATTTTACTGTTATTAACGAGATTAAAACTAAACAAATACCCAATAGTATTTGATATATTGATTAATTATTTAAGAATCAGAATATGAACGCAGAGAAGATCGTGAATTTTAGCATAATAATACCTCATAAGAATATACCAGATTTACTCATAAGATGTCTTGAATCGATTCCTAGCAGAGATGATATTCAAATTATTGTTGTAGATGATAATAGTGATTTAATCGATTTTGAACGTTTTCCAGGCTTGAATAAGCCTTACATAGAGACTTATTTTACAAAAGAAGGTAAAGGTGCTGGTTATGCAAGAAATATTGGTTTATCAAAAGTAAAAGGTAAATGGATTTTGTTTGCAGATGCAGATGATTTCTTTAATAAAAATGCGTTTGATGTATTAGATGAATATATTAACTCCCCTCAAGATCTATTAATTTTTGGAATGAATAGTGTTTTTTCCGATGACCTGCTCAAACAAGCCGGTAGAGAAGGAACACTGAATCACGACATTGATTTAGCTATAAAGGGTGATAAAAAGGCATTCGAAAAGGTGAGGTATACTTTTTTAAGTCCAGGTTCTAAGTTATATAGGAGTTCACTTATTCTTAATAAAAAACTTCAGTTTGACGAAATTTCAGCTTCTAACGATACAATGTTTTGTATAGAAGCCGCTTTTTTATGCACAAATATTATATTTAATCGTTTTTGTCTTTATTGTATTACTTACCGAAATAATTCACTCGTGACCTCATATACCTATGAATATTTGAATTGCCGTTTTAAAGTATCATTTAGATTATATAAATATTTAAGGGAAAGAAATAAAGAAGAATATTCTCAATCTCCAGTAGAACATTGGCTTCAATTCAGGCATTGCAGTTACTTTATATTTATATTGAAGTTTTTTGAATTAATTTATTTCTTTCCTATCAGAATAGTGTTAAATCATCTATATAGGAAGATTTGTAAATAATGAAAAAGGTCATTCGCTTTTTAATAAGTTGTAGATTTTTAATCCTTATAAGCTTCTTAGCGAGTTTATTGCTAAATAGCTCTTTGGAAGATCGATTTGTTATCCAGTTTGGATTAAATCAGTCATTTTTTATATTTGACGTGATTTCTTTATTTACCTTTTGTATATACATAGCTAGGGACAATGAAAGATTAATATTTAAATCCAGAGATTTATATATTTTTCTTGTATTACTATTTTATTTACTATCTGCACTTTGTTTTTCAATAGTTAACAGTATTTCAGAGCCAGTAATTAAAATGTATTATTGTTTAGATTTTATTTTATGGGGATTTCTTTTGATGTTTGTGAAGTACAGAGCTGAAGATCTTAAAATCATAATTAAAATATTATTGTTTGCCTATTTTTATTTATGTATACAAACGTTTATATTGGCTTTCGGCTTCGTACAGTATGATCAAGATGCTTCAGCCCAAGTAGGCAACTTGTTGAGAGCAAGTACAACTGCTGGAACTGAAAATTTATCGAGTTACCTAATATACTTATTAATGATTCTCCTGTACTTTTATTATGAAAAACTAAAATATTATATATTAATTATTGGAGGACTATCTATTTTTTTAACTTTGTGCAGAGGCGGCATTCTAGTATATTCTGCTTTTGTGTGTTGTGTGTTAATCAAAGAGCTTTGGTATAAAGCTCTAATGAAAAAAGTCATATACACAGTTGTAATAATGACGGTTGGTATTAGTTTAAACTCAGTTTTTCACTTTAATAAAGTCTTAAAAGCTCGTGAAGAGGTTTCAGAATCATATTCAGATGGTGATTATTCAGCTGGAAGATTTGATCGTTGGAATGATTTATTTAAGAGATTGGATACAAAAAACAGTTATTTGTTTGGATTAGGAATTGGAGTAACACCTATGCATAGGAGTGAAATAAGTAATGATAAGGGTTGGATACAGTTCTCTCCGCATAATGTTTATTTGGGAATACTAGGCGAGACAGGAGTACTTAGTTTGTTATTATTTATTATTTTATTGATTTCAGTTTTGGTTCGACTTTATAAGATTGATATATTGTTATTTTGTGGACTCTTAAGTTTTGTATTGATAGGTTATAACACTGAAATTGTAACATATACCTATTTTTTTTCATTATTAATATGGTTTATGTTTTACAATATCGACTCAATTTCTTATTTAAGAAAAAAGGATGAACTATTAAAGAATTGAACATGGAAATTGTATATTTTAAGAGAAATAAAGTTTTAGGATTTAGCATTGAAAAAGTTTTTATTCCTGTTATACATGAGCTTGCTAAAAAAAATAGTGTTAGAGAGTTTAATCTACCATATTATAAATTTTCTTTATTGTGCATAATAAAGAATTTGTTGTTTGTTTATAAAAAAAGATCTAGGTTTGGAATTAATCATATAACAGGTGACATTCATTATGCTATTTTTGCTCTTGTTGGTTGTAAGTCAGTTCTTACCATACACGATTTAGTTATGCTGAAGAATACTAAAAATAGAATATTTTATTGGATTGAATATTTATTTAATGTTTACTTCCCTGTAAAACTAGCAACTCAGGTGGTGTGTATTTCTGAAGCAACAAAAGAAGATTTGCTGAAATATGTAAAATGTAAGAATATTATAGTTGTCAACAATCCTATAGGATATGAATTTAAACCATCGCCTCAAGCTAGAATAAACACTAAGCCTGTACTATTGCAAATCGGGACAGGGTGGAATAAAAATCTGACCCTACTTATCGAAGCTTTAAAGCAAAAAGATTGTATTTTATATATAGTTGGAGATTTAAGTAGTGAAAACAAATTAAAGCTTTTTGATTGTAAAATAAACTATAGAAACTTTACTGATTTGTCTGATGAGGAAGTCGTGGAAATCTATAAAGTATCAGATATCGTTTGTTTCGTTTCTATTTTTGAGGGTTTTGGAATGCCTGTAATTGAAGCAAATGCTATAGGACGAGCAGTTATAACGTCTAATATCTCACCTCTAACTGAAATCGGAGGTACTGCAGCTCTATATGTAGACCCTTATGATGTAGACTCAATTTCACGCGGGATTGATACTTTACTTCATGATTTTCAGAGGAATTTTGATTTGATAAATAATGGTTTTGATAACGTCAAAAAATATAATCCGACAATAATATCATCAAAGTATCAATCAGTGTATGATTCTTTATATATATTATGAAGTTATTTAAATATTTGCTTTTTGTTCAACGGTAAGATTAGTTATACAAAAATATAGTATTATGAAATTAGTTATAGAGGGACTTGGTTTTACTTTTGGGAAAGCCTATGGTTATCAAGAATATTTATTTAATCTTCTCGATTATTTTTATGAACATAGGTCAAATATTATGTATGATTCAATAATAATTGTGTGTGATAGTTGTGAAGTGGGACATTTTGAAAAATACTCTGATAAGTTTGAAATAGTTGGTTTTGATTTTGACAGCTATTTAGGGCGATTTGTAGCAGCCAGTTCCATTTCTTCTAGACTTTCGTTGAGCGAAAATGATTTGATTTTGTTTCCAGGTAATTTTTCTTCATTGAAAAAGCATTGTAAACAGATAGTTGTAGTGCATGATTTACTCTATTTAAGAAAAGCATATTTTGCAAAAACGTTTTACAATTTTTTATTTAGATTACAAAGATATATATATATACCAAGATCGTTGGAATTAGCCAATAGTATTGTTTCCATATCTGAATTTACAAAACAAGATATACTTACACATTTTAAGACAAAGGCTGAAAAGATAAATGTAATTTATAACTATTTTGATTTCGACAAATATAAAAATGGAGATGATACATTTTCGTTAGATTATCCTTATTATCTTTCAATATGTTCTTCAGCTTACCATAAAAATACAATTACATTACTAAAAGCATTCAATGAAAGTAGTAGTAAAACGAATAATCATCTAGTTATTATTGGTTCAATAGATAATCGATCTAACAAGTATTATAATCAGTTAGTTCCAGAAATAAAGAATCGGGTGCATTTTATGAAACGAATTAGTAATCACCTATTGGCGGAACTTTATATTAATGCTACTGCCTATATTTCTGCCTCTTTATTTGAAGGTCTTGGAATGCCAGTTGTAGAAGCCATGTATTTTAATATTCCTGTTCTATTATCTGACATTCCTCCACATAGAGAAGTCAGTTTGAATTGCGGATATTATTTTGAACCTTCATCATATCGTAAATTGGCAGAGTTTATGAGTCATCCAAAAGATCTTATTGTTAATAAAGATGTTCGGGAAAGAATTATTGAACAATATTCAGGAAGTAATACTTCAAATAAGTATATTGATTTGATAAACGCTATGTAATTGTTGATAATGTTATTTTGAATATTTATTTAAATTTATATTATATGTCTCACTTTAAAGATAAGATATTGTTAATAACTGGTGGCACAGGTTCATTTGGAAATGCTGTTTTGAATCGCTTTCTGGATACCGAGATCAAAGAAATCCGGATATTCAGTCGCGATGAAAAAAAGCAGGACGATATGCGCCACGCTCTTCAAAATCCAAAGGTAAAGTTTTATATAGGTGATGTACGTAACAAACGGAGTGTGGATAATGCAATGCATGGCGTAGATTTTATTTTTCATGCGGCAGCATTAAAACAGGTACCATCATGTGAATTCTTTCCCATTGAAGCTGTAAATACAAATGTGTTAGGAACACAAAATGTACTAGATTCGGCTGTAGAGCATGGTGTGAAACGGATGATAGTGCTTAGCACTGATAAAGCGGCCTATCCAATCAATGCCATGGGAATAAGTAAAGCCATGATGGAGAAAGTAGCCATCGCTAAAGCTCGCTCGTTGGGTGATGATGCAATAACTACCATCTGTTGTACCCGTTATGGTAATGTGATGGCTAGCCGTGGCTCGGTTATTCCCTTGTTTGTAGATCAAATGGCAGCAGGAAAGGATTTGACGATTACAGACCCCAACATGACTCGTTTTATGATGACTTTGGATGATGCTGTTGATTTGGTGTTATATGCATTTGAACATGGCCAGAACGGAGATTTGTTTGTTCAAAAAGCACCGGCTGCTACTATCGAAGTGTTGGCGAAAGCTATTATTGATCTGTATCAGTCAACCAGTAAGGTGCGTGTTATTGGTACCCGTCATGGTGAAAAATTATACGAAACATTGGTTACTCGTGAAGAAATGGCCAAATCGGAAGATATGGGAGATTATTTCAGAATACCAGCCGATAATCGTGATTTGAATTACGACAAGTACTTTGTGGAAGGGCAAGAAGAAGTTTCAGTAATAGATGATTATCATTCGCATAATACAGCACGATTGGATGTGGAAGGAATGAAAAAACTATTGTTGAAGTTAGATTTTGTAAGAGAAGGAATCAATAAATGAAAATACTTATAACAGGTGCAAAAGGTTTTGTAGGTAAAAACCTGGTAGTTGAATTGCGAAATCAAGGATTTGAGGATTTGATGGAATTTGACGTGGATACCGATCCCAACCAATTGGATAAGTATGCTCGTGAATGTGATTTTGTGTTTCATTTGGCGGGTGTTAATCGTCCTGAGAACCCTGCTGATTTTATGGCTGGGAATTTTGGCTTTACATCTCAACTATTGGATGCACTTAAAAAACACCACAGTAAAGCTCCGGTTCTAATAACATCATCTATCCAGGCAGCTCAAAATAACCCATACGGTGAGAGCAAAAAGGCCGGAGAAGACTTGTTGTTTGATTATAGTAAAGAAACCGGGTCTAAAGTGTATGTTTATCGTTTGCCTAACGTTTTTGGTAAATGGTGTCGACCTAATTACAATAGTGCGGTGGCAACTTTTTGTAATAATATTGCTCATAATCTTCCGATTCAGGTAAATGATCCCAATGTGATTTTGAACCTGGTATATGTGGATGATGTGATTAATTCGTTTATTGCAAAATTAAAAGTGGAAAGTCCTCTCGACCTAAGTAATCGTTTTGAGGAAGTGTCACCTGTTTATACAAAACCATTAGGTGAGATAGTATCGCTATTGAATCAATTTAAAGATAGTCGATTAACGTTACAACTCCCTGATATGGGTGATGCGTTTGTGAAGAAGCTTTATTCCACCTATCTGAGTTATCTGCCGGAAAGTGATTTTAGTTACCCTTTGAAGATGAACGTAGATCAGCGAGGTTCATTTACAGAGTTTCTAAAAACAAGTGAGCGTGGACAAGTATCTGTAAATATATCAAAGCCACATATAACAAAGGGAAATCATTGGCATCATACTAAAAATGAGAAATTTTTGGTGGTGAGTGGAAAAGGAGTTATTCGGTTTCGTAAAATTGATTCGGAAGATATCATTGAATATCTTGTTTCGGGTGAAAAACTGGAGGTAGTGGATATTCCTGTTGGCTATACACACAATATCGAAAATTTGGGAGATACCGATATGATAACTATTATGTGGGTAAATGAAGTTTTCGATAAAGAAAAACCGGATACATATTTTTTGGAAGTTTAAATTGCTATTCTTTGAAACATATAAATATGAAAAAATTAAAAGTACTAACTGTTGTTGGCACGAGACCTGAGATAATTCGTTTATCGTGTGTTTTACAAAAGCTGGATGCATCTGAAGCCATAGAGCATGTATTAGTTCATACAGGTCAAAACTATGACTATGAATTGAATGAAGTGTTTTTTGAGGATCTAGGATTACGTAAACCCGACTATTTCTTGAACGCTGCCGGTAAAAATGCAACTGAAACTGCGGGCTTGATTCTTATAAATATTGATCCTGTACTGGAGGAAGTTCAACCAGATGCATTTTTAGTGTTGGGTGATACAAATTCATGCTTATGTGCAATTGCAGCTAAAAAGCGACATATTCCTATTTTTCATATGGAAGCGGGTAATCGCTGTTTCGACCAACGAGTACCGGAGGAAAGTAATCGTAAGATAGTAGATCACACCGCTGATATCAACCTGACATATAGTGATATTGCTCGTGAATATTTGTTGGCGGAAGGCCTACGACCGGATCGGATTATCAAGACAGGAAGCCCAATGTATGAGGTGCTTACTACTTATTTACCCAAGGTTAAAGCTTCCAATATTCTTCAGAACTTAGGGTTGACAGCTGACGTTTTTTTTGTTGTTTCAGCTCATCGCGAAGAGAATATAGCCTCCGAAAGGAACTTTTTTCATTTGGTTGAAATTCTAAATATGGTGGCTTCTACCTATAATCTACCGGTTATCGTATCCACTCATCCACGTACCCGAAAAATGATTGAGAAACACGAAATCAAATTTCATGAGAATGTAAAGTTGATGAAACCGATGGGATTAAGTGACTACATTGCTCTACAAATGAATGCAAAAGCTGTATTGTCGGACAGTGGAACTATAAGTGAAGAGTCATCTATTCTCAATTTCAGAGCGCTTAATATCAGAGAAGCACATGAGCGCCCGGAAGCAATGGAAGAGGCTTCGGTGATGATGGTAGGATTAAACCCAGAACGTGTAATGCAAGGACTGGTGCAATTAGAAGCTCAACAAAAAGGAACTGAAAGAAATTTCAGACCTGTAGAAGATTATAGTATGCCAAATGTAAGTGATAAAGTGGTTAGAATTATCCTCTCTTATACAGATTATGTGAAGAGAGTAATATGGCAAGAAGTATGAATGTTCTATTTCTGACAATTGTTCTGCCTGATTTAAACAACTCATCCAATATGTATGGGGATTTGATTCAGGAATACATCAAACAAGGTCATAAGGTTTATACAGTTGCGCCGACAGTTAAGGTTAAGACTCATATCAGCGTAGAAAATAAAGTAGAAGTACTACGAGTGAAAACTTTAACTTTATTTGGGGTTGGTAATGTAAAAAAGGGTATAGCATATCAAATGCTAATACCTCAGTATTTGTTAGCTATAAAAAAACACTTTTCAAATATTCATGTTGATTTAATCATTTGCCATACTCCTCCTTTGGAATTTGCATTAATCATGCAGGTTTTAAAGAAAAAGTTTAAGTGTTCATTTTATTTATTGTTGCGTGACTATATTTGGCAGGATGCTGTGGGACTGGGTATTATAAAGGAGAAAGGGATAATCTGTAGATATTATCGTTATTTGGAAAAAAAAATGTACCACTTGGCTGATGGCATTGGGTGTATGTCGCAAGGGAATATTGAATTTGTAAAATACTATTATCCAGAACTAAATGTATCAAAACTTCATATTTTAGATAATTTTCAATCTCCTCAAATGAATGAAGAGTGGGATAATGATTTAATGGAAAAATACGAATTGAAAGGTAAGTTTGTGTCCATTTATGGCGGAAATATGGGTATCTCTCAAAAGATGGAAAATATCTTAGCTTTGGCACAAGCATGTATGATGTATCATGATGTTATTTTCTTGCTAATTGGTAATGGGACATCTTTCGAAAAACTTAAAACAAAAGCTAGGCAGCTCGAATTGACTAATGTAAATTTCTTTGATTTTATTCCTAGAGATGAATATCAAAAGTTAATGTCTCAATGTGACTTAGGTCTGATTAGCCTTAATGAGAACCTTAAAATTCCAAATATTCCAAGTAAAACGATATCGTATTTTAATATGTCAATTCCTATTTTAGCCTCTATAGATTACGTAACTGACTATGGTGAATTATTGGAATCTACTAATTCAGGACTTTGGTCATACGGAGGTGACTTAAAAACTCTCAAGACCAATTTTGATAGGCTCTATCAATCGCCAAATCTTCGTAGAGAAATGGGACAGAATGGATATAACTATTACTGTAAGAATATGACAACTGAATATGCCTATTATAAAATAATGAATTTCCTTAGCTAATAAATATTGATAAATGTATAGATTTTTTATTAAACCACTATCTGACTTTGTTTTAGCCTTTATAGCATTAGTCTTATTTTCTCCTGTTTTTTTTGTTCTAGCTGTTTTTATTAAGTTAGATTCCAGTGGCCCTGTGTTTTTTAGACAGGATAGGTTAGGTAAAAATGGGAAAGTTTTCGTAATATTTAAATTCCGTTCAATGGTAGATTGCGCCATTGAAAAAGGAACTGGTTTGTCAACATTCGAAGGAGATCCACGTATTACAAGAATGGGAGCGTTTCTTCGTAAAACGAGTTTAGATGAAATTCCTCAGTTAATCAATATATTGTTAGGTGATATGAGCTTTATTGGTCCTCGTCCTCCAGTAACTTATTTCCCGCATAAAATTGAAGATTACAACGATTTTGAGTTGAGGAGATTTCAGGTGAAACCAGGTATAAGTGGTCTTGCAGCTATACGATGCAGAGAAATTCATGATTGGAACATTAATATCCCAATAGATGTTGAGTATGTTGAAAACATATCTTTATCTTTGGACTTTAAGTTGTTTATGCATTCTCTTTTAGTATTTTTTAAAACAGACAATATTTATTCAAATAATAAAATAAAGAACAAATGATAGTATCTATTCATCAACCGGATTATTTGCCTTGGTTGGGATATTTTAACAAAATTGCTTTATCCGATGTTTTTATTTTTCTGGATGATGCACAATTCTCTACAGATAATATTCATAATTGGAATCGTATCAAATCTCCTCAAGGTGAGTTGAAAATCAAAATTCCGGTAGAGCAAAAGCTTGGTTATAAAATTAATGAAGTTCGGACTAAAGATGAATTAGGATGGCGTGAAAAGCATTTGAAAAGTATAAGTATGTTCTATAAACGAGCACCATTTTTTGATGAAATCTTTCCAGCATTTAATGAAGTAATGATGAAGGGGTATCCAGATATCTCAAAACTAAATGAAGCTATTATTCAATATTTCTGTGATGGATTTGAAATAAAGACAAAGCTATTATTGTCTTCAGACTTTGATTTGAGTACTATTAAAGAAGAAAGGGTTATCGATTTAGCTAAAACCGTGGGGGGGACAATCTATTACTCGGGAAATGGAGCCAAAGCGTACCAGATTGAGGAGCATTTTACGAATAAAGGACTGAAATTGGAATATACACATTTTGAACCTTTTAAATACCCTCAATTGTGGGGAGATTTTATTCCTTGCATGTCGGTAATTGATTACGTAATGAATACAGGATTTAAAAAATGGTGGTAGTATAATGGAAATAGGTAGTTTTCTTGAACTGGATTTACGATATACTGGAGAATTATACAGTGGATATGACATGGCTCGCTTGAACATAGCAAGGGCAGGGATTTATCATTGCCTAAAGGTACTGCAATGCGATACTATTTATTTACCATATTATGAATGTTACACCGTTCGTGATTTTTTACTCAGTAAGGGAATAAAAGTACATTATTATAAAATATCTGATGATTTTGGTCCTCAAATTGGTTTTGTTGAAAAAGGTGCAGCAGTTTTGTTCGTAAATTATTTTGGTATAATGGGTTTTGAACGGATGAAATCTATAGTTGAAGAGTACGAAAATGTGATTATAGATAATGCTCAGGCTTTCTACTCTGTCCCGATCGATAAATGCTTAAATGTATATTCTCCCAGAAAATTTTTTGGGGTTCCTGATGGATGTTATGTTATTGGTGATGGTGCTGCTGCAACGTTCTTGGAAGAATATCCATTAGATTATTCTTCATCAACTGCTGGTTTTTTATTGGAGAGAATTGAAATTGGTTGCAATAAAGCTTATTCTTCTAGAATGAAAAATGAAGAGAGAATTGATCGTTCTGATTCTATGAGAATGTCTAAACTTACGCATGCGCTGTTGGCAAACGTTCCATATGATGATATAAGAAATAAAAGAATTAAAAATTTTTGGCATGCTCATTCACTGTATAAAAAAATAAATTTGATCGATCCAATAAGATACATTGATGAGCATTGTGTACCATTAGTTTATCCTTTGGTAATAGATGATGGTGAGATTGTTGAAAAATTGAATCAAAATCAGATATATACAGGTCGCTGGTGGAATTATCTGTTGAGTGAGACTGATAATACATCTTTCGAAAGTTTATTATCATCGTATATGGTTCCAATTCCTATTGATCAGCGCTATGACAAGGATGATATTGAATATGTTTATAATAATTTGAAAATGAATATGAAATGAGTAATATACTATTTATAGCACCACACGCTGACGATGAGGTTTTAGGTTGCGGAGCCACAATGAGAAAACACGTTTTAAAAGGAGATACTGTATATGTGATAATCATGACAAATGCATATATTGGTGCTCCTGAATTATTTTCTGAAGAAGGAATTGCTAATGTTCGTAATGAAGCTATTGAAGCACATAGACTTATTGGAGTTCAGCAAACTTTTTTCTTTGATTTTCCTGCACCTGCGCTTGATCAATTTCCAAAGTATAAAATGTCTTTTGCAATAGCTAATATTATTAATGAACTTAATATTCATACAGTTTATATACCATGGCATGGAGATATTCATTCGGATCATAAGATAGTTTATGATGTATCTTTGGTTGCTTGTAGACCAGTCGATGATTATTCTGTAACAAGTGTTTATGCATATGAAACCTTATCAGAAACTGAATGGGGTTCACCATTTGGCTCAGAGGCTTTTATCCCGAATGTATTTGTTCCTCTTACTAAAGAAGAATTTAGCACAAAACTAATTGCTTTAGAATGTTATAAGTCTCAATTAAAAGATTTTCCTGCATCTCGCTCAATTGAGGCGATAACATCTCTATCTAAGTTGAGAGGTTCAACTATAAATAGAGAATGTGCTGAAGCTTTCATGCTAATTAGGTGTATAGGTAATTAAAACGAGTTATTCGTATCTTTTGTATGCGTATTAGCTGATAAAAGAAACTATATTATTCAAATTATTTTTGAAAATAACTAATATATGTCAATATGAATTTATTTGGTGCTAGTGGTCATGCTAAAGTTATAATTGATATCATTAGAAGTCAAGGTAAAAGTGTTGATTTTCTGTACGATGATAATGAAAACCTTAATGATTTATTAGGTATTCCTGTTCTACATAATAGAATGATAAGTTCGCCATTGATTATTAGTATAGGTGATAATTTTATAAGAAAAAAGATATCTGAAAGTTTAACTGTTGAGTATGATATAGCAACTCATACTTCAGCAATAATATCAAATTTGGCAACTATCGAGAGAGGTTCGGTAGTAATGCAAGGTGCGGTAATTCAATCGTGCTCAAAAATTGGGAAACATTGTATAATTAATACAGGGGCTACAATTGATCACGATTGTAATATAGAAGATTACGTACATATTTCTCCAAATACAACATTGTGCGGAAACGTTTTTATTGGAGAAGGAACACATATTGGTGCCGGTTCAGTGATAATCCCAAATATTAGAATTGGTAAATGGTGTGTTATTGGTGCTGGTTCAGTAGTTACGAAAGACATACCAGATAATGTTGTGGCTGTAGGTAATCCTTGTAAAGTTATTAGACATTTTTAATTAAAGAACAATGAATAAGAAAATATGGCTTTCACTCGCACATATGGGAGGCAGAGAGCAAGAATATATTAAAGAGGCATTTGATACGAATTGGGTGGTGCCTTTAGGACCTAATGTGAATGCATTTGAAGAATCATTAATCAATTATATAGGCAAGGATAAGAAAGTCGTAGCCTTAAGTGCAGGTACGGCTGCTATCCATTTAGCATTATTGCAGCTTGGTGTTGGACAGGGAGATGAAGTAATTTGTCAATCGTTTACGTTCTCAGCTTCTGCGAATCCAATCTGTTATTTGGGCGCAACGCCCATTTTTATTGATAGTGAATTGGATACCTGGAATATGGATCCTGTATTGCTGGAGCAGGCTATACTTGACAGAATAAAACAAACCGGAAATAAACCAAAAGCGATTATTCCTGTGCATTTGTACGGCATGCCTGCAAAGATGAACGAGATTATGGCAATTTCTGTTCGTTACGAAATACCGGTTTTAGAAGATGCTGCTGAGGCTTTGGGCTCGAACTATAACGGACAAAAATGCGGAACCTTTGGTGAATTTGCATGTTTATCATTTAATGGTAATAAAATCATAACTACATCGGGTGGTGGTGCATTAGTATGTTCTACAGAGCAAGAAGCGCATAAAACCGTTTTCTATGCTACACAGGCAAGAGATAATGCCCCGCATTATCAACATTCGGAAATTGGATATAATTATCGCATGAGTAATATTTGTGCAGGAATTGGGCGTGGACAAATGTTGGTACTTCAAAATCATGTGGATAAACGAAGAGAAAATAACTCGTTTTATCGCAGAGAGTTGTCAGCAATACAAGGGATTTCATTTCAAACTGAACCAACAGATTTATTTCACTCAAACTATTGGTTAACATCTATTCTTATTGATCCAAATAAAACCGGTGGTAAAACAACTGATGAATTGAGACTTGCACTCGACGCAGCAAATATTGAATCAAGACCTCTCTGGAAGCCGATGCATTTACAACCTGTGTTTGCCAATTGTCCGAGTTATGTCAATGGTACTTCAGAAAAGCTATTTAGTATGGGTTTATGTATTCCGTCAAGTTCAATTCTGTCAGAAGAAGATGTAGACAGAGTTGCATCGGTAATAAAAAACTTTTTTACCAAATAGGTTTGAGTCACCGGGTCTAATTTCAGTTATAGAAATTCAATTTAAGGAATGGTTAATAGAGCAATAGTGTTTTTTCTATTTTTGCTGTTGTTCTCTCCAATAGTCAAAGCCCAAAACGATACGATAAAGTATGAAGTGGGTTTTACAGGAGTGGGTTCCACCGGGACGTATGCTCCGTTTTGGTTGCAGAGTGCTAATTATGGACAAATTTCGGCTTCTCCAAATTCGGCTAATATGAATGTGGGGTTCAGCAAAGATTTCAATAACAGGTCAGCGGTATTTGATTATGGCTTTAAAGCCGATGTGTTGCTGCAAACCTATGATAACAAAACGAAGGCTTATTTTCACGAAGCCTATCTGAAAGCCCGCCTTTCCGTTTTGGATCTAATCGTAGGGGCACGCGAAGAACATCTGGGTACTCAGGATTCCAGTTTGTCCTGCGGTGGTTTTCTTTTCTCCAAAAATGCCCGCCCCATGCCTAAAATCACCCTTGGAATAGAACGTTTCACCCCCGTTCCCTTTACCAAAGGCTATTTGGAAGTAAAAGGAGCTGTGGCGCACGGTTGGTTTACGGATAATATCTACACAACAAATCTCTTTCTTCACCATAAATATATTTATTTTAGAGTGGGAGGGAGCTTGCCTTTCCATTTTCAGTATGGGGTAGACCATGTGGCACAATGGGGTGGTAATGTGCCGGGAATCGGGCAACAACCCAGTTCGTTAAGTGATTACCTGAGGATAGTAATGGGTAGTTCCGGTGGTAATTCCGCACTTGAAACGGATCAGATCAATGCATTGGGGAATCATATTATATCACAAAGTATGAAGATAGACTATCGGATTACTAACTTTATAATTAGTGGTTACTGGCAGAATATATCGGAGGACAGTCCCAGATTTATGACCAATACAATGAACAAACCAGATGGTCTTTGGGGTATTTCTATTCGAAGCAATACATTTCCTTTCGTCAAAGGACTTCTCTATGAGTACCTGAACAGCACCGATCAATCGGGACCATTCCATGACAAAGATGGGATTGTGTATGGTGGAAATGATACGTATTTTCAGAATGGAGTTTATCAAAACGGTTGGACGTATTTCTCAAGAACTATAGGCACGCCCTTTATATCGTCGCCGGTATATAATAAGAATGGTGGTGTATCAGTAGTGAATAATCGTGTACAGGTGCATCATATAGGTCTGAAAGGTGATGTATTGGGCTATACTTATAAGGCCTTGTGTTCATTTAGTAAGAACTATGGTAATTACTGGGCCCCTTATCCTGAAATGATCAGAAATACATCTCTGTTGCTGGAAGTAAAAAAACAATTTTCAAAACTATCGAATATAGAACTGGGATGCTCGGTGGGTGCTGATATCGGTAAACTATATGGAAACTCGGTGGGGTGCATGGTGAGTGTAAGGAAGAGGGGGAATTTGTTTAGTAGGTAGACGGCAGTAGGTAGTTAGCAGTTATCAGTAAACAGATACCTTCGTGTACTGAGCGTAGTCGAAGCATCAATTATTCACTATAAATTACTATCTACCTGCTACAAACTATCCACTACAGACTACTATCTAATAACTACTAACTAAAAAGCATGAACTATATTCTCATTTTCATCTTACTGCTTGTAGTTGAACTAGTCTATTTTTGGTTGGCTAATCGGTTTAGTATTATTGCTCTGCCGAATAAACGCAGTTCTAGTTCTCGGGAGACTTTGCGAGGAGGGGGTGTTATCTTTTATATTGCTATTTTATTCTATTTTCTGTTTCAAGAATTTAGCTATCCTTTCTTTTTTCTCGGATTAACCCTCATTTCTATTGTCAGTTTTATTGATGATATAAGGTCACTATCTGTAAAGCTTCGTCTGCTGGTTCATTTTACGGCTATGGGCTTGATGTTTTATCAATGGGGGTTATTTGAATTGCCCTGGTACTTTAGCATGTGCGCGTTGGTAGTCAGCACGGGCATACTGAATGCGTATAACTTCATGGATGGTATCAATGGCATTACTGGTGGGTATAGTCTGGTGGTGGCAGGGGCTTTGCTCTATATTAATATCTATCGGGTGCAGTTTATAGATAACGAATTGATATACTATGTGATATTGTCCTTGTTGGTGTTCAATTACTTTAATTTCAGAACCAAAGCCAGGTGTTTTGCCGGTGATGTGGGATCTATCTCTATTGCTTTTATTCTTTTGTTTTTGTTGGGCAAGCTTATTATTGCTACCAACGATATCAGTTATATTGTTTTACTGGGGGTTTATGGTGTTGATACGGTATTGACCATTATACGCCGCTTGCTATTAAAAGAAAATATTTTCGAAGCGCACCGTAAACATGTCTACCAACTACTCGCCAACGAAATGAAACTGCCACATGTATGGGTATCATCACTCTACGCATCATTACAAGCACTTATTATTGTCGGTTTTCTGCTGTTGGAGCCTTATTCCTATTGGTATCCGTGTGTGGTGGTTGCTGTGCTGGCGATGGGATGGTATGCAGTGGTCAGATATCAGGTGTCAGTTAACAGTAAGCAGTTATCAGTCAACAGTGAGCAGTAGGTAGTCAACAGTAAATAGTCAACAGTAATCAGTAATCAGTAAACAGTTATTAGTAAAAACAGTTTTATCACTAAGTCACTAATGGAACATCCCGAGAATCGGGAGTTCACATAGAAAACAAAGATTATTAGGGAATAAATTTCAGACAACGAATTTAGCTACGCTGACCGTTGGTTCACAGATTGCACGAATAAGAAAGAGATTTATTCAGTTATCAGTAAGTAGTTCCGATAGATGTCGCAAGCTCCATAAACATTTCAAAACAACGAATTGCACAAATTCCACGAATAAGAAAGAAATTAATTCGTGTCATTAGCGTAATTCGTAGTTTATTGTCAATAAAAATAGTTTTTACCACTAAGTCACTAATGGAACATCCCGAGAATCGGGAGTTCACGTAGAACCACAAAGATTATTATCTAATCACTGCTGACTGTTAACTGATTACTGCCCACTACTATCTACCCACTAATCACTACTCACTGATAACTATTAACTGTTGACTGCTCACTGTTGACTGTTCACTGATAAATAGAATTCCACGATGGTTTCTATACCTTTTTGGAACAAATCGAGCGGGAAATTTTCGTTCGGTGAATGGATGGCGTCCGATTCGAGTCCAAAGCCCATTAGAATAGGTTTTACGTTCAGCACTTTCTCAAAAATCGGAATTACTCCAATGCTTCCACCACGGCGAACGGGCAGGGGCTTTACTCCAAATACTTTTGTATAGGCTTTCTCAGCTGCTTTGTAGGCGTCGGAATCGATAGGACAAACATAGCTCTCCGCTCCATGCAAGGTCGTGATTTTTATGTCGATATGCTCAGGAGCAATAGCCCTAAGATGTTCGGCTACCAATCGTGCTATCTTTTCATATTGTTGATGTGGAACCAATCGTGCCGATAGTTTGGCAAATGCTTTTGATGGCAATACCGTTTTAGATCCTTCGCCTGTATATCCCCCCCAAATACCGCAAATGTCTAATGCCGGACGACTACCGGTGCGCTCAATAGTGCTGTAGCCTTTTTCTCCGTATACCTGCGAGATATTCAGGTTGCGTTTGTATTCTTCTTCGTTGAATGGAATTTGAGCGATAAGAGAGCGTTCGTAATCGGAAACTTCCTCTACATCGTCGTAGAAATGCGGGATGGTGATTTGACCCTCTGCATTGGTGAGCTGTGCCAATATTTTGCTAAGCTCCATAATCGGATTAGCCACTGCACCGCCAAAAATACCGGAGTGCAAATCGCGTGATGCTGCTGTGACTTCGATTTGCCAGTAGGCCAATCCCCGCAATCCGGTGGTGATGCTCGGCGTATCTGCCGAAAGCATGCTGGTGTCCGAAACCAATATCATATCGCATTGGAGCAGCTCTTTGTTCTCGGCACAAAAGACTTCCAGACTCGGCGAACCGATTTCTTCTTCTCCTTCGAGCAAGAACTTGACGTTGCATTTCAGTTGTTTACTTCTAACCAGGTATTCGAACGCTTTGGAATGCATAAAGGATTGGCCTTTATCGTCGTCAGCACCGCGTGCAAAGATTTTCCCGTCGCGAATTTCGGGTTCAAAAGGCGGTGTGGTCCATAACTCCAGAGGTTCGGCCGGCATAACGTCGTAATGGCCGTAGACCATAATGGTCGGGTAGGAGCTATCCAGTATTTTGGTAGCAAAAACCACGGGGTTGCCTTTGGTCGGTAGTATTTGAGCAGTATCTGCACCCGCTTCGAGTAACAATTTTTGCCATTGAGCAGCACATTGTTGTAACTCAGGCTGACGGTGTGCATGTGCGCTCACACTGGGTATGCGGATTAGACTGAAGAGTTCGTTTAAAAAGCGATCCCGGTTTTCGGAGATATATTCTTTTGTGTTCATAAATGGATATGTTTTTGATTCGCAAATTTAGCGAAGATGCGTGAATTGTTAATTGGAAATAAGTATGTTTTAATTGCCGTCCCATTTATGGGGCGG
>Ga0302170_10000224_pt1 | contig 22623 bp, 20 predicted proteins | sample I_Fen_N2_1_FD_193492 | JGI IMG/M metagenome (GOLD analysis project Ga0302170, IMG submission 193492) | Peat permafrost microbial communities from Stordalen Mire near Abisko, Sweden - I_Fen_N2_1 | ecosystem: Environmental > Terrestrial > Soil > Wetlands > Permafrost | place: Sweden: Abisko...
TAGGTACTTATCGAATTGACTGCGATACCATTGCACCTAAAATCATTCCACAAACCACTCCTCTGCAATGGCAAAGAAGTGGTATCTTGAAATTCCGGATTTTCGATTCACAAACTCCAATTGTCCATTTCCGAGGCACTATTGATGGGAAGTGGCAACTCTTCCAGTTCCGAAAGCATACAGAGTTAACAACATGCGACTTGAAAGAATGCGGCATTCGCTCTACAGCAGGTCTCCATAAACTTGTTTTGACAGCTACAGATGCTTGCGGGAATACAAGTAAATACGAAAAAGAGTTTAATTATTAATGCGAAAAAGCATTTATTTTGTTCTGATTTATTTTTAAAAAACTCAAAAAGGCACAGAACGTTTCGAAAAAATTCGTATCTTTGCATACTAATTTGACTCATATAAACAAATTGAATAACCAATTTTATTAAAAGATAGTTATGGCTAATAACGAAGATTTGATTAAAGAAGTAAGCGCGAAAGCACAAGCGTGGCTCGCTCCGGCTTACGATGCAGAAACACAAGCAGGCGTACGCGCCCTACTAGAAGCAGAAGATAAAACAGACCTTATCGAGGCTTTCTATAAAACGCTTGAATTTGGTACCGGTGGCCTACGTGGCATTATGGGTGTCGGTTCAAACCGTATGAATATCTACACCGTAGGTGCAGCCACACAAGGGTTAGCAAACTATCTGAATCTTAATTTTAAGGAACTAAAGCAAATCAGCGTAGTAATCGGTCACGATTGCCGCAACAACAGTCGCAAGTTCGCTGAAATATCGGCACAGATTTTCTCCGCTAATGGCATCAAGGTTTATCTTTTTGAAGACCTACGCCCTACCCCTGAAGTTAGTTTTGCCATCCGTCACTTGAATTGCCAAGCAGGTATCAACCTTACGGCTAGTCACAACCCTAAAGAATACAATGGCTATAAAGCTTATTGGGACGATGGCGCACAAGTATTGGCTCCACATGATAAAGGTATCATTGATGAGGTAAACAAAATAGCAAGTGCTGCTGATATCAAATTCAAAGGCAATGATTCACTCATCCAAAGCATCGGTGAGGATATAGATAGCATCTATCTAGATGCAGTGAAGACAGTAAGCATCGACCCTGCAGTTATTGCCCGTCAAAAAGATATTAAAATAGTATATACTCCTATTCATGGTACAGGTGTTACCTTGATTCCACGTGCTTTGAAGCAATGGGGATTTGAAAACATCAGCACTGTAGAAGAGCAATGTGTAATCAGCGGTGACTTCCCCACAGTGGTTAGTCCCAACCCTGAAGAACCAGCAGCATTGAACTTAGCCATCGAAAAAGCAAAAGCAATCGATGCTGAACTCGTTATGGCTTCTGATCCTGATGCCGACCGTGTAGGTATCGCGATTAAGAACGACAAAGGAGAATGGATTCTGGTAAACGGAAACCAAACTTGCTTGATCTATCTATACTACATCATCAGCAACATGAAGGCTCTCGGCAAATTGGCTGATAACCAATTTATCGTAAAAACCATTGTTACTACAGAGGTTATTAAAGTGATTGCAGACAAGAACAATCTTGAGATGCGCGACTGTTACACCGGATTCAAATGGATCGCACGTGAAATTCGCTTGTCAGAAGGTGAGAAAGTGTACATCGGTGGCGGTGAAGAGAGCTATGGCTTCCTTGCTGAAGACTTTGTACGCGATAAAGATGCCGTATCAGCTTGTTGCTTGATCAGCGAAATTGCTGCTTGGGCAAAAGATCAAGGAAAGAGCCTTTACCAATTGATTCAAGATATCTACGTAGAATATGGCTTCTCTAAGGAGAAAGGTATTAGCGTAGTGAAAAAAGGGAAAAGTGGTGCTGAGGAAATCAAACAGATGATGACCGACTTCCGTACTAATCCTCCAAAAGAATTAGCTGGTAGCAAAGTAGTTCTTGTAAAAGACTACCTCACTCTAAAAACAACAGACGCTGCCGGAAAAACCGTTGCTCTCGATATGCCTGAAACAAGCGATGTACTTCAGTACTTTACCGAAGACGGTTCGAAAGTCAGTGTACGCCCTTCCGGTACAGAACCTAAAATTAAGTTCTACGTTGAAGTAAAAGCAGAGATGGAGAATCGCAGTGCATACGATCGTTGCAATGCAGAAACGGATGAGAAAGTAAAAGCTGTTATGAAGTCACTCGGAATTTAATATTCTGATATTCATAAAGTTAAACGCTATAAGTAAAGGCTTAATTCAATCTTGAATTAAGCCTTTACTCTTTTTATTCTATTGTAATATACAGTTGCAAAAGAGCCTGAACAAAGAAAAAGCAGCCCCTACTAAGTACGTTTTAACATCAAAGCCTGATCTCCAAATCGGTCAAGCAAAACGACCGTTCCATTCGATTGCTGTGCAAACTCCTGTACTCCGCTCAAAGCGGAAAGAATTTGTTCTTGCATAGCAGCAAGATTAGAGTCTAGTAGGTAAGAATCAATAGGTAAAGAGCAGTGCTCAACACTTGGACTAGTCGTTTCTATTTTACTAATTTGCAACGATTCCTTTTTCCCATTAATATGGAGAAAGTCAGCTGTAAAAGCGTTTAACCCTGCATTTCCAGAAATATGTCGGTTAAGGAGATCGAATTCAACGTAAGGTATACCCTCCACCGAAGTTGCTATTGCTTCACCTGACGCGGCGACTACAAGCCATCGTCCTTTTAAAACAACTAAACCCACTTTTGCTTTCTTAGGCGTAGTGCAGGCACTCATCACCAACATGATGGCCATGAACAAAAAACAAAAATAAGAAAAGTTTTCCATCCTTTTCAGAAGGAATAATTGGCAGCCAATCGAGCTTTGTATTCTGTAATCATCTCTTCCATTACAGCAGCAACCGGTTTTATCTCAGAAATATAAGCCGAAGCTTGTCCGATTTCTAACTGTCCTTCCGTCAAATTACCTTCGAACATGCCTAACTTCGCACGGCCTTTTCCAAGTAACTCTTTCAATTCTTCAGCCGATGCACCACGGTTTTCAGCTTCTTCTACCTGAGTAGTAAAAGATCCTACTACCATACGTGTAGGAGCTAGCTTTTTAAGTAATAGCTTTGTATCACCTTCGCCGGCTTGAATACACATTTCTTTGAAAGCAGCACTGCATGAACTTTCTTCTGTCAATGCAAAACGAGTACCAACTTGTACACCATCAGCACCAAGCGTCATTGCAGCGAGCATAGAAGCTCCTGAAGCAATACCACCCGCAGCCAATAAAGGCAAAGAGGTAGCCTTACGCACAGCAGGGATCAAACAAAGTGTGGTCGTTTCCTCACGACCATTGTGACCACCTGCTTCAAAACCTTCAGCAACGACCGCATCTACACCCGCAGCTTCGCATTTCGCAGCAAACTTAGAGCTACTAACCACATGCGCCACTAAAACACCGTGTTTCTGCAAAAAAGAAGTCCAAGCTTTTGGGTTACCGGCAGAAGTGAAAACCACCTTCACCTCTTCCTCTACTAATATATTCATGATGTCCTCCACATTCGGATACATCAAAGGTACATTTACACCAAACACGCAACCCTCTGCAAGGGCTGCTTTGCACTTCTGAATATGTTCACGCAAAGCATCGGGATGCAAACTTCCGGCACCAATTAGTCCAAGCCCTCCGGCATTACTTACTGCAGAGGCCAAGCGCCAGCCGCTACACCAAACCATACCTCCTGAAATGACAGGATATTTTATACCAAAAAGTTGGCAAATTCGATTACTCATATCTATATTCTATTAGCAAGCTTTAAAGCTCATATCCAATCCTTTTACTGAATGAGTTAAAGCACCCACCGAAATAAAGTCGACTCCACACTCGGCATAGCTGCGTAGAGTATCGAAAGTAATGCCTCCACTCGATTCAATTTCACACTGACCATTAATCATCTCTACGGCTTTCTTTGTATTCTCCGGTGTAAAGTTATCGAGCATGATGCGGTCTACTCCACCATGATTCAAGGCTTCAAGGAGTTCTTCAAAGTTACGCACCTCAATTTCTATTTTCAGATCTTTCCCTTTCTCTTTGCAATATTTCTGCGCACCTTCAATAGCAGCAGTGATACCTCCGGCAAAATCCACATGATTGTCTTTCAGCAAGATCATGTCGAAAAGACCGATACGGTGATTTACTCCACCCCCAATCTTCACTGCTGACTTTTCAAGCATACGCAATCCGGGAGTTGTTTTTCGAGTGTCCAACACACGGGTTTTTGTTCCTTGCAAAGCGTTTACATATTTACGAGTCATCGTGGCGATGCCGCTCATACGTTGCATCACATTGAGCATCAAGCGTTCGGTTTGCAATAAACTTTGCACCTTTCCGCTTACAATCATAGCTACATCACCCGGTTTGACTTGTGAACCATCGGTAATGAAGACTTCTACACTCAATTCAGGATCAAAACGATGAAAAATCTCTTTTGCTATTTCAATGCCGGCTAATACTCCAGCTTCTTTTATAAGTAGTTTCTGCTTACCCATTGCGGTAGCAGGAATAGAGGATAACGTGGTGTGATCACCATCGCCTATATCTTCCGAAAAAGCGAGGTCGATAAGGCTGTCAATTAGTTCATTAGGTTGAATAAGTTGATACATATTTTGTGGTAATAAATAATTTAATTATCTGTTATTTCAGCACAAAGATAAGAATAAATCGATAAACAGGGGGCGTCTTTACTAGAAAATTAGTACATTTGTGACGTTTTTTTAGAAATACAACACATGAAAGTACTCTTACTCGTCGTTGGACGAACCGTAGAAAAGCACTACATCACAGCTATCAACGATTATATTGACCGCACAAAACACTTCTTGAACTTCGAGATGGAGGTGATTTCCGAATTACGTAACACAAAAAATCTTAGTATGGATCAGCAACGCGACAAGGAAGGGGAACTCATCCTAAAATCGTTGCAATCAGCCGATGCAGTAGTTCTTCTGGACGAATACGGGAAAGAGATGCGTAGCCTCGACTTTTCGGAATGGATGCAGAAGAAGATGAATCATATATCCAATCGCTTGGTATTTATCATTGGAGGCCCCTATGGATTCTCTCCAGCAGTATACAGTCGTGCCGATGAAAAGATCTCGCTTTCAAAAATGACTTTTTCACATCAAATGGTGCGACTTATCTTTGTAGAGCAACTCTACCGCGCCATGACTATACTCAACGGCGGTCCTTATCACCACGAATAATTTAAACGATACAAAAATGAAGGAAAACAAAAGAAACGAATTATTTGTTTCTTTCATTTAGAACTAGTATCTTTGTAATTCATAATATACATATAAACTCATTAATAATAATGAAAGTAACCCCTATAGAGCCGAAATTTATTGATCAGGCTGTCGCAGAAATGCAAATATCCGATTTAACACAAGCTACCATTCGTGAAGTTAAGGCCATTGCTTCGGCCGCTGAAACTGCTTCCGGAAAAGAATTTATAAAAATGGAAATGGGAGTACCCGGATTAGCTCCTTCACGAATTGGTGTAGAGGCCGAAATAAAAGCCTTACAAGAGGGTATTGCTCAATTTTATCCTGATATAAACGGCTTACCTGCGCTCAAAGAAGCTGCATCAGAATTTGTAAAAGCCTTTATCAATGTAGATATTGCTCCTGAAGGCTGTGTACCCGTTACCGGCTCAATGCAAGGTACTTATGCTTCATTCCTTACCGCTAGCCAAACCTCTTCACAGAAGAACACCATCTTATTTATTGATCCCGGATTTCCTGTACAGAAGCAACAATGTGTAGTAATGGGTGCTAATTACGAAACATTCGATGTGTACAACTACCGTGGAGATAAGTTGAAAGATAAGCTAGAGAGTTATCTTGAAAAAGGAAATATCTGCGCGATTGTTTACTCAAATCCAAACAATCCTTCCTGGATTTGTTTGCAAGAAAAAGAACTAGAGGTAATCGGCCGTTTGGCTACTAAATACGATGCAGTAGTGCTAGAAGATTTAGCCTACTTTGCAATGGACTTTCGCAAAGAGCTAAGCATTCCTTACCAAGCTCCTTATCAACCTACTGTAGCTCGCTACACCGATAATTACGTTCTATTAATATCTGCCTCAAAAGCCTTTTCCTACGCCGGTCAACGTATTGGGGTTTGCTGCATAAGCAATAAGCTGTATCATCGCAGTTATGAAGGATATGAGCAACGATATGGAGGAGGTACTTTTGGAACGGTATTTATCCATCGCGTACTCTATGCCCTATCTTCAGGCACCAGTCATTCTGCTCAATATGCAATGGCAGCAATGATGAAAGCTGCTAACGAGGGAGTGTTTAATTTTCGAAGCGAAATCAAAGAATATGGTCGACGCGCACATCTTCTAAAGAATATATTCTTAAAACATGGGTTCTATTTAGTTTACGACAATGATTTAGGCGATGAACTAGCTGACGGTTTCTACTTCACTATCGGTTATCCGGGCATGACAGGTGGAGAACTTATGAAAGAATTACTCTATTATGGAGTTAGTGCCATCCCATTAAATACCACCGGCAGTGAGCAAGAAGGACTACGAGCATGCACTTCATTTATAAAAGAAAATCAATATACTCTTTTGGAAGAACGCATGACTTTGTTTGAAGCAAATCATGCTTCCTAAATAAAACATATATAATAATGTATAAAGACTTCTACAAAATCGAATCAAACGGATTAACTCCTCAAAAAGGGATGTTCCTTTTGGCAGAACCTTTCATGCGAAATTCTTTTTTCACACGATCGGTAATTCTGCTCATTTCGCATAATGAAGAAGGATCAATGGGACTAGTATTAAATCAGACTTCAAGCGATAAGCTAAACGATTTTGTCCCTGAATTCAATTATTTAGAAAAAATACCCCTCTATCAAGGTGGCCCCATAGGCAATGACCGATTATTCTTTGTGCATAACCTGTACGAAGAAATTCGGGATAGCATAAAGCTCAACAACGACTATTGGCTGAATGGTAATCTGGAAGATATAAAAGACTATGTACTACAGGGACACTCCTTGAATACGCGCATCCGTTTTGTAAAAGGATACGCCGGCTGGAGTCCAAATCAGCTGCAAGAGGAAATAGATTCCGGCTCTTGGCTACTCACTCCTACTATCGACCCAAATCAATTTTCATGGAAGAAAGCTATGCAGAAATTAGGAGGGAAATATGCCGTATGGGCTAAATTCCCTATTTTCCCTAGCTTTAATTGAAAACCTTATTTTATTGTGTTGCCAAGAACGTTTGTGTTGCCAAGAAAGACAAAAGACGTTTCTACGACTCAATACATTGAAAAAGAGCTACATCTTGATAACCGTTTGGAGTAACTAACCAATCGGATAATACCATCTTTTGCACAAAGCCACAACGAGAAAAAAGAGCCATACTTTCTTTATTATTCACCGGAACATAGGCCACCAATTGATGAAGATGCAAAAATTGTAACGCATAACTCTGAATAAGCTCGACCGATCGTTGCGCATATCCATTGCCACGATATCCCTTTCGGAGTGCAATTCCAATATTTGCACGGCGGTGTAAAGGATCAAAGCTATCCAAATCGAGTGTACCTAACGAAGCTTGATCCGATTTACGCACAATGATAAGGCGCAATTGCTTATCTGCAAACACATCGTTTTGCGAAGATAAAATATATTCGCGTAACGTATGTCTGCTATAAGGTTCAAAAGTACTACTTACAAACCATAACTCGGGAGAGTTTTCCATCTCGTACATTAAACCTAAATCTTCCGGCTCAACAGCACGTAAATAGATTTCCTCATCGGAAAGAAATGAAGTATTCATTTTTTTAATCTGTTTTTTTAAGCAGCCAACACTGCTGAGGTGCGACTAGCACTTTTGAAGAAGGCGAATAAATAGCTAATTCAATAGTACAAAGAGGATGCGTATTAAGAAAGCTCATCAACTCCAAAACCGAATAATCAGCAAGCGAAACTATTAAATGAGAGTATTTAAGTCCTTCATTATCAATATATTTATCAATATCTTCTTCAAGTGAAGATATAAAGAGAGAATCTAAAGCTAAAAGTTCACTTCGAACCTCAAAATTTTTTCTCCAAATTTCCTCTCTGCCACATACAATCGCCCGAATTGAAGAAAGCTGTTGCGCCTCTTCTTTTTCTTTTTGCATTCTACACTTCAATTTAGTCATCTCCATTAATCCATTAATACTGAAAGAAATGACTCGATTTAAGCTGCGTTTATTTGGATAATACTTTTGTTGAAAGAGATTCATCGCCTCATAAAATCGCTCTACATAATGTAGAGACTGATAGCTTGTGCTTTCACCTTTATAGTGCAAAATAGGCGTAGGCAGATAATAATTTTCCCATCCGGCTCGTTGAATTCGGACAGAGAGATCAATGTCTTCTCCATACATAAAGAAGCGTTCATCAAAGCCCTCCTTCCGTTCGATTCCATTTTCATCGAAAGAATAAATTTCACTACTATCAGTTAAGGCTTTACGGCGCACATAAAGATAAGCCCCGGCAAGTACATCGACCTCATGTATTTCGTCCTCACTTAACCAAGAAAAATAATATCGTCCCATTCGCTTATTGCGAGGGAATAACTTATAAAGTCGTGTAATCTTAAAGAAGGAAGTCCATGGATCAGGGAATCCACGTTTACTTTCCCGTAAAAATTCACCACGACCATTTAACATCTTCACTCCTAAAGCGCCACATTTAGCATGCTCATCTAAAAAACGCATTGAATTCTCTAGCACTTCCGAAGTAATCAGAGTATCAGGATTAAGAAATAAAATATGTTCTCCGGTTGCTTGTGCTAAAAGTTGATTATTCGCACGTCCAAAGCCTACATTCGTTCTGTTCGCTATCCAGTGGATAGGTTTAGTTGGAAAGCGTGCCAAAATATAAGCTTCAGAGCCATCAGTTGATGCATTATCGGCCACAAGTACTTCTGCAGATGTCGTTAAGGCATCAAGCGCAGTGAAGACGGACTGTAAGCATTGCTCAAGATAGTACTTCACATTGTAATTTACAATGAGAATAGAGAGTTTCATTTCCTTTTAGTTCGCTTCTCCCTTTTTTCTATGGCATCTCCAATCCGTTGAAAAATATTTCTCTTTCGACGAGAACGCCCTCTTGCCTTACGGCCTTCTGCTGCACTTTGGAGAATTTCTTCAATATTGCCACCCCGGTATGCACCGGTAAGAAGCATATCATAAACTAATCCCCAATCGGGCATCCCACCTAGGTTGCGGTCATCAATAAAAAGATCCACCTTTATCTTTCGGCTCCAGCCTTTACTGTCTCTCTGTTCTTCGCGGAAGTCGTTATTTATAGCATAAAATTCAATACCGTTCTCACGACAATACGCAACAGCCTCATCAAGTAATTCTCCTTCACGTACCGTCCAAAGAATTAGTTGATGATGTAATTCTGATTGTATTTTCTTTAGTGTTTCAATAGCAAAAGGTATAGGACGTCCTATTTTGGGATAAGCATGTTCTACAATTGTACCATCAAAATCTACTGCAATGATCATAGTTGTTACGGGTTAGTTATTTCTATTTGTAAATCGCTGCATACCCTTTCCTTACCGGGTAAACAAAATAAAGTAGCTAAAAGAGTGATGAGTACAATAAAAGCAAAAGCCTTATTGAAACTCAAAAAATAAAATATCAAATTAAATTGGATTACAAATCCGAGTGCCCAATCGCGTGCTACAGCCCAATGTAAATAAGGGCGCAAAGCCTCTTCTTTAGGTAATTTAAGGAGCTCCTGTAACTTAATATGAAAGAGTTTCAAAGCTCCCGGTATGGCCACAATGGCTAAAAGCACTCCAAAACTCTGAAGAATATAAAGCAGACGATCTTCGCCAACCAATACACCAGAAGGCAATAATTCAAATTCAAAAGAAAAAACAATAGAAATTGCTAAAATCCATATTCCCCAAAAAGAATAATTAGTACGATGTGCAATTCTATTTATTTGAGTGTCAGTCATTGTTCAATAATTTAAGATTTACATTCCCATAAAAAGAGTACGATTAATAATACTACGTCCAAGAGTCACTTCGTCAGCATACTCCAGTTCATCCCCTACGGCAATGCCTCGTGCAATAAGACTAATCCTTACACCAATAACTTCTAGTTTTCGATAAATATAAAAGTTAGTAGTATCGCCTTCCATCGTACTGCTTAGGGCAAGAATAACTTCTTTTACTTCACCTCGTTCAACTCGCTCTACAAGGCTCTGAATACTTAAATCCTGCGGACCGATTCCATCCATTGGAGAGATTATTCCACCAAGTACATGATATAAACCACGAAATTGTTGAGTGCTCTCAATAGCCATCACATCGCGAATGGTTTCCACCACACAAACAGTGGACCGATCACGTCGGGTATCTGCGCATAAAGAACAAACCTCTGTATCACAAATGTTATGGCAAACACTACAATAATGCACCTCTTCTTTGAGTCGGGTAAGCGCAGAAACAAACGAAGATACCGTTTGTGCATCTTGACGGAGAAGAAAAAGAGCATACCGAAGGGCTGTTTTGCTACCAACACCGGGGAGTTTTCCAAGTTCATGCACAGCCTTTTCAAGTAGTTGAGAGGGATATTGCGGGTTCAACTTTCTGTATAATTATTATTTTTCGCTGCAAAGGTACAAAAAAAGTTGTATCTTTGCACACGAAAACTCCTAAAAAATGAGTAAACTCGTACTAATCACTACTCTACTAGCCTATTTTGCCCTGTTGCTCTTTATCGCATGGCTCACCGCACGACGCGGATCGGGCAATCAAGCCTTCTTCCGAGGAAGTCAGTCTTCTCCTTGGCTTGCGGTTTCGTTTGGAATGATCGGAGCGAGCATTTCGGGAGTTACTTTTGTGAGTGTGCCCGGTATGGTGCAAAGTATCGATTTAACCTACCTACAAACCTGCATGGGTTTCTTCTTCGGGTATATACTCGTGGCCAAAGTATTACTTCCTCTATATTATAGAATGGGGGTAACGAGCATTTATAGCTACCTAGAAACTCGCTTTGGTACACATACTTACCATACAGGAGCTGCTTTTTTTGTATTATCAAGAATGACGGGAGCTGCAGCACGCTTATATTTAGTTTGCCTCATTCTTTATAATTTCGTCTTCGCCTCGCTCGGCGTCCCTTTTTGGGCACTATCGGCAGGAATCATTGTCTGCATCTGGCTTTATACACATAAAAGTGGAATTGCAACTATTGTTTGGACAGATACAATGCTTACCTTTTGTCTATTGGGTGCACTGATTTGGATTTTGATTGCAGTTATGGGACGATTAGATCTTTCATTTTCCGAAACCTGGCAAGCTGTAAGTACCAATCCACATTTTAGAATCTTCGAATTCCATGACTGGCACAGCAAACAGCACTTTGTAAAACAATTTTTTAGTGGCGTTTTTATTGTAGTAGTCATGACGGGGCTTGATCAAGATATGATGCAAAAGAATTTATCTTGTCGTACGCTAAAAGCTTCTCAAAAGAATATGATTCTTAACGGAAGTACCTATATGCCGGTTAATTTCTTGTTTTTAGTGTTAGGTATTCTATTGTTGCTTGTTGCACAAAAAGAAGGATTCACCTTGCCCGATAAAGGAGATGAAATTCTACCATTCTTTGCTGCTTCAGGAATATTGGGAGTACCTGTACTGATACTCTTTACAGTTGGAATTATCGCCGCAGCTTTCAGTTCTGCCGATTCGGCCTTAACTGCGCTCACCACAAGTATTTGTGTCGACTTTCTGGGATTAGAGAAGAAAACAAATTCTCCTTCTGCAACTTCGGAAACCACCCGCAAGGCAATCCGGTTACGCCACAAAGTACACATCGGAGTATCGGTATGCATACTCGGCTTTATTTTAGCTTTTAAGGCGGTCGATAATAAAAGCGTAATAGATACCATTTATACCTTATGTGGATATACGTATGGGCCGTTACTCGGATTCTACGCCTTCGGGCTATACACACATCGTACCCCACGTGATAGATGGGTACCTCTTATAGCAATAAGCTCTCCACTACTTTGTGGTGTACTTAATTATATCGTCTCTACTCAATATGGATACACCTTTGGATATGAACTATTGATGTTAAACGGCTTTTTTACTTTTGCCGGATTATGGGGACTAGCAATAAAAAATAGAAAATTAAAACCAATACCGAATGGATATTAAAAGCGCTGAATTTATTATCAGCAACTCAAAAGTTTCAGAATGTCCTCAAGGGGAATTACCTGAATATGCCTTCATCGGCCGTTCAAATGTAGGGAAGTCGAGTTTGATAAATATGCTCACTCGGCATCGTAAACTTGCTATGACCTCTTCTACTCCGGGAAAGACGATGCTAGTAAATCACTTCTTAATAAACAAGAATTGGTATTTAGTAGACCTTCCCGGATACGGTTATGCGAAACGTGGAAAGAAAGATCAAGCTAAATTCGGGCAACTGATTCAATACTATATCTTGCAAAGAGAGCAAATGATAAACCTCTTTTTGCTGATTGACGTTCGTCACGAGCCACAAAAAATAGACTTGGAATTCATTGAATGGCTCGGACTTAGTGGAGTGCCTTTTACGTTGATCTTTACAAAAGCGGACAAGATCACTTTATCAAAGGCACGTGCTAATGTAGATTTATTCTTAAAAACGCTCTCCGAAGAATGGGAAGAGCTTCCTCCTTATTTCTTAACCTCAAGTGAGAAAGGACTTGGACGAGATGAGATTCTCGACTACATTGAACAAATAAACAAAAGCCTTACGGAAGAATAATACTTCCGTAAGACTTTTAATCAGAATGCGACTTTTTTAATTATTCTCCTGCTGGAGCTACTGCTGGAGCGTCAGAAGCGGCTTCCGGCATTTCGGGAGCTCCTACTGGCATTTCAGGAGAACTTCCAGGCATTTCAAATGCTACTGCTTCAGGAGCATTGTCCGGACTATCATTAGAAGCTTCATTCATAGCATCCGGACCGTCGTTAGAAGTGTCATTCGAAGCTCCACATTGGCAGGGACAACCTCCTTTATTTCCGCCTTTTCTCATCTGATCATGACCTTGACCGCGCTTCCCTTCTCGAAAGTCTTTGTTACCATTGAATCTTTTTACCCCTTGTTTTCCAAACTGACCTTTATCTGCTAACTGTGATTTTACAAAGTTATTCTCTAAGAAAGTTACATATTGATCGGCTGTTAGGATACCTTTAATACTCTTCAAGCGATCTTTCTGTTGTTTCTCTTTTTGTGCAAGACGATCTTTTTGAGCATCTGCTTGATGTGCTTTCGACTTTTCTCGAACCACTTTCATCGCTTCTTGCTTTTTCTGCATTTCTGCTTTACGGGCTTCTACCATCTTTTGGTGCTCTACTTGAAAATCAGCATCCAACTTTTGGAATTTCTCTACCTGAGCATCTGTCAATTTCAATTCCTTTTTCATCTGCTCAATAGGGCATTGGCCTTTAGGACCATTGGCTTGTTTCTTTCCTTCGCCATTCTGCGCAAACGAGGTTGCGGTAATTAGTAGCATGGCTACTATACACAAATTCTTTTTCATAACTATATTGTTTTTAGTGTTTCGATAGATGGCTTGAATAAGTGCTATCTTAATTAAGCCTCGCTCTTGACATTAAGACGTAAAAAAAGAGAGAAGGTTTAATACCCTTCTTTCATTCATCGACCAATAAGCCTTATCGTCTGACGAAATGTCACTTCTTGTATATAAAACTGACTTCTTTTTTTTATTTTTATTTGTATTTTCAACTTAAAACACTATCTTTGTGCACGATAAGCCTTAAACTATTACCTATTTTGCACAACATTAACCTATTAAGGACTAAACTCACCATTGAATGAAAAAACAAAAACTACTACTTCTCATGGCATTGCTTTGTGTTTATTTTCAGTCGTTGCAAGCACAGACAATTCCCTATAGAGCAGATTTAGGCACTACACTATCAACAGGTGCCACACTCTCTCCTACCGGAACAAAAACACTCTTCGCAAAATCTCCTACTTCTTTTACCCCTTCAGGCGACTTTTCCTTGCAGTTCTCGGCTACACTTCCCTCATCGGGTACACTTGTTGTAAAGGCAGGAAATGGAAATGCAGTCGGATTGGAAACCACTTTACCTGCAGATGAGCTCCAAGCAGGGACTTATACTTATCGCTATGTGCTATCCGGAAGTACGGTATATACTTATCGCGATGGCAAATTGCTAGAAAGCAAAGCGGCAAAAAATTTAAGTGACCTTACTTATCCTAGTATTTATGAAGCAAGCGACGGAGTTAATGCAGGTATTTACAATCCGGCAAACCTCATCACAAACCCTGGTTTCGAAAGTGAAGATATAGTATTGAGCACTAATAGTGATGGATCGACCGCAAAATTCTGGCCTAGCAATTGGGATATCTCCGGTGCTAGTGCAAAAGCCTCGCAAAGTACTGGTGTACGGTGCAATAAAGGTGACGCTACCTATGCAAACGGCCGTGAAGGAAGTTCCGCACTCCTTTTTCGTCAAGACGGAGCAGGAGGTTTTAGTGCCGCAAATGGTAGCTATATTTATCAAAAATTAGCTAGCCCATTAATACCGGGTCGCAAATATAAACTAACGTTTCAAGTATTAAGCCATACGAATGCATTGGGATATAGCTATTCTGTAGGAGTTGGCTCGGCAAAAGGCACTTGGGATTGCCTCAATGAATCGTTCACTGCGCCTTCTGCCAAACAAACTTTGGCTACTTTTAGCTACACGTTCACTGCTTCTTCTGCAATAACGAATGAAAGTTACCTCGCCTTCATTTGTAAAGGAACAAATGGCATTATCCATCTCGACCGTGTTACATTAGTCGAAGCAACAGGCGATTATAATACTCTTTCATTGGGACTTTCCGATACTACGCATACCGACATTACCATTGGCAATGTCACCTATAACGAAGGAGCCTTTACCCCTGAACCTATAATCACGAACCTTATTTATGCGGGGGGTGAATATCGACTCTACCATCCCTACTACAATATGGTATTAGGAGAAAAAGCAGATGGCACCTCTCCCGGATTATCAAAACTAGGAACAAATAGTAACCCTGACAGTTATCTTTTTGTGGCGGAGAACTCGGGTACAGCAGGATATTACCTACTTCGTCAAAAAAGCAGCGGTAAATATCTAACTGCGAGCACGACTAATACGTATAGTGTGTTGCTGAGCACCACTCGTTCAACGGCCAGTAATTATTTATGGTCACTTACTGAGGGTGTTAATGGACACATCAGTACTCAATATGCTAATACTAAATATTTAGGTTGCGATGCTAAATTAGCAGGTAGCGACTATATCGGCGTTTTCTATGATAAAACACTGGATAGTTTAAGCACCTGGCAGATACTAGAAGGTGGATTCGAATTTGAACAAACACGCTATCAATTGCACCTTACAGCACTTGCTAAAGCAATTTCAGAAGGGGAAACCATATCCAATGATATAAGCTATTCCGTATCCTCACTTCGAACAGTTCGTACGGCTCTCACCACAGCTAAAGAACTTTATGAAGCTGCTTCTATCGACGACTTAACAGAAATTGATGAAGCTACAAATAATCTCCTGGCAGCCATTGAAGCCTGCAAAGCAGCCAACTCTACTACATGGCTTTCAGGAAAAGATTTTGATGTAGACAATGCCTTTACACTAGGACTTTCGGGAACTGCATTAGCCACAGGCAGCACTTCAGTTTCGCTCATCATACGCAATGCACAAGGAAAAGGTGCAGTAATCAAATTAAGCAATACCAATATTGCTGTCGGTGATGCGATTATAACTGAAAACGTGACCGATGCAAGCATACCACATAATTACCAGTTTGCATTCAATGGTAGCACCGTAACAGTATATAAAGACAAGGTCAATTTGGGTAGTGCTCCTTCGTACACTGTGCCTTCGATGACCTCAAACGGCACAATTGCCGAATGGTCGATACTTGGAGTAAGTTCACTAGTTAGCTATATGCCCGAAATTATAAGCGCTTCAACAGCTGTTCCTCAAGGTACAGTGATGACCGACAAAAATGGTAATACGGTACGCTATGCCGCTTTCTTAGAAGGGCAATCGCTTACACTCAACGAGCCGGTCGACTTTCATATTATGGTCGAGGAAAGTCCAATCAATAATACCAAAATCGATTTGGCTAATGAAAAAGCTTGGGTGATCTTCGATAATACCCTCCCTTCGGCAGTAGTTAGTAATTATCTCTCTTCATTTACAATCAATGGTGAGAAGGCTGTTATTAATAAGAATGTGCGCGTAGCGATTTACTTAAACGGTGCAGTAGTAATACCTCATAGCAGTGATATCGAAGCCTTCACCGGATATAGTGGAGAGATGTATGCAGGCGAAGCAACCAAGCTGAAAACAGGTGCTCACGAATTAGGAAGTGCAGCAAATGCTTTTCAAAGCTTTACACTGAAACGTGGTTACATGGCCACTGTAGCAACCGACAGTAAAGGTAGCGGATATAGCCGTGTATATGTAGCCGATCATCAAGATCTCTTTATACCAACTCTTCCGAATGCATTGAATCACCGCATCTCGTCGGTAAACGTAAAGAAGTGGAACTATGTATCGAAGAAAGGTTGGTGCAGCACCAATGGAAGTTCTAGCGTTGCTACCGAATGCCAAAAGATGCGTGCTACTTGGTTCTATACATGGAGTGCCGACCGTGCTAGTACATACGATAGTGAATATGTACCTATTAAAGGCCATCTTTATTGGCCTTCATGGAGCCAAATTAATGGATCAAACTCCACACATGTACTTAGTATTAATGAACCTGAGCATGCAGAACAACACACTTCCGACAAATGTTCGTGTGGTGGAGTGATTTCAGAATGGACAGCTTGCACACTAAATCCAAGTTTCCAAGAATCAGGCATGCGTATCGGCTCTCCGGCACCCACAGATGCCAGCTGGCTAACCACCTATATTACCGACTGTAACAACATGGCTTACCGCTGCGATTTTGTAGTGATGCACTGCTATTGGGGTACCAACGAAGCGGCCAATGCAACTGCATGGTATAATCAATTGAAAACTATATACAACAATACGAAACGTCCGATTTGGATTACCGAATGGAACAACGGTGCCTCGTGGACTACTGAAAGTTGGGCTTCAAGTTATGGCGATAAACTCACGCAAAACAAAGCCGCAATAAAAGCAATTCTCAACGTGCTCGATACTTGCAGCTTTGTAGAGCGATACTCCATTTATAATTGGGATAGCTATTATCGCGCTATGATTAACGATCAAGGATGGGTTACTCCGGCCGGTGAAGTATATCGTGACAACAAATCCACGTTTGCCTATAATGCTTCCGTGCAATTTACTCCTGTTTGGTGGGCACCTTCGGCAAAAGAAGTTACACTCGGTGGAAAAATAAATTCGCTTACCAATCAACTTGTCTTCACCGTTTCGAACGGCAATGGCGATCTTACTGAAAAAATGGTATTGCAACGTAGACGACTCGATGGCACTTACGAGGATTACTATGTGGAGAACGATCGATCGCGCTTCGACAGCACTTCACTGACTTATGCCTTCAGTTTGAATGATTTCGATCTTGAAAACGATGAATTCCGACTTTATGTGCACACGGCTTCGGGTAGCGATTTGTATAGTAGCACCGTTACTTTAGGCTATCTTGTTAATCCGAATATCTCCACTACCAACAAGACTGCAATCGACGGTTGGACTTGTACCAAATCAGCTTCAAATGGTTTTACTAAATCAACAGGCGATACTTTCTTTGAAGCTTGGGATGCTACGGCAGTAGGCATGAATTTCAATTACTATCAAGATGTAGCTAACCTGGCAAATGGAGTTTACGAGCTCTCGGCTGCTTGCTTTAACAGTACAGATGGAGAAGCTAATGCCGCGGTGAACGGACACGTGGGACTATATGCACAAGCTGACGGAATGGAATACTTTGCTCCGGTTACCCAAGATGGTGAACTAAACTTGGATAATAGACAAACGATTCCTTATATTGCAGTGACAAACAACACCTTGCGTGTTGGCATCAAAAACATTGGAGCAATGACGGCTCGTTGGGCAGGCGCGGATGCTTTTAAATTACGTTACTTGGGTACTATTGATGAAGTACTGACCAATGGATATAATTCGTTTAAAGAAGATGTACAGGCCCAATCGGATACACGTTATGAAGCTCTCTTTATTTGGGATGAATTGCATACAAAAGCCGATGCTACGGGAGCTATCGTGAACGCAGCTTGTGCACGACAGGATACATACGGATGGACGACAACTGCCATTGACTACTCTTCGGGAGAAGCGGCAGATGGAGTTTTGAGCAACTATTATTGGAACAAATGGGCAAGCTTAGCATATTCCTCTGAAATGTATCAAGACTTCAACTTCTTACCTGCAGGTTCCTATACCTTCAGCGTGTTAGCACGTTGCAGCGCTGCAATCAGCTTCAACACATACGTGTCACGCGATGGAGGAGTAACCAAAGAATATACTCAGAACATGGTAGGTACGGGAAGCGTTGCTGCTGCTAATTCGGAATACGCAAAAGGTTGGGTGAAGGTCACTTCTCCTAGCGTTATTCTGCGTAAAGGACAAAGTCTACGTATCGGTTTCACAGCCGAGAATGCAAGCGGAAGTGGTTGGTGGAGCACCGACAACTTTGCACTGACTTATCAGAAAGTCGATTTCACGAATCTGAAGACTCTCGGTGAGGAAAAATCTACGTTCCAAATTGTAAGTGGAAAAGGAGAACTTGTATTGACTAGTACAATAGCTATGCATGTAAACCTCTACAATGCAGCTGGAACTTTCCTAAAGAGTCAGAAAATCAATGCAGGTAGTACTTCCATTGCTTTACCTGCAGGAGTATATTTTGTAGAAAATCAAAAAGTGATTGTACGATAAAAAGAATCACTAGAGAAGAAGTTACAACTTTATACTGATAAAAAGAGCGATTGCCAGCTGTTAAATTCATTTTTGCCAGTTGTTGAAAATGAATTCAGCAGTTGGCAAAAATGAATTTAACAGCTGGCAATCGCTAATAAGTTCTCAGCAATTGCTCCTTTACAGTTTATCGTTATGAGTGTTTACCAGTTTGTAGTAACAATGCTGGTGGGCACGTTTAACGGAATCTGTGCGGACAAATACGGAAATTGCATCAGAGCTAATTTGTATTTAGCGCGGAAACGATCGGCAGAAGAACTCGATATCTGCGTTACTTTTATCTGTACGTTTTTATTTAAAGCCTGTATCATTGCCCCCGTAGTGGCATTGCGTACCGAATAGTAGAACAAAGCTTCATACCCATTAGTACCACCACGAAAACGATTGAGGTCAAGATCGATAGCTTGGCTCAGTTTGTTGCGACGAAGGGTGAATGTGGTTACCGTATCCAACGGATTGGCCTTTGTAAAATCAGATTTAGCTGTTGCTATAAAGTTATATCTGTCAACGGCCACAATGCTTATTAGCACCGAATCGGGTTGAGAAGCAGAAGCATAGAACAGTTGAACACGCATTGCAGAGGTACTGTCGGGAAACTCCGGCTGGTTATAAATTTGGATCGGTCCACCGGGAGCCAGTTGAATGAACGAAAGGTGAGCCTTGCGTTGAAGTGTCAGCAAGGTGTCGATTTGCAACTCTTTGTTCAGACTGTCTTTCACTAGCCATACTTTTAACTTCGCTGTGAGGTCTTTATCGAGCACATTACCCAATTCGCTCTCCGTATAGTTGCCAAAAGCCACCTCATACTGATTAGTAGCATCAACTTTATAAATAATGCTGGAGGTGATTGTCGACCAAGAAACATCGCTATAATCTCCTTGATTGTCGCAAGCAGTAAATATCGCTGCAACAATCAAGGAAAAGGAAAGAAAAGAAAAATGAATACATTTCATATTACAATAATTAAATTAAATAAGCGTCCACTTTACAGTATTACTTTTGCAGAGCGAGCGCCACACTTTACAAGATACATTTGTCCGGTGGACAATCCTGAGATTACGGTGGTAGTGCTTTCAGCATTTTCCGATCTCAGAATCTGCCCCGTAATGCTATAAACCGATACAACTTCCCCTCGAGTGGTAGCACCTACGTAGAGCATGCCTCCACTAACATAAATAGGAAGTTGGGCATCGGCTTGTACATCGTTTATCGCATTCACATCAGACTGATCCACCATCTGCACATCATCTAACCAGAATTCGCAGTTCATACCAATAAAACCTAGAGATAAGTTGTCCACTGAACTCCCTGACTTTATGCCTTCTATTTCTTTATAGAACCATACGCCCGGGATTGCATCGAACGAGGTGGAGGATAATAGCTCTTCATTTTCAGGAATGTAATTATTCTCGAACCAAAGACTCATTGACATTGCCGGTTCGTAGAAACTCGTGTTCAGCATTTCTCCCAGTTTGTACCAAAAAGAAAATTTATACGTTTTGCCGGCCGGAACATTTTTAATCGGATGGTACGCATTTAATGATGGATAAATCATTTCTAAATTCCACGCTGGGTTGCGAGCAAAAAAGCCGGATTGCTTTCCTTCTTTAAAATCAGTAGCATCAACCGTGTTGAAGTCCGAAAGTAATGCTGTACCTTCGTCGTTATAGCCATCCCCCCAGCCAACAGGCTTCCCGTTGGCGTCTAGCTCTTCAAAATTTCCATTAGAGACTAAATTTGTTTGTGCATTAAGGCTTAATGTGCCTGCTAAAAGGAGCATAGCTCCACTGATAAGAAATTGAATTGTTTTCATCTTTTTAGAGTAATTAAATTAAATAATCGTCCACTTTACAGTATTACTTTTGCAGAGCGAGCGCCACACTTTACAAGATACATTTGCTCGGTGGGTAATCCCGATATTACGGTGGTAGTGCTTTCAGCATTTTCCGATCTCAGAATCTGCCCCGTAATGCTATAAACCGATACAACTTCCCCCTGAATGGTAGCACCTACGTAGAGCGTGCCTTCACTAACATAAATAGGAAGTTGGGCATCGGCTTGTATATCGTTTATCCCATCCACATCAGACTGCTCTACCATCTGCACGTCATCTAACCAGAATTCGCAGTTCATACTGGTAAAACCTATACGTAAATTGTCCACTGAAGTCCCTGACTTTATGCCTTCTATTTCTTTATAGAACCATACGCCCGGAATTGCATCGAACGACACGGCGGATAATATATCATTATTCGCGGGAATGCGATTCTTTTTAAACTTAATATTCATAGATATTGCCGGTTCATAGAAACTCTTGTTTAACATTTCTCCCAATTTGTACCAAAGAGAAAATTTATACGTTTTGCTAGCCGGAACATCTAAAATCCAATGGTACGAATCTAATTGTGGATAAACCATTTCTAAATTCCACGCTGGGTTGCCAGCGAAAAAGCCGGATTGCTTTCCTTCTTTAAAATCGGTAGCATCAACCGTGTTGAAGTCCGAAAGTAATGCCGTGCCTGCGTCAAGGCCATCCCCCCAGCCAACAGGCTTCCCATTGGCGTCTAGCTCTTCAAAATTTCCATTAGAGACTAAATTGGTCTGTGCATTAAGGCTTAATGTGCCTGTTAAAAGGAGCATAGCTCCACTGATAAGAAATTGAATTGTTTTCATCTTTTTTAATGTTTATGAATTATTTCTTGATAATTTAAAAGTTGTAACTAATCAACATCGAATAGCTGGTGCCTTTGCGAATTTTGCTTCTTAACACATCCTTCCCTTTATTATAACTCTTATCGGGATCGAGAACGCCGGGACCGCTAGAATTATCATATTGTATGACTGGTTGATTGAGCAAATCACTAGCATTGACTTTTATTTGCATACGTCGTTTGAGTAAGCGATAACTAATTTGAAAATCGACTACATCGCGCGGTGCTTCGTAGGTATCTTCATATTCTTGCTCGCCGGCAAACACGAGTTTACGTCCTACACGTCCATAATTGACAGCTAATCCCAATTGCTCGTTTTGATAATCAAGTCCCGCATTTATAGCAGAGGTAGCCATACCTTGCAAAGGGCGTTTGCGGTTTGTTCCACCAAAGTTTGTAGAGGTCAAATTCAGTAATGTATTAACAATTTTCTGGAAATTGTATTTCACGTCGCCTTCCAACACTGTAGCATTGGCGGTAAGATAGAGGTCTTTCAGGAAACCCGATGGAGACAGAAAGCCGAACGATTTGCGAATATTCAACTCTAGCCCTTTGATGTTAGCACTTTCCAGGTTGGCAGGCATTAAAGTGTAGTTTCCGCTTTGACCCGGATTGTAGGACAACATTTCCACCGGACTAATAAAATGCTTGTAAAAGGCACTCAAAGAAACCAACTCACCAGCCTGCGGATACCATTCTAGGCGCAAATCGTAATTATGGGTATAGGTCGTTTTTAAGGGAGCGCTACTTGCTACCTCAAGTCGGTCGTTAGCATTATAATACCAAAAACGGTTTAATTCACGGAAATCGGGACGAGCCAGAGTTTTGCTTACTGCTGCACGAAAGTTTATTTTATCTGTTATGTTATAAATCAC
>Ga0302170_10000227_pt1 | contig 22481 bp, 25 predicted proteins | sample I_Fen_N2_1_FD_193492 | JGI IMG/M metagenome (GOLD analysis project Ga0302170, IMG submission 193492) | Peat permafrost microbial communities from Stordalen Mire near Abisko, Sweden - I_Fen_N2_1 | ecosystem: Environmental > Terrestrial > Soil > Wetlands > Permafrost | place: Sweden: Abisko...
GTCGAAAATGTACCGGCATTTATGTTGCGATCAATGCGCAATTTATGTCTGGATAACATCCGGCAGAAGCGTGAAGAAGATGAATTACCTGTTGAACTCGAATTCTCAGAACCAAATCCGCACCAGCAAGTGGAACAAAAAGATTTGGTAACCCGAATTCGTAGTATGATAGATGATTTGCCTGAATTGCAACGAACCATTATCCGGATGCGCGATGTAGAAGGAATGGAGTTATCGGAAATAGCCTATGTCACTTCGCTTACTGAAAATGCAGTTAGTGTCAATTTGTCGAGGGCCCGACAAAAGATCCGACAGAAAATAATATATGAACAAAAACGTGTGGAGGAAACCGTATGGAAAGGATGAATGATTTATTGGAGAAATACTTTCGGGGCGAAACGTCGCTTACTGAAGAAGCTGAATTGAAACACTATTTTGTTTCCAATGAAAATGTAAGTGCAGAACACGAAGCTTATAGAGATCTGTTTGTTGCTTTCGATCAGGAAAAACAGGAAACTCTTGATATCTCACTTTCAAAAGTACTACAGCAACAGCATAAAGTAAAGCGTTTTTGGATTCGGACATTCTCCTACTCAGGTATTGCAGCAGCTCTGGTATTGGCTTTGTGGATTCAGCGTCCTCAAAAGGAAAAAGATTATGCTATTATGCATGGTCGGCGGATTGATGACCCGGAATACGCACAGAAATATGCTGAGAAGAAGATGAATGATGTGAATGAAATGATTCAAAATGGATTGAAACCGTTGAGAAACATGGAAGCAATTAAAGAAAATCTTCGTCCTGCCGATAAAAATGGAACGCTGAAGCATGAAATTCTCGAATCAGATAAAAATAATAACATTAATAATTAGTAAAATGAAAAAGACAATTTTATTACTTGCCGTGCTATTCATAGCTGTAGCAAGTCAGGCACAAACACTTCAAAGCCTATTCGAAAAATACAGTGAAGACGAACATTTTGAGTATGTTTCAGTGGGAGGTAATGGAATGATGGTTACATCATCCAAAGGAAATGTTTCAAGAATGAAAAATCCGGATTCGGGCAACAAAACAAAAGCCACTAAAATTCTCACATTAAAAGCTTCCAATGATTCTCAGATCATGAAAGCGTTTGAAAAAGATCTGAATGCTGTCTTAGAAGCAGGTAAGTTTGAAACAACACTCGAAACCCGAAGTAAAGGTGAAAGTACTCATATGTATTACCGTAGTCTGGGTAAAGACAATGCCGATGAACTTATTGTGGCAAAGACTAAAAACGAACTTAGTATCATTTGGAATAGTGGAAAACTAGGAAAAGGTAAGTTGAAGTATGGAGTTTCATTGAATACAGATGACGATGACGCCGGTGATGCCGAAAAGTCCTAAAGCTTACACCTAACACATCAAAAGATACATTTTGTTTATTAATCTTCAGAGATTAATAACGGAGCCAACTCGTTGCGAAACGCGTTGGCTTGTTTATTTCATGATGCTAAGAATAAATCCTACAAAGCCGATCCCGATAATAACCAGTCCGATAATTTGATTAATGATTTTGAGTTCTCTCATGTTGAGCTTATTTTTAAACTTACTCACCAGAAAGGTTAGTAAACTCCACCACAGGATGGCACCTCCAAGAATAGATGATATTCCGATAACAGATACCAGAAGAGTAGTTTTATTTCCTATAAATTCGAAACGGGCAAACAAGGCAATCAATACAAATAAGACCAATGGATTTGAAAGGGTCAATCCAAATGAAGTCATAAAATCACCGAAAAGGCTATGCTTAATGGTTTCATTTGGTTTTGGTTGTGTGGCAGGATTACTTCTAAAGATATACAAACCAAAGACAGCAACAACAAAGCTTCCGGCGAGTTGTATGATGAAGCGATGTTCCTCAATAAAATCTAAAACGAAACTTAAAAAAAATAAGGTAATAATGGTATATATTAAATCGGAAGTAGTGGCTCCAAGTCCGGTCGCAATACCATATTTCTGACCTCTGTTAAGAGTTCGTTGTATGGTAAGCATTCCAATTGGACCCAATGGTACCGAGATACATAATCCAATTAAAATTCCCTTTATAATAATTTCAATCATCTGCTGCGTTTATTCATTGCAATACAAAGATAGGTTTTTTTGGTGATTTTGAAGCACTAAAATACTATTGTTTTGCAATCTTCATGCTGTATTAAGTTGACAATGAAAGAATCAAAAACCAAAGTCGTCTATCTTTTTATTAAATTTTTTAGCTTCTGCAGGTTTTTTAGCTTTCACTTGTGTTGCACTGCCTTCTACGTAAATAGCCTGATATGGACGAGCCGGACAGATGGATTCACAAGCTCCGCAACCGATACATATATCTTCTGTAACTTCAGGAATAGTAAGTCCGTTTTTGTATGGAATCATGTGTACGGCTTGTGTCGGACAATGTTCCGAACATGCACCACAATCTCTTTCGTTGACAAATACCACACACTTTTCTTTTCGGAAATGAGCAACACCAATTTGTGTTACTTTTTTCTCTTCCAGTGGCAGATGTTTTAAAGCGCCTGTTGGGCAAACGCTGGAACAAATATTACAATCGTAGCTACAAAAGATGTGAGTCGAAAAGGCCAGATGCGGTTGGGTGATGCCGGTGATGCCATATTGAAGTGCTGCCGGTTTAAGTACTTGCATAGGGCATTTAGTTACACAAAGTTGGCAACCGGTGCAGTGCGAATTGAAATGTTCCAGATTGCTTGCTCCGGGAGGCATTACCGGCTTACGGGAGAGCATAGAGTCATTGTTACCAATAAGATGTTTAGTGTTTGCCAGTGCAACAGTAGTTAGTGCCGCACCTGATGCAAGAAGGAAAGTTCTTCTTGTATTATTTATATCTTCTTGAATAGCCGGGCTTTGTTTTTTATAACGATATTCAAACTGAATAGCATCTTTTTTACAAGAGGAGAGACAATTAAAACAATCTACACAACGCGAATCATCTACTTTTTTATTCTTACTGTCAATACATTGTGATTTACATTGTTTAGCACATGCTCCACAACTATTACAGGCTGAATCGTCCATAGATATATGAAAGACAGAAATCTTAGAAAGAAGCCCCAGCGATGTCCCTACCGGACAAATCGTATTGCAATACAATCTGCCTTTTGCCCATGACATGACTGCGACGATAATAAAAAACAGAAACGATACGCTAAATGCAAGCGGAACAAAACTGACTTGCTCAACCTTATAAAGCGTATAATTTCCCATTCCGCTTAGTACATAAGCCAACCCATTATTAATCCAGATAGCCAGTGGTCTGAATAGTTGTGATGTGATTCTTCCGAAAGTGCTGTAAGGATCGAGAAGCAATACTAAAGATGAACTACCCGCAACAAAAGCTATTACAGTTACAGCTAAAATGCTGTAACGAAGTATGTTTTTAGGTTTGGTATAGTTGAACCGCGACTTCTTATTTTTCTTCTTGAAAAACCGGCCTTTTCGGGATGAAATATCCTGAAATATCCCCAGTGGACAAATGGTGGAACAGTAAATCCGTCCGAATAATAGACTTAAAACAAATAAGACAAGGATTGCAATGAGATTCAATGACAATAAGGCCGGAATCCACTGAATGGAGAGTAACTGATGTAGATGTGTCGGTAGTTTTCCTGTAAAATCAATAAAGAATAAAACTATTGGAAGGAAAAATAGCAACGACAATATAACACGAATGTTTTTTAAAAATTTCATGCAAAGGGTGTATAAGTAAGCAATAATGTTTAATTATATGTTTTCTGAAAGTAAAATGCAGATAAATAGTCTTGTAACTTGTAACTACTTAAGATAATTACCGACTCAGGTTCTCTGTAACTAATTAAAGCTTAATTCGCTTTACATTCAGTTTTTCCAGGTTTTGTGTGCCAACCTTCAGCTTTTCGGCCAGACTTATATGACGAACGTCTTTAATGTCCGTAGGTTGTACCTGCGAGAATAGTTTCATGGAAGCTGTGTCGGCAGCCACAAAGTCAGGCGATACAATCAACGACTTAAGCATCACAACATCGGAAGTAGATTTTCCCTGAGGTCCGTTTGATTTCATAATACGATATGCATCAACAATATTCAGGGCAGGTCTTTTGTGGAATGTGGCAGCATCGGCAATACATTGGTGTAAATCATGATTATGGAAATAACCTCTGTCCCAAACAATGCCCATCAGGTTTTTCATCGAAATAGAGTTTTTGGCTCCTCCATGATGTTTCAGTACGGGAACATTAAACCATACATCGCAGTCGAGTAATGCCTGATGAATTTTGGCCTTCTTCAAACTTACAGCATGCGGCAGTTCTACTTCCCGATAATAAGACTCATCGTTTGCCGGAACCATTTTTCCACCTGCTGCTATTACTGCTTTTTCTATACCGCTGTTAGTGTAACATTTCTTCCAGTCCTGGCAAGTGTGATCAAATACAATAACTTCGCTGGCACCCGCGCTTTTGCAGAGCTTTACCAGAGTGCCGATTAACTCAGGATTTGTATTTGCTGCCAGTTCGGGTGTTTTATCCCAGCCAATATTTGGTTTTATAACTACGCGCTGGCCTTTCTTTACATAATGGCTTATTCCACCCAGTTCTTTTAAAGCCCGATTCAACATAACGGCTGGTTGACCGCCCATAACTGCTACTAAATCCGGTTCGGAGTGCACAGCCAGCTTTTTGTTGGCTACGGCATCTGCAAGTGCATTTGTTTTAAAGATAGAGGCTATGCCTACTATGGCTGCTGATTTGAAAAAATCTCTTCTTTTCATACTATTTTAAATAATCGATTAAAAGTCATATAATTTCTAAATCTCATCTTCTGCTTCCTCGGGTTTTTGTTTCACCACCATGGCGCTTATTTCCCATAACATGTAGATGGGGAGGAAAACTACCATTAAGGTAAACGGATCGCCGGTAGGGGTGACCACAGCGGCAACGATTAGTAATACCACGATGGCATGTTTACGAAACCGGTTGAAAAATCCACGATTCAAAATGCCCAGTTGTGATAAAAACCACGAAAGTAAAGGTAACTCGAAAACCAATCCCATCATAAAGCACAGCATTAAAAAGCTATCCATGTATGAATCGAGTGATACGCTCTGTTCTATAAATTTGCTAAGCTGATATCCGGCTAAAAAACGTAACGTAAGCGGGAATACAATCAAATAGCCTATTGCCACACCAATAAAAAACAGAATGTTTCCAAACAAAAATGCCCATCCGGCATTTTTTCGTTCGTGTTTGTAAAGCGCCGGTTTGACAAAAAGAAAAAGCTGATAAATAACAAACGGGAAACTCAGCACCAACGCAAACCAAAAGGACGTGGACATGTGAATGAAGAACTGCGATGAAAGATTAATATTGATCACTTTCACCTGAAAAGATCCCAGCACAAAATCCGGAAACAACGCTATGTGCTTGCTGGCTTCGTTAAACCATTTATATAAAAAGAAATCGTTTCGCGTGGGTGCAAGAATGACCGAATCGAAGATTTGCGGCATGTAAAGAAAAAACACCAGCGAAACAACGCCAATAAAAGCGGCAATTCGGAACAATGTTTTTCGTAAATCATCAAGATGATCCCAAAATGTCATTTCACTGTCGTTCACGTTGCTCATGCGTACTTACTTTACGGTATCTTTTTTTTCGTCAGAGCTAACGTCTTTTTTTATTTCAGTTTCGATATCATTAAGACCTTCTTTGAAACTTTTGACACCTTTGCCAAGTCCTTTCATTAATTCGGGTATTTTTTTTCCACCAAATAATAACAAAACAATTAAGGCTATAACAATGACTTCGCCTGCTCCTAAATTTAAAAATAATAAGTGGTTCATGATAATGCTGTTTTTATATGGGTCTATGTAAATTAAACTTAATACTAGGCCGTAAAAATACAACTATATTTTTATACAGAAAAGCATAGCTATATAATAATTAGAATAGCATCCGTTAATGATCTTTAATTCATTGTTCGGCGATAGGTTTATTCTACTTCTGAAAACAAAGCTTTGTATGTTTTCATATAAAAACACCTTGTAAACTGTGGTTTACAAGGTATTTAGAGGAATCCTTCGTTATTCCGGATCGGAGATGTGACTTTAATCCTTATTTTTGATCTTCTCCGATCCTAAGTGTAATGAAACTAGAGTGATTTCACCGGAATACATATGTCGAAAATGAATTTTTGTTCGGGGTGCTTGCTGTGATCATTGTGAGGAACCCCATTTTGATAGCCGACTTTAGATAAAAAGAGCAGCATGTAATATAAAGGATTCCGTTGAAAAATCTTTATGTTACATGCTGCTGATTGATTTTGGCTGCAGATAATAGTCTGACCTACTTATTTAGTTTAATTAATAAAGTGATATAAGAAAACGATGGTGGAATCGAGAGCCGTTTTTTTGTTTCCATCTATTTCTAAGGCAACTTCAATTTCAGCTTTGGATATTCCACGCAAATTCTTCAATGATTTTAGTTTGGCACGAAGGCGAACCTGACTGTTTACCAAAACAGGTTGGTTGAACCGGAGGTTTTCAATGCCATAGTTTACAGTTAGCTTAGAGTTATGCACTTCAGCAATCTGATTCCATAAGTATGGTAATACAGACAGGTTTAAATATCCGTGAGCAATAGTTGTTTTGTAAGGACTTTCGTTTTTTGCTTTTTCAGCATCAACGTGAATCCATTGATGATCCAACGTGGCGTCGGCAAATAAATTGATCTGTTCCTGGGTGATTGTGATATAATCCGATACGCCTAATTCTTTACCAACGTATTGTTCAAAGTCTTCAAAACTGTTGATGATAATTCTTGTCATTATTTATTTATGGAAGGATTAATGCAGGCAAATTCACTGCACATTTTATTTTTTTATGTGCAAATGTACTTAAAATTGAGCATTTATGAAATAGCCGATATTAATTAAAACAGACAAATTATTGAAATTTAATTTCAATGTACTCGTTAATTAATTTTTAATAAAAGTGGTGTTGTTTGATTAAACTGTTTTTATAGGTTCAGTTATCGAGTTAATTCTGGCTTTGTGGTTGATTTTGTTGGATGCTAATTGTTTGTGTATTTGGATGAACCTTATTAGTTACTCCCTTTATTTGTTTTTAGCCATTGTTAAGTAAATCTGATTTTATTCTCAGCGTTTGCGTGTGTGATTATTCTTTAATTCTAATGTTGTTAGACGTGGATAAAAGCCCAGCTTCTGATAAAAGCCCAGTACTTTTTCATGACCGTAACTTACTGATAAACGAATAGAAATGTGTTGTTTGTTGTTTAACCATTCCATACTTTCTCTGACCAACAATTCACCGATTCCTTTTCGTCTGTATTCTGTTGACACAAATAATGAATCAATTTCTCCCTTCCGGTTTGTATCGATGGTTGAAACGCAATATCCAACCGGAACCGAATCTTTTGTTTCTGCAACTAACAAATGAAAGTCATCCTCCGGTAGTTTAAGCCAGCCTTTGCTTCGTTTTGCAAATGAAAAAGAAGCATAATGTTCTTTGAAGTAAACCGAATCAGTTAAATGAATCAGGTTTAGTTCTTCCCACAAATCTTTTATGATTGGAAGTTCGGTAGTATCCAATCTTCTATAAATAAATTCTTTCATTCATTATTAATTTACGAGAAACCGGGAAACAATGTTGATGGAAAAGTGCAGGGCTATTGCCAGGCAAACCGCCAGACTTAATCCACCTATTATAATGATAAAAAACTGATGGCGATCAGTGTACGTACGATATAATTTGGGAAGAATCCAAGCGGAATAAGGAAGATACAGTATGACTGATGTTATTACGGCCGGAAAATAACATTGCAGGACGATTGTTCCCAATATGTGTGGAAAAAAAGCATTGGCAACAAAAACCGACACCAAAATAAGCAATAGGTTTTTGCGGTTTGATTCTTTTGCCTGAGTGTTTGCCCATAAAATGAGTATCCATGCAATGATGGTTATTAATCCTACCGACCAAATCATTGCATCAGCGTTATGAGGACGAATAGGCAAGGGGATAATGGCAGGAAAAATAAAATGCGAAAATCCAATGGCTTCTTCGGCGTTGTGAAGCGTGAAAAGAGTCCCTGCAATGAGTAACTGTTTGTTATAATCTGGTTCTGACATAATATATTTTTTAGATATAGATATTAATCTTAAAGAATTAATTCGCATTTTTAATTCACAAGATCCGCATTTATCTGCTTTATAATCTTCTATTTATTTATATTCGCTGAAAAGATATTCTATTGTTCCTAATGCTTGATACTATTTTCCGGAAAATATAAAAATACGTTTTTTATTTCAGGTTAGCCAATCGATGAAACTCGCGCAATTCCTGTTTTTTTTCAGCTGATAGTTGTGATTTGGGGATACCTTCAATGGCACCTTCCAGTGTCTGTAACAAATGGATGCATGCACCAGGGTCGAGCGTTTGCAGGCGTAAAAAAGCCTGTTCAGTACCAGCAGCCTTCAGTTCGGCATAGTTATTAATGCCCACCTGTATCAGTTTGGTGGCAGTATCTTTTCCTATATTTGGTTGATTATAAAGATCGGTTTCCATCATCGTCTCTTTAAGTCTTTTATTAATCGTTATCGTATGCATCCAGTGCCGTTTGCAGGCAGGTTGACACGCCTTTTAGTCCGCAAACAGTGAGTGTTATCAAAATCGTATCTTTAATCTCGTCGCGAGTAGCTCCCAGTTTCTTAGCCATTTTTACATGGAAAAATACTGCTGTGCTATCGCCTGTCGACGCTTTGATACCGATATATACAAGCTGCTTGGTTTTGCCATCCAATCCGGTAGTCGATTTTAATGCATCGATAAGCCCATCGAAAGCTTTTGCCACTTCGGGAGCTTCGTGTTGGAATGTGTCCAGTGTAGTTTTCATACTTTATTTGTTTTAAGAGGAGTAATTCGTGTTGTTTTTTTGTGATCTTTAGAAAGGTGGTTAGAATTCTGCTGTTATACAAACGGTTCGAAAGCCGGTGCAAACTTGCTTGTGCAGAACTCAATAATATTATAACTGGCTGCACCGTGAATATTAAACGGGTCTTCCGATACAATACGTTCTACTTCGGCTTTGCTGTCGGCTTTACACAGAATAACTCCACCCGTACGTGGATTCTGAGCTCCCGAACAAATAAATTTATTAAGGGCATAATATTTGTCCAGAAAAATTCGGTGCTCAGTCAGATGTTTTTCTATTTTTTCCAGACCGTGGGTATAGGTAAGAAGAATGATATACATAACTGTTTTTTTTTAATAAGTGAGTAGCAAAGGTATGAAAAAATACAATTAACGAGCATTTGAAATAAGAAAAAAGGACTGAAAAAAATGTATTTTGCTTGTACCGGCATTTGCCTGAATACTTAAATTCTTGTTACACAATATGCATAAATTGTAAAAATAGCGTTCTTTGTTTATATTGAGTTGCTTATAACTTGATAAAAAGGCTTTTATGTATGAGTTTAAAGGCTATTCACATCCCAAAATAGCAATTTATCATATAATAAATTGAAAATATCATATGATAAATTGAAAATATCATTTGATAAATCGAAAATATCATATGATAAATTGAAAATATCATTTGATAAATTGAAAATATCATATGATAAATTGAAAATATCATATGGTAAATTGAAAATATAATATGATAAATTGAATTTCATAGTTGTGAAATTCAATATAACAGTTGGTAAAATAGATTTCATAGTTGGTAAATTAAAAATAACAGATAATAAATTGGATTTTATAGATAGTAAAATTGATTTTAGATATATGAAACCGGATAACCGTCGGATACGCGTAGAAATATTTGCGTTATACGGAATCACCGATTTTTGCCAGTGTATTTAAAATGTGTATTTTTGTACAAAATAAATAGATTATAATATGGATAAAGTTAAGTTCAATCATACAACACCTATTCAGCTGCGGTTTAATGACTTCGATGCATTAGGGCATGTGAATAACTCAGTTTACTTTTCGTTTTACGATTTGGGTAAAACGTCTTATTTTGATGAAGTTATGCCAGACGCAAGCACAAATAAGGAAGTGGGTGTGGTAATAGCAAACATAGAGGTCAGTTTTTTGCTATCGGTATATCCCGGTGAAAATGTAGCTGTGGAAACTGCTGTGGTAGGAATCGGAAACAAAAGTTTCAAGCTCTTGCAACAACTGATTGATGTTGATACCAAAGAAGTAAAGTGCATCTGTCAAACAGTAATGGTTTGTTTTGATGCAAAAACTAAAAGTTCCCATCCCATTTCGGACGAATGGAGAAAAGCTATGGCCGACTTTGAAGATAATCCGGAGTTGGGCAAGATTCCTTCTGCAAGCTAACCGGGCCAGGTGGGTTTATAATAATTATCTAACTCTAATATCAAAAAAAATGACTCTATCACGAAAACGATTTCAATCTGTTATCCAATTTCAGGTACATAGTTGGGGGGCTGGAATACTTACTGAAAATGAAAATGATCTATTTGAACTTTATTTGCAGCTTGATGCTGTTAGTGCAGGTTTGAGCCGTAGCATGGACAGTATAAGAGAATTGATCTTTTTGTTCGAAGAGATTGATTTGGACAACGTCGAATATGTCAGTGGACTAAATAAAAATTATAGTTCTGATATTTTTACTACAGAATTATTAAGATGTTATCGGATACAGAGTGTAATCCGGATTCTGTCTATTGCAATGGATGATACTCTCAATAAGGCGTATATCTTCTTCGAAAGCAAAGACCCTAATCGGTGGGGCAAGAAACTGGATTTTTATAAGTCGAAACTTAAGAAGGCTTGTGAAAAGGATGCGTATGCTCCCATGATTGAACAGATAGATGAATTATATCGTGTTTTGGTAAAATTGCACTTCGACAAGAATTGTAGAAAAGCTGATGATATTTACTTCTGCGAGCTTGTCTGTGCCGATCCGCAACTGGTACAAAAAGTCTATGGCACTAATGGCAAGTATGACGAAAGTATGAATCTGAGCCAATTTTATTTTGATTTTGATCAAACAAACGAGGTTATCAGCAATTACGAATCAAGTTATATGCAAAAACAGCGGGTATGATTGCTGAAACAGCTTGTCTGAAAAAAGAAGTCGTGATTCTGACAGCAGAATGAGGCATTGGCGGAACTGAAAAAAAGAGCTTTAAGACTGCATGGCTTACAGTATATCACAGAAATGAAAGAGCTCTGAAGTTTTACAAGAAGAACAATTTTAAAAAGATTGGAATTACCTATTTTGAAATGGGTGGAAATCAATATGAGAATAAAGTGATGATGGTTGACATAAAATAAATCATTGTCCTGCCTCGAAATCGTATCAATAGATGTCCTCTGCTTTTGCACGTGTGACAGCTCAGGTAGAACAAAGAAAATAAATCCTATCGCTTAAGGCTATGCGCAAGATAATTCATATTGATATGGATGCTTTTTTTGCTTCTATTGAGCAACGGGATAATGTCGATTATAAAGGCAGACCTTTGGCAGTAGGTTATTCGGGTGCGCGTGGAGTGGTGGCGGCTGCCAGCTACGAAGCACGACGTTATGGAGTGCATTCTGCCATGGCATCAAAAACCGCTTTGCGTAAATGTCCGCATCTGATATTTGTGATGCCACGGTTTGATGTGTACAAATCGGTATCGCGTCAAATTATGGAGATTTTTCATGAGTACACCGATTTAGTAGAACCTCTCTCGCTGGATGAAGCATTTCTGGATGTTACCGAAAACCACAAACAAATAGCATCGGCTACACAAATAGCCAAAGAGATAAAGCAGAAGATACAGGAAACAGTCGGGCTTACAGCTTCGGCGGGCGTATCGTTCAATAAATTTCTGGCCAAGATAGCTTCCGATTACAATAAACCCAACGGTCTGTTTGTAGTAAAACCGAAAGATGCCGAGCGATTTGTGGAAACACTCGTTGTGGAGCAGTTCTTTGGTGTGGGTAAGGTTACGGCAGAACGAATGCATCAGTTGGGTATCAGAACCGGTGCCGATTTAAAACAATGGTCTGAAGAAGGACTGGTAACCAATTTTGGTAAGGCAGGGCATATGTACTATCAAAATGCACGGGGCATAGATAACCGGTCGGTAGAGTCGCAACGTATCCGAAAATCGGTAAGTTCCGAAACAACTTTCGCAGTTGATATGGATAACTACAACGAGATTCTGCCTGAACTGGATAAGCTGGTGAAAGAAGTAATTGAATATGTAGGTAAGAAAAACTTCAAAGGGCGTACCGTTAGCTTGAAAATAAAGTTCTCCGATTTCAAAATTATAAGCCGCAGCAAAACATTCCTCACGCCTATATCCGATTATGAAACGCTTTATAAAACCGGAACAGAACTGTTGAGTTTAGTGGATTTGTTACCTAAAATCCGGTTAATTGGCATTGGTATCAAGAATAATGAAGAAGAGGTGAGTTGGGCGGATGCCATTCAGTTAAGGATTGAGTTTAAGGAAGACGAAGAACTGGTGGAATGAAAAATTGTTGTATTCGATTGTTGTTTATTAAGTGATCAACAATAATTAATGATGTGTTTCTTGTAAGCAATATTCAGATAAACAGACTTGTAACTCGCAACTGTTTATTTGTAGCTGCTTATGTCACAACTGATTTATAGTTTAGCAAGAAAAGTAAATTGCTTGTTGTCGTAAATGACGAACTTTGTTGCGACAGATCTAAAATAACTCAGAATCCTCGAAATTGTTGGAGTTGCTGTAAATTAAATTAGCTACAAACACATAAAAATATTCTTATGAAATATGATTGGAAGAAAATGGAGAAAGCTTACTATGCTCCAAAAGCTAAGCCGGAGAAAGTAATAGTTCCGGCTATGAATTTCTTTACGATATGTGGCGACGGAAATCCGAATGATTCATTCTTTGCCGATTATATTGCTGTGTTATATTCTTTGGCGTATGCTGTGAAGATGAGTCCAAAATCGGATAGCGCCCCTGATAATTATTTTGAATACAGTGTTTATCCGCTCGAAGGTATATGGGATATTAACGATGAAGCTAAACAGGCACCAACGGAACAGTTGGACAAAGATTCACTGATGTTTACGTTGATGATTCGTCAACCTGATTTTGTTACAGCTGAATACGCGGCGGAAATTATCGAAAAGACTAAAAAGAAGAAAAAACACCCACTGCTGGATGTTGTAAAGTTTGAGACAATAGAAGATGGAGCTTGTGTGCAGATGTTACACCTTGGTAGCTTTGATAATGAACCACTAAGCTTTGCAGATATGGAAGCTTTTGCAGAAAGTCAGGGATTAAAAAGAAAGTCCAAAATCCATCGCGAAATTTATTTGTCGGATGCCCGAAAGACTCAGTCTGATAAATTGAAAACAATTTTGAGATTTCAGGTTTGATTCCGACCGGAACAGCATAAGCTCTTTTTGTCTAAACTTATGCTAATTCCCGGTAGCGTTTTTGATTATTGAAATTTTTTCAATTCTTCCAATAAAATTTGGTTTTCTTCGGGAGTTCCTACAGTAATACGCACACAACCCATACACAACGAAACCGTGTTGCGGTTACGCACAATAATGCTTTTGTCCACCAAATAATGATATACGGCATTGGCATCGGGCACTTTTACCAATACAAAGTTGGCATCGGTAGGGTAGATGTGTTGAATCAAAGGTAATTTCTGTAACTCTTGAACTAACACAGTTCGTTCTGCCAGTAAGGTTTTTACCCAGGCTTTTGTCTGGTCGGCATTTTTCAATGCTGTTAATGCCTGCTTTTGTGTCAGGATATTGACATTATACGGATACTTGATTTTATTGAGTATCCCAATAATTTCAGTTGATGCAAATGCCATTCCCAAGCGGATAGCAGCACTTCCCCAAGCTTTGGAAAAAGTCTGCAGAATAACCAGATTGGGATAATGCGATAAAAATTCGGAGAAACTGCCTTCGGAAGCAAAATCAATATAAGCTTCATCCAATACTACGATACCTTCGAATGAAGTCAATAGCTTTACAATCTCCTTGCGATCCAAACTATTGCCGGTAGGATTGTTAGGCGAGCAAAGCCAGATCAGCTTTGTGTACAGATTGGTTGCTGCCAATAAACTATCGGCCGTGAATTGAAAATTCTCGTCCAGCAATACTTTCCGGTATTCAATATCGTTTATAGCAGCTGAAACTTTGTACATACCGTAAGTAGGTTCGATAGCCACTACATTGTCTATGCGTGGTTCGCAAAACGCGCGGTATAGTAAGTCGATGGGCTCGTCGCTACCGTTTCCAAGAAATATATTCTCAACCGGAACATTTTTTACTTTAGTGATCAGCTCTTTTACTTCCCATTGCAACGGGTCCGGGTAGCGGTTGTATGGGGCATTGTATGGATTCTCGTTTGCATCCAGGTATACCGATGCTTCGCCTTTAAACTCATCGCGGGCGCAAGAGTAGGGCTGAAGGGAACGGATGTTGGCACGTAATAATTTATCTAAATTCATATTTACTCGTTTTACTCGTGATATTTACTCACTTTGTTCACGTTATTAATTGATAACTGTTCACTGATAACTGTCCACTGAGAAATGCTATCTTCGGTGGCTACTGTATCTTTCTTCCACCGGTTTTTCTTCGTTCAACCGTACTTTCACGGCATTGCTGTGAGCCATCAGTTCTTCATTTTCTGCCATCAGGATGATGGCATTGCTCAGGTTTGTCAGTCCTTCCTGCGTAATCTGCTGGAAAGTTACTTTACGTACATAACTATCGAGGTTCACACCATTATAAGCTTTGGCATAACCGTTTGTAGGTAAGGTATGGTTTGTACCCGATGCATAATCGCCTGCGCTTTCGGGGGTATAATTTCCTAAGAATACCGAACCAGCATTGATAATATTTGCTGCAACTCCCATATAATAACGGGTGGAAATGATCAGGTGCTCGGGTGCATATTCGTTGGTCATTTCTACTGCTTCTTCCAATGTCTTTAATACAATGATCTTACTGTTTTCCAAAGCTCTTCGGGCAAATTCTTTTCGAGGAAGTTGTTCCAGTTGAAGTTCCAGTTGTTCCAGCACGGGTTCTACTTGTTTTTCGCTGACAGTAATCAACATAGATTGACTGTCTACGCCATGTTCAGCTTGCGAAAGTAAGTCGGCAGCCACAAAGGTTGGATTAGCCGTTTCGTCAATAATTACTTCTACTTCCGAAGGACCGGCAGGCATGTCGATAGCCACATCGCGCAACGACACTAATTGTTTTGCTGCTGTTACATATTGATTTCCGGGACCAAATATTTTATAAACCTTAGGAACGGTTTCCGTTCCGTAAGCCATAGCAGCAATAGCTTGTGTTCCGCCTATTTTAAAAATACGATGAACTCCTGCTACTTTAGCGGCATACAGCACAGCCGGATGAATTTTTCCTTCTTTGTTTGGGGGTGTGCACAGTACAACTTCATTGCACTCTGCTATTTGTGCCGGAATTCCAAGCATTAAAACGGTAGAGAAAAGAGGTGCAGTTCCACCGGGAACATACAAACCGACTTTTTGAATAGCAATAGCCTTTTGCCAGCAATAGACACCCGGTGAAGTTTGAATTTCAGGTAAATCATGTTGTTGCTCCGAATGGAACTTCCATATATTGCGTCGTGCCATTTCAATGGCTTGTTTCAAATCGGGTGATACCAGCTTTTCAGCTTCGGCAATTTCTTCCTTAGTAACTTCAATATTGTCAAGGCTCACTTTATCAAATTGTTCGGTGTATTCTTTCACCGCTTTATCACCGCGGGCACGAACATCATCCAATACTTTTTGTACCGTGCCAAACAACGATGTGTTGTCGAAAGTTGGACGAGTCAGAAGTGATGCCCACTCTTCACGTGAAGGGTATTTGATAACTTGCATAATAGTATGTCGTTTTATTATTATTTTTTAATTAGATATTTACTCGCTTCGCTCATGATATTAACTCACTTTGTTCGCGTTATTTATTGATTTTGTTTTTAGTAATCACTAATCATTGATCACTAATCGTTAATCACTGTTCTCTACCGACTACTTACCAGAAACTAGGTTATCCCAGTTGTCATGTAGTTCTTTCATATCATTAAAAACCACACTGGCACCACTCTTTGTTAGTACAGATGGTTCCAGTGGTCCGGTATTCACTCCGATGGTAAACAATCCTGCTGCATGAGCTGATTCAACTCCGAGAGGAGCATTTTCGATAACAACAGCTTCCCATGGATGTACTCCCGATTTCCTTAGTGCGATCAAATAAGGTTCCGGATGAGGCTTGCCATATTTTACATCAAAAGCCGTAACCATTTTATCTTTACTGAAGATACCCGGAAAATTATCTTCCAGACTATGAAGTAAAGTGCGTTGCCCCGAACCGGTAACGACAAAGATTTGAAGTCCTTCTGCCTTGACTTTCTTTAATAAATCGTAGACAAAAGGAATTTGCTCTGTTTTACCGCAGGCTTCAAATAAGCTTGATTTTAATTGGTATATATCGTTCTTTTCCTCTTCTGTAGCTGTTCTTCCTTGCTCTTTTATAAAGATTTCATCAATTGTTGATGCTCCGGTACGACCTTCATTCATGTAGGCTTCATATTCGGTAAACGGAAGATTCTTGTTGTGTAATGCTTTTACCCAGGCTATTGCATGATGTTTCATCGAATCAAACAGAACTCCATCCATGTCAAAAAACACAGCCTTTGGACTGAATTTAGGGTAATTATTTATTTTAATAAATTGATCTATTTGTTTTGTAAACATGCAGTTAAAATTTTACTGCAAAGATACTTATTTTTGAAGTTAAATATGTGGTTTTTCTTCGGCATATTTCCCGGTTTAATTTGAAAACCAGAATTCAATTCTCTGTTTTAAAACTCAGAATGAGCATTCAGATAAAAAAAATGGCATTTTTTTTATCTGAATAATCTATATAAACAAATATATATTGTAATTTTGCAGCCTGAAAATCGGGGTGTGGCGCAGTAGGTAGCGCGTTACGTTCGGGACGTAGAGGTCGCAGGTTCGAATCTTGTCACCCCGACAAATTGAAATCTTACAAGTTCTTAATTAATTCTGAATTTGAGAGATTATTGATGCTGATTATGTATTTTTGCACAAACAAAACTTTGTGGCTTAAATTAGCATTTAGAGAGATCTTCACCACTGGCCGAATAAGTGCTTTTTACGTGCGCAATTACTTAATGTAAAATATATTCGCATGAAATTACATCAAATTATTCTTTTAGGTTTTATTTGTTTCGCTTCCGTAGCATGTAAGTTAAACGGAGAGTCGAATAGTACTCCTCAAATGTCTTTGTATAGTAATCCTGTTGCTAATGGTAAAGATACCTTGAAAATTACCTATGCAGGAAAGGACGATTACGATTATCTTATGGATACAATTTCTGTGGGAGATACAGTACAATTTAAGTTTGTCTTAAATGCGGTTTCCAACAATCTTGTTGGGTTTAGCCTGACCCGCACGAATGATACCATTTCAACTAAGATCATATTACCTACAGAATCTTCGCTGGATGGAGTTTTTGCAAAAGCAAGCTCAAATTACTTGGCAGGGAAATTTATATTTATAGCAAAGCAAAATTACGCCTATTTCCCGTTTGGCTATGTTGCAAAAGCAGCGAGTACAAATTCGATTCTTCAATTTTACTTACAATCGGATGCAAATTTCGGGACTTCTTCTACGGGAGTTAATTATGTCTCATTTAAACTGAAAACGCCTATTGTGGCTAAAAAGTAAAATCGTCTGCTCCCATATCTTATTATAAATAAAAAAGGTCATTCCAAATGTGGAATGGCCTTTTTTATTTACTGGATATTTATTGAATTAAAGTCTTGCTTTTATCGCTTTTGTTTCAGCTTCAAAACCCGGTTTTTCCAAAAGGGCGAACATGTTTTTCTTGTAAGCCTCTACACCAGGCTGGTCGAATGCATTTACACCAAGCAAGTAGCCGCTGATGCCACAGGCTTTTTCGAAGAAGTAGATCAACTCACCCAAATAGTATTCGTTTAGTTTTGGAAGTTCTATTTTTAAATTAGGTACACCACCGTCGACGTGAGCAATCATGGTTCCCAGTTCGGCCATTTTGTTTACTTCGTCTACACGTTTTCCGGCAAGGAAGTTCAAACCGTCCAAATTTTCTTCTGAGTGTGGGAATACTTTTGTGTAGTTGCTTTCTTTTACTGAAATTACTGTTTCAAAAATAGTACGTTCACCTTCCTGAATCCATTGACCCATAGAATGTAAATCGGTAGTGAAGTCAACAGCAGCTGGGAAGATGCCTTTGTTTTCTTTGCCTTCGCTTTCGCCGTAAAGTTGTTTCCACCATTCGCCAAAGTAATGCAATTTAGGATGGAAGTTGACCAGAATTTCTGTTTTCTTTCCGTTTTTGTAAAGTTCATTACGTGTGGCGGCATATTGAGCAGCAGGATTTACTTCGAATGGAATTTTATGTCCGCATTTATTTTCCATAGTTGCTGCTCCGGTAACCAGTTGGCGAATATCAAATCCGGCAACAGCAATTGGAAGCAGACCTACGGGGGTAAGGACAGAGAAACGTCCACCAACATTGTCTTCAATCACAAATGTTTTATAGCCTTCCTGAGTAGCTGCTGTGCGGAGAGCACCGCGCGATTTGTCAGTGATAGCTACGATTAGTTTTTGTGCTGATGCTTTGCCTTGTTGTTCTTCCAACTGGGTTTTTAGCAAGCGGAAAGCTAGTGCAGGTTCGGTTGTTGTTCCTGATTTAGAAATAGAGATGATCCCGAATTTTTTGTTTTTCAATAGTTCTTGTAATTCGTACAAATAATCTTCGCCAATGTTTTGTCCGGCGTAAATCATTACGGGCGATTTGCGTTCGGTATGTAACCAGTCGAAGCTGTTTGATAGTGCATCAATGACTGCTCTGGCTCCCAGATAACTTCCACCAATACCAATTACAACTACTACTTCGCAGTTGTCGCGTAAAATCTTAGCTGTAGCTTCCAGATCGCTAAACTGAGCTTCGTCGATAGATGAAGGTAGATTCAACCAACCCAGAAAATCACTTCCTTTTCCGGTGCCGTTGTGCAATGAATCACTTGCTGCAGCCACTTGTTCTGCGTATCCGGCCACTTTTTGTTCGGAGATGAATCCGAACGTTTTGTCGATAGATAGTTTAATATTTTCCATTTTATATTTAATTTAATAGTATATAAGTAATAAATATGATGTAATGATCTGTTTCCTGAAATCAAAATACAGATAAACAGTCTTATAACTCGTAACTATTTACTTGTAACTACTTTGAGTTATTTGTTCGCTTCGCTCACGATATTTATTGATAGTTGCTCACTTCATTCGTGATATTATTGTTTCAGAGGGTTCAGATATTTATAACTGTCAACTTCTACTATTTAAGTTTCTCTGATAGTTTCCGTATTTCCATGGTGGGTGAACAACGGTTATACAAAATTTCGAATATAGAATCAACGATGGGCATGCTTATTTGGTATTTTTCGTTTATCTCGTGAATACATTTTGTGGCATAATAACCTTCGGCTATCATTTCCATTTCTATCTGAGCTGTTTTCACGGAGTAACCTTTTCCGATCATAGTTCCAAACAACCGGTTGCGACTGAACTTGGAGTAAGCGGTTACCAGTAAGTCGCCCAGATAAGCCGACTCGTTGATGTCTCGATGCATCGGATTAACAGCATTGCAAAAGCGATTTATTTCCTGAATGGCATTCGAAACCAATACGGCCTGAAAGTTGTCACCGTATTTCAATCCATGACAGATACCGGCAGCAATGGAATAAATGTTTTTCATCACCGATGAATATTCTATTCCCGTAACGTCGTCGCTAATGGATGTCCGGATAAAACTTGTATTAAATCGTTGCGCCAGCATACGTGCTTTCTCGCGGTTGGCGCACCCGAAGGTAAGGTATGAGAGACGCTCCAGTGCCACTTCTTCTGCATGACAGGGTCCGGCCAATACGGCAATATTATCTTTTGATACGCCATAAAATTGTTCGAAGTAATCAGTAACAATCATATTTTCGTCGGGCACAATACCTTTGATGGCTGTAACAAGAAATTTATTATCCAGCTTCCGGTTCAATTTTTTCAGGTGTTGTTTCATGAACGGTGATGGAGTGGCAAAAATCAGAATGTCCGATGTGCGTACCAGCTTGTTTATGTCGCTGGTAAAATGAATTCTGTCGGTGTCGAATTTTACTCCGGTCAGATAGGATGGATTTTTGCTGAGCCGGATAAACTCATCAATTTGCTCTTGTCGGCGCATATACCAATTGATACTATCCGCATTCGTGAGTGCAATTTTTGCTATTGCTGTGGCCCAGCTCCCGCCGCCAATTACAGCAATTTTACTTTTTTCGTTCATATATTATGACCCATAGCCCCTAAAGGGGGACTAAATTACTTTTGTCTTGTAAATAAATACTAACCCCTAACCCCTAAAGAGGAATTTAGTTACCTCTGAATTCAATCAACTCCTCCATTTCGGGAGAAATTAATTTTGATGGTACTAACTAGATTCCTCTTTAGGGGTTAGGGGTTATTTTCTAAGCTTTTGCTATCCACTCAGCTACTTCCTCTTTCGATGGATTTGTCAACTCCAGTTTATTCTTTTTGTTCAGTCCGCAAATGTCCTGATGGAACTTATTCGGATTCAAACCTTTTAATCCTTCTACGGTTTGAATGCCTGCTTTCTGGATAACAGCTACCCAGACTTCGGGTATTCCCAGCGCAATGAATTTTTCCGGACCTTCTTTTTTCTCTGCTTTTTCGGGTTTCATTTGTGGAAAAAAGAGGACTTCCTGAATGGCTTGTTGTCCGGTCATCAGCATGACCAACCTATCCATACCTATTCCCATTCCGGAGGTTGGAGGCATACCGTATTCCAGTGAACGTACAAAATCCATATCGATAAACATAGCCTCGTCATCGCCTTTTTCGCTTAGCTTGAGTTGCTCCTGAAAACGACCTAACTGATCAATCGGGTCATTCAATTCTGAGTAAGCATTGGCCAGTTCTTTTCCGTTTACCATCAACTCAAAGCGTTCAGTCAGTTCGGGATTGTCGCGGTGACGTTTACAAAGCGGACTCATCTCGCGTGGGTAATCAGTGATAAATGTAGGTTGGATGTAGTTCCCTTCGCATTTTTCGCCGAATATTTCGTCAATCATTTTGCCCTTACCCATTGTTTCATCTACTTCCACATGCAATTTTTTGCACACTTCACGCAGTTGGATTTCATCCATGCCATTGATATCGATGCCGGTGTATTCTTTAATGGCATCGATCATGGTGATTCGTTTGAACGGTGCTTTGAAACTGATAATTTTATCGCCGATCGTAATTTCGTTTGTTCCGTTTACATCTAAACAAATTTTCTCAATCATTCGTTCAGTAAAAGTCATCATCCAGTTGTAGTCTTTGTAGGCTACATAGATTTCCATACAAGTAAATTCCGGATTGTGTGTGCGGTCCATACCTTCGTTGCGGAAGTTTTTGGAGAATTCGTATACACCTTCGAAACCACCTACAATCAGTCTTTTGAGATATAATTCGTCAGCCACGCGCAGATACAAAGGTATGTCCAACGCATTGTGATGCGTGATGAACGGACGGGCAGAGGCACCACCAGGAATGGATTGCAGAATAGGCGTTTCTACTTCAATGTATTCTTTATCATTGAAATAATTGCGCATCGATTGATATACTTTGGTCCGCTTGAGAAAAATATCTTTTATACCTTCGTTTACCACAAGGTCCACGTAGCGTTGACGGTAGCGTTGTTCCGGGTCTTCGAAAGCATCGAAAGCCACACCGTCTTTGTATTTTACGATAGGGAGCGGACGGATCGACTTGCTAAGCACGGTCAGTTCTTTGGTGTGAATACTGATTTCGCCGGTTTGAGTACGGAACAAAAAACCTTTGATGCCTATAAAGTCACCAATATCCAACAGCTTTTTGAATACGGTGTTGTACATTTCGGGTTGTGCTTCGGTGTTGATATCATCGCGACTAACGTATACCTGAATACGTCCTTTGGAGTCTTGTAGTTCGATAAACGAAGCTTTTCCCATGATGCGACGGCTCATAATACGGCCGGCTACACATACGGTTTTACCACTTTCTTCGTCTTTATATTCAGCTTTTATATCGGTGGAAAATGCGTCGGTTGGATACAGGGCGGCAGGGTAGGGATCGATGCCTAAATTTCGCAATTCGTCCAGACTTTGACGTCTGAACTGTTCTTGTTCGCTTAGTTCTGTGCTCATATTCTATTTTATATACAAATTACTGCAAAAGTACAAAAACTAATGCACAATGCATAATGCATAATTCAAAATTATGAATCACAGCTAACTATAATGCCGCTCCTATAGAGCTTAA
>Ga0302170_10000228_pt1 | contig 22415 bp, 21 predicted proteins | sample I_Fen_N2_1_FD_193492 | JGI IMG/M metagenome (GOLD analysis project Ga0302170, IMG submission 193492) | Peat permafrost microbial communities from Stordalen Mire near Abisko, Sweden - I_Fen_N2_1 | ecosystem: Environmental > Terrestrial > Soil > Wetlands > Permafrost | place: Sweden: Abisko...
TGATGCTAGTGGTATTGTTGTAGGTACCTTCTGATCCTGAATATGCATCCACGCTGACGGCACTCAAATCGATAAACGAAAGTTGCGGCATTTCATCGCGTAACGATTTGAAATCGCGAGCGTCCATTTTTCCGTTAATAGCAAGCCCGGTTACGGTATTTTTCTCCTCGGTAGTAAGTGCAGCTGACAAACCTCCTGCGGTAATATTGAAACTACTCTGAGAAAAGCGAGCTATTTGCCCGTTATCGCTTGTGAGCCAGCCATGATTCGCATCCACAAACGAGAGGCTGTATATTGAATTGTTTACGGGGGTGGGCTGAGCTGTCCATGTGATACCTCCGTCTTTGGTAGCAAGTACAAATTCGGTTCCAATTCCATCTGAGTGTTCCTGATTAGAGCTTATCCAACCTGTATTAGCATCAAGGAAGAATACGCATTTACTGGTAGAAGAAGTGGACATTCCAGTAGTAGTAACCCACGTCCAAGTGGTGCCACCATCGGTTGTTTTCAAAACATTGCCAGATTTTCCTACAGCCCATCCATGTGTGAGGTCGGAAAAGTAGATCGCATTGAAGCTAACGTCTTCTCCATTTCGAGTAGCTTGTATAAATTGTTGGCTCCAAGTTACTCCGCCATCTGTGGTATGATAAATAGTGTTGATGTTTTCCACAGAACCAGCAGAACTAACCAGCCAACCATTGGAGGCATTGACGAAGTAGAAAAAACCTAACATGCTTTGAGGTACTTGAGTCCAATTTGCACCTCCATCTGTGCTATGAAATAATTGTCCACTTCCTTTATAAATATTAAAGACGGAAGCCCAGCCATTGTTATTATCCGCAAATTGCACTTGTAACCCCATGTCACCACTCGTTGTTTTGTCTCTTTGCAAGATTATCAATTGATAACCGGTAATACCATTTTCTGTTGTGTTTTTAGTCAGATAAATAGTTTGTTTGTCGGCACTCATAAAGCCATTTGCATATTCGTTGGCACTTATTACGCCTGAAGAGGAAATATTGAGCGTAATGCTTTGTTTATCTTGTTCCGTACCGTTTACCACAATATTTGAAATGGAATTATCCATAATGCTAGCTGAATATACACCTTTTGTCCATGCTCCAAGGGAACTAGAGAATGAACCGCCTAATGTAGTACTAATGATGGATCCAGAACTGGTTGTTAATCCATGCATTTGCCACTTGCCCGTGAGGTCGGCGGATGTATAGCTGATATTTGTATTTATTTTTTGCAAGGTGATCAGTGAATATCCTCCGTTTTCGGTCATTACAAAAGTAATGCTCTGCTTGTCAGCACTCATAAAACCATAAATGTCTATCCCGTTAACTGTGACGATACCAGCCGAATTAATGACAAAGGTCACATTTTCAGACGAACTGTTTCCACCTGAGCTTACTGATGTGCCGACACCTGTACCTGATGCATTGATTGTAAACGAACCATATGTCCAATTTGTATTGGTGTTTGTGCTTGATGCATTGGGGGTTGTAAGGCCATGCATCTGCCAAGTGCCAGCCAAATCCGCTGTGGCATATGTAGTTGCTATATCCACTTTGTGCATAATCATTAGAGAGCGTCCATTGCCTCCATTCATCGTTATAACGATAGACTGCTTATCGTCACTCATAAAGCCGCTAAAATTAGTCTCTCCCATTACCGATATAATACCACAAGATGAGATGGTGAGAGGCACAGAGCCTGTTTCGGTTTTGCCCGTGTTTTTGGTGAACGAATAGGTTCCCGCTCCAGTGGCATCAATGCCAATAGTTCCATAGTTCCACGAGGATTCAGAGGAGGTGTTACTGTCGTTGGTTGTGAGCTGCTGCAATTGCCAAGTGCCTATTAGGTCGGCAAGCGTATAAACAGTAGTGGCGACGGTAGTAGGGAAAGCATATCTATTCCATGAGCTGCCACCGTTGCTGGTGCTATATAGCAATCCGCCATTGCAGTTTATTTCATCGAAAGCGGTCGCACCAGAGCCTCCTGAGGTTTTCATTGCCCAGCCGTGTGAAGCATTTGTCCAACTCATCGCAATGGCAGGGTCTGACATGCAACCACTTACTTCAGAAGAATAGGGAGTGACAATACTCCATGTGTTTCCGCCGTTGATAGTGTGAAGTAAAGTACCTGTTTTACACGAACTTACCCATCCTTCTGTAGCGCTTACAAACTGAATCTTCCCTATTGCAGCAGCATCTCCGGAGCCAAGAGGGTTAGTTTGTAGTGTCCACTGAGCATTGGCAGTCGTCACTAGTGTGAGGATTGCCAACAAAATCATTGTAAATTTTTTCATGGTATTTTTGTCAGTGTTTATCGTGCTGACACCGCACTATTAAATATTAAATTCTAGGGTTATCCGCAAGTCGCACATTGATAAATCTATGGTGAAAAGTTAGTCGGTAAGTCTATAAAAATTACTGGCAAGTAGAATTGTTCTTTAAATGGATTAAATAGCAGGTGAAAATGATGTCAAAGAACTTACGTCAGAATAACTGGTTCTTAATTTTTTTAGTGGACACTAGCGAATTACTATATTTAATTATTTACAAAGTTAGTCATTTTTTAGATTACTATGAAATTTTTTTATTCAAATAATGTTAATCGCTGATACTTATTTTTAATATAAAGCACAAAAGGCTTTGCCGTAGCGGATCTGCAAAGATTGAAATGGATTTTGCTATCTTTCTCATAGCCTTTAATCTACAAAGGTTTATATGATATTTAAATAAGGCAAGAGACTCCTTTGTAAAAAATAGATAAATTAACTTTTGTTTAGTCGTTAGATGTCATTTGCCTGTTTCTTGTATTTTTGGCGGAATATTAAGAATAATAAAAGAAGGTGTGTCACCTCATTTTGACACACCTTCTTGTTCTTTTTTGTGGCGTATTTGCTGCGATAAGTTGCCCCGCAATACGCCTTTCTTCATGTATGGAGAATAATTAGTTTATCCCTTCATCCTTCAGCTAATAAATTAAAATGCTAGTATTCAGTAAAATAATCCTGAATGGTTTTTACCTTAAAACTCTTCAGGATTGTTAATCAACCCACTGTGTGAGCTTCATGTCGCCTTCTTTTAAAAGTGCAGCATGCATGGCTAATGATTGTTTGATAGAGTGAGGAGTTTGTTGTTTGTTGCCTGCTATTTTTAAATAATCGCGCAGAAGAGGGCGATAAGCCGGATTTGCACAATTATCAATGATTAGCTGAGCACGTTGTTTTGGACTCTTTCCGCGGAGGTCGGCTACACCCTGTTCTGTAATAATAATATCGACAGAATGTTCGCTACTGTCGACGTGTGAAACCATGGGAACAATAGAACTGATTCGGCCGTCTTTTGCTACAGAAGGGCATGTAAAGATGGAAAGATAGGCATTTCGTGTAAAATCGGCTGATCCACCAATTCCATTCATCATTTTAGTACCTGTAATATGAGTTGAATTGACGTTGCCGTAAAGGTCTACTTCAATAGCTGTATTGATAGAAATAACCCCTAATCGACGGATTACTTCAGGGTTATTGGATATTTCACTAGGGCGCATAACTAGCTTGTCGCGGAAAAAGTCGATATCATCATAGATACTCCTAAGGCAGTCATTCGTTACTGTAAGAGAGCATGTACTACCAAATTTAATACGTCCTTCGCGCATTAGTCCAATAACTGAATCTTGAATGACTTCCGTGTACATCTCGAAAGCAGGGATTGATCCGCTCCTTCCTAATGCCCCTAATACTGCATTGGCTATATTTCCGACGCCACTTTGTAGAGGTAAAAAGGTGGATGGGATGATGCCGCGTTTCATATCTGCAATTAAGAAGTCGGCTACGTTTTGTCCGATTTGATCGGTCAATGGGTCTGGTGCTGTAAAGCTACGTGCTTCATCTGGCAAGTTGGTCTCTACAACTCCGACGATTTTTTTCGGATCTACTTGTACATAAGGTTTTCCAATGCGGTCGCTTGGTTTGAAGATATCAATGCTTTTGCGATAAGGCGGATCGAGAGGTTCGTACAAGTCGTGCATCCCAATCGACTTTGGACTGTGAAAAGCATTCAACTCGATGATGATTTGATCAGCTAATCTGCTAACCGTAGGAGTGATACCGCCAGCAGCGGTAGGGTATATTTTGCCGTCTTCGGTAATTTCGCAGGCTTCAATAATGGCTACATTTACTTTCCCTAAGAAACCATATCGCACTTCTTGTGCCATTTCACTTAAATGCATGTCTTTGTACGCAATTTCACCGGCATTCACCGCTTTACGAAACGTTGGATTGGTAGTATAGGGAGCGCGGAATCGAATCGCTTTTGCTTCCGAGAGGACTCCATCGCAACTATTTCCGGTAGAGGCTCCGGTAAAAACTCCTATTTGAAAAGGTCGACCAGCTGCATGTTCGGCTTCTGCCATCTTTGCAATTTCACTAGTTACACCTTTTGCAGTACCGGCTGGAGTAAAGCCACTAAGTCCGATGTTATATCCATCTTTCACATATCGAGCAGCCTCTGCCGCAGAAATAAAATTGTATGCCATAGTATATTTAAAGGGTAATTTAATATTTTCGAGTAAAGATTTCACTGTAAACAAAAGCTCTTTTTGCCTGTTCCAATGACTCTATTGTATATTTATTTTCGCATTCAGCGGATAATTCTGAAGAATGTTCTTCTTTCTTCGTGGCACAATGCATTGTTGAATGTGCGCTAGGATGTAAAATGTTGGTAGGATTATCTGTCGCCAAAGGAACTCTTTCCGGACGGTTAGATAGAGGTATTCTGGGAATATCGGAGAGTCTTTTTCTCCTTTCAGGAATCGGAGAAACTCCTTTTTCAGCGTAAGGCCTTTCCGCTGATTCTATTTCATGATCGGCTTGTTGCTGTTGCTGCTGTTCTTGGCGAGCTTTTACAAATTTGAAGACGATAATGCCTATGATAATGAGTAGGGGAAGAAAATCTTTCATTGTGAGAAGAATTAAGAGTGGGTAGAAAAAATAGACTAGTTAGATGTGTTTATCTTTTCGTAAATAATAGTAGGATTACTTTTTAGATAGAATGTTTTTCCTTTTGGGGAGAAGTAAAATTCATAATCGAAAGTGTCCGGTTGAGTACTTCCATCGGTTTTAGAAGTAGAGACTAGTTGCAAATTGTAACCAGAGCGGAAGAGGTAGAGGCTCTCATTTGCAGCTCCAGAGGAGGAGGCGCCAGTAACTTCATATGCCAACGTACCAGTTTTTACAGTTCCGATAGTAATGGTGGTGAAGTGAGCGTTTGCATTGGTTGTTCGCCAAGTTGTAGAAATCATATTAGGCTTGTGAATGACCGATCCACCCTGAGTTGAGTTATTATAATTCGGGGTATAAAAAAACACAAAAGCAGATGGATGCCCCGTATACACAATCGAATCAGGCCAGTGCGAATTGAGGCTATCGGATAGGTAGGTTACAAACTCTGCGCGTTTATTGAAGAATTCCTGGCACAGCGTTTCGCTCGAGTAGTCGTGGTGATAGAAATAATATCCAAGAGAATCCTTATAAGTTACAGGTAAATATTCCTTAACAAGATTTACCATGTAATTTTCAGCAGCTTCTACATCTCCTTGGCTATCTTTGATCTGAAATCCGCAACGTGCATATATTCTTTGATCGACTTCGTCACCCTTTACACAACTAGAAAGTGCAAAAGTGATAACAACCAATGCGGCTGCTATAGAAAGTTTAAAAAAACGATTCATTTTTTTCTTTGTTATTATACGATTGTATTCTATTTTGTTTTGCAAAAATAGGAAACTTTTCGTCAATGGCAAAACGAATGCGCTGTTTTTTTCGTACCTTTGCCGCAAATTAAGTATTTATTAGAATAAACCGCTTTAATAGGAGCGTTTTAGGAAAAAAAGCGAGCAAAAAAGAAGGTATGAAGCTATTTATAGAAACTTATGGTTGCCAGATGAATGTAGCCGATAGTGAAGTGATTGCCAGTATAATGAAGATGGCAGACTATGCGGTAACGGAACAGATAGAAGAGGCAGATGCCATTCTGTTGAATACTTGTTCAGTACGTGAAAATGCAGAACAAAAAATATACAATCGTTTGGCGCATTTGCATGGTATGCGTAAGCGCAAACATAACCTGATTATTGGCGTGGTGGGGTGCATGGCCGAGCATGTGAAGGAAGATTTGATACAAAATCATCATGTCGATCTTGTGGCTGGTCCGGATGCGTATCTTACTCTGCCCGATTTGTTCGCTTCCGTTGAAGCAGGTCAGCCTGCAATTAATGTAGAGCTTAGCACTACAGAAACGTATCGTGAGGTGATCCCGCAACGTATCTGTGGTAATCATATTTCCGGCTTTGTAAGTATTATGCGAGGCTGTAATAATTTTTGTACTTATTGCATCGTTCCTTACACACGTGGTCGCGAACGTAGCCGTGACATTGAAAGCATCCTTGCCGAGGTACGCGATTTATGTCAGCGCGGATATAAAGAAATTACACTGTTAGGGCAAAATGTCAATTCGTATCTTTTTCAGCCCGTTGCAACTGGTGGAAAAGAGGACACTCTGGAGGAAGTAACCTTTCCGATTTTGCTTCGTACCGTAGCGCATTCCGCTCCGAGTGTACGTATCCGTTTTACTACCTCACATCCTAAAGATATGAGCGATGAAACCTTGCATGTCATTGCCGAGGAACCCAATGTGTGCAAGCATATTCATTTGCCTGTGCAAAGTGGCAGTTCGGCCGTCTTGCAACGGATGAATCGTAAATATACCCGTGAATGGTATCTGAATCGTGTAGAGGCCATTCGACAGATTGTGCCCGAATGTGGATTGACTACCGATATCTTCTGTGGTTTTTCGGGTGAGACGGAAGCTGAGCATCAAGAGTCGTTGAGTTTGATGCGCATCTGTGGATATGATTCAGCTTTTATGTTCAAGTATTCTGAGCGTTCGGGTACATATGCTTCAAAGCATTTACCCGATGATGTGCCTGAAGAAGTTAAAGTTGCCCGGCTGACCGAAATTATAACGTTGCAAAACGAGCTTTCAGCGGCTGCCAATAAACGTTGCGTGGGTCGGGAATTTGAAGTCCTTGTGGAAGGTGTCTCCAAACGCAGCAAGGCTCAGCTTTTTGGCCGTACCGAGCAAAATCGTGTGGTTGTATTCGATCGAAAGGAGCATCGTATCGGTGATTTTGTGAAAGTACGCATCCTTTCTTCTTCTTCTGCTACGCTGATTGGAGAACCTGTTGCCTGACGTTCTTGTAAAAAGATAATTATCTTTCTATTAAAATTTAATTATCTTTTTACAAGAACTTAACTATCTTTTTCTCAAGAGTAAAGCATCTTTTTTAATGGCACAGAAACCCTATTCTTTGCCCTCTTTTGCTAATCAGCAGTGCCTGAATCATCAATATAACTTAGTGCAGTACTCGTGGTTATACTTATTAACTTCGTGGCACTGTTGTATACGGAATAGGTACTTCCAAGTGCGAGGCTTGGGGAACTGTAGAAGAAACGTTTGGCTTTATTCAAGGTGATGAATGAGGCTAAGGTTTGCCCGTCGGAATTTTTAAAATAAATATTGCTCCCTTTGCTGAGGTTATTGCTGCTACCATAGTAAATAGCATTTTGATAGCCCAAATTTTCAAGTGGACGTACTGTACCGGCGCATACAATGGTACCTCCGTCGATATACATCTTTTGAGGCTGAAAGACATCATTGTCGTCACTTTTTCCGGCACTGATGGCTTTCTTTTTGGTATTGATGGTAATGTTACTTCCTTCAATGTGTAAATCGCCTGTAGAGCGTATTCCATATCCAGTAAGGTCTTTATCGATGGTCGACAACGAAGCGATGTTAATGGTGCCGGCATAGATGCGTATATCACGATCAAGCTTTATTGAATCGGAGCTTGTGGCAATACCTTTATCTCCGGCAGTTAGATCAAGCGTACCTCCATAAATGTCGATATAGCCACGGTCGCAATCAATAGCGTCGCTTAATGTCTCAATGGTGAGTTTGGTCTTTTCACCCGATATGGCAAAATAGTCGTGTACATGGATGCCGTCGGAAACGTTGCCCTTGACTTGTATGTTACCGCTCTTGATATCAATATAATCATCGCTACAGATGCCGTGTTTGCGATTCCCTTCTACGTAAAGTGATCCACCAGTACCTGTAAAAATCAGTTGACCTTCGCTAAATAATGCTGCTTTACTGCTGTCGGCATTGGCGGCACCTCCATCGATCAATTTATTGGTAGTGCCTTCCGGCAATACAATGTTTGTCTTCTTCTTTGTTTGAATGTTGATTGAAGCTCCATTCTGATTAGTCAGTGCCAGTCCGTTCAATACTACATTTTGGCCATGTTTGCTACTTGCGATAGTGAAAGAGCCGTTTGTTGAAACTCCACTAAGGAAGTACGTGACATCCTTGGCCGAAGCATTTACCGTAACATGCTGTCCTTCGCAGGAAATGCTTACACCTCCATCATTTACCGAGTTTTTAATCGTTACATTGCCGTCCGCATAGGTGATATATACTCCATAGTCGGAAATAAAAGAATATTCAGTATCGTCCTTGCATGCGGAAAAGAAACACAAGCAGAGAAGTGGAAATAATAGCTTTCTCATCGTTTTATCAGGATTTAAGGAGGTTAGAATTTATGTGAGAAGCCTACGCCTAGGTAGTGTGAATCGATTTCACGAGTAGAAGTGTTTCCCAATTCACGTTCGTCGTTAAAACGATAGAATACATTAATACTACTTCTTTTATTGAGCTTGTAATCAGTGCCAATGGTATAACGTATTCGTGAAATTCCATTTTCGTCAGGGTTATTGAGCGTATTGGTAAACTCTATTGAAGCAAAGGGCTCGAATTTGCATTTACGAATGTTGTATGAAAGCTCAAGGCGGCTCCGTAATACCTTTTTAGGATTGCTACGTTCTTTCTGATTGCTATCCCATTTACACGTTTCGGTGTTATAGACAGAATCGTTGGATACAGAAGGTACTCCCATACGTATAGTTTGTTGGTATTTTTCCCGCAATGATATCTTTAACCGTCCTATTTCTGCTCCTGCGGTAAGGTAAGCACTCCAACGATGGCGTACTTCCCATTGTGCAAACTTCGCATTAGGTGAATTGTAGTTGATGAGGGAATAATCTGCACCTACTTTCAGAATCTCGTCTAACTTGTAATCTGCTCCGATAGTGCTTTCCCATCGATCTGTAGTTTGGAAATCGTTGCGCGTACGCCACTCTTCTTGGAACGAAATATTCAACTTCTTAGTAATCTCTTTACTAAGTTGAAGGTTGTAACTTGCTCCCCAGTCGTCGCGCTGTGCACGCAACGCAGTAGGAGTAAATAAACATGCTGCGGCAACAAAGGCCAAAAAACGAGTTGCTTTCATGCGATTAATTCAATAGGTGGTTAAAACGAACCCGGCTCTCCAGGCTTAGGAAGTCCTTCCATTTTATCCACAACGTTCGTTTTCTGATCGGAAATATAGGAGATTCGTATAAGTACAGAATCTCTTAAAAAATCAATGCTACCCACTTCAACTCTTTGAATATCAAGCCCCGTACGTAATTTTAAATCAGCTGTTAACTGGTCTCTTTTTTCTGGAATAATGAGGTCTATCTTATCGTATCGTATGATTTTTGTATTGTAGGTTTTAGTCCAGTGAATAGCTTCGATGAACCAGACTGAGAAGAAGAAGAGAGAATTAGTTCCTATCAGTTGCCAAATTGAAATCTGTATAGAGAGAGCATTGATCACTGAAATGGCGATAATCAAAAATAAATAAGTCATTTCCCGAATGGCTACTGATTCGGTGCGATAACGGATGATACCGAAGATAGCGAAAATACCAAGTGCAAATCCTATTTTAAGTTTTACGCCTCCTAATAAGAAAATAAGTAAAAATATACTTACGTTAATCAGAGAAAATGATACATAAAATTCACGGTTTTTACTTTTAGGATAGTAGAAGAAATGGATGATTAACCCGACTACTATAAAATTAAGAAAATAGCGTGTGAGTAGTTGAAAGAGGTCGTCTATTGGCGCTCCTCCTATGGCTTCATTGCCACCAAACATGCTATCTAAATTAGGGTCTTCTGCTGCATGTGCAACCAATTCTTTTGCATGTGTAAGTGTGTCGCCGGCTACTGCGGCGGCTGTGTCTTGGACTTTTGCGAGTGTGTCGCTAGCTATTGCGATCACTTCCTTTAGTAACATCATTTGGTATTAAGGTTTTAGTTATTTAAAGAGTTAATTTTTCGATTCGATTCAATGCCCTGAGGTGATCTTTAAAGTTGTTTTGTTTGAGTCGCGGATTAGTGAGTGCGCACCCAATACAATATTTGCTGAAGCCCATAGGAAGAATACGTAAATCTCGCAAAGCCTTTCGACTGTGCGAAATTGAATAGCCATCCTGTTTTAGTTCAATAACCATTACGTGATTCAGTTCAGCTTCTGTGTTGATTTCCATATTTTGGAAGCCTAAGCTTAGGTCTATAGTGAGTCGTTCGGTACGTTGCTTGTTGACTAATGTGATACGTTGGAATGTGTTTTGTAAGTGAGGTTGTATGTATTCAAGTTCAAACTTAGCTCGTTGTCCCAGAAATTCGGAACATTCATCATTCTTATAATCTCCCCATTGCGGAAGTTCAATGCGCACCTTCTCTGTCCGCCCTCGATTGCTTTTGTCTTTTACCTCCAGAAATACAAGATCTGAACCTATATATTCTCTCATTCGTATTTTTTCTCGGAAGCCCTTTCCATTTTGATGGATCAGGTACATTGCGTGTTCAGGGGTATCGAAGTAAAGCGTTTTGTATCCACTGATTCGACGTCCTTGTACTTCTTGTACGAGATATTCGTCTTGTATCATCGCAAGAAAAGGCATTAACCGCGCTGTGGAGGCCACAAACTTAGTGTCTACGCGGTTCATTAACTTTACAGCTCCCATCTCTTTTAAAGAAATGGGGGTAAAGTCGTTTAGTCTTTGGTTAATAGTCTCGAATATAGACATTCGTTTTTCATTTTAAGGTCGTGGTAGTTTATAATGTATGGCTAGGGATGAGGCTGAATCTGCCGGATGGCTTCTTCAATGGTCAGGAGCTTTTGTTCTCCTTTTTCCATGTCTTTTAGCATTATTTTTCCTTCTGTCATTTCAGCGTCACCAACAATGCCAACAAACGAAATCTGCTTGGCATTGGCATAGCTCATTTGTTTTTTCATCTTTACAGCATCAGGATAGATTTCAGCACGTATTCCTGCAGCTCTTGCTTTTGCTAACAAAGGTAGGCAAAAAGCTGCTTCTGCTTCACCGAAGTTGGTAAAGAGAAGTTGCGTGCCACGTACGGCTTCTTGTGGAAAGAGCTCAAGTTGATTCAGTACATCGAAGATACGATCTGCGCCAAACGAGATCCCTACGCCCGAAACGCCAGATAGTCCGAAAATTCCGGTAAGGTTGTCATATCTGCCTCCACCTGTGATACTACCTATTTGTACATCAAGCGCTTTTACTTCGAATATGGCTCCTGTATAATAATTTAAACCGCGGGCTAAAGTAAGGTCGAGCTCTATTTCGTTCTTCAATCCCATTGTGGATAGCGTTCGAAAAATGAAAGTACTTTCTTCTACACCTTTTAATCCGATTTCGCTTTCAGCCAATACGTCTCTTAATGTAGCTAGTTTTTCTTCGTTTGAGCCGCTTAACTGGATGATTGGTTGTAATTTGCTAATGGCTTCTGCACTTATTCCATTGCTAATCAATTCTGCATTTACATTCTCAAGACCAATCTTGTCAAACTTGTCAATCGCTACGGTTAAGGTTACAATCTTGTCAGATTCTCCAATGATTTCAGCAATGCCTGAAAGAATCTTACGATTGTTTATTTTAAGGCAGACACGTATTCCGAATCGGCTGAATACGGTGTCTATAATCTGCATTAGTTCTACTTCGTTAAGCAGTGAATCTGAACCCACTACATCGGCATCGCATTGATAGAATTCGCGATAACGACCTTTCTGTGGGCGGTCAGCACGCCATACCGGTTGAATTTGGTAACGCTTAAATGGAAAATTCAACTCATCGCGATGCATCACTACATAGCGTGCAAAAGGGACAGTAAGGTCGTAGCGTAATCCTTTTTCGCAGAACTTGCTTGCCAAGCGAGGCGCATTGCGAGAAAGTAGCTCTTCGTCGGTAAGCTCCGAGAAGTAGTTCCCCGAATTTTGAATTTTGAAAAGTAACTTATCGCCTTCCTCACCATATTTGCCCATCAGCGTGGAGAGGTTCTCCATGGAGGGTGTCTCAATTTGTTCGAAGCCGTAAAGATGATAAACCTCACGAATGGTATTGAAAATATAATTTCGTTTTACCATCTCGCTCGGCGAAAAATCGCGTGTCCCTTTGGGTATGCTTGGTTTCTGTGCCATGTCTTTTAAATAAGAGAAGGGCGGGCTGCAAAACTTAGTTGCGGCGGCCCATATAAATCATAATATAATAAACTAATGTTGCGAGTGAGGACAGAGCGGCTACTACATAAGTGTATGCTGCTGCACGTAGTCCATCTTCAGCTTGTGCGTGGTTACTTCTGTCGGTAATGCCTGCTGTATTAAGCCATTGTAAGGCGCGGCGACTAGCATTGATTTCTACCGGTAGTGTGATAAAACTAAAAATGGTAGTGCATGCGAACAAAACAATTCCACCTAGCATGAGGTTAGCGCCAAAAGGAGTGCGCATCAGCAAGATACCTCCTAAGATAACCCATGTAACCCACTGTGAAGCAAAGCTCACTACAGGTACTAACGCCGAGCGTAAACTCAGTGGAGCATAAGCTCTGGCATGTTGCAGAGCGTGTCCACATTCATGAGCTGCCACAGCTGCGGCAATTACGGAACAGCTCGAATAAACGCTGTCGCTTAAATTTACCGTTTTGGTTGCTGGGTTGTAATGATCGGTCAGATGTCCGTTGGTATGAGTAACCGTTACATCGTAAATGCCGTTGTCTTGTAGCATCTTCTCAGCTACATCACGCCCTGTCATTCCATTTCCTAAAGGAATACGGCTGTATTTCTTAAATTTGCTTTGCAGTCTAGCCTGCACAAGGTAGCTAACTAAAGCGATGCCTATAAATAATATCCAATACATGTTTCTTTGTTTTTTTAAGGATTAAACTACGATTTATCCGTTGCAAATAACTTGCCAAAGGTACGTTTTTTTTTGAAATAGAACAAGAAAACCATAGATTTTTCAAGCTTTCCCGGCAAAAGTAGTGGCCTAACAGCTCTTTTTAAATTTTCTTCACGCTCCGCTCGAAAAAGATGACGCTGATTCATGTATTCTTTTCGTGCACGGAATACGGCTTTGTACTCTCCGATGTTTCCTTTGAGTAGGAAGGAAAGTGCTGCAAGATAATCGAGTATCCAGCGCAGATACATAATTTGATGCAGTTCTTTCTCGGGGAGATTCTTGTATAGCATTAATAAATTATTGCGGAAATTTAGGAACGTTTTTTGTGGATTACCTTTAGGAAGTGTGCCACCTCCTAAATGATAGACTGTACTCTGTGGAATACAGACAATGTCTTTTCCGCGTGCGTTGAGCCTCCAGCAAAGGTCTATCTCTTCCATGTGGGCAAAAAAACGATTGTCGAGTCCGCCTACTTCTTGAAAGTCTTTCGAACGGATAAAAAGGGCAGCCCCTGTGGCCCAAAATATTTTTTTTATTTCATCGTATTGCCCTTTGTCTTTCTCTACAATGGAGAGAAGTCGGCCTCGGCAAAAAGGGTATCCATATCGGTCTATAAAACCTCCGGCAGCTCCTGCAAATTCAAAAAAATCACGTTGCTCTATACTTCGAATCTTAGGTTGGCAGGCGGCGACTTTGGGATGGGCATCCATATAATGGAGCATTGGTTCAAGCCATCCTTCTGTGACTTCTACATCAGAATTTAGTAGTAGCCAATATTCTGCTTCTGTAACTTGTGCCAAGGCTCGGTTGTAGCCTTCGGCAAAACCATAGTTTTCATCAAGTCTTAAAATCCGGATAGAAGGAAATTGCGCTGAAAGCATAGAAATAGAATCGTCTGTGGAAGCATTGTCAGCTACGATTATTTCGACGTCAGGTTGAGTAGAGTATAGTATGACAGATGGCATATATTGTTGCATCATACGAGAGCCGTTCCAGTTAAGAATTACAATGGCTAGTTTCATTTGTGCGCTTAGTATCTTGTTGCTAATTTATTTTTGTGGAGTAAGTGCCGTTCTCTCTTCGTTGAAATCGCCTAGTGTGACCGAGACGATATGGTTATCGAGGGTGAGGCCGGATTCGGATTCTACGCGGATGTAGTTTTCGGTGAATCCATGCATGAGCTGACCCGCTTTGCTCTTTTCCCAAAGTACTTTTGCCTCAGATCCAATGTGCTGCTTATAAAAAGTTTGTGTTTTATCTTCGCTAAGGAAGAGAAGCCGTTGACTACGTTCGTGCTTTTCTTGTGGACTAACTATATGCTCTATTTTAAGAGCTTGTGTACCGGGCCGCTCAGAATAGCTGAATACGTGTAACTGAGTTATGTCTTGCGAAGCGATAAAACGGAAGGAATCTTCAAAGAATTCGTTTGTTTCACCTCTTGTTCCCACAATTACATCTACACCGATAAAGGCGTGCGGCATTGCTTCTTTTATAGCTAATACCTTTTGTGCAAATAGATTGTTATCGTATTTCCGCTTCATAAGTTGCAATACGTCGTTGCTTCCGCTTTGTAATGGTAGATGGAAGTGGGGCATAAATCGTTTACTTTTGGCTACGAAATCGATAATCTCATAACTTAGTAGGTTGGGCTCTATGCTTGAAATACGATAACGCTCTATGCCTTCTACTTCGTCGAGTGCTTTAATTAGGCTAAGGAAATTTTCGCCTGTTGTTTTGCCGAAGTCTCCGATATTTACGCCCGTAATTACGATTTCTTTTCCTCCTTCTTCGGCTGCTTGTTTTGCTTGTGCTACCAAAGAGTCAATTGTGCCGTTGCGGCTTTTTCCTCGGGCCAGAGGGATTGTGCAGTAAGTACAGTAATAGTCGCATCCGTCTTGTACTTTTAAAAAGTAGCGTGTACGATCGCCACGGCTACAGCTTGGTGCAAATGAACGGATGTCTTTTAGTGCACTAACAAAGGCTTTCTGTGGATTCGCAGTATCCATTGTTTCTAGAAAGGAGAGTATGTCTTTTTTTTGTTCGGCTCCTAATACGAGGTCAACTCCTTCTATCTCGGCAATTTGTGTGGGCTTTAATTGAGCGTAACAGCCCGTGACAATTATTTTGGCATTTGGATGTTGCCGGCTTAGGCGATGTATCGCTTGTCTGCATTTCTTGTCAGCGACTTCGGTTACCGAACAGGTGTTAATGATACAAAGATCGGCTGTCTCGCCACGACGGATCTCTCGTACTCCTGCTTCTTTCAGGATGCGTGCTATGGATGAGGTTTCTGAGAAGTTCAATTTGCACCCTAATGTGTAGTAAACTGCTTTTTTGTTTTGAAACAACGTAGCATCAATCATATTTTATATATTATATTGTGGCTGCAAAGTTACGCTTTTTTTTTGATTGAAAGAGGCGTTCTTTCCTTTTTTGTTCTGTAGCATTCCAAGAGGCTTGATTTAGTGCTTCCTTCTTTGTCTATTAGGCTTTTGCGTTGTTTTGCAGGCCTTTTTGTGTAAGGTTATCAGCCTTAATAAATATTTTATATGTGAAATAATGCAAAATAATCATAGGGTTTAGAACAATATATAGAAAAAGTCTGTATCTTTGCAACGTTTTAAGAGAAAACAAAAATATTGTATTACAGTTTTAAAAAACAAAAGAAAATGAAAAAGTTAGTTTTGATGTTTGCTGCTATTGCAGCTGTATCTTTCGCATCTTGCGGTGGTTCTAAATCTAAAGCAGCAGCAGCTGATTCAACAGCAGTTGATTCTTCAGCAGTTGTTCAGACAGTTGATTCTGCAGCTACTGATTCTGCAGCTACTCCTGCAGATTCTGTTAAAGCATAAGCGAATTAAGAGAGAATTGAAAGTCTGGTGCTTCACCAGACTTTTTTTATGCCCTTTTGTGTCCTTTCTGATAAAGTTAAAGTAATCCTGAAAAGTTTGAAATGAAACCTTATCAGGATTACTTTTTTGAAATTAAATACCTTAAAATAGATCCAGAAGGCTGAAGAATATAAGTGGCAATGATGTTCTGTGGCAAGAGCCCTTTTTTAAAGATAAAGGAGATGAGCAACATAAAAAGAGAGAGAGGCTGCATCATTTCTGATGCAACCTCTCTTGAGTTTATCGGGGTTTTGTATTACCTTGCCCAGATGTAAATGTGTTTGATAAAAAAAAGCTTATGCTTCAGTTTCTGCAACCACTTCTACGCTGATTTCTGCAGTAACTTCTTTATGAAGTTTGATAGTTACCTTGTAAGATCCGATCTCTTTGATAGCAGGAGTTGTGATAATCTTACGATCAATCTCAAAACCTTTCTTTCCCAATGCATCTGCAATTTGAAGGCTAGATACAGAGCCGAAGATGGTACCTGTAGAGCTTACCTTTGTTCCGATGATAAGGGCTACTTCGTTCAACTTCGCAGCTATAGCTTCAGCATCTGCTTTTATTTTAGCTAACTTGTGAGCACGTTGTCTCAAATCCTCAGCTAGCATTTTCTTTGCAGAAGGAGAGGCAATAACGGCCTTACCGGTAGGCATGAGGAAGTTGCGGCCATAACCGGCTTTCACATTAATAATGTCGTTCTTGTAACCAAGATTGGTTACGTCTTCTTTTAAAATAATTTCCATACTCGTCCTCCTTTTTTATTTCATCATGTCGGTTACATAGGGAAGCAAAGCCAAATGGCGTGCTCTCTTCACGGCCTGAGCAATACGGCGCTGAAATTTCAGTGAAGTACCGGTAATGCGACGGGGAAGTATTTTACCCTGCTCATTCAAGAATTTCTTCAAAAATTCAGGATCTTTGTAATCAATATACTTAATACCGCTCTTCTTAAAACGGCAATATTTTTTCTTCTTAACGTCTACAGTGGGTGGAGTTAAGTAGCGAATTTCGGATTGGTTTTGTGCCATAGTTTAAGCCTCCTCTTTTTTAGTAGATTTTACATTTCTTCTTTTTGCGGCATATTCTGCTGCATACTTCTCGTTCTTGAAAGTTAAGAAACGAATTACGCGCTCATCACGACGGTAATTGAGCTCTAACTTTGCTATTGTAGAGGGGTCTGCGTTGAATTCAAGAAGTTGATAGAAGCCTGTAGACTTCTTCTGAATTGGATAAGCTAGCTTTTTCAAGCCCCAATTCTCCTCATTGATAATTTCAGCGCCTTCTTCAACCAAAATGGCTTTGAATTTCTCTACCGCTTCCTTCATCTGTACATCAGACAAAACGGGAGTCAAAATGAAAACGGTTTCGTATTGGTTCATACTTGCGTTAAATAATTAATTAATATTGTTTTTAATTGCGGGTGCAAAGATACAGTATTTCTGCGACTTATGAAAGTAATTAAATAAAAAAAAGAATTTGAGTCTTCGTTTTTAGCATTTTTTGCTATTTTTTTTAGAAGCGTTACAGCCGATTCGACTTTTTTTTGTATCTTTGCCCCTCTATAAATTATAATTAAGGTAGAAACGAAATGGCTATTTTAGACCTCATACAGGGCGGGCAAAAAACCGCTTTTAGTTTTGAACTCCTTCCGCCTTTAAAAGGAAAAGGCATTGAACAATTATATAAAAATATTGATCTTTTACGTGAGTTTAATCCGAAGTGCATTAATATTACGACGCACCGTAGTGAGATGGTGCCTAGAGATTTAGGAAATGGACGTTTCGAATATCGCCGTTTGCGTCGACGCCCGGGCACCGTTGCTGTGGCCGGGGCTATTCAAAATAAGTATGGAATTCCGGTAGTCCCTCATATTCTTTGTAGTGGCTTTTCACGTGAGGAGACGGAATATGTACTTCTTGATTTACAATTTTTGGGTATAACTGATTTGTTGGTGCTGCGTGGAGATAAAGCTCCCAGTGAACGTAGTTTTATTCCCGACCCGAATGGCTATGCACATGCAAATGAATTGGCTGAACAGATTAATCGTTTTAACCATGGCATTTTTGAAGATGGGGAATTTATTTCTACTCAAATGCCTCCTTTCCATTATGGAGTTGCTTGCTATCCTGAAAAACATGAAGAGGCACCAAATCTGGATTCCGATCTTTATTGGTTGAAGAAGAAAGTGGATGCGGGAGCTGAATATGCAGTGACACAAATGTTCTTTGATAATAAGAAGTATTTTGATTTTGTGGCTCGTGCACGTGAATCTGGAATTATTATTCCTATTATTCCTGGTATTAAGCCTTTCTCTAAACTAGGGCAATTAAATGTGATTCCGCGTACCTTTAAAATAGACTTACCTCAAGAATTAGTTGAGGCTTCTTTAAAATGCCAAACGGAGGATGCCATAAAAGAGCTTGGAGTGGAATGGGCTGTGCAACAATGCCGTGAACTTATTGCGGCTGGTGTGCCCGGACTTCACTTCTATTCGGTGAATGCGGTGCAGAGTGTGTGTCGTATCGCGACACAAATTTATTGAGATTCCTTTTTTAACTTGAATGCAGTGAAATTTAGCGAAGTAATAGGACAGAAGGCTCTTAAAGATAAATTTATCAAAGAGATTGGTGAAGAGAGAGTGCCGCATGCACAACTCTTTCAGGGGCCAGTAGGCTGTGGTAAGTTGCCTCTTGCGGTTGCTTATGCGCAATTTTTACTTTGTGAACATCCATTGAACGATGACGCTTGTGGAACTTGTCCTTCGTGTGTGAAGATGCAGAAGCTGGTACATCCTGATTTGCATTTTGTTTTTCCTGTAATTAAGCAGAACTCTAATAAGCCTTCTGTAAGTGATGACTTCATAAGAGAGTGGCGTAGCTTGTTTTTAGCAACTCCTTATTTTGCCTTTTCCCATTGGCTTGCTCAAATTAAAGCCGAAAATAAGCAGCCTCTGATCTTAGTACAAGAAAGTGATGAAATAGCTAGAAAGATGGCGCTTAAAAGTTCCGAAGGCGGCTATAAAATAGTTATTATTTGGTTGCCTGAGCGTATGAATGTGCAGTGTGCCAATAAACTGCTGAAATTATTGGAAGAACCCCCTTTGCAGACTGTGTTTTTGCTCGTGAGTGAAGCTCCTGAACAATTGCTCCCGACCATTCTTTCACGTACTCAACGAATTCTTGTACCTCCTTTAGAAGAAGCTGATTTGATACAGGCTTTACAACAGCGTAATGGACTTTTGCCGGAGGATGCTTCTTCTGTAGCGCATCTTGCTAATGGAAGCTATGTGAAAGCGTTGGAAACCATTTATTTGAATCACGATTCTCAACAATATTTCGACCTTTTCGTGAGTCTGATGCGCCTCTCTTATCAGCGTAAGATTAGAGAAATGAAACAGTGGAGTGATACTTTAGCAGATTTGGGGCGTGAAAAGCAGAAGGCCTTCTTACAATATGCTCAACATGCACTTCGTGAAAATTTCATCTCAAATTTTCATCAACCTAATATGTTATATATGAATAAATCGGAGCATTCATTTGCACAACGTTTTGCCCCATTTATTCACGAACTGAACTGTATTGAAATCATGGATGAATTTGATTTGGCTCAACGCCATGTGGAGCAAAATGTAAATGCAAAGATGGTTTTTTTTGATCTCTCTTTAAGAATGATTGTTCTTATTAAGCGTCAATGAATATAATTTTAACCTTTTCAATTGATTATAAATGTCAGAATATAAATTAGCGGACGGTAGCGGAAACCTTTGTTCGAAAGGTTGTTGTCGAGTAAGCAATAAATTAAATACGTATGATTGGCTTGCTGATCTTGCGGAGAACCAAATAGATTGTGACCTTGTGGAGGTGCAGTTTAAAAATACTAGGAAAAGCTATTTCCATAATAGTAATGGCTTAGAACTCGAAAAAGGAGATGTGGTAGCTGTTGAATCTTCTCCGGGTCATGATATTGGCATTATTACATTAATGGGACGTCTGGTGCCTTTGCAGATGCGTAAAGCGCGATGCAAACCGGATCTGGAAATACGTCGAATTTATCGTAAAGCAAAGCCTGTTGATCTTGAAAAATGGGAGGAAGCAAAAGGCAAGGAACATGATACGATGATTCGTTCACGACAAATTGCGAGTTCGCTTGATCTTAAGATGAAGATAGGTGATGTGGAATATCAAGGGGATGGAAACAAAGCTATTTTTTATTATATTGCAGATGAACGTGTTGATTTTCGTCAACTGATAAAGGTTTTAGCCGATACTTTTCGCGTACGTATTGAGATGAAACAAATTGGTGCACGTCAGGAGGCCGGCCGTATTGGAGGTATTGGTCCGTGTGGCCGCGAACTTTGTTGTGCTACATGGATGAGCAGTTTTATATCTGTCTCTACAAATGCAGCTCGTTTTCAAGATATCTCGCTTAATCCTCAAAAATTGGCTGGTCAGTGTGCAAAATTAAAGTGTTGCATGAATTATGAGATTGATACTTATGTGGAAGCTCAAAAACGTTTACCTTCGCGCGAAATTCAATTGGAAACTTTGGATAATACTTATTATTATTTCAAAGCAGATATCCTTTCGGGAATGATTACGTATTCTACTGATAAAAACTTTGCAGCTAATGCGGTAAGTATTCCAAGTAAGCGTGTTTTTGATATAATTCGAATGAATCGTGATGGACAGAAGCCTGAAACTCTTTTGGATGAGAGCATGAAGCGCGATGTACCACCTAAAGCGCTCGATCTTGCAGAGCAAGACAGTCTCACTCGTTTTGATAAACAAAAAAGCAATAAAAACAGTAGAAATAATAACCGACGCCGATCAAATGAGGAATTCTCTGATCGTCCTCGTCGTTTTAAATCAGATGTGCGTAGTGAAGGTGAACCACGTCGTGGAAATAATGATCGCCCACATTCTAATCCTCGAAGTGCAGAAGCTACGAATCGTAATGATCGTCGGCCTAATGCTGATCGTCCCCGTCGTCAGGACCGTCCTAGTCAACCTATTATGCCTAAGGAGTAAAAGGATAGAGATGAATATTATGCCATTCTTTATGCGGCGTTTGCGGGTTTCTGGGTTTATATGCTTGTGTGGAGTGCTTCTGCTTGTTTTATTATCTTCCTGTGAGGACGATTGTGTTTATCACGATTATCAGCATTTACCGAATTCAGTTTGGGGCTCTCGTGATACACTTTGTTTCCGTATTCCTATAGACGATTCTCTTGCTATTTATAAGCTTGATCTTGAGATGCGGCATACTACAGAATTTGCATATAAGGAGGCTTTTCTTATGCTTGAATCTCATTATGGAAAGCAGAAGCCAAGAACGAGGCTTTTTTGTTTCCCTGTTTTGGCAGAGGATGGCCGATGGCTAGGAACTGGTTGGGGAAATACGCTTCAACTGTCGAGATCATTAGGTGAGTATTGTTTTGCTCATCGTGATACATTGGTCTTCCGTATATATAATTCTATGAATATGCCTCAATTAAATGGTATTAGTGATATCGGCTTAAAAGTGACTACAGTTTCTAGATATTATATTAAGAAATAAGGGCCGTTTTTAGACTGAAAACGCGAAAAATAGTTCAATAATATGGCAGGTTCATAGAAAATGTTTATCTTTACACCTTAATTGTAGCGATATTTTAATAGAGTACAATTTTTTTCAATGGAAGCTGTAAGCACTAGGGAGTTTTGTACTTGCAAAAACGAAAAATAAAAATGGAACTGAAAAAAGCGATTTGTAGTTTTATCTATTATAAACTTTTGGGATGGAAAACGCAGGGAGCAATTCCCAATTATGATAAATATATTGTATGTTGTGCGCCTCATACCTCTAATAGTGACCTCCTTATGGGGAAACTGTTTTATGCTGCAATGGGATGTAAAACAGGCTTTATGATGAAAAGCACTTGGTTTATAGGGCCGTTAGGATTCTTTTTCCGTAAAATGGGAGGAGTACCTGTATATCGAAAAAGAAAAACAACTTTAATTGATCAGATGGTGGAAAGAGCAAATCAAAGCAAAGTTTTTCATCTTGCAATTACACCGGAAGGTACGCGCAAGGCAAATCCAAATTGGAAGAAAGGTTTTTATCAGATTGCATTAAAAGCAGGTCTGCCAATTTTGCTTATAGCAATCGATTATCAAAAGAAATGCATCTACTGTGAGAAGGTAATACATCCGAAAGGTGATGTTGCTGAAGATATGAAAGAAATAAAGAATTATTTTAAGGATTTCAAAGGGAAGCATCCTGAGAATTTTGCAATTTGATTTAATAAAAAAAGAGACTTATTTTAAG
>Ga0302170_10000229_pt1 | contig 22292 bp, 18 predicted proteins | sample I_Fen_N2_1_FD_193492 | JGI IMG/M metagenome (GOLD analysis project Ga0302170, IMG submission 193492) | Peat permafrost microbial communities from Stordalen Mire near Abisko, Sweden - I_Fen_N2_1 | ecosystem: Environmental > Terrestrial > Soil > Wetlands > Permafrost | place: Sweden: Abisko...
AGAGGTAAAAAATAAACCATGGCCAAAAAAGTACCATAAATAACACTGGTTTCGGAAGATGTCAATCCAAACTTTGCCTGCATATACAAAGTCAGAATGGCTAACATGGTGTAGTAACCAAATCTTTCACCCATATTGGCTAGTGCCAAAATAATTAAACCTTTAGGATGTTTCTTAAACATAATGGAATTTTAGATTTAAGAACCCTACATTCCGAGAAAGGAATAAGAGTTCAAGTTTATAATTGTTTTCATGTATCTTTTTAGAATTTACAAAACCCTCCGCAGTGCGTTCCAGACTCATTCCGGTTTCAACACCACACCTTTATTCTTTCGGCCATCCACCTTTATTACAATAGGCTTTTTAAAACGGACATGCCGAAGAAATTCCGACTCATAAACCGCAGGTTGTGCATTCAGATAAGTGGTATCGTACGAACCGTCGTGCTGAAAAGGATTAATGGTGAAATAAGCTACCCCAAATGAGGTTAGATTCTGAAAGAAATGCGTTCCCTGGCTGGGATCAACACGATAGTTGGACAAACCCGACTCAACAATCAGGCGGGCGTTGCTTATATGCGGCCATTTTACCGGAATTCCCAACCATGGATCGGCAGAGCCCCAGCGGCCGGGACCTACTAACACATAATGCCGGTTCTGACTTATCAAGTCACGATTGATAGCATCAATTTCGGAAACAATTAATTGAGTTTTAGCTGCATTAAAAGCTTCCGGTTTTACGTAAACCAAATCGTAGAGATCATTAGTTATGCCATGACCCAGTGCACTATTACAGGTTATTATCGTATTTTCTTCGGGAATTGTTCCAATATCTTCGTTAATCATTTCACGACTATCTACAATCGGCCGAATTTGCAACATATAGAATGTATGTTGCTTAGCCGGAGAATAATCCAGATTCACCGCAAATTCAATTTCTATAGGCCGTCCCATTTCAAGCTGTGCAATACGCAATATTTCTTTCAGCATATTAGCCAACGGGAAAACATCGTGTTGTAAGATATTGGCAAAGGTGATCACTTTACGTCCACCGTCATACAATCCATCCTGTATAACCTGATCTTGCGGATTATAAGTCGAAGCAATATAGCGTAATGTACCATCTGTCAAAGCATCCGCCACTGGTATTTTCAATAAGTTGAAACCATCATCCACCTGAGGAACAAAACGTGCCCGGCTTAAATCCAGAGCATTAAAATAAGTTTGCGTTTCGCGGAGAGCAAGCTCAAGTGTGCTGGTTTGTAATATATTTCGGGGATATGCCGGAGAAAACCGCAAACTCATTCCGCCATCCATAATATATTTTCCCAATCCCATGGCAATGCTCACAATGCCATCTTCCGGTTTTTCAGCTCCGATTGGATAATAATTAAGCGAACGGGCCACACCCGAAAACGAGGGATAAAATCTGTTATCGTATGCATTTCCACAAATCTCCTGTAACACGATGGCCATTTTTTCTTCATCTATCACATTCTTGGTGGCCATCATATAGGCTTTACTATCCCGGTAAAAAACAGAAGCATACACAGCTTTGATAGCTTCGGTAATCATTACCAGCATATGTGTTTTACTTTTGGGAGTATAGGGAACCATGTAGGTGGAATATATTCCGGCAAAAGGCTGGTAATGCGAATCTTCAAGCAAGCTTGAAGACCGAACGGCAATAGGCGAACTTATTGCCCTCAGAAATGCATGCAGATCGGCAATAAGTTCCTGAGGCATGCGTGCTTTCAAAAAATATTTCAGAATTTCTTCGTCCGGTAAATCAGACATAGCCACCGGATAGAGGTCATTCTGCTCCATAAACTCGGTGAAAATATCGGTACAAAGAACCACCGTTTTAGGAATTGTGATTTGTGTATTTTCAAAGGTTTCAAAACTCTCGTTGCGTTTAATCATAGCATCAATAAATGCCAATCCACGCCCCTTGCCTCCTAAAGATCCCTGACCGATACGGGCAAAGTTGGAATATTGATCAAAACGATCGCGCTGAAAAACAGCCACCACTCCCCTATTTTTCACTTTGCGGTAATGCACAATGGCATCAAAAATAATCTGGCGGACTTTTACCAGATCACTCGTAGCATAATTATCTACATTGATATTTTTCAAAAATTCGGCCAACGGAAACATTGCCCGAGAATACAACCAACGTGAAATATTATTGCGCGACACATGAAAATAAAGCGAAGCATCACTGATAGAAAAGATATTTTCCTGCAATCCGCGTAAATTTTGAACACAAGCTTCTACTTGCCCCGTATTACCGTCGGCAAAAACCAAATTGCCGAATCCAAAGTTGTCGGTAATCTTTTCGCGTAGCTCCAACACCAGGGTTTTCGATGTTTTATTCAGAAAATCGGCTTTTACATCCCGCGCTTCCACATAGTTGGTTTCTTCCGTCGACTCTACAATAAGCGGAATATATTTATCGTACTTCCGTATTTCATTGCACAGGTTGATACCTGCCTGTTTGTTCTTTTCGCCATGCTGAGGAAACTCCACATCAGTTATAACACCCAGCATATTACGTTTGTATTTTTCGTAAATTACCAGAGCTTCTTCGTACGATCGGGCTAACAAAATTTTTGGACGACCACGCATGCGGAGCATCTGCTCATGTTCATTCAACGCTTCGGTCATAAATGAGCGGCTTTGCATGAAAACGAATTTATATAAGTGCGGAACTATGGAAGAGTAAAACCGAATGGAATCTTCGACAAACAGAATAACCTGAACACCCACCGAGCTCACATCTCCTTCCACATTCATCTTGTCCTCAATCAGCTTGATGATGGCAAGCAAAATGTCGGAGTTCCCCAGCCAGCTGAATACGTAGTCTATAGCACTCAGGTCTTCGTTGGCAATGCGTCGCGAAACGGAATTGGAAAACGGAGTAAGCACCACGATAGGAATATGCGGATTTTGTGTCTTTACTTTTTTAGCCCATTCAAAAGGGTTTATGCTATCACCGCTGGGCATCGAAATTATCAACTCAAATTGCCGTTCCCGGAGCTGAGCATTTGCCTCCTCCTCAGTCGAAACCAGTGTAAAACGTGGTGGATAGCGAAGGTTTAAGGAAGTATATTCATTAAAAATCTGTTCATCAATACGCCCATCTTCTTCCAACATAAATGCGTCGTATTTACTGGCATACAACAACACATTGTATATGCGATGTGTCATCAAATTAGCAAAGGATGTATCTTTAAAATACAATTTTTTCAGATTTGGAGAATTCATCGGTATCGGGAGTTAACTATTAATAAAAAGATCATAGCAAAAGTAATAAAAGCCCGGAATTTTTTGACTAAAAAACAGAAAATAATTAATGGAGTTTCTACATATTATATTTCCTTATTCCAGTAATTTCAATTTTATTAGCTTAACATGCATCCTGAACCAACTAAAGAAGGGCATTTATACGGGTTTTCTGTTTCACTTTGTATCTTTAAGTCTCAACTTAGATGGAATATCAATTAACTATCCTTTTTGACACGGTTTATTGAATAGACCCCATAATAATATGACTTTTACTCATAGCAATATGGCTTTTACTCATATCAATATGACTTTTACTCATAAAAATATGGCTTTTACTCATAATAATATGCCTTTTACCCATATCAATATGGCTTTTACTCATAATAATATGGCTTTTACCCATATCAATATGACTTTTACCCATATCAATATGGCTTTTACTCATAATAATATGGCTTTTACCCATATCAATATAGCTTTTACTCATATCAATATAGCTTTTACTCATAACGATATGGCTTATTCTCATAACTATATGGCTTATTCTCAATAAACTGTGTCAGAAAAGGCACAAAATCAGGTTATTAAGTTGTATTTTGCCGTATAGGAAACAAAAGTTCTTTGAACTTTGTTAGGTAATTTATTTAAATACAATTATTATGGGAAAAATAAGTACATATCTGAACTTTCCCCGCAATACGGAGGAAGCATTCAATTATTATAAATCTGTTTTTGGTGGCGAATTTAGTGGAGGTGGTATCGGTCGGTTTGGTGATTTTCTGCCCACCGAAGGTATGCCATCTGTGGCGGATGAAGATAAAAATCTGATTATGCATATAGAATTGCCTATTTTGGGTGAACACATCTTAATGGGAAGCGATGCACCGGAATCGATGGGACATAAAGTGAATATGGGAAACAATTTTTATATTGTGCTGGATCCGGATAGTAGGGATGAAACCAAACGACTTTTTAAAGCTCTTTCTCAGGGTGGCAAAGTTGAAATGGAACTTCAAAACATGTTTTGGGGTGCATACTATGGCACCTGTACCGACAAATTCGGAATACAATGGATGTTTAATTGTACTGCAAAATAAAAAATGTTCATGAAAGAAGAAATGACCATTACAGTGCAAACAACGATTGATGCACCGATAGAGACAGTATGGAAATGTTGGACAACGCCCGAAGATATTTTAAAATGGAATGCTGCTTCCGACACCTGGCATACTATCCTGGCTGAGAATGATCTGCGTGTGTGCCGAAAGTTCAGCTTTAGAATGGAAGCAAAAGATGGAAGCTTTGGCTTTGATTTTGAAGGGACATATAATAAGATACTCAAGCATGAATTGATTATTTACACACTTACCGATGGGCGAAGAGTGAAAGTTGAATTCAGCACGTTGAATGATAAAACTTCCATTGTAGAAACCTTTGAACCCGAAGGTGAGAACCCTGTTGAATTGCAACGCGGAGGATGGCAGGGCATTCTGAATAACTTTAAAAAATATACTGAACAACAAAACAAAATAGATTTATAACAAATCAAATAACACCTTGCCTTTGGTTTAATAATCAGGCCGAGGAGGTCGCCTTGTTTTACGTATCCATTTTTAATAATTCCAGTAAGGACAACTAATTTAGTAAGCTATAAAGTTTTTAAATACCAGCTTTATATGTATTTTTGCAAATTCTTACAACAATCTTAGTCTAATTCAAATCGAGTAAAGTATGTTTCACCAATAAAATTTGAGAGTAAGTATATATCTCGCAATTTATATTTTGGTCAAAACAGAACTTTTTAACGGGTTAAACGACATTTGACTTTCATTCGTCGGGAAAATGAACTTGTTTATCGATTTAGAGTTGTCGGTATGCCCTATTCCTACCTACTTTTGCATCGCGCTTTTGATTAATACCAATCAGGTCTTATTAAAGCATTCTTCATATTATCCTTGAATTAATTTAAGACAGATGAAGATGGATGAGTCAGGCGGTTAACCGAAATCAGCAGAGGATCTGCTGAAAACACATAAACACTATAAAATCAAAATGCTTATATTATACATTCCAAACGATGACGAAACTCCGGTAATCAAAGAAACCGAAACCAGTTTTTTCTTTTCGGATATTTACTCTCTGTTCTCGGAAGTTTCATTTTTTAGTTTCTGCTTTTAGTAGACATGCCAAATTAAAAAAGTCCGAAAAAACATTACAGGCTCATTTCCGGGAAGTTCATTCGGTGAAATAGACGATTCATCGCATTTCATATGAAAGCAAATCCGGAACAGGGTATTTTTGTGCAGTTTCACTAATTTTTTTTTTATTTTTTAGTAGGGGTATTTTCTTATGATGTTGTCTTAGAATTACACGTGAAATTAATATAAATATTAAAAGAACATCTCACTTTAAAAACAAAAACTTTAAACAAGTAATTATGAATTTACGGAAAGTAATTTTATCTTTTGCACTTCTCTCATTCCTTACAAGCGCTTTTGCCGTTTTGCCACCAGAAAGGATCAGTTTGAGTGGGAACATTAAAGATGAAGCTAACGGAGAGGCACTGATAGGTGTAACAGTTTCGATTAAAGAGCTTAAAAGAGGATCGGTAACCAATAGTTATGGATTTTATTCGGTCAGCGTCCCCAAAGGCGAGTATACCATTGAGGTTTCGTATGTAGGTTATGAAACTATTTCAAAGAAAATAAATTTAAATCAACCTGTTAAGCTGGATTTGGAACTTAAAACAGCGGCAAATGAAATAAAAGAAGTAGTGGTTTCGTCGCAACGGAAAGATGCCAACATAACCATGAACCGGATGAGTTCGCAGCAGGTGTCTATAGCCACTATCCGAAAAATGCCGGCACTGATGGGTGAAGTTGATTTATTAAAAGCTGTACAGCTCTTGCCCGGAGTCGTTTCGGCAGGCGAAGGAACATCCAGCTTCAGTGTCCGTGGAGGAGGAATTGATCAAAATCTGATTGTACTGGATGAGGCCACTATCTACAACGCTTCACACATGATGGGATTTTTCTCTGTTTTTAATAACGATGCTATTAAAAATATGACTCTTTACAAAGGAGATATTCCAGCCGCTTACGATGGACGACTATCGTCGCTTCTTGACATTCAGATGCGGGATGGTAACTCAAAGAAAATATCGGGAAGTGGTGGAATTGGTCTGATATCAAGTCGTCTTACACTGGAAGGACCTATTGGGTCAGACAAAACCTCGTTTATTGTTTCGGCACGCCGCACGTACGCCGACTTGTTTCTGAAATTGTCTTCGGATCCGGATATAAACAAAAATCAGCTTTATTTCTACGATTTCAATGCCAAAATAAACCACCGTATTGATGATAATAACCGGATATTTCTTTCCGGTTACCTCGGACAAGATGTTTTTAAAAATGCCGATGCCGGTTTTAATTTTGGGAATGCCACCGTTACGGGGCGTTGGAATCACCTCTTTTCGCAAAAACTATTCAGTAACTTTTCATTAAACTACAGTCGTTACAATTATGGATTGCAATCGACCATGTCTGACAATAGTAACTTCGACTGGAAATACAATATGCAAGACATGAGTGTAAAGGCCGACTTTTCTTATTATATAACTCCTGAAAACACTATGAAGTTTGGCTACAATGCCGTATTGCACAAGCTAAAACCCGGTACGGTTACCTCCTCAGGAGGAGCAACCAGCTACGACAATTATGTATTGGCCGATATTAATGCTTTTGAGCATGCACTGTATATCTCGGACGAATATCAGGCTTCGAAACGACTATCGGTAAAAGCCGGATTGCGTCTTACTGGTTTTTCGAGCATAGGTAGCGGTACGGTGTACAACTACGACAGTAATTACAATGCCATTGATTCAACTGTTTACAAATCAGGACAGGTGATTAAAACATTTTACCGCCTGTCGCCACGACTGGGAATAAATTACTTACTGGACAAACAATCGTCGGTAAAAGCCAGTTATGCGCGTACCAACCAGTTTTTACAAATGGCATCCAATTCTACCGCCGGAACTCCACTCGATTTATGGTTTACCGCCGGAAAAAATATTAAGCCGCAAACCTGCGATCAATATGCTGTAGGTTATTTTCGCAATTTTTTGAATAACCAACTGGAAGGATCGGTAGAAGTATTTTACAAAGACATGCAAAATACCATTGACTTCCGCGATCATGCCCAGTTATTACTCAACAAGAAGTTGGATGGAGAATTACGATTCGGAAATTCCAGAGCTTACGGTGCGGAGTTTCAAATTCAAAAAAATGAAGGCAAACTTACAGGATGGATCAGTTATACCTACTCGCGAGCCGAACGAACTATTCAAGGTATAAACAACAACGAAACTTATCTGGCTCCCTACGACCGTCCGAGCACCATTTACATAGTAGGCAACTACGAACTAAACGAACGCATCTCATTTGGAGCCAATTTTATATATGCTACAGGCCAACCAATAACTTATCCCATAGCCCGAATGGAAGTAGGAAACGTTATTCTACCTGTTTATTCAAAACGAAACGAATATCGTATGCCAGACTATCATCGGCTTGATGTTTCGCTGACATGGAAACCTAAGACCAAAAAGAAACGTGCATGGTCGGGAGAATGGAATTTCTCAGTTTATAATGTGTACGGCCATAAAAATGCATGGGCCATCAATTTTGTAGATGATCAGGATACGGCTTACAAAACCAAAGCCGAAATGACCTACTTGTTTACTTTTGTTCCTTCTATTACCTATAATTTTAAATTCTAAGCAAGATGAAATTTAGCTATAATATATTCGTTTTATTCGTAGTAAGTCTGTTTACGGCTTGTACTACCGACATTAATATAAATCTAAAAGGAACTTCACCCGAGCTCGTGGTCGATGGAGCCATCACTACAGATACGATGGCTCACAGCATTCTATTGAAAAAGACAGCCGATTATTTTTCAAATGCAGCTGCCGAAGGAGTTTCAGGAGCAGTGGTCACCCTCAGTGATGGACAAAATACGATTACACTGACCGAAGCAACGTCAAGCAAAGGTACCTATCAGACTCCGGCAAATTACTATGGAGTAGTGGGACGAACTTATACACTCACTATTGATAATGTAGATATGAACGGCGACGGAGTGAATGAACGCTACACAGCATCATGTCCTCTTAATTCTGTGGCTCATATTGACAGTATAGACGTAAAAAAAGAACATATTTTTCAGAAAGATATGCATGCCGTAAAAATTTGGATGCAGGATCCTCCCGCTGAGAAAAACTATTATCTGGTTCGCGACTATAAGAATGGTAAATCCGTTACGGATAGTATTCAGGAATGGGGAATAACGAATGATGAGTTCTTTAATGGAAAATACATGATTGATGAAACTTTTATTTATTTCACCGACAGCAAGCAAGATGAAAAATTACAACAAGGCGATAAGGTGACACTGGAATTATGTGGCATCACCAAAGATTATATGGACTTTATTCAGGAAGCACAAGATGAATTTTGGGGACGAAATCCACTGTTTGGCGGACAACCGGCGAATATTCGCACAAATATAATACAAGTTCTGCCGGCCAATGGTAAAGCAAGTCCGCACGGCTATTTTGCTGCTTATTCTGTAACCCGGGCTACGACGATATATGATGGATTATAAATTGGCTTATATTTTTAAACCATTTTACGAGGCATCCTGATATTTTAGGATTTATAAAGAACGTATTAGATTTTGTTGGTTGTAACTTTGCAGGTTCAAAAAAGTAACTATGAGACCTTATTGTAGTTAATTTATCTTTACAACAAAACAACCTGGGCAAAAAAACGATTGTATACAAAATGACAAACGATAATACAAAACAAAAAACGGGGGGAAAACCCGGCAAAGCTAATATTTTCGAGGTACTCAAACCTTACAAATTAATGATTTTCGGATTGATCGCATTTGCTTTACTAAGCAATGCGGTCAATCTTGTTATACCGAAGCTTATCTCGCACAGTATCGACGATTTTTCGAAAGGAGCTTTCAACTATCAAAAAATCATTCTCGAATTTCTGGTTGCAGCGTTGATTATTTTCATATTTACATTTCTGCAAGGCATTTTACAAACCTACGCTTCAGAACGCGTAGCGCGTGATTTACGTACCAAACTTTCCGATAAGATTTCCCGTCAGAGCTACGCTTTCATCTTACAATCCAACCCATCGAAACTACTTACCAACCTTACATCCGATATGGATTCGGTAAAGATGTTCGTTTCCATGGCAGTGGTATCCTTGGCTTCATCTTTGTTTATCGTCATCGGAGCAAGCGCTTTGCTTATCTCCATCGACTGGCAACTTGCATTGGCCGTTTTAATCATCATTCCAATCATTATCGGAGCTTTTATGATAGTGTTTCGGAAACTTACCAGCATGTTCAAGAAAAGCCGCGAGGTGGTAGACCGACTCAATAAGATTATCAATGAAAGTATTCTGGGAGCTGCACTTGTACGTGTGTTGAACTCACAGACCACGGAATACAGCAAGTTTATGGATGCCAATACGCAGGCCCGCAATCTGGGTATGTCTATACTTCGTCTATTTGCCACATTGATACCCATAGTTGTATTTGTCAGCAATATGGCTTCACTGGTTATTTTGGCACTGGGTGGACATTTTGTGATAAGCGGGCGAATGTCGTTGGGCGATTTTGCAGCTTTTAGCTCGTATCTGGTTATACTTATTTTTCCCATCATGGTCATTGGGTTTATCGGTAACTTTATAGCTCAGGCTTCGGTAGCCTATGGCCGTATACGAGAAGTGATGGATGCACCCGAAACACGCGACACAGGTACGGTGGACACTCCGCTGAAAGGGAATATACAAATGCAAAACATTGTGGTTAATTATGGCGAAAAGCCCGTGCTGAAAAATATTTCGCTCACCATAAAACCCGGAACGCGAACAGCTATTATCGGACCGACTGCCGCAGGTAAAACACAACTATTGTATCTGCTCACCAGCCTTATTAAGCCTGACAGTGGCTCGATAGTATTCGACGGAATTGATATAAACGATTACAATAAAGAAACTTTCCAGCATCAAATCGGATTTGTATTTCAGGATAGTGTTATTTTCAGTATGAGTTTGCGTGAAAACATTGCCTTCAACGAATTGGTCACGGACGAATTGATGAAAAAAGCGATAGAAACCGCCGAACTTGGTGACTTTATAAACACATTACCCGAAGGCATGGAAACCATAGTGAGCGAGCGTGGCACCAGTCTTTCTGGTGGACAGAAACAACGCATCATGCTAGCCAGAGCACTGGCTCTAAATCCGAAAATTCTGTTGCTTGACGACTTTACCGCCCGGGTGGATAATCAGACAGAACAGAAAATTCTTGAAAATGTATCTAAAAATTATCCCGGATTAACCTTACTTTCAGTAACACAGAAAATTGATTCCGTGAAAAATTACGGACAAATAATCTTATTGGAAGAAGGAGAAATACTAGCTAGCGGAACACACGAAGAATTGCTCGAAAGCAGTCCCGAATATGTTCAGATATTCGATTCGCAACGAAGTACGAATCTTTACGAATAAAACACCGTTTTAAAGAGAACCTGAAAATAACTAAAAAAGACAAAACCAGAATCCCCTTAGGGACCAGGAGTACATAATTATGAGCTATAATCTTAACGGAAGAGGAAGAGGGGGTGTGTTTCAGTCCTTAGAAAAAGTAAGTACAAAGGTTGTTTTGCAGCGCTTGATGACGCTTGTGGGGCAAGAACGGAAGAACCTGTATATTGCTATGTTTTTTATCTTCGTCAATTCTGGTCTCAATTTGGTGGCACCATACTTGATGGGGCATGCCGTCGATAAGTTCGTAGTAACTCATAACTACGGAGGAGTAATCACTTATTCTATTATTTTGTTTGGTGTATTTTGCATGGCTTTAGTAAGTGGTTACACCCAATCTCAATTGATGGGACGCGTGGGTCAGCGGATGCTTTTCAACCTACGAAATACTGTTTTCAATAAATTACAGGAACTGCCTATTGACTTTTTTACTCAAAACAAGGCAGGTGATCTGATTTCGCGCGTTAATAACGATACCGATAAAATTAATCAGTTTTTTTCGCAATCGCTCGTCCAATTTATCAGTAGCATTTTCACTATGCTCGGAGCAGGTATTTTTCTGTTATCTATCAATGTAGAGCTTGCACTGTGCGCCCTCGCTCCTGCCCTTGTACTATGGGTTTTCACAAAAGCAGTCTCCCCTTGGGTAAAAAATACAAATGCTTCCAATATGCGAAGTACCGGCAGCCTGAGTGCCGAAATACAGGAAAGCCTGGATAACTTTAAAGTTATCGTGGCATTTAACCGACGCGATTATTTCCGCAAAAAGTTTGATGAAGCGAATACCGATAACTACCATACAGCGGTAAAAGCCGGTATTGCTAACAACGTGTTTACACCCGTATATGGTTTTTCGTCTAATGTAGGACAATTGGTTGTATTGGCTTTAGGTATTTACCTCATTACCGTAGGGCAATTCTCCATAGGCTTACTGATCAGTTTTCTCGCTTATATTGCACAATTTTATAATCCGCTGAGACAAATAGCTGCTTTGTGGGCTAACTTTCAGGTGGCTCTGGCCGGTTGGGATCGTATTTCGCAAATACTGGCACAGGAAAACAACCTGCCTGTAATAAAAACCGATGAACCAAAAGAGCCTACGAACAGTTTATTATCATTCCGGAACGTTTCTTTTGCATACACTACCGGAAATGAAATTCTGACCAACGTCAGCTTCAATCTGGAACGTGGCAAAACCTATGCTTTTGTAGGGCCTACAGGAGGAGGAAAAACTACTACCGCTTCATTGATAGCCAGGCTTTACGATCCCACTGCAGGACAAATCCTACTCAATGGTGTAGATATCCGCTCACTGAATGCCAATGAACGCACAGCTAAAATAGGCTTCATTTTGCAAGAGCCTTTTCTTTTTACCGGAACTATCCGTGATAATATTTTGTATGGAAATGCCTGCTTTATGAACCTTTCCGACGAAGAGCTAATGGAAGAACTAAAAGCAGTGGGACTTGATGGGCTGCTCGAACGTTTCGAAGGTGGACTAGCTGCCGAAATAAAATCGACTGGTGAAGGTATCAGTCTGGGGCAGAAACAACTTATTGCCTTCATTCGTGCAGTACTTCGCCGTCCCGATCTATTGATTCTCGACGAGGCAACAGCAAACATTGACACTGTAACCGAACAATTACTCGACGAAATACTGCAAAAGCTACCCGACAGTACCACCCGTATTATCATTGCTCACCGCCTGAACACCATCGAAAGTGCCGATGAAATATATTTTGTCAACTCAGGAGCAGTCACCAAAGCCGGATCACTGAACGATGCAGTCAATTTACTGCTGCACGACAAACGGGAAAGCTGATACGGTTATTAATGAACAGTTATCAATTATCAATATGAAACAAATACTTCCTCTGGCCGCCGCAAGCGGCATGTTAGCAGTAGCGCTTGGGGCATTTGGGGCACATGTGCTCAAAGGGATGATTACCCCCGATATGCTCGAAGTGTATAAAACCGGAGTTCAATATCATTTTTATCATACTTTTGCGCTGCTGGTTGTAGGTATTCTAATGCATTTCAACTCGTCAAAAGAGTTGGAATGGTCGGCCCGACTTTTTGTAACAGGTATAGTTCTGTTTTCCGGTTCACTATATGCTTTATCAATTTCAGGTATAAAGATACTGGGCGTAATTACCCCGTTTGGTGGTGTGGTATGGATTATAGCCTGGATACTATTGGCAATTCATTGTAGTAGAATTACAAAAAACAAAGCCTGATAGTTCTAAATAGAATACTATACACTCGCATGAGATTTAATTGTTTTATCCGAAATGTTCAAAAGGAAACTCTCGACAATTTTAGGACAATTACTTTTCACAAAACAACTCTATAATAAATCAGCCTCAAAAGATTAGTTGTCTTTTAGGGCTGATTTATTTCAATGCAGGCTCAGCATTCCAAATAAAAATGAGCTGGCTTTTGAGGTCAAATTGTCACTTCATTCACCAATGGTTTTCCATCTACAAAATCCTGTACATTTTGTAAAGTAGTAGCCGCAATACTTTCCATAGCTTCTTTTGTGAAAAATGCCTGATGCGAAGTTACAATCACATTATTAAACGACAGCAAACGTGCCAAAACATCATCATTTATCACATGGTTTGACCGATCTTCATAAAAGATATTACTTTCTTCCTCATACACATCCAACCCGGCAAAACCTATTTTCTTACTCTTTAATCCATCAATAAGCGCTGCCGTATGAATTAATTTTCCACGACCGGTATTTATTATCATAACACGATCTTTCATTTTGGCTATAGAATCATCATTAATGATGTATTCGGTTTCTTTGGTCAACGGACAATGCAATGAGATAATATCCGACTGACGATATAACTCATCCAGTGAAGTGTATTTCACATCATACTTTTTGGCAAAATCCAGATCGGGATATAAATCATAAGCAACAACATTCACCCCGAGGCCACGCAAAGCCTGAATGAGAATTTTGGCTATTTTACCCGTACCAATAATACCGGCCGTTTTCCCATGCATGTCAAACCCAATTAATCCATTCAACGAAAAGTTCCCATCTCGGGTTCTGAAATAAGCTTTATGAATTTTCCGGTTTAGAGTAAGCATCAATGCAAGTGTATGTTCGGCTATAGCATAAGGCGAATATGCCGGTACTCTCACCACTTTTATCCTCCCCTCAGCAGCCTTCAGATCTACATTATTAAAACCAGCACATCGCAATGCAATCAATTTCACACCATTATTAATCAACTCATCGATAACCTCAGCATCCACCACTGCATTCACAAAAACGCAGACTACGTCAGCCCCTTTCGATAATATTACATTATCTCTGTTCAAATGTCCTTTATGAAACCGGATATCAAAACCAAAATGTTCATTCATGTTCCTGAAAGAAGTCTCATCGTACGGTTTTGAATCAAAAAAAGCTACTTTAATTGCCATAATATTTTATTGTTTCTGTTATATTCAACTTTGACAACACCATTAGCTGCATTATTGTTCAGCCCGAATCCATATTCTGAATTATTTTAGAATAAGCAGGATAAAATCAAGATCTTTTGCATCTTTTTCTTCAACACGGTTGTCAATCAAATAATTATTTGTACCTTTGCCCCGCTTTAATAAAAACTAAGTATTAATTACTAAAAAGCTAACAAACAGTATGTTAAATCATTATGAAACCGTTTTCATTTTAACTCCCGTTTTGTCTGATGTACAGATGAAGGAAGCGGTAGAAAAATTCAAATCCATTTTAGTAGAAAATGGTGCGACTATCACCAATGAAGAAAATTGGGGATTACGCAAATTGCAATATCCTATTCAAAAAAAATCGACAGGTTTTTACTCGTTGCTTCAATTTGATGCCGAACCTACAGTAATCGCTACACTGGAAACTCAATTCCGTCGCGATGAACGTGTACTCCGTTTCTTATCGTTCCGTTTGGACAAATATGCCTTCGAGTACGCAGAAAAAAGAAAGAGTGTTAAATCTAAAGAAGTAAAGGAGAACTAAAACATGGCAGCAAACAACGGAGATATCAGATACTTAACTCCACCCTCAGTAGATGTAAAAAAGAAAAAATACTGTCGTTTCAAAAAGAGCGGTATTAAATACATCGATTACAAAGATCCGGAATTTTTGAAAAAATTCTTGAACGAACAAGGAAAAATTCTTCCACGTCGCCTTACCGGTACTTCGTTGAAATATCAACGTAAAGTAGCTCAAGCTGTAAAAAGAGCACGCCATATTGCGTTGCTTCCTTATGTAACCGATATGATGAAATAATTAAGAAGGAGGAAAAAGTATGGAAATTATATTAAAAGAAGATGTAGCCAACTTAGGTTACAAAGGCGATATTCTGAAAGTAAAGGATGGTTACGGACGTAACTTCCTTATCCCAACAAAAAAAGCAATTGTGGCTACACAATCTGCAAAGAAAATGTTGGCTGAAGATCTGAAACAACGCGCTCACAAACTAGAACGTCTGAAAAATGATGCTATCGAATTAGCAGACAAATTGAAAGACCTGGTTTTGACTGTTGGTGCAAAAACAAGTACAACCGGTAAAATTTTCGGTGCAGTGGGTCCTATCCAGGTTGCCGATGCTTTCGAAAAAGCCGGATTTGCCGTAGACCGCAAGACTATTGTACTTAAAGATGCAGTTAAAGAAGTAGGCTCTTACAAAGCTACATTAAAACTTCACAAGGAAGTAACTATTGAAGTTGCTTTCGAAGTAGTTGCTGAATAAGTTTTTCAGTTTTAAATTATACAAGGAGTCGATTCACAAGTGTGGATCGGCTCCTTGTTTTTTATATCTATGTAACAGAAAAAAAGGAGACAATAAAATTGCCTCCTTCCAACATTAAAAGTTCGATACTTATTTAAGTCTCTTTAAAATAAGATTATCAACAGATAACTTACCGCTTCCGCCAATCAGGACAGCCAGAGCCAAACCAACAACCAGAATAAAGTATTCAATACCTTCGCCTTTTTGCATTCCAAACCAGTTCATGAAAAAACCGTTGTGAATATGGCCACCCAAAATGGCAGCTCCTGCCATAGTCAAACCCACTGAAAAAGCCATAAAGCGCGTTCCAAGACCCAGAATAAGTCCGATACTACCGACAAATTCGGCAAGAATAACAAGCAATGCAATTAAAAAAGGCATTCCCATTGACTGGAGAAATCCCATTGTACCGGCAAATCCATGTCCACCAAAAAGCCCGAGTGCCTTTTGCATACCATGAGGCAGAATTACAACACCCAATGCCAAACGGGAAACTAATAATGACCATGATTGTTGGTTTGTAGCTAGAAATTGTTTAATTGTTTTCATCATGTTTTTTTTGTGTCTTAAAGCCCGGATCAAGTGATCTGAGACTTGATTATTATTTATTTAATTGTTTTTATTTTCTATTTTTGTCAGACATTCATCGGAACTTCCATTATCAATAATTTCGAGAGGCTATCCGAAGATATTTCTATCGAAGAAGTTTCACTGACTCCCAATCCATCTCTTTTATTCAGCTTCTGTCCGGCAACCGTCACATCTCCATCTATTACAAAGAAATAAACTCCATTATTCTTGTCTTTTAATTCGTATTTGCCTATCCATCCTTCTGACAATTCACCTAAATGGAACCAGGCATTCTGATGAATCCATACACCCTGATCATTTGGATTAGGCGAAAGTATCTGAAATAATTCGTCCGGTTTTTCAATTTCAGCCAACGAGATTTGATCATAGCGCGGAGTCACATTTCGTTTATTTGGTATAACCCAGATTTGCAAAAGCTGCAATTCCTGATTCTGATTTCGATTGAATTCACTGTGAAAAATTCCGGTTCCGGCACTCATCACTTGAATTTCGCCGGCAGCAATCTCGCCATGGTTCCCCATACTGTCTTTGTGTTCTACTGCTCCAATCAATGGAATGGTGATAATTTCCATATTGTCGTGCGGATGTTTTCCAAATCCTTCGCCACTGGCAATCCAGTCATCATTAAGCACCCGCAGTGCACCAAAATTAACTCGTTCAGGATTGTAATAGTTGGCAAAACTAAATGTGTGATGCGTATCTAACCAACCATGGTTGGCATGTCCGCGAGATTCTGATTTATGCAATATTGTTTTCATATATAATTGTAGTTTTATTATTCAATATTCTTTTTGAATTTGATATGACAAAGGTACGGCAACAAAATGTCGCACCGAGTAATGAAATCGGGTGAATGATTGCAAAAATCAGGACTGACCTGCAAAAACACAAAATTCGGGTTGCAACTCGGTTGCATAAACTTTTTTGTTATCTTTGCGGTTGTTCTAACAGTTGCAATCGAATTTCTATGAACAGAATGGGGAAAAATAGCAGACTTATCTTAATATTACTGGCTGGACTGGTAATACTGCTTCATGCTACTATCCCTCACCACCATCATCTCGATTCATACAGCGACCATAGCAGCTCCAGCACTACAGAAACACGAGGTGAATCTTCTCCTGAAGCCAATAAGCATTGTCATGCTCTAAATAATATTGTTCTTACAAAAGCCAATTCAATAACAATTGACACAAATACTGCATTTAATGCATTGTTATTTGTTATTACAGCTTTTAATCTGGTAAAACTCTACGACAGCGTTTTATTAGCTACTTTTCCAATTAGAGATATCGTTATCCTAAAACAACATCTTTCCTCTGAGCTTTCCTTTAGGGGACCTCCTACCCTAGTTTAATTTATTCTTATTTACCTGATATTTTGTACCTGATAGTAATATCAGGCTCTTGGTTATATTTAAAACTTTGCTCATGAATGAGTAAACCTAAACTAACAAAGAGAAGCCTAGTGAAAAAATAAATTATTGAATATGATAAATTTAATCGAATGCTGGTTCCTTATCGGCTTCGGATTATTATTCATGTTGATATTATTTACTTCGCGCTCTATTACATACCAGGTAAAAAGTTCCACAAGAACTTATCTACGACTATCTCATTAGTCACTCTCACAAAAACAAATCAGAGTTTTCAATTAACAGAACATATTTCATGATAGAACGAATTATTCATTTTTCAATAAAAAATAAGTTCATTATAGGCTTATTTGTAGTTGCACTCATAGGTTGGGGGACGTACTCGCTCACCCGATTGCCTATTGATGCAACTCCGGACATAACCAATAATCAGGTACAGGTTATTGCCCTTGCTCCCTCTCTGGCTGTACAGGAAGTGGAGAGTTCCATTACCGCCCCGATAGAGGTAGCCATTGCCAATATTCCAAACATTATTGAGCTTCGCTCCATATCCCGGTTGGGACTGTCGGTTATCACCGTTGTATTTAAAGACAATGTTGATGTGTACTGGGCCAGGCAGCAGATGAGCGAACGGCTTAAAGAAGCCGAGGATATAATTCCGGCAGGACTTGCTAAAATAGAACTGGCTCCCATTTCCACCGGTTTGGGAGAAATATATCAATACCGCCTTGCTGTAGAAAAAGGATTTGAGCATAAATATAATCCGATGGATCTTCGTACTATTCAGGATTGGGTGGTGCGTCGTGAGATGTTGGGAACTATAGGTGTTGCTGATATTAATAGCTACGGCGGTTTTGTAAAACAATACGAAATTGCGATAAATCCCGAGAAACTAAGGGGAATGAACCTGACTCTTACAGACATTTTCAGTGCGCTCGAAAAAAACAATGAGAATACAGGAAGTGCCTATATAGATAAAAAACCAACAGCCTATTTTATACGTGGTATTGGCTTAGTAAAATCGTTGGAAGATATTGAAAAAATTGTAGTAAAAAATAATCCTTCGGGCATGCCTGTTTTAGTCAGGGATGTTGCAACGGTTCAATACGGCAGTGCAACACGATACGGCGCCATGGTTATTGATACAACCGAAGCAGTTGGTGGTGTGGTAATGATGCTCAAAGGAGCAAATGCCAACGAGGTTACAAAAAATGTAGAGACCCGCATACAATCTATTCAAAAATCGCTACCTCAGGGTCTGAAAATTGAACCGTTTTTGAATCGGTCCGATTTGGTAGGTCGTGCTATTAGTACCGTTTCACGCAACTTAATTGAGGGAGCATTAATCGTTATCTTTATTCTGATTTTATTTCTGGGTAATTTGAGAGCCGGGCTGATTGTGGCTTCGGTTATTCCGCTCTCCATGCTGTTTGCCATATCCATGATGAACTTTTTTGGAGTATCGGGTAATTTAATGAGTCTTGGCGCCATTGACTTTGGATTGATTGTGGACGGGGCGGTGATTATTGTGGAAAGTGTGGTGCACCGAATAACGATGAGCAAGCATCATCATCCGGGCATTAAAAGACTATCGCAGCCCCAAATGGACGAAACGGTATTTGAATCGGCCAAACGAATGATGAGTTCGGCAACATTCGGACAAATTATCATTCTGATTGTTTATGTGCCGATTATGGCTTTGGTAGGTATTGAAGGTAAAATGTTTCGCCCCATGGCGCAAGTGGTAGCATTTGCATTGATCGGAGCAACCATTCTTTCATTGACCTATGTGCCTATGGTTTCATCCTTATTTCTAAGCAAAAATACCGGGCACAAACCAAATTTATCAGACAAAATGATGGATTGGTTTCACAAGATATTTAATCCGGCCATTCGCTTTGCCTTAAAACGGAAACTGCTGGTATCTGTATCTGCAATCGTATTTTTTATCATTAGTCTGTTTGTCTTTAATAGTTTGGGAGGTGAATTTATCCCTCAGTTGGAAGAAGGCGATCTGGCAGCAGCTGTAATAACCTTACAAGGAGGTTCGCTTTCCAACACTGTGGAACAGGTTCAGAAAGCCAACAAAATATTGCTCGACAACTTTCCGGAGATTAAACATACGGTTTGTAAGATTGGTGCAGGTGAAATACCTACCGATCCTACCCCTATGGAAACGGGCGATTACATTATTACACTCAAAGATAAAAGCGAATGGACTTCGGCAAAAAACCGGGAAGAACTGGTGGCGAAAATGGAAGAAGCACTTATTCCGCTGGCTGGTGTGAAGTTTGAGTTTCAACAGCCGATCCAGATGCGTACTAACGAATTGCTTTCTGGATCGAAACAGGATATTACTATAAAAATATTTGGCGACGACCTGAATACATTAGCAGATAAGGCCTCGCAAGTAGAGAAAATTATTCAAAAAGTGCAAGGTGTTGTAGACATCAATGTAGAAAAAGTAACCGGGCTGGCTCAGATTCAGGTTGAATATAACCGCGACAGGTTGGCTCAATACGGTCTTTCTATCGAAGATGTAAACAAGGTTCTACGCACGGCCTTTGCCGGAAGTCAGGCAGGGGTTGTTTTTGACGAAGAAAAACGATTTGGGATGGTGGTTCGATTGGATAAAGATTACCGGCAAAGTCTTGACGATGTCAAGAATCTTTCGGTGGCTCTGCCCAATGGCGGACAAATACCTTTTGACCAGATTGCCAGTGTTGCCATAAAATCAGGCCCGGCACAGGTGTCGCGCGAAGACACTAAACGCCGTATCACCATTGGGTTTAATGTGCGCAACAGAGATGTACAAAGTGTTATAACCGACGTAACAAAACAAATTGATTCCAGCGTGAAACTACCAACAGGCTATTATGTAAAATATGGCGGTCAGTTTGAGAATCTTCAGGCTGCTAAGGCTCGTTTGGCTATTGCTGTTCCGGTGGCGCTGTTGCTGATATTTGTACTGTTGTTCTTTACATTCCATTCTGTAAAACAAGCCTTATTAATTTATACAGCTGTGCCCATGTCGCTCATTGGCGGTATTTTGGCACTTTGGATACGGGGCATGAATTTCTCCATTTCGGCAGGAGTTGGCTTTATCGCTTTGTTTGGTATTGCGGTGCTGAATGGTATTGTGCTTATTTCGGAATTTAACCGACTCGAAAAAGAAGAAGGGATTACCGATATTACCGAACGGGTACTGAAAGGACTGCATACACGTTTGCGCCCTGTAATTATGACTGCTGCTGTGGCTTCGCTGGGTTTCTTACCTATGGCTTTGTCTACTTCGGCAGGAGCTGAGGTTCAAAAACCGTTGGCAACAGTAGTTATTGGAGGATTAATAACAGCCACTTTACTGACATTAATTGTTTTACCAATTTTCTACATTTTCTTTTCTACGAATAGTTTCAAAAAGATATCATGGAAAGGGCTGTTTAAACGTAAACCGGCAGCAACTGCATTGCTAATTCTTTTATTGTTCGGTTTTTCAACTGCGAATGCACAACAACCCAAAAGAATAGATCTGAAACAAGCCATTCAACAAGCATTGGATAGTAACTTATCAGTTCGGTCATCCGCTTATTCGTTCGATGTTCAAAAAGCATTGAAAGGTGCTGCCTGGGACATTCCGAAAACAAGCATTGATGGGCAATTCGGGCAATTTAATTCTTATTCAAAGGATAACAGCTTTACCGTTTCCCAGTCTTTTGCTTTCCCAACCGTATATGCCAATCAACATAAACTGGCAAATGCGAATGTAAAGAGTAGCGAATGGGAATTAAAAACTTCACAACTTGAAATTGCCACACAGGTAAAACAAGTTTACGGACAATTGGCTTATTTGCTGTCAAAACAAAAACTGTTTTTGTGGCAAGATAGTCTTTATTCGGGTTTTCAGCGTGCGGCCGAGCTAAGAATGAAAACGGGTGAAACCAATCAACTGGAAATGATAACCGCCCGTTCGCAGAGTATGGAAGTGCGTAACCAATTGCAACAAGTGAGAGCTGATATTCTCATTTTTAATCAGAAGCTGCAGGTACTTTTAAATTCAACTGAATCGGTATTACCGGCAGATACAGTATTGCAACGAGCCGACTTTTTACCCAACACTGACATTTCCAGAGTATCCGGGAATCCACAGTTGGGCTTTGCTCAGCAACAAATTGAGTTATCCCGCATGGAGACTAAACTGGAAAAAAGCAAATTGCTTCCCGATTTAAGCATCGGCTATTTCAGTCAGACTATACGAGGTGAACAGACAGTAAATGGTGTCCCGCGTACCTTTGGTTCGGGCGATCGATTTACAGGCATTCAGGCAGGTGTTGCCGTTCCATTGTGGTTTGGTTCTAATGCGGCCAAAATTAAAGCTGCCAGATTACAAGAAAAAGTAAGCCAATTCAGTGCTGAGAATTATTCAAAGTCGCTTTTGGGGAATTATAATTCGTTGTTAGGCGAATATGCAAAATACAACAACAGTTTGAATTATTACGAAAAGCAAGCCGTTCCGGAAGCCGATTTGATTATCGATCAGGCAAGCAAAAGTTATAAGGCCGGAGCTATTGATTATCTGGATTACATCCAGAGTCTAAGCCGGGCATTGAGCATAAAACAA
>Ga0302170_10000232_pt1 | contig 22209 bp, 18 predicted proteins | sample I_Fen_N2_1_FD_193492 | JGI IMG/M metagenome (GOLD analysis project Ga0302170, IMG submission 193492) | Peat permafrost microbial communities from Stordalen Mire near Abisko, Sweden - I_Fen_N2_1 | ecosystem: Environmental > Terrestrial > Soil > Wetlands > Permafrost | place: Sweden: Abisko...
ATTCAAGCCTTTTAAATGTGAATTAGAGATAATTCACATTTAAAACAAACATATAAGGCAAAATATTACTATTTTTGTACCTAAATACAAATGGCGATAATCTTATGGAGAAAAAGCAAAAAAACCTCTCTATTTATATAATAATGATGATCCTCTTTAGTGGATTAATTTATATTGCACTTAAAGAGGGGATGCGATTTGACCATTTGATGCCTGAGCACCCCATGAGTAACCTTTCGCCTATTAGTGCATTCCAACACATAATAGTCGCTAACTTAAGCTCTTCGGTTATGGTCTTACTCATGCAGATGATCGTGATACTCGTAACATGCTGGGTTTTTTCTTTCTTTTTCAAAAAGATGGGTCAACCGGGGGTAATAGGAGAAATTGTAGCCGGAATCATATTAGGCCCCTCTCTCTTGGGGTACTTATTCCCTGAGTTTTCAGCATTTTTATTTCCCAAAAGCTCCTTATTAAATATTCACCTTATTAGTCAAATAGGGCTTATTTTCTTCATGTTTGTGATAGGGTTAGAGGTTGACTTTAATACCTTAAAAAATAAGATTAACGAAACACTTGTAATTAGCCATGCCGGAATACTAGTTCCATTCCTTCTCGGAATTGTTTCTTCCTATTGGGTATATGAAAAGTATGCGGCACAAACCACTTCCTTTCTTCCCTTTGCTCTTTTCATGGGAATATCAATGAGTATCACCGCTTTCCCTGTATTAGCTCGCATCATTCAAGAGAGGGGCATAACCTATACCCCACTTGGCATTTTATCAATAGCCTCTGCTGCGAACGACGACGTTACGGCATGGTGTTTACTTGCAATAGTCATTGCAATCGTAAAAGCAGGAACTTTCGTTAGCGCTTTGTTTGCTATTTTTCTAACCTTGGTATTTATCTTGTTTATGTTCCTTGTTGCACGCCCATTCTTTCAGAAAATAGGTAGCATATATGCAAACAATGAAGTCATAAATAAAACATTTGTCTCCTTTATTTTCTTAACAATCATTATCTCTGCAACAATAACGGAGCTTATCGGAATTCATGCTATATTTGGAGCTTTCTTAGCCGGAGTAATCATGCCATCGAATTTATCATTCCGACGAATAATGATAGAAAAAGTAGAGGATGTGACACTCGCTTTCTTTCTTCCTTTATTCTTTGTATATACGGGATTAAACACCAATCTTTTTCTTATAAACACGCCTGATATGTGGATTGCGTGTCTACTTTTCATCTTCATCGCTATTCTAGGTAAATTTGGAGGATGCTCTATTGCTGCAAAATTAGTGGGAGAGACTTGGCACAACAGCCTTACAATTGGTATGCTAATGAATACCCGTGGCTTGATGGAACTCGTGGCTCTTAATATTGGCTATGAAATGGGAGTACTTCCTAAACCTATTTTTGCCATCATGATAATCATGGCTTTGGCTACGACTTTTATGACTACTCCTGCACTTAACTTTATTCAATATCTGTTTGCAAAGAAAGCAACCAACAATGTCCATGTACCTAAACTAATGTTAACTTTTGGGCGCCCGGAAAGTGGAAAGAGCTTACTCTCTATCTTTCATCTACTCTTTGGAGATAAATTAAAAGAAAAGCATGTAATTGCGGCACATTATACAATGGGAACTGACCTCAACCTAGTTTCAGCGGAACATTATTCAAAGGATAGTTTTCATTTGCTCAATAAAGAAGCTACGGCTATAAATCTTGAGGTTGATAAACGATATAAGTTAACCGACGATATCGTAAACGAAATTACACAAACAATAATCAAGGAAAATATTGATTATTTACTAATTGGCGCAGGACATAAACTTTTGGATGTAAAACCGGCAGAAGATAAAAAAGCCAACGGTGGATTTCTCTGTTCTTTTTTAACTCACCTCAAAGAAAAGACGTTCCAACTCCCTGGTGCTCTTATGACCGAAAAGACAGAAGAGATTATGGAACGAATAGAATGTAATGTAATGGTTCTTATTAATCACAGATACAGTTCTATCTCAAAAGTATTTATCATAATTAATAGCAAAGAGGATTTTATTTTCCTCACATATTTAGATGCGATTCTGCAAAAGTCGCCTGCTGCAAGTATTTATCAGCTAGGAGGTCTGAGCAAGGACTTAGATTTACGTGCAAAAATGGATTCAACTCTTGCAAAATACCCCGATAAAGTAGGCCTTCACAAATACACCCAACTTTCTGAATTATCGTTTGAAAGGAAAAAGGATCATCTCATTATTTCCAGTTATGCAACGTGCAAATATCTGGCCAAAATTTATCATTCTTTTAATTCACTTCCTTCCTATTTAGCCATACGTCAACGTATTCAGAATACTTGAAAAGGACTTCTTAAAATTAAAGGACTTCTTGTAGAGACAAGAGGCCCCATTAGCAGGCGTAAATAAGGAAATTATAGCTTAGAGTAACTCCTCTTCAAACAAGATACTACATATTGGGAAGAAGCTATTTTCTCCACATGTGCAAAAAGAGCCTCAGAGGTATAGTTATTTATCGTACCATGCATCTGAAACAGAGCTTCGGAAAGAGCTTGCACTTGTTCAACAGGAACACGTAATCCTTGTGCAGTCCCTACGATGGCTTCAGGTACTACCTCTGTGCAAACCACAGGAAGCCCTGTACTCAAGGCTTCAAGTACAGCAATAGATTGTGATTCCACACGGCTAGCTAACACAAAAGCATCCGATTCATATAATCTTTCACGCACTTCTTCTGGAGAGAGCCAACCTAAAAAATGAATCTGTGCACGAAAATCACAAGCACAAAGTACGCGTTGAAAATCATTATGTTCAAAACCATCTCCTCCAATCCAGAGTTCTGCATCAGAAGGACTTCCGGTCTCTTGCAGCCGATGACAAAAAGCATCAAAGGCAGGAAGAAGAATATCGTACCCTTTTACATCACGATAACTGTTCATTGTGATAAAGCGAAAAGGATGAGTAACCTTCTTTACCTTTGAAGGAGCAAAGAAAGCTGTATCTACCATATTCGAGAGAACCTCAATAGGTACTTCGCAAGTTAAATATTCTCGGATTTTGGGTATCAACTGATCAGAAACCGACAAGATAGTCTGCGCATTTGAAAAAGCCAATTGTAAAAAAGGAGTATATGCTGGTTTAAAACTACTTGAAGCCAATTCACTCTTCATTCCAAAGATGCCACGGTGTTCAGTAAGCACATAAGGGATGCCATACTTCTTATACAACAAAAAAGCGGCATAGCCTGCCCAAGTACTGCTGTGCGCATGAATAATACGAGGGCGACCGAAAAGTTTTTCATATTCTTCAAAACAAAGAACCGTAAAATGAGCCCAACGCACAATATTAGGCATATCGCAAAACGGTAAACGACGAAAATATTTTCGATAAGTTAGGATCCCTTCATCGTCCCACAATTCAGCATTCCAAGAATCAAAGAGCAACGTTTTCGCATATGTTCTCCAGGGTAATAGTACAGGAGCTAATACATCCGCACGCAAGTCACTATTAGTAAGTGCCAAGGCTTGATCACGACAGAATTCTCCTCCCATGGGATAATACCAAGAAGGAAGTATTAGTACATCCGCAGGCGTTGATTTTGGCCACCGAGATTGTGCTTCCTTACGATGTAATAATAAGCCTCTTTTCATAGCTCCTTAATAAATAATAGAACCAGCATAATTGAGCAGCCAAGCCTGCAGCTGCAGTCAAACTAAACAACAAGATACAACTTTCGAAGGAGTGTAGCCAGATTCCAATCATCAAAGCAAGGAAGCGCGATACAAGCATGCCTATTTCAAAGAGAAGAGCCATTCGCTGCGAGCCAAAAATACTAGGCAAAGAGCACAACGGGCCACATAATAAAGTAAAAAGGAAAAGAGGCATCGACATACGTAAGTAAAGCGTAACTTTGCCCCATTGAGTTCCTAAATAAAAATCGACAATCCATGGAATTAAGAAATAAATCATCGACATAGCAGGTAGGGCAATCAAAAAGGTGCGTTTGGTTAGTTTATAAACCGAAGATAACACTGATTGGTTTTGGGTAACACGCGCTGCTATATTTTGAGAGAGCACTTGTTCAAGGGAACCACTCAGCAATCCAATAGGCCGAAAGCCCAACATTAGGCACATCGAATATAATCCAACATCTTCCATACCAAAGTAAGCAGGAAGGAGTAGCATCACCAAACTAGCTAGCACATAATTAACCACCGTATGCGGTAAATAATACCTCGGGAACTTAGCATGCCGACAAGCCACTTCACGCATTAAAGGACGATTAAAACGAAAAAGACTACGCAACCCACTCCTTTTAAAGGTCGCTGGGATCAAGCCTATCAGATAGCTCAATTGATTGGCTGCGATTAATGCCGCAGCTCCCGAAACAAAAACAATAGAAAGGGAGTAGAGAAAACCAAAACCGACCTTCAGTAAGTTATTACTTGCAACTTGAATCACTCCATACGTAGCTGTGCGAAAGAATTGTTTGTGATAGTTGAACCAATAGCAAAAAGCCTGACCAAGTGCTGAAAGGAAAACAAAAATCGGTATCATTATAACATAAGGCTGCAATTCTTGATAATGAATAAAAGTAAGAATCGGCCTACTGAAACACAATAAAAGGAAAGTCAGAAATAAAGAAAAAGCCAAATTGAGTAATAAAGAGAGATCGAACACCGCAGCAGCACGTTCACGCTTTGGCTCAATAAGAATGGCAAATTCGTATTTTCCTCCGGCAAAAAGAGAAAGTACGCCACATAATGCCAAAAAAAGTCCTAAAACTCCAATATCCGCTTTGCTGTAAATACGCGCAACAAGAGGTAAAAGAGAAAAAGCAATTAGTTGTCCCAGCACATTTCCAGTGAGAAGTTTGGCACTATTACGCACAAACTCTCGTTGGAAAATAGAACTGAGCTGATTCATCGCCCTAACCATTGTTCTGGGTTCAACTTCGTTTTCTCATTGCGCAACTGAAAGTGAAGTACTGTGCGTCCTCCATCATTAGGATCAGAGAATATATGACCCAACGATTGTCGGGCACTCACTTTTTGCCCTTGCCGTACATTCACTGAAGACAAGTTACAATATACCGACAAATAAGATCCATGCCGAACAATTACATTAGAAAGACCATTTACTTGAAAGACTGAGGCCACTTCACCCTCAAATATCGAACGCGCTTGTGCTCCGGGCTGGCCTTGTATATTAACCCCTTTGCTGTCGAGACGTACTCCATGCATTCCTGCGACATTATACTCTCCATAGCGATTCACGATTAAGTAAGTACCTGTTATAGGAATTGGCAAACGACCACGATTACTTGAAAATCCACCTGATAGTTTTTGGTCTTCGTTACTCGAGAAAGCCAACATCGGTTCCGCTTTCTTTTTGCTAACTATTGTTTCTCTTTTTGGCCTCTCTCTCTCAGCCAATTTTCCACTAGAGACAGACGTATTATTAGCATTAGCTTTCTTCTCAGCTGCCTCACGAGCAGCTTCACGAGCGGCTGCGGCTGCCTCAGCAGCTTCACGAGCCTTCTTCTCAGCAAGTGCTCTTTTACGAGCAGCTTCTACAGCACGTTTACGAGCTTTTTCTATTTCGATAGACACTTGTCTATCAATCTCTGCATTTAACCTTGAAGCCACTTTTCTAGTCTTACCAATTTCAACCCGTAGCCCCTTCTGTTCTTTTTGCAACTGACCCACAATTTCTTGTTTCTGCGCTTCTTGCGCCTCCAATTTTTTGCGCTGCTGCTCATGTTCGTTTAAAAGAACATGCTTGGCCTGACGAACTTCGTTCAGCTCGTTTTGTTTCAACTTGATCTTAGCTTGTTGCTGCATAATATTGGCAGCTAAAACACGCTGGTAACCTGCATAATCCTTCAGATAACGCAAACGACGATACGCTTGTCGAAAAGTAGAAGCCGAAAAAAGGAAAGTTAACTTCTCGTGCATCGATTTTACACGATACATGTTCTGCAAACTCTTCGCATACTTAGTCTTACGAAGTTGCAACTGTTCATTTAACTGTCCAAGATGACTATTCAAGGTATCTGCTTCCTTATTAATAATCTGTACATCAGAAGCGATACCTGCTATATAATATTTTCGTTCCTCTATTTGCCCATTTAACGTACCGATTGTATGTAATTGAGCTTTCACCGTTTTTTGATTTGTAGTAAGAAGGTGCTCTTTTTTAGAGATCTCTTTTTGCAACTGCATACGTTTCGTTTGCAGTTCTTTAATTTTCGAGTTAGTCTGTGCCGGTGACGAAAGCGAAAAAAGAGTAATTAAGAAAAGACAAAAAATACGCATCATAAAGTAGAAAACATTTTCATTATATCTTTCATTTCTATTTTCTCATACTTCGAAGAAATAGAGGTATCGGGCTTCCAAGTTCCAATTTCAGTCAACTTAGAGAGTTCCATTTCAAGAATAATCTCTTTCATCGTTCCTTCAAAAGAAGCACGTATTAAAGTCGGATATTCCTGTCCCTGAACCGTTTCACGATTATCGTACTTCCAAAGTGTAGAAAATGCTGTTGATGTTTTCTTGACTTCAGTAAGTGCCAACTTAGCAGTACTGTTATTCACACGAAAAAAATAGCTTAGCTCACCTTCTTCGTGTGAAAGCACACTAGTATTAGGCTCTGAAGAAGCTATCAGTTTCATTTCGCGTATCTGAGCAACCGACATATTTGGAATGCCCGGACGGAATATATCCCCTACAAAAAGAGCTTGTAAGGCATAAAAGTCAAGATTCGTACCTGTCGTTTCTTTTATGTTTTTCATATCCTCCTGCACATATTTTTTATGGATGCGATCAATAATCAATATTTTCTCAGGAGTGGCTTCCACACGAACAGCCTCCGTGCCCAAGAAAGGAACTTGAATAGAAAGCTGTAAGGCCTGATTTTGCCGGATTTTTAGCGATCCACTCAATGAATAGCTACTTGTTCCAAACGTCAGGTTAAATTTCACTTTCGAGGAGATACCTCCTGTAGCAGGCGTATTCTTCACTAAATGGTATAATAGTTCGGGCGTTTTTAAAGTAGGTTCAGTGCGAACAACTTGTTTCACTCCCGAGCAAGAAGCCAGAAAGAGTACAAACATCAGCATGAACAATTCACGTATCTTCATCTTTATTTATATTTTGCTCACTTAATGTGAGACGCGTTTAATTTTCTTTTCTACTTTCTCTGGATTCTCAATTTTAAGCTGAATGGCACGAGTCCAAAAGTCAATTGCTTCTTTATTCAACTTCAACTTTACATAAATATCACCTGCATGGTCCAGCTCTACCGGATTCTTATCTCCTCCGTTTTGAAGTGCACGGTCCATATAAGTGCGTGCTTCACTATAACGCTTTTGCATATACAAAATCCAAGCATACGTATCAAGATAAGTTTCATTTTTGGGTTCTATTTCTACTGTCTTCTTGCTCATCTGTTCCGCCTTAACTAATTGCTTACCTTCAAGACTCAAATAGTAAGCATAGTTATTTAGTGTACCCACATTCAACGCATGATGCACTAAGGCTGAATCATAAGCTGCATAAGCCTGAAGCGATTGTTGCGATTCATAATACGAGTCGCCCATCAATGTGTAAAAATCGGAGATCTGTTCCGGCTTTGTGTTTTCATCGATATGAGCAAGTCCACTCTTTAAAGTTTCTATAGCAAGTTAAATTTTATTTTGTTGCGCATAGCCTACAGCTAAATAATAATAAAATTCCACGACTTGCGGAGTTGCTTCAAGAGCCGGTTTGCAAATATCGACCAGCAGCTGAGGATTATTTTGTTTCACAGCTCCAGCCAGGAGTTCCAAACGAGAAGAAACATTTGTAGGGTCAATCCGTATAATTTGTTCAAGAACAGGAATCGCTGCTTGGCTCTTTCCACTAGAGATTAAATATTGTGCATAAAGAAGAGGCAACGAAACATCATTATTCTCCGTCTGTGTCAGTTCCTGAAAAAGAGCTATTACCTGCACACTATCAATCGGGCTACCCTCCGTCTTCGTGGCAATTTGATGCATTAAAGTTCCTTTTGCCTCAGTACTGACATAAGGACTAAAAAGAGTGGCTCTCACTTGCCGTCGATAGTTTATAGTATCCTGCTGCGATTCATAATAGTCTATCATTGAAAGCATTGCCTGTTCATTACTTGGATCACTTTTCAGCACTTGTTGAAACACCTTTAGCGCTTCAGGGTAACGTTCCTGCGTCATATAAAGGTCACCTAAAAGGCACTGGAAACGAGGCTCATCTGGGAACGCTTTCACCAAACTTTTTGCTTCCTGAAAAGCCTCCGTATCTTTTCCATCAATAAGATAAAGTTGCACCTTACGCATAGAAAGTTCTTCACTTTTTCCTAAACGGAGCTCAATAGTATCTAATAATTGAATGGCATTTTTATATTTACCCACTTGAGGGTATAGCTCCAGAAGCTCGTATTGTGCATCCTCTTTTTCGGGAAAACGCTTCACCACTTTCTCTAGCACTCCAATAGCTGCCGCATAATTATGCTGAGCTTGATAAAGATTCGACAACTGAACTGCATACCAATAATTGTCGGGTGCCAATTCTACAGCCTGCCTTTGGGTTAGCATACCCAGAGAATCGAGCCCCATACTAAGATAGAATGGAGCTATCGACGACTTTGCTACAGCCGACAAAGGGTCTAGTTGCTGGCAATAACGAAGCATTTCGAAAGCACCCACAAGATCTCCTTTCTCCTTTAAACGCTCTGATTCAAGAAAGAAATAATCGAATTTTTTAGAATTCACGGAGTCCTTTTGATCGGCAACCGCTATCAGCGAGAATTGCGCCAGCAAAAGAAAAAAGAAAAAAGAGACAGAAGCTTTCACCATTATTTTTTTATTTTTTACCCGTATGTCCAAATCCACCCTCACCGCGCTGAGTGGTATCAAGATCAGAAACCAATTCCCATTCAGCCTGCTCATGCTTGGCAATAACAAGTTGAGCAATACGCTCACCATTGATAATTGCGAAAGGTTCTGTTGAAAGATTTATTAGAATTACACAAATTTCACCTCGATAATCCGCATCAATAGTTCCCGGAGAATTAAGCACTGTAACTCCTCTTTTAAGTGCTAATCCACTACGTGGACGTACTTGCGCCTCATAACCTGAGGGGAGTGCTATTCGAAGTCCGGTAGGAATCAATTTACGTTCCAACGGGCCCAATAGAATTTCTTCTGTCAGATTCGCACGAAGGTCAAGCCCCGCGGAAAGTGGCGTTGCATACTCAGGAAGAGGATGAGTCGACGAGTTCGTTATTTTTATTTGGAGCATTTTACGTATCAGTTATTTGTCAGCAGATTGACTTTCTTTATATACAATGGGATTATTTCCTAAGCGAAAACGTTCTACACTCGACGGATTGTCGCGAACGAAAGTTTCAATGTGACGTACACGTTTCTCTTCCAGTATTTCATCTACCGCTATTAATATTCCCGTTTCCTCTACATCCCCAAATTCATCGTTGATAGCTGTACCAAATACCTGCATCGTAGGAGAAAGTCCCATATAGGCATTAACCAATGGAGGTATGTTATAGCCTAATTTACGAATATGTGAATTCAGCACTCGATAGTCCTCTTTAAAATTGTCACCTTGAAAAAGGCTAGCCAATTCAACAGGATCACTTTCTATCTCAATCGGTATAGTGGGATATACCAAACGGTCGACGTTCGGGAAATATTGTGAAAGGAAATAAAGAATCATATCACGTCCTTTGCGAATGTAGCTAGGATACATAGTGAATTTCCCAAAGAAGTACTTTGTTTCGGGTATTACAACAGCTAAAGCCCCCAAACCATCCCATAAATTATCGAGAGCGAATAAACTCTTTGCACCCATTCTGCTACTTTGGTATTCCCAAGTTACAAAAGAACGCCCCAACTCGATAGTATGCGGTAAATAGTCTTTTATAAATTTTTCTGAGAAATGAAACATATGAGAAGTGGCGAGGATAGGCTGTCCATTGGAATCAAGTTTCACTTCCGAGCCGGCAATATAACGGTAGCCACCTAGTATTTCGTCAACTTCGCTATCCCAAACAATCAATTGTTTGTAAGGAACCGTCATCGTATCAAACTCATCAATATCAACTTTCTTACCCGTTCCACCACCAGCTTGTCTAAAAGCAATCTCGCGCAAACGCCCTATCTCAAGCATCACATTGGGCGAATCTTGTGCCGTAATGATATAAATTTCGTTACCCGACTTATTAGTAAGGCGTAAACACTTCGATGAGGTAAGCTCGGCCTTAAGTAATTCACGAGCTATAGGTGCTATAATTTCTTCTTCTATCATATCTTTTTTTCAAATTTTACTTAATCCATACACAATACTTCGCACATATTGTGCCCATTCTTTAGGTTTTCTTTCTTTGGTAAAGGTTGTATAAGGAATTGGTTTCCCAATTGTAAGAGTAAATGTTTGTCCTTCATTTCGAAAGAGCTCATCCACCAAAAATAGCATCTCAATATTGAATTTGATGCCTAAGGCTTCACGAATATTGGCCAATCTATAAAAGAAATTAGAATTGCAACCACTAAAATGCATGGGTACTACATCGCGTTGCATCTTCTGTGCTTGTACAATAAATTGCTTTCCCCAAGCCAGATCGCGTACCAAGCCGTGCTTACGTCGGGAACAGACGCCAGCAGGGAATAATATGAGATGGTTATCACTAGAGAGTTCCTCATGTACTTGTTCAGGAAGTGTGCGATTTTGATGCCCTGTTTTATTAATTGGAATGCAAAGTGGAGCAAATCCAGGTAGATTCATCAATAAATCGTTCACCATATAACGTATCTTCCCATTAAAGAATGAGCCCAAGGCATATCCTACTCCCACACCATCAATAGCTCCTAAAGGATGATTACAAACAAAGATGCTTGGTGCTGCGTCCGAAGAAATATTTTCGAGTCCCTCTACATTCACCGTTACTCCGGTATATTCGAGCATAGCCTTAAGATAATCTACTCCTATCCGGCCATCACCATAACGAATAAATTCGTTTAAACGGTCTTGATGAACAACACGTTTCAAGTAATTCATCAAACAGCGAGGCACGTACTTGCTTTTTTTAGGAGCCTTTTCGCGCAACACTTTATCCAAATCTATCTGCATCAATTGATCACCCATTTCTATCTAGACTTAACGTTTTACAAACTTGATACTATGTGTATGCGCACCTTCAGTCCAATGAATAAGATATACGCCAGCTGGCAATGCACTTACATCAGCCTCTTCTGAACTATTAAACTGAATTCGCAAGCTTCCTTCCATCGTATAAATTTGCGCTTTAACATCAAGTAACGAAGCATCATCAGCAGCAAATCGTACAACCTGTAATTCAGGATTATAATATACGGAATACTCGGTAGCAGAAGGAGAAGTAATTCCAACGCCTCCTATTTGAGCTTTAGGGGTATCTTTTTGAATATACCATAAACGGTTTGAGCTCGTCAAGTTCTTCGTCGCATCATACGTATACGAAACGACTTTATTACCATCTGCCGCACTTCCTCCAGCATTATTCATTACCAGATTAGTTTGCTTATTCACAAAGTTATATTCATCACCTGTATTTACAGGCACAACTTTCCACAATTGTCGAGCATCAGTCACATTAAGAGCAACTTGCTGTAGTTGACTGCCTGAAATATAAGTCGACCCACTCAAAGAGGCAGGATCATAGAGTGCAAGACCACTTCCACGATTCACAAATTGCACATAATCGCCCACAACATTAGCCTCCCATAATTGACAAGTGTCATCGGGCAAAGGGCTCCAAATCATAATGCCAGTCCCTACAGCCATCGAATTATTCGTTATATCAAGGCTTTTATTACTATCCTTTCCTAAGATACGATAAAAATAAGAAGCATCGGGAACAAAAGAGGTTGAGGCTTGTCCAGCAAGAGCATTTTCTTCAGCGGTTTGAAAGGTTGTAGTTAAATAAGTGGCGTGCTCAGTAATAAATTTCTTTAAATAGTCCACCCCTTCTTTATAAGTGCTATAAAGCGTAATTTCATTGTAAGCTCGTACCTGAATAGGCCATTTCTTAAAGTTGAGTGTTTGTGAAGCATCCACATATTTGGCCATGCTATCCACAAATTGCAATAGGTGATTAGTCAAACCACCTGCCACAGCAGCTTTCCAGCGACTGTTCACAGCTTTAGCAAACCAAGGGTCGGTCCACATCTGTTTCATCCAAACCTTAGTTAAGTCCGTACCAAAGCCTTTATCCATCATCAAAGCTTGAGTCACATCCCCCACACGATTACAATTATTAAATGCAATATCGTAGTCCCAAAGTGGACCAAAGTAAAGTTTAGGATCATCAGCTTGTTTATACATATAGGTACTCCAAAAGCCATCCACATTACCAGTCATTTCAGTGGCAATATACCAATTAATAAGAGTCGCTGAATCAACATATGCTCGATAGCCGACCGTCGGGTCCTTAAAATTATCACTAAAAAGCGCAGTCTCGAAAGTATTCAAATAATTTCTTAAATAGTTGCAATGGTTGAGGGTTAGATAATCATCATCAGGCGATTTAATTGAAACAATCAAGTTCTTGTTGGTACGAAAATAAAGCGGTACTCCTGTAAGAGTCGTGCCGTCACTTGTTCCGAATCCATCAATCTCAAAAAAATAGCCTCCCGTAAGGTTCGATTCATCTTCTTGTTCTGTAATTTCTACTCGTTTTTTGCCTGCTTCCATTTGGTCAGACAACTCATAAGAACCTTGAAAAGAGCCATTAAAAACAAAATCGACAGGTTGTGCCACGCTATTAAAAGGAAGGCCGAGAACCTTACCTAATTCAAAAGCGACCGCATTACGAATTAATGTTTTATCACTCATATTTGCAAGTAGAGTCCAACTTTTTGCCTTAGCATGTCCTGTCCCAAGAAATTTTTCCTTTTGATTGAATTTAATGCGGTAAGGCTTCTTAGCTAAGCCCCACGTTGAATTACCACGCCCACGAATCGACAAGGAGTCATATTTTTCGATGGTACTTCCTGTCACACGAGTAAGTTTAGCATACACATAATCCTCAGTACTTGTGACGGCATTTCCATCAAAGGTATTGATATAGATTGTCGGTAAATTAGTGTAAGCACTCTGTGCTTTCACTGAAAGGGGTAACACACTTACAAGCCCGCATAATAGCATAAAAAAAGCTTGGGATTTTCCCCCCAAATAAAATAGTGAATTTTCTAATCTATCCATTTTCTTTTTTAAAATTAGTCTTTCAAAGGTAGCATATTTCAGTTTGCAAATATAGACATTTCTTTTGAAACTGACACTTCTTATTTTAAAAAAAGTAGTTGTGTTTCACCTTTTTCTATTCACTTCCAACTCTTTTTCTTCATACTTCAGCATCAAACCCTCTACTCTTCAGTATTAATTAGAATTAAGGAGTAAGACTTTCTCGAAAAAGATGCTATATTTTAGAATTAAAGGAGGCCGCTTTTTGACAACAGACTACGAATAAAAGCCACAAGCACTTGCGCAATTTAAAAAAAACAATTATCTTTGCCCTATATAACCGTTCCACACAATGAGTTGCACGCAGATTAAATGCTCTTCTTTTTCCTATAGCCGTTCGATTTGGAACCGCGCATTCGTATGGATTAAGCGTTTCCGCAAACGGAAAGGGTATAGTATTCAATCGCCATGGGCTTTCTCGTATGCACGAGATCTCATCCTGAGTAAAGACCAATATTATGCTTTTGGAAGTTTAAAAGGGCTTTATAACAAAACAAGATCGAGCAAGTTACCTCGAAAAAGATATGAGTTATTATTCCGTTTGGCCAATGATATGCAAGCAAAAGAATGGGCACTCTTTGGAGGAACCGGAGAGTTGGAACAGGCTTATTTAAAAGCAGCACGGTCAAAAATTGTGCGCCGTAACTTTGCATCGGGTTCGTTCTCACCATTTCCTACAGAACGTTGCCTTTTTCTAGTCAATACGGAATATCTAACCTTAAAAGAAACAAAAGACAATATTGCTTTCATTCTAGCCCAAGCCGGAGAAAAAGATCTACTAGTGATCAGTGGTTTACAACGTTCAAAGGCCTTGCGTGAGTTCTGGAAAAGCATCATCAAACAACCACCAGTGAGATCATCGTTTGATCTCTACGAAGCAGGACTTGTCTGTTTTAGCCCTTCACATCCTCAAAAGTGTTACCTGATTAACTATTGATCATAATTAATAAATCCCCAATAAACCGATGAAAAAATGCAAAATTTATACCCGCACAGGCGATACAGGATCTACAAGTCTGGTAGGAGGCACTAGGGTTTCTAAATGTCATCCTCGCTTAGAAGCATACGGCACACTCGATGAGTTGAATTCGCATCTCGGATTATTGCGTGCCCTACTTTCTCCACAAGACAAAGAGCTATTTGGTGAAAGACTTCTTTTCATTCAAAAAAAACTTTTTAATATTGGGGGCTATTTAGCCACAGACCCTACTCAATACTCACTTCCTGCAAAATTTGAAATAACTTCGGAAGTTCTCCTTGAAATTGAGCTTTGGATCGACGAACTAAATACAGAATTACCCGAGCTTCATTCGTTTATAGTGCCTGGAGGAAGCATAACTGCTTCAGAATGCCATATTTGCCGCACCGTTTGTCGGCGTGCCGAACGAAACATATTAGCGTTACAGCCTGAAATACAAGTAAATGAATGGGTACTTAGATACATCAACCGACTTTCCGATTTTCTCTTTATCTTTGCACGTACACTGAATAAAGAACAGGCAAAAGAAGAGCCTATTTGAGTAAAAAAAACAGAAAAAACAGTTCGAAAGAAGTTGCTCAACAAAAAGAAGAAAAAAAAATGAAGATTTTTCGCAAAACATGCGATTAAATAAGAATTTTATTATACTTTTGCGCCCAAATCAAAAAATAAATCACATGTATTGGACATTAGAATTAGCTTCAAAATTAGAAGATGCACCTTGGCCCGCTACCAAGGATGAACTTATTGACTATGCCATTCGCTCAGGATCACCACTTGAAGTGATTGAAAACCTGCAAGAGATGGAAGATGAAGGCGAAATCTACGAAACCATTGAAGATATTTGGCCAGACTATCCTAGCAAGGAAGACTTCTTCTTCGATGAAGAAGAGTACTAAAAAACAAGTTCTATTTTACAAAAAAGCGCAACGTTACATACGATATTGCGCTTTTTCGAGTTTATAACACATCGCCCAAAATTCATTCATGAAGAAAACTAATATTCGCATTCTGCTCTCCTGTTTTTTTGTGCTTTCCTTTGCGACAGTACAAAAAGCTCGTGCACAATTCGATGCACAGTTTTCACAATATTGGGCTGTTACAAATTACTACAACCCCGGATATGCGGGGCAGACGGACAAGCTAAACGTAACAGCGGCCTATAGTCAGCAACTTTCCGGCTTCGACAATGCGCCTAAAACGACGTACTTTGCAGCCGACTGTCCCGTCAAGTTCATGGGAGTAAAGCAAGGAGTCGGCCTCATCTTCTCAAACGATAAACTAGGCTTCTTTACCAATCAAACGCTCGGATTACAATACTCTGCTAAACTCAAATTTTTGAACGGACAAATCGGTTTAGGTGGACAGTTAGGCATCGTCAGCATCGGGTTCGACCCCTCAAAGGTAACGATGTACGATGAGAGTACAGGTACTGTTATTTCGGGTACAAGCAGCGATGAGTTGGTACCTACGAGCAAGGTGAGCGGCACTAAATTAGATGCTGCGTTAGGTGCCTTTTATACCCATAGACTCTTCTATACCGGAATCTCTGTCACTCACTTTCTTTCGCCTGTAATAAACTGGGGTGAGACTAATCAATTCAAGGTTTCGCCTGTTTATTATTTTACAGGAGGAAGCAATATTAAAACAAATAGTCCGTTCTTAACATTGCAACCCTCTTTCCTTATAAAAAGTGATTTTGCAGATTATAAGCTCGACCTTAGCTGTCGCGGTACTTATACATGGAATGGGAAAGAGTTCCTAGCTGGTGTGTCTTATAGCCCATCGACTTCGGCCACATTTATGATAGGAGCAATGATGAAGAACGTCCGATTGACTTACTCCTACGAGCTCTTCACCAACGGAATTGGTGCAGCAAGTGGTAGCCATGACTTGGTTCTTGGATACTCAATGGATATGAATTTCGGTCAAAAAGCGAAAAACAAACATAAAAGTGTACGCATTTTATAAATAGATATGAAGAAAATAACATTCATTCTGGCTATAGCCCTCTTGGCAATCATTGCCTATTCGTGTGGAAAACCCATGCGTAGCCAAGCCGTTGGAGGCGAAGTAACCGGCGTTAGCATGATGGCATGGGACGAGCCAACTCCTTACGGTATGGCACTTATTAAACGTGGCTCTTTGAAAGTCGGTTCCGAAGAAAAAGATTCTTTATGGGGAATCAATGACCCTTCACGAGACATCTCTATTGACGCTTTCTGGATGGATCAGACAGAAATTAGCAACTCAAAATACAAACAATTTGTATATTGGGTACGCGATTCAATTATTCGCGAACGGTTAGCAAGTCCTAGCTATGGAGGTAATGAGCTTTATAAAATAGAAGAAGACCGGGAAGGAAATCCTGTAAAGCCGCATCTGAACTGGAGCAAACCCATTCCTTGGAAACGCGCTACTGAAGATGAACAAGCTGCAATTAAAAGCATATACTATAAACATCCCATCTCTGGAGCAACTATGCTTGATGCCGATCAACTAAATTATCGGTACGAGATTTTCGATTATATCAATTCGGCACAACGAAAATATCGCCTGAATCCCAATAGACGAGTTTTGAATACTGATCTTACAGTCAACCCTGACGAAGTAGTCATGATTTCAAAAGATACTGCCTATATTGATGAAGAAGGACACATCATCAGAAGTACGGTAAACCGTCAACTTTCTTCACTTTACGACTTCCTAAATACCTATATTGTAAATGTATACCCTGACACGACCTGCTGGGTGAACGATTTCCAAAATGCATTCAATGAACCTTATATGCGACTCTATTTCTCACATCCTAGTTATAATGAATATCCTGTAGTAGGCGTTTCTTGGGAACAAGCAAATGCATTCTGCGCATGGCGTACAAATTATCTGCTTAGCGGATTAGGAGGACAAGCACAATATGTGCAACGCTATCGCCTACCAACTGAAGCGGAATGGGAATTTGCAGCACGTGGAAAAGAAGATAACCTTTATCCTTGGAAAGAAGGCGGCACGAAGAATGACAAAGGCTGCTACTACGCAAACTATAAAGTCGACAAAGGCGACTATACCGAAGACGGAAATCTCATCTCCACAAAGGTGGCTTCGTATGCCCCGAATTCAAACGGCTTATACGACATGGCCGGAAATGTGGCAGAGTGGACTTCTACTTCTTATACCGCTCAAGGCATAAAGGGAATGAGTGATTTAAATCCGGAATTTTCATACAACGCAGCAAAAGAAGATCCTTACAAAATGAAGCGCAAAGTGGTACGCGGAGGTTCTTGGAAAGACGGCGCTCGCTTTATTCGTAGCGATATGCGTGGATGGGAATATCAAAACGAACAGCGCTCGTTTATCGGCTTTCGCTGTGTTAGAACACAGGTTGGCTATAATCGTAAGGGCAAATAACACGACTGAATTTTAAAGTTATGAGTAATAAAAAAAGGGGCTGCATGGGCAAAGTACAAAATTTCCTTATTACCTACGAAGGAAAAACGGTATTGAACTTCCTCTATAGCTGGGGAGCAGCAATCGTTATTTTAGGTGCACTTTTCAAATTAACTCACCTTCCGGGAGCTAATCTCATGTTATATATTGGTATGGGCACTGAGGTGATTGTGTTTTTTATCTCTGCATTCGATAAACCATCGAAAACTTATCGTTGGGAAAGTGTTTTCCCTGGTTTGGAAATTACAGGCAAAGAGGCAAAAGCCAATAATGAACCGTTGACTCTGGAAGAAGAGGAGTCTATTGACAGAACGAGCGAAATGGCAGAAAGTCTGATTGCTTCGGCTGAAAACAAAAATTCGATTCATTCCAGTCAAAACATCTCAGGTGCGGTTGGAGGAGGCCCTATGGTTTATTTTGGAGGTGGTGCAAATCTTGGAGAAAGCAATCCAGCTTCGGAAACATCCGAAAATACGAATATCTCGAAAGAAGCTTCTCCTTTGGAGGCCATACAACCTTCGGTTGAATCATTTGGAGGAACGAATGTTGCAGGTGGAGCTACTCTCATCGGTGGGTTCATGGGCAATCCTATTCCAACGATTCCTGTTGAAGATTTAGAGGAAGGCACTAGAAACTATCTCGACAAGTTGAAAGAGATGACCGAAACAATCGGCCGCCTTAATGAGCAACTAACCTCATTCACTTGCGATCCCGATCAAATGGAGGGAGTAAACCGTCATATTTCCGGACTGAATGCTATTTTTGAATTGCAACTACGCAGTGCCAGTCGACAAGTTGAAAGTGTAGAAAAAGTACACGAGCAGACTGAGAAAATGGCCGCACAAATTGAAGAGCTCAACAAAGTATATGCACGCATGCTACAGGCTATGACTGCCAACATGATTAATCAACAACCTTTAAACTCTTAAATAAGATATGGCCTCAAACGGATCCGAATCTCCACGTCAGAAGATGATAAACTTGATGTATATCGTCCTCTTGGCTATGTTGGCTTTGAACGTATCATCGGATGTACTCAAAGGCTTCAGTTTGGTGGAAGAGGGATTGTTGCGCTCTACGGAAAACTCGCAAAAACAAAATAATGCTACATATGCCTCAATGGAGGAATATATGAAAAAGAATCCGGAAAAAGTACGTGAATGGTTCGCAAAGGCTCACTCAGTACGTATGCAATCCGATTCTCTTTATAATTTCATTGAAGAACTAAAGCTACGCATTGTACAAAAGGTAGATGGCGAAAAAGCGGATGTACACAATATTCAGAATAAAGAAGATCTTGAAGCAGCTTCTTTCGTGATGTTAACTCCGGGATCAGGACAAGGTAAAAAATTAACTCAAGCTATCGACCGTTATCGCAGCCACATCATTTCGATGGTAGCTGATAGCGTACAAAGAGATATCATTAAACGTAACTTAAGTACCACTATAGGAAAAAAGAAGAACGTCCTGAATAAAAACTGGGCTGAGTATCTTTTCGAGAATACACCCGTTGCAGCAGCTATTACCCTACTTACAAAAGTCCAAAACGATGTTCGTTATGCTGAAGGTGAAGTGCTTCACACGCTCGCTTCAAATATTGATGTCAACGACTTTCGTGTAAATAAATTGGATGCTTTTGTAATTCCTTCTTCACAAACAATAGTAAGAGGTGGTCGTTTCAGTGCAAGAATCGTAATGGCAGCTATTGATACTACTATGCGCCCCGCCATTTTTATTGGCGGAAGACGTTATCCTGATACAAGAAAAGGACTTTACGAAGTAAATTGCGACCGCACTGGTGAATTCTCTATTGCCGGTTGGTTGGAGATGAACAACGGTGCAGGAAATACATATCGCCGTAACTTCCAACAAAAATATCGCGTTATTGATCCGGCTGCTACTGTTTCTGCTACACTGATGAATGTGTTGTATGCAGGATATGAAAATCCAATCAGTGTATCTGTACCGGGTGTCCCCTCAGAGAAAGTACAACTTAGTGTGAACAACGGAACTCTCTCTAGAGTAGTAGGTGGCTATATCTGCAAACCTTCTAGACTCGGTGAAGCAGAATTTACAGTAAGTGCAGAGCTCGATGGAAGAATGCAAACTATGGCTACTTATAAATACAGAGTACGACAGTTACCCGATCCTCAGCCTTTCATTGAATATGCAGACGGCGGAACGACCAAACGTTATCGCGGTGGAAGAGGTTTCTCGAAACAGATTCTGATGAATAGTGACGGCATTGTTGCTGCTATTGACGATGGGTTGCTAAATGTAAACTTCCGCGTATTGAGCTTTGAAACAGTCTTTTTCGATCAAATGGGTAACGCAGTGCCCGAAGTATCACAAGGTGGCAACTTCTCGGCACGACAGAAATCGGTATTCCGTCAACTCTCTCGCGGCAAACGTTTCTACATTTCACGCGTAAAGGCCATTGGACCAGATGGAGTAGAGCGTGTACTACCAACCACACTTGAGGTTATTGTAAATTAATCCTAGAAATTAAAGTTCATAGCTTATGAAACGAATATATAGTATCCTAGCCCTTTTGCTACTCTGTGTTTTTGTGCTCAATGCACAAACAGCACAAAAGGTTGTGCCAAAAGCGAAAGCTAAGAAAGAAGCAGCAAAAGAAGAGAACCGGAATACCGCACTCTCCATACGTGCCCAAACACAATATGGTGCACAAATGGAAGTACCTACCGATCTCATTTGGAAGCGTGAGGTATACCGCACGCTCGATCTTACTACGGAAGAAAATACCGGACTAGCTTATCCGCAAACACCTACTGATACGGAGATGAACCTTTTCACTCTCATATTTAGACTTCTAGCCGATCGGAAGCTGACGGCCTATGAATATACATTAGATGGCACTGACCAACTTACGCCCTCTCACCGTGCTGATTTTAAAGATATTCTAGATAAATATCATATCTATTACCGTCGCAAACGCATTGCAGCAACAAACGATACGGTTTTCGTAGTTGAGAACGCAGATATCCCTTCTAATGAAGTATTAAGTTACTATATCAAGGAAGTCTATTATTACGATCAAAAATCATCTACCTTCAGCACGAATGTAACCGCACTCTGTCCGGTACTACATCGTTCGGGAGAATTCGATTTAAATTCAGTAAAATACCCAATGTTCTGGATCAAAGTCAGCGACCTAAGTCCATACATGAACAAACTTTCCATTCCTACAAGTCCCTACAACAATGCAGCAACAGTCAATTTAGATGACTTCTTTGCCATGCGAATGTATAAAGGTGAAATTTACAAAACCACTTCACCCAACGGCAAGGCATTGGCACAATACTGTGCAACCGACAGTGCCATGAAAAAAGAAAGAACGAGTATTGAAGGGCAATTGTCTTCTATTGAAGACAATCTATGGAAAAGCCAGACGCTAAAAACTGAAAAAGTAGATTCAGTCGCCTTAGTCAGCACAAAAGCAGAAAAATTGAATACCAAAATAAAAGACACCGTAAAAGAAAAAGAGGTAAAAGAGCAAAATCGCCGTAAAAGCAAATCGAGCAATACTAGTACTAGCACTAAAAAGTCAAGTTCTGGCAGTGCACCTAAAGCTTCTGTCCGCCGATTAAGACGCTAATTTTCCCGTTTCTTTCTACTTCATTCAGTTCGTAAATTCAAAAAAAGGTATCATATGACACAACCGCTCGTTATTTATAATACATTAAATCGCAAAAAAGAAACATTTGTGCCACTCACTCCAGACCATGTAGGGATGTATGTGTGTGGTCCCACCGTATATGGCGATCCTCATCTTGGTCATGCACGCCCCGCTATCACTTTCGATCTACTCTTCCGCTATCTGCAACATATAGGCTATAAAGTTCGTTATGTGCGCAACATCACCGATGTAGGCCACTTAGAGCACGATGCTGATGAAGGAGAAGATAAGATCGCAAAGAAAGCCCGTCTGGAACAGCTAGAGCCCATGGAGATTGTACAATATTACACTTTGCGTTATCATGAAGCAATGGCGAGTTTAAATGTACTTCCCCCAAGCATTGAACCTCACGCTTCAGGGCACATCATAGAACAGGAAATTTTTGTAAAGAAAATAATCGATGCCGGTTTTGCCTACATCAGCGAAGGTTCGGTATATTTCGACGTAGCAGCTTATAATAAAAAGCACAATTATGGTTGCTTGTCGGGCCGCAACGTAGATGAATTATTGAGTACCACCCGTGTACTCGACGGGCAAAGTGAGAAGCACCATCCTGCCGATTTTGCCTTATGGAAGAAAGCCTCCCCAGAGCACATTATGCACTGGCCTAGTGAATGGAGCGAAGGCTTCCCCGGCTGGCATATGGAATGTTCAGCAATGGGCACAAAATACCTTGGTGAAGAGTTCGATATTCACGGAGGAGGTATGGATCTACTCTTTCCTCACCACGAATGTGAAATAGCACAATCGGTA
>Ga0302170_10000243_pt1 | contig 21672 bp, 18 predicted proteins | sample I_Fen_N2_1_FD_193492 | JGI IMG/M metagenome (GOLD analysis project Ga0302170, IMG submission 193492) | Peat permafrost microbial communities from Stordalen Mire near Abisko, Sweden - I_Fen_N2_1 | ecosystem: Environmental > Terrestrial > Soil > Wetlands > Permafrost | place: Sweden: Abisko...
GTTCAGTACAATCCACTCCACGCCAAGCACCAGCCTCAATAACTCCCAAACCAGTTTCACTTGGGAAGAACGGGGTGCAATCACCTCTACCCGGCATTATTCTTGAACTAAAGGTGGCAGTAGGCGATGCAGTGAAAAAAGGCCAAACGATCCTCATCTTGGAAGCAATGAAAATGGAGAACAACATTAATGCAACACAGGATGGCAAGGTCACAGCCATTAACGTTAATAAAGGCGACTCTGTTCTGGAAGGTACTGTACTCGCTGTAATTGAATAAGGCATCATGGGAGATTTTATTAATTTCTTAGGTAATAATCTGGTCGATTTCTGGACTTATACCGGCATGCACAATGCTACATGGGGACATTTAGTGATGATCCTTGTGGGCTTATTTTTCATTTACTTAGCAGTAGCGAAGAATTTCGAACCTATGTTATTAGTTCCAATCGGCTTCGGCATATTGGTCGGTAACATTCCATTCAACATGACTGCAGGGCTCGACGTAGGCATCTACGAAGAAGGCTCTGTACTGAATATCCTTTATCAAGGCGTAAAAACAGGTTGGTATCCACCGCTCATCTTCTTAGGAATTGGGGCGATGACCGACTTCTCTGCCCTCATCTCAAATCCGAAATTAATCCTTATTGGCGCTGCGGCACAATTTGGTATCTTCGGAGCTTATATGTTGGCTCTCTTAATTGGATTCGATCCTTTACAAGCTGGTGCTATCGGCATTATCGGTGGCGCAGATGGACCTACTGCAATATTCCTTTCTTCGAAATTGGCTCCCAATATGATGGGTGCTATCGCAGTATCGGCTTATTCGTACATGGCACTTATACCAGTAATACAACCGCCTATCATGCGACTCCTTACTACTTCGAAAGAACGCGTAATCCGCATGAAAACTCCACGCCTTGTATCGCATACTGAGAAGGTGATCTTCCCAATTGTGGGATTGTTGCTAACTTGCTTCTTGGTACCGTCGGGTCTACCTTTGCTGGGAATGCTATTCTTTGGAAACTTGCTGAAAGAAAGCGGCGTAACACGTCGCTTGGCTGAAACAGCTCGCGGACCGCTAATTGATATTGTCACTATTATACTCGGACTTACCGTAGGTGCTTCTACACAAGCTTCTGAATTCCTTACCATCGATTCTATTTTGATCTTCGGACTAGGAGCTTTGTCGTTCATCATTGCAACTGCAAGTGGCGTTCTTTTTGTAAAACTCTTCAACTTGTTCCTAAAGAAAGAAAACAAGATGAATCCCCTCATCGGAAATGCCGGAGTATCGGCTGTACCTGCTTCAGCACGAATCTCTCAAATTCTAGGTTTGGAGTACGATCCAAACAACTACTTACTCACCCATGCCATGGGTCCGAATGTAGCTGGTGTAATTGGTTCTGCAGTAGCAGCTGGTGTACTACTTGGCTTCTTAATGTAAAGGAAGAGAAATAGATTAAAGAATTTAATTCATTTAAAAAAAAAGAGAAGGGAACATTGTTCACCTTCTCTTTTTTTTTGTGAAAAACAAGTCCTTTTCAAAAAAAAGTTCCTTTTATTTGCGAGTCAATTGTATTTAAAGTATATTTGCGAAGCCTTAAAGAGATAATAAAAAACACTGCTATGCACCATGATTAAGCAAAAGGAAACATATTTCAATATTAAAGAATCTATTATTAGCAAGCTTCGCTCCACCTTCGAGAAAGAACGAATCGCAATAAGCGAGTCCTTAATTAAGGATAAAGATCTCGTAACTCCTTCCTCTTACATTAGCCGCCAATTAATTGACGACATATTACAATTGACAATCGAAGATAGTGAGCAATTCTATGACAAGGTTCTAAGCTTCATCAAAATAAGGATGAATGCAGATGAAGTAATTTTCTACCGCTACTCTGAAACAAGCAATAAACTATATCCCGAGAAATATTCAATCTCTATAGGCTCTTCACTTTCTGGAGTAGAATTTATAAGAGCCTCCGATCGTTATTACATTTGTGAAGAAAACCTCAGCGATTACAAACGAGGAGAAATAAAAACGTTCTATAAAGAAGAGTCTTTCCCTCCTTGCCTAAATAAGGCTGTAAAAGAGCTACATCTCAAGTTACAAAGTGCTGCACTGATTCCTCTTTACAATTCACAGCGCCTATACGGACTCATTGGAATAGGTTTGGAAAAGAATAGAGGGAAATGGGGGAAAGAAGAAATAGAGTTATTGAAACTCTTTTCAAAAATAATGGTCAACAAAATACAACATATAGAATATAAAGAGGCGCAAGAAAAGAGCAACCGATTTGCAGAACTTTCAATGGAACGAAGCGGAATCTATCATTGGGAATATGATGGATTGGATGGTTACTTTAAGAAATGTGATTCCCTCGATCGACGAATCGGACTTTCAATAGAAAATAATGATAGAATCACTACTGAGATGCTTTTACAGCATATCCATCCAAAAGATAGGGAACAAATTAAAGCTTCTTTTAAAGAGCTTTTCCACGATGACAAGGAACTATTTGCAGAAGCAAGGATTCATTCTATAGATGGATCAGACACCTACGAATGGTTCCGTTTTTTAGGAATTCCTCTAAAAAATGAAACCGGAGAAAAGAACTATTTTATCGGCACAATTACTTGCATTGACAAAGACAAGATACAACAAAAAACACTGGAAGAATACAAAAGAAAAAATGAGCTCATAAGGCAAGCTTCTAATATTGCCGATTGGCAGTATAACATAGCCTCCGGCTGTTTTACATCGGAACAAGAAAACTTTATTTTTCAATATTCGATAACATTCGACGACTTTCTAAAAAAAGTTCATACCGACAATCGCACTGAATTACTTCAAAAGTTTCAACTATTAATAAATAATGAAATAGAGAGCATGCATCTTAATATTCATCTTCTAATTGAAGATGAATACCGCTGGATCAGTTCGTTCGGATCTATAAGCAAACGTGATAAGGATGGAAAGCCACTTGAGTTAGGAGGTCTTTGCTTTGATGTGAACAACGAAGTGAGCCGATTAGAGATAAGTGAAAAAGAGCGTAAACTAACTCATAATTTCATAGCCAATATTAGTCACGAAATCCGCACCCCACTCAATGCAATACAAGGATTCAGTCAACTCATTGCTGAAACAGCAAACAGCATTGAAAGCAAAGAATATGCAGAACAGGTAATGCGCAATACGGAACAGCTGCTAAACCTCTTCCACGACATTTTAGAACTCTCGTATCTCGATTCGGGTACACGAAAACTGAATCTTACGGAGTGCAACGTAAATGCACTTTTACACGATTGGGAATGCGATGCAAAGATACAACTCATAAATAGTCCGCTAAATGTGTACACAGAGGCTTCTGGAGAGCTAGATAAGCCTATATTAACCGATCCGAGCGTTCTTACACAGGTCGTTACAAATTTAGTGAATAACGCAGCTAAATTCACGAAAGAAGGAAACATCACAATCGGCTATCACCCCGGTGAAGCTGACGACATTTATTTTTTTGTGCGCGATACAGGATGTGGCATCCCCGCTGAACGACAAAAAGAAATATTCACGCGGTTTGTAAAACTCGACAATTTTAAGCAAGGCACAGGGCTCGGATTATCTATTTGCAAAAATATCATAAAAGCCTTAGGTGGGAAAATCGGAGTGAAAAGTGAGATAGACAAAGGTTCTGAATTTTGGTTCACATTACCCTACCAACAATAAGAGTAATTAGTTTATTTATATGCCACATCCAAAACTTCTTAGGAATGTAATCGGATGTGGCTGTTTTTTTTTCGCTCTAAAAGTGCAATGAGTCGATCTAGCTGCTCGCTATTTTTCTTTAATATGTCGACTGCATTCTTAACAATCTCATAAAATTGTTCATCAGAACTAGGCAACTGTTCACTGGGCTTGGGAAAGTTCTCTAAAAAATCAATTTCACCTTTCAAAGTCTCCAAATTACTTAATATTTTGTTGAAAATAGAAATGGAAATACATTTCTTTCCAGCCTCAATAGATAGTATATCGTCATTGGTACATTCTAAATACTTTGCAGCTTCAGATAGATTAGCCCAGTTAGCTTCGCGAAATTTCTTAAAACAAGAAGCTCTATACGGATCTAAAACAGCATCAAGTACCTTAGCTTGGGCTTCACTAATACAGTCTCCGCTTCGATACATTGAACCACAACCTGTAAGTAACCATTCGGGATTTAAATCCCTGCAATTATCGATTATCTTCATCATGATTCGTTCACCCATGTCAGCATTTCTTTTCTTTTGAGCAGAAAAATATCCGTTAGAAAGGTTTATCTCTTTCTCGACAACAGTCGGTTTTAGACCTTTCTTCTCAAAATAGAGGTATAATCTTTCTATTGCTTTCATTTAAATCGAAAATAATCAGTTAAAAACTTGCATATATCGACAGTAGTCTATATTTTTGCATTGTGTTCCAAAAAGAGCACGCACCAAAGATACCATTTTTTTATAAAAAAAGGAAGAAATAATGCAAAAAAAAGGAAGAAAAATGCTAATGATGGCAAGCGCAGAATTGTCACATTTGCTCGCTACCGACTTTAAGGTAAGCGAACGTACGGTGAATTCCGCACTCCGATTCGATCCTAAGCACGGAATGAGCTCTAAATGCAGGCTTCTTCGCCGTGCTGCACTAGAACGTGGAGCTACTCTTATGGTAGAAGTTCCAAATGCCATTAAACTAGAGGAAGCTCCCTCAGACTTGGAATTAAAGAAACTTTGCTTTGATGCTGACAATGAAATTAACGATTTTGAAGTTAATAAAAAAGAAAACGAACTTACTCATGCTTTTATCGCTAATATGAGCCATGAAATTCGCACGCCTCTTAATGCAATACAAGGTTTTAGCCAACTTATCGCTGAAACTGCAAATAATGCAGAAAGCAGAAAATATGCGGAAGAAGTAATTCGAAATACCGAGCAACTGCTAAGTCTCTTCCGCGAAATCATTGAACTTTCTAGTTTCGATTCCGGTACACGAAAAATAAATCGAATTAAATGTGATTTTGAGGCACTTTTAAGCGATTGGGAATATGATACAAAGATGCAACTCATAAATGAATCTATAAGCATATACATCGAACGCCCTGCACCGTTTAAACACAATATAGAATCAGATCCCAAAGCTCTAACGGAAGTAATTCTGTATTTAGTAAACAATGCACTAAAATTCACAGAGAAAGGTTCTATTACGATAGGCTATCGCCCGATGATAGAAAGCAAAGAAGTTTATTTCTTTGTTCGCGACACAGGCTGTGGGATTCCTATTGAAAAACAAAAAGAGATATTCACTCGTTTTGTAAAACTCGATCATTTTAAACCTGGTCCGGGATTGGGACTCTCTATTTGCCAAAATATCATCCAAGCATTAAATGGAAAAATCGGTGTAAAAAGTAAAGAAGGCAAGGGATCCGAATTCTGGTTCACCCTGCCTTATTGTTAATAAAGTTCTTTTTCTATGTTCAGCATTTTATATCTAATGTCCGAAGTACTTCACGGATACGCTCGAAAGTTGTTATACGTGTAGGAACAAGTGGCAAACGAAGCTTATTCTCAATAAGCCCCATCATGCTCATCATTGCCTTTACTCCAGCTGGATTACCATCTATAAAGAGTAACTTGAAGAGCTCTGCAAAACGATGATGTATCGTTAATGCATTCCGAGAATCTCCTGCTAAAGCAAGGCGAGTCATTTGGCTAAATTCGCGAGGGAAAGCATTGCCTATTACAGAAATTACGCCTACAGCGCCTAATGTAATTAGCGGATAAGTAATTCCATCATCGCCAGAAAGTACTGAAAAGTTTGCCGGTTTATTCTTAATTATATCGTCTATCTGAGTAAAGTCGCCCGAAGCTTCCTTTGTTGCAATTACATTCTTACAATCGCGTGCAAGGCGTAAAGTTGTTTCTGCACTCATATTTACGCCTGTTCTACCTGGTACATTATAAAGAACAACAGGTCTGCAACTAGCTGCTGCAACCGCTTTAAAATGCTGATAAATTCCTTCCTGTGAGGGTTTATTATAATAAGGGACTACACTAAGAATTGCATCAATTCCTTTTAAATCGTCTTCTTTTAACTGTTCTACTAAAGCCTTGGTATTATTGCCACCGAAACCTAGAACGATGGGAATACGACCATTTACGCGCTCCACAATAAGAGTACGAATTTTCTTTTTCTCCTCTTCGGAGAGTGCTGGCGTTTCTGCTGTCGTAGCCAGAATCACTAGAAAATCAGTACCATTACTAATTTGATAGTCTAGAAGACGCACAATCGCCTCATAATCTACACTTTCATCTGCTTTGAAGGGGGTAATAAAGGCTACGCCCATACCCTTTAACTTGGATTGTATCATAATCGTCGGATCCGTATTTTTTCTTTGCTTTTTAAAACGCCACAAAAGTACAAAAATTATTTGAGATTAGTAGCAACCGCAACAAATATTCTATTAAACTTTTTGATAAAAATAGACCTAATATTTCAAAAACATAGAACATCTTAAAGTCGATTTCAGAAATATTATGTAAAGTTTTATACTTCTAATGCACCAATGATATCACGAACTGAAGAATAGTGATGACGAGTTAGATATTCATCAATCTCTTTTATTACCTTTTCGCAGATTGCGGGGTCAATAAAATTCGCAGTTCCAATCTGAATTGCAGAAGCTCCTGCCAGAAGAAATTCAATGGCATCCCTACCATTCATAATCCCACCCAAACCAATTACCGGAATCTTCACTGCTTTCGCTACCTGCCATACCATTCTCAACGCAATGGGTTTCACTGCCGGGCCGCTCATTCCTCCTGTTACCGTAGAAAGAAGAGGCTTACGACGCTCCGCATCAATCGACATGGCAAGAAGCGTATTAATTAGCGAAACGCTATCGGCCCCTGCTGATTCGGCAGCACGAGCTATTTCTGTAATGTCTGTGACATTCGGAGAAAGTTTTACAATTAAAGTTTTATGATAAACCTTGCGCACAGCAGCCACTACCTCCTCTGCGCCACATGCAGAAACGCCAAAAGCCATTCCTCCTTGCTTTACATTTGGACAAGAGATGTTCAACTCAATAGCGGGAATATTCTCTAGCTCATTAATACGTGCCGCAGTTTCTACATAGTCTTCAACAGCAGAACCTGATACATTCACAATCATGTTGGTTTGAATATTCTTTATTTCCGGATAAATATGCTCCACAAAATATTCTACTCCTTTGTTCTGCAAGCCTACCGCATTCAGCATTCCCGAAGTAGTTTCGGCCATACGAGGGTAAGGATTTCCCTCACGATGATAGCGGGTAGTACCTTTTACTATGATTCCACCAATTTGAGAGATGTCCATGAAGTCAGCAAATTCAACTCCGTATCCAAAAGTTCCAGAAGCCGTCATTACCGGATTCTTCAACTGCAAATCACCTATATTTATATTTAAGTCAGCCATTGCTCTTTTATTCTTTATCATTAATAACTTCAGTCATTACCATTTCAAGTCTGCACTCAAAAATACAGGACCTTCGCTGCACACACATTTATGCCCTTCTTTTGTATCTTCCACACAGCAAAGGCATGCACCTACTCCACACGCCATTTTATTTTCTAACGACACCTCACAAGGTATGTTTTTAGTGGCAGCGAAACGAGCTACAGCCTGCATCATGGGTTTCGGTCCACAACAAAAAACACGGTCAAAGGAACGTTTCTCTAGAATTGAATGTTGTGTTACAAAGCCTTTTTCACCATGCGAAGCATCCTCGGTAGTAGTAAACACTTCACCTAAAGCTGCAAACTCGTCCAGTTCCAATATATCGGATGCCGAACGAGCTCCTAACAAGAATACAGGCTTATAACCTGCTTCTTTAAGTACAGTTCCTAAATATAGCATCGGAGCTATGCCTACACCGCCTCCAACTAATAATAAAGAAAGATCCTGAGATGATTTCGGATCGTTCACTTCCGAGAAGTCGGTCGTAAATGTATTCCCCAAAGGAAGCACACAGTTTATGATATCACCTACTTGTATATTCCCCAAAGCACGAGTGCCATCCCCTACAAACTGAATTAGCAGCCATATCTCATTACGCGCGTAGTCGATTTTGTTTATAGAGATAGGGCGACGTAAGAAAGTGGTTTTCGAGCCGTCTACACGCAGTTCCGCAAATTGTCCGGGTCCCATTTTCGGAAGAGGAGCATTAGGATCCGTCAGCTTAAGCAATACATAGTTTGCATGTGGAGTGAGTTTCTCTGTTACCTTTAAATCAAGAATATATTTCTTCATATCGGAAGTTTTATTATCGTTTTCAAGGCGCAAAGATACGCAAAAAAAGCTATTTTTGCCAGAAAAAGGAGCTATTTATCTCTATTGAGGCTCCGGCTTAAAGATTTCAAACGTATTATCGTCGAAAAAGATTCTTATTTCAGTAATATTCCGTTTAGGCATTTCTATATACTTAATAGTCTCTACAGCAGGATTTTCAGGCCTGTTTTTAAGTGATTCTGATGCCATTTCCTTGCGATATTCATCTCCGCTCGTATTTTGGGACGGATCTAACGCATTCTCGCTGTTTTGGAACAAATCTGAAGGGAAATCAACAGCTTTTGCGACACACATCTCGCCTTCACCGGTAAGCAACCAAGATAGATTTACAAATGGAAATCGTTGATGAATTCTAGTTACTACGTCCGTACTAGGTTGGTTTCTGCCTTTTAATAAGTGAGTTACGGTTGTTCGTTGAATTCCTAATATCTCTGCAAACTCAGCTTGAGAGAGCCCTTCGTGCTTTAATATAGCTTCTAGTCTATCTTTCATCTCTTACATTTTTCTATCGGTGAAACATTTGTTTTTATCAATGCACAAAAGTAACACTAATTTTCGACATCTGCAAATTTACATCGTACAAAATGTTACATGTTACACAATGCGAAAACGTTACAACATGTTGTATACAACAGTGCACCAATTCATTTACACCCTTCTGTTAGATTAAATAAAGGATATCTCATTTAACATATAAAATACTGATATAATGTTAGTTATAAACTATATTTTAATTAAAAAGCAGGCTGTAAACAACTTGTTTCCCCCAATAATATGCTATTAATTTCAAAACAGATGCAAATAAAACAAATAACATACTCATTACAAGATATATATAGCGTAAAAAATAAGAAAGTTAATAAATACTTTTACCACAAAGAAACAACAGTAACAGCAAAAAACAAGATAGCAACCACCTTTATTTGATTAGATCACATTGTAACATTTAAAAATATACTAGTTACATAAGCATCCGTAAGATCCTGTTTACATTTGTTTTATTACATTTGTAACATATTAATTGGTGACTACTTGTAACATACAACTCTTTGAGAAGATTATTTTTCTAGTTTACAAAAATGCTCCTTTTTGTAACACTTTAAAATGCCGCTATTTTATATGTAAACATATTTAAAAATCCTACCCCAAGAAAGCACATTGCACAAGAGAACACATCACACAAGAAAACAAGAAAAACTGAAAAGACTCATCACAGCCACTCCTACTTGAGAGACAGACCTAAGTACTTGGAAAATTCAATTCAATTTTTCAGAACTTCAAAATCTAAAGAACATTTCGCAAGACCTCCTCTCGCAATATATTAAATAAAAGGAAACATTCCACTTGATTAAGATCAAAAGAAATAAAGGGAAACTAACGCAAACACAAAAAAGGATTTGCAAAACAAACTCGAAAAAAATGTCAAAAACAAGAATCCCCTATTTTAGGACTTTCTAAACGTTAATTCCTTAAAGAATTCACGCATAGCAGAACACTGAAAGAAAATAAGCGATTCTCAGGAGTTCGAAAAAGAGTCAAAAAGCTATTATACAGGCAATTAAATAAGAATAGTCCATTCTTCTGAAGACCTATTCTAGGGAATGATGCTATAAAATAACGATAAAAATTAAAAAGAGACAAGCAAAGCAGCCAAAAGACACTACCTAACAAAAAGTAGTATTAATCATTCATCAAAAAGTCCGGAATAAGGAAGCCTCAAAGTAATCCCATTCTAAAAGCAGAAAAGATCACAATGTCATAACAAAAAGGAAGCAACATTTCCAGCCCTTAAAAAGCAAGTTTAAAAGGCCGAATAGAGAAGGACAGAAATTGCTAAAAAAGAAATCTACTTAAAGAGAGAAGGAATTTACACTCCATTACAAAAGCCATTATACTAATATTAATGCAGAATAAAGTGAATTAAATCACGAATAATTTCGCCATCAGTGGAAGGAGTTCCCCCACTAGGGAAACCTTTAGAGCGAGCATCAGAGGCACGAATTTCACTAATAATTTGCATGCATTTCATCCCTGAATAGTTCCGCATAGCCACAATATAATCGTCTGCTGCCCACGCACCACGCAAACCAAGTTGAGCGGCAACGCCATCAGGAGTACGCTGAGGAGCATAATATGCGAGCATCAAATTTGAGAAAAAAGCGAACAAAGTAGCCAACGTCATTTGGATTGGATTCTGTTTAGCATTCTTCGAAAAATGGTCTGCTATTTGATACGACTTCATAATATCGCGATTTATTAAAGCTCTTCGAAGTTCAAAACTATTGAATTCTTTACTAATTCCGATATTCCTTTCAATCTGTTCAGGAGTTATTCTTCGGGTTCCCTGAGGTAGCGTAATAATAAGTTTCGTCAATTCTCCGGTTAACCTATTCAAATCACTTCCTACAAAATCGGCAAGCAACTGAGCTGAAGTATTTTCGATTTCAACACCGCGCTGACGAAGAAAAGATGTGATAAACACAGCCAATGAATTGTCCTTTATTTTCTTAGATTCGAAAAGAATTCCAAGCTTCTGAACAGCACCAATAAGTTTTTTCCGACGATCGAAAGAGCCATGCTTATAGCAAAGAACGAGCACCGTAGAAGGCATTGGGTTTTGTAAATATATACTCAAGTTATCAAGATCTCTTACCGCTTGAGCTTCTTTTACAATAATAAGTTGTTTATCCGACATCATAGGATAACGGCGTGCCGCCATAATAATCTGTCCGGCATTCACATCCGCCCCATAAAGAACCGTCTGATTAAATTCTTTTTCTTCTTCAGTAAGCAAGTTTTCTTCCATATAAGAAGTAATTCGATCTATATAATAATCCTCCTCACCCATCAACAAATAAACCGGTTTATAGTCCTTTGCTTTTAGGGTTTTCATCACCTGATCGAACGTCATCTCATTTGTTGCCATAATTCAAATATTACATCTTCAATGCGAAAAACGAGTCGCATTCTGAGGTTTTCAGCAAAAAAAACACTACTTTTGTAGCAGTATTCTATTAATTAAGGTACAAAATTAGTAAATGTTCTCGTTAAATCTACCAAAATACGCCATAAAATTAGAGCGCAAAGGCGATAAAATTCAAATCTGGGACATTATTCGCCGGAAGTACCTTGTTTTAACGCCCGAAGAATGGGTACGTCAGCACTTTATCCATTACCTAATTGAGCACAAAGGCTACCCCTTTGCACTCCTTGCCAACGAAGTAACTCTAAAGCTAAATGGAACCACTAAACGATGCGACACAGTGCTTTATAGCTCTGCACTAGCCCCGCGCATGATTATTGAATACAAGGCCCCGCAAATACCCATTAAGCAAAGCGTATTCGACCAAATCGGACGATACAACCTCGTTTTCAAAGTCGACTACCTCATCGTCAGCAATGGACTTCAGCACTACTGTTGCCAAATGGATTACGAACAAAAAACCTACATCTTCTTAAAAGAGATTCCAGACTATAAAACTCTTACTAAAATAGCTATAAAATAAGCTATTATATCTCTTTTTAATTAGCCTGCTCATTATACTTTCCCCAAAAAGAAGATCAGCTAATTTAGTGAAGAAACTGCTAAAACTAGGTAATGACAGCTACCAAAAAGAGAGAATAAAAGCGCTTTTCCCATTAGCAACAGGGTGCGTCAGAAGTTATCAGCCTTTCCTTTTTCTGCTTAGTACGTGATATAAATAACGATTGCCAGCTGTTGAATTCGCGGTTGCCAATTGGCAAAAATGAATTCAACAGTTGGCAAAAATGAATTTGCCAACTGGCAATCGTTATTTCGATAGAAATGTTATTGCATCTAATACCAAAAAGAAGGGATATCTTATAGAAACACTTTACACAGGAATCTTTTCATAATGCACGCTTCTAAAAGAAGATAAACGGCTATCCACCGACTTCACGGCGTTAGCAGCTCACCGTTTGTGCGGAAGTCGGAAGGCTCAGACAAACAGCTGCCGCAATTGCTAATAATTCTTTCTTAGTCATTCTTATTTTACTTTTATTCCACTTACAAACTCATTGACTATGAAATCTTTTGTATCCTTCATCTTCTCTTTATTAATCATCACATTTTCAAAAGTAATTTTTTTGATTGCATTTTGGGCATCATAACCTTTTATAAGCGACTGACGAGCATCAGTTCCATTATAAACAATGTTACGAAAAACGATACCTTCAATGCCACGTCCCGGAGCTTTATTGTACTTCTCGTTAAAATTTACACTAAGATGAAATAACCTGCCCTCTTGAAAATCTTCTACGCGTATATTTTCAAACAGTACATTACGAACCAAATTCTTGTCGCCACAGCCAATTGCCATGCATCCCTGATAGGGATCATCATCCTCATCATGCTCTAAGATATCAATATTGCGGAACACATAATTTTCGAGTGTATCTCCCTGGCTCTGATAATTTCCATGTCCACCAATATTAATAGGATGGGCAATATCTGCCCAAAGCGTTGCATTTTGCACTACAACATTACGGGAGTTTCCCCAATAATCCCATCGATGCCCATAAAGCGCAATACAATCATCACTATTACGCATAAACACATTGTCTATTAATACATCCGAGCAACTCATCAAATCAATACCATCGCTCCATCCTTTGCAAGAAAAACTCTTCAGGTTTTTTACAGTAAGTCCGGTTGATCCTCCTCCAAAAACACTGTAATGATCAGGATTCAACACTGTAATTCCATCAATCAATACATTCTTTGAATTGGTCACTTCCACACCACGAGAAGCGTGATCAATAATGCCACGCCCTATGATACGCACATTTTCCGACTTATCGACTACTAATTTGGCTTGCACTAAAGCTCCTGCAGCCAGATATACTGTAGTATTACTTGGAATTCGGATACTATTATTCGGCAGATCTTTAGGTTTATGTACTCCCGGCCCAAAATAAATTACTTTCAAATCTTTCTTGAAAAAGTTATCGTCATTTGAAGACCATGCCGTCACTCCTTGCTCTGTGCCATTATACGTTTCCGTCTCTAGCGGATTGGCAAATAGATGCAGATTATGCAAACGGTCGCCATTGAATTCTACGCTTAGATATTGAGGTTTCTGCAAAGTGAGCGTAACACTGTTTTTCTCTTGCTTGAATGCTACTTGCTTTGAAAGAGGGCGGACATCCGTTCGGAGTAAATCGCCATTATTCTTTCTTATTCTAACCTCCACCGGACTACCCATATCGAATTGCACCATGGAAGCAGTCTGCACATTATCCATATCGACATCCACTTTGTACTCAAACAAATCAGACCATGCATCATTACTTCCTGCACGACGTACGCAGACTGTATAATCATCGTTATGCTCCGTTCTTGAGCCTTCCGGATAAACTCTAATTTGCGCTGCAGATTCTACTGTTAAAAGAAAAGGCATACACAAAGCCAAAATAATATATTTCTTCATTTTTCTATCTAAATCGAATTAATTATATTGTGTATACGGTTTCACAGAAGTATTCTCCGCTTTAAATAGGATATTTTCTCATCCTATTTCTCAAAATAGTGCAGTACACCATTTAATTAGAACAAGAAAAAACGACAATAATAACAAACAATAAGGTTCCAAAACAGTGAGATTGAATTCTACGCTTGGCATAAAAAAAGTTTGGGGCTAGCCTAAAAAAGCTAACCCCAAATTCTAACAGTTATTAAAATAACTTTATTTTGCGTCTTTTATACCGGCAAGTTCACGGTCGATCATGATACGGCCACAATACTCACAAACGATAATTTTTTTACGCATACGAATATCTAGTTGACGCTGAGGTGGAATCTTATTAAAGCAACCACCACATGCATCACGTTGCACATATACAATACCTAAACCATTACGTGAGTTTTTACGAATACGCTTAAAAGCAGAAAGAAGACGAGGCTCGATGTTGCTTTCAAGCGACTTAGCCTTTTCACGAAGTTTTTCTTCTTCGGCTTTTGTTTCGTGTACAATCTCTTCAAGTTCAGCATTCTTACTTTCCAAATCGCCAAGACGCTCTGAAAGCATATCATTGCTTTTATCAAGGTCCTGCTCACGTTCATCAGATGCAATCAAGAATTCACGGATCTTCTTATCGCAAAGTTCCATTTCCAAATTCTTAAACTCAATTTCCTTTGTCAAGAAATCGAATTCGCGGTTATTGCGTACATTGTTTTGTTGCTCTACATACTTTTCAATGGCTGCACGTGCAGTTTCAATTTCAATACGTTTGGTAGCTATATCTTCTTTTAGCTGTACCATTTCAGTCTTGATCTTCTCAATGCGTGTATTCAAACCAGCTACTTCATCTTCAAGATCCTGTACCTCAAGAGGTAACTCACCACGAAGGGTTTTTATCTTGTCAATTTCCGATAGCATGGATTGCAACTGATAGAGATTCTTTAGCTTTTGCTCTACCGTGAAATCTTCTGGATTCTTCTTTGCCATAATTCTACATGTACTTTATTGGATTTGTGCACACCTCTGTTAGATAAACTTTCAGCTGAGGGCACTGCTCCGTTATAATTGTTTTTATTAATTCTAATGTATATTGTTCACTTTCATAATGGCCCATCTCGGCCAATAATATAGTATCTTCATTCCCAAAGAAAGCATGATAGCCTATTTCGCCTGTTAAGTAAGCATCAGCGCCTACACAAACAGCTTGCGAAATTAGCGAAGCACCCGACCCTCCACAAAGAGCAACCCGATGAATCGTACGTCCGGTAAGAGCCGTATGTCGCAAACAAGATATTGCAAACGTTTGCTTTACCAATTGTAAAAAGTCGACTTCCTCCATCGGAGATTCCAACTCTCCGCACACACCGGCACCCGAAACGCTTCCATCAGTCAAACTTGCTGAATTCGGCAACGGCTGAAGTACCTTCACTTCACAAAGGCCAAGCTTTTCAGCCATCCTATAGCTAACACCACCTTCTGCGTTATCGAGGTTTGTATGAGCGCTATAAATAGTTATATCATGCTTAATAGCAAGCATCACACAACGTTCCACATAACTATCACCTGTAATCTTCCGCAAAGGATGAAACAACAAAGGATGGTGTGCCACAATTAAGTTTGTACCCAATCGTACAGCTTCTTGAATAACCTCTTCAGTCACGTCAAGACACAACAATGCCCCTGATGCTTTCCCCTCTGTCAATCCTAGTTGCAAGCCGGCGTTATCATATCCTTCCTGCAAAGGCAGAGGTGCGAATCGTTCAAGGGCGTCCAACACTTCCTTTATCTTCATCTATGTACTATGAGATATTTGGCGCAAAATTACGCTTTTTCCGGCAAATCGCCAAAGCTTTCTCATTTTTTTTCATAAAAAAGCACTATCTTTGCAGCACTTTTCAATATAAAGCGGTTCTAGTTCCGCTATTTAAGATAAAAAGACGATAAAAAAGAAAGGATAAAGCCCATGATTTCGATAGAAAACCTGCACGTTGAGTTTGCAGCCACCCCACTTTTTAGCGGAGTAAGTTATGTAATCAATCCCAAAGACCGAATTGCCCTTGTAGGAAAAAACGGTGCAGGAAAAAGTACGATGCTCAAAATTTTAGCAGGACTGCAAACGCCCACAGGAGGTACCGTTTCCATTCCACGCGATACTACCATCGGCTACTTGCCACAGGTAATGATTCTTTCCGACCGACATACCGTGATGGAAGAAGCCGAAATGGCCTTCGAAGAGCTGCACGAAATGCAAGCGCAACTCGAAAAAGCGAATCAGCAACTAAGTGAACGTACGGATTACGAAAGCGAATCGTATCAACAGCTCATTGAGCGTTTTACGCTTCTCAATGAACAATTCCTCATGCAAGGGGGTACCAATTATCAAGCTGATATAGAAAAAACACTTCTCGGCTTAGGGTTTCAACGGAGCGATTTCGACCGCCCTACCAATGAATTCAGTGGAGGATGGCGCATGCGTATTGAACTTGCAAAGCTTCTTTTACGCCATCCCGAAGTTTTACTGCTCGATGAGCCAACCAATCACCTTGATATCGAAAGTATTCAATGGCTTGAAAACTTTCTTGCTACTCAGGCAAATGCAGTGGTATTGGTAAGTCACGACCGCGCATTTATAAATAATGTAACCAACCGCACTATAGAAATCTCATGCGGTAAGATCTATGACTACAAAGTCGCTTACGATGCATATGTGGAGCTCCGCAAAGAACGTCGCGAACAACAAATGCGTGCCTATGAAAATCAGCAAAAGATGATTGCTGAAACAGAAGCTTTTATTGGGCGATTTCGATACCAGGCGAATAAAGCCATACAAGTGCAAAGTCGCATTAAGCAGCTCGATAAAGTTGTTCGACTGGAAGTTGATGAAGAAGATAATGCTATGCTACGATTGAAATTTCCACCGGCCGAGCATTCGGGCAACTACCCCGTTATATGCGAAGAAGTGCGTAAAGCATACGGTTCGCACGTTATCTTCGACCACGTGGACCTAACCATCCATAGAGGAGAAAAGATTGCTTTCGTTGGCAAGAACGGAGAAGGAAAATCCACTCTCGTAAAATGCATTATGAACGAAACCGATCATGAAGGTAAACTCACACTAGGACACAACGTTCAAATAGGTTACTTCGCTCAAAATCAAGCACAACTATTGAGTGAAGAGCTAACCGTATTCGATACAATCGACTATGTTGCACAAGGAGACATCCGCTCAAAAATACGCGATTTACTCGGAGCATTTATGTTTGGAGGGGAAGCTAGCGATAAAAAAGTAAAAGTATTGTCAGGAGGAGAACGTACACGTTTAGCCATGATTAAGCTTTTACTTGAACCGGTAAACCTACTTATTCTCGACGAACCTACCAACCACCTTGACTTACGAAGCAAAGATGTCTTGAAATCGGCTATCCGAAACTTCGACGGCACAGTTATTATCGTAAGCCACGACCGTGAATTCTTAGATGGCTTAGTTGAAAAAGTTTATGAATTTGGTGACGGTAAAGTACGTGAACATTTAGGTGGTATTTACGAGTTCCTTAAAAAGAAACAAATTGAGAACCTCGCCCAACTCAGTACTTCGCCCACACTCTCCACTTCAAAGAATGGTATAAGCAACAACGAAAAAAGCAGCTTACAAACAGAAGAGAAAGTTCCTGAAAAGAAACTCTCATACGAAGCGCAGAAGGAACGTAATAAACGACTTCGAAAAATCGAGAAACAAGTCACCAATTGCGAAAGTTTGATCGAAACATTAGAAGCTGCCATAGCGATATTAGAAGTCAAAATGGGCACTCTGGAGGGAGCTTCCGATACAAAATTGCATGAGCAACATCAGAAGTTCAAAAAGCAGCTAAACAAAGTTGTGGAAGAATGGGAAACAGCTTCGACAGAGCTTGAAGAAGCAAAAAAGGATTGACAACTTACGCAAAACGTTAAAGAGAAAACAACAAGTCTTTTGAATATTCAAAAAATATCCGTATCTTTGTAAATTAAAAAGGAGGAACACCATGCCACTGAATCTACCCGATAAGTTGCCAGCTATTGCGGCACTTAAAAAAGAGAATATTTTTGTCATCGATACTACCCGTGCCACAGGACAAGACATACGTCCGTTGAAAATTGTGGTTCTCAACCTCATGCCTCTAAAAATCACGACAGAGACTGATTTAATTCGCTTATTATCGAATAGCCCGTTACAGGTTGAACTAAGTTTTATGAAAATAAAGAGTCATACCTCTAAGAATACGCCCATCGAGCATATGAAACAATTCTATCGAGAATTCGACCGCATGCGCAATGAGCGATATGACGGAATGATCATCACCGGAGCTCCGGTAGAGAATCTCGAATTCGAAGAAGTTTCCTACTGGTCGGAAATGACTGAAATATTCGACTGGGCACACACACATGTTACCAGCACGATGTATATTTGCTGGGCCGCTCAAGCCGGACTTTACTACCATTACGGAGTGCCTAAGCATACTTTGCCCAAAAAGCAATTCGGCATCTTCGAGCACAAAGTACTTGACCCTCTTAACATGCTTTTTCGCGGATTCGATGATACCTTCTTTGCTCCGCATAGTCGTCACACCGAAACGCGCAAAGAAGATATCTTAAAATATAAGGAGCTCACTTTGCTCAGTGAATCGGACGAAGCAGGAGTTTATATTGTGATGGCGCGGGAAGGAAGAGATATTTTTGTTACCGGGCATTCTGAATATACCTCGCTTACACTCGATACAGAATACAAACGCGATATAGAGAAAGGAATTCCTGTTGAAATCCCGAAGAACTATTATCGCGATGACGACCCCAGCAAGGAGCCTATTGTACGCTGGCGTGCTCATGGGAATCTGCTTTTCGGCAACTGGCTCAACTACTTTGTATATCAAATGACTCCTTATAATATCAACGAAATACGATAAATGCAAACTCCACGTCCTATAGAGCTACTTGCTCCAGCTAAAACAGCCTCTATTGGTATGGAAGCTATCCGCCATGGAGCCGATGCGGTATATATTGGTTCTCCCCGCTTCAGTGCACGTGCTGGGGCAAGCAATTCAATCGAAGAGATCATCGAATTGACGAATTTTGCACACCTTTATGGAGCCAAAATATATGTTGCTTTTAATACGATACTTACCGATGAACAGCTGCCAGAGGCTGAAAAACTTATTTGGGAGCTATATCTAGCTGAAGTGGATGCGTTGATTGTACAAGATATGGGCATTACAGAATTAAATCTGCCCCCTATCGCACTCCACGCCAGCACGCAAGTCGACAATCGTACTCCAGAGAAAGTGGATTTCTTGGATAAATGTGGATTCTCACAAATAGTATTGGCACGCGAACTTTCCCTTCAAGAGATTGCAAACATACACAATGCTGTTCCTCAAGCGCGACTGGAAGTTTTTGTACACGGAGCTTTATGCGTAAGCTATAGCGGACAGTGCTACGTTTCACAAGCCCTTTTCGGACGCTCGGCCAACCGTGGGGAATGTGCTCAGTTTTGCCGACTTCCTTTCGACTTACGAGATGCAAATCATAATCTCATTGCTGAAGGGAAACATCTTCTTTCACTAAAAGATTTAAATTTAAGCAATCAGCTTTTACCATTGTTACAGGCTGGCGCTTCGTCTCTTAAAATAGAAGGGCGACTAAAAGAAGCACCTTACGTAAAAAACGTGACGGCCTATTATCGTGAGAAATTGGATGCACTATTCGCACAATACCCTGATCAATTTTGTCGTGCCTCTGCTGGACATTGTAGTCCACAGTTTACACCACAACCAGAAAAGAGCTTCAACCGAGGTTTTACTCCATACTTCTTAAATGGACGAATTCCACAGATTTCTCAACCTCATACTCCCAAATCAATGGGTGAACCGATGGGAATGGTAAAAGATATTCGTCGTTACGAACTGATTGCAAGCGGAATAAAGCCATGGAACAACGGAGACGGCGCATTCTTCATCGATGCGAATGGAACTCCCGGAGGCTTTCGTGTAAATCGTGTAGAGGGCACACACCTCTTTCCGGCACAAATGAGTGAGGTTGCAAATCTGCGGTCCAAGACTCCACTTTACCGCAACTTCGACCAGGCTTTCGACCGATTGCTTAACAAGCCTTCGTTTGAACGAAAAATAAACATCGAGATCACACTCAGCGAGTGCAGCTTTGGTTTTGTCCTTTCGCTACAAAGTGAAGAAGGTATAGCCGTTTCACTAACCTTCCCACAAGAAAAGCAAGAAGCTCGAAGTCCTCAACGTGATCAACTTATTAAGCAACTCAGCAAACTCGGAGGAACCATCTTCGAGATTGCTCCGGATACATTGGAAGCCCCCGCAATAAAAATAGAATGCTCCAAAGAGTGGTTCATCCCATCCTCGGTACTAGCTGAATGGCGAAGGCAAGGGGTAGAAGCATTGCTTCGCGCGCTGCGACTAAAGTATGTGCCAAAGTTACAGAAATGGATACAAACCACCCACCCTTTCCCTTTGTTGGAAGGACAAGATAAATTGACCTACTTAGCCAATGTTAGCAATACAAAAGCAGAACAGTTTTATCATCAGCACGAAGTTAAAAACGTAGAACCAGCCTTCGAGCTACGTGCTCCGGCTCATGCCCCATTAATGTTTTGCCGCCATTGCCTTCGCTATAATCTTGGAGGATGTATCAAATATGGTGGAGAACACTTACCCTATATGGAACCTTATTACCTCTATCAAGGTGAAAATTGCTTCCGATTAGAATTCGATTGTAGATTATGTCAAATGAAAGTTATTAAAGAGGAGACCGAACCATGAATACAATGCGTCGTTTACCACTATTACTTTTAGTTACCACGTTAGTATCCTTTTTCTGTAGCGGATGCCGCAACTCTGCATCAAAAATAGCTAAAACGGATAGCATTCCTCAAGTGACGCGTGATAGTTTAAAATACCTTGACACCTATCATTATACACTCGGTACAAATTTAATCGTAAATACCGACACTTTGCTGCTTTCACAGCTTCCTATTGTCGATAAGTATGACACTTTGTTTCGAGGAGACACGGTAGCTGTAGCAGAATTTATGACCAGCCCAATTGACAGTACTGACACCGTGTGGGTAAAAGTGGCACGCGATCAAGTTACACAAGGCTGGATTCAAGAAAGCAAAGTCGACAATAACTTCTTACCAACAGCTACGCTCTCACACCTTATTTATTTATTTTCACGAGCACATAGTTGGATCTTTGCAATATTCTTTGTTGTTTTCATTATTATCTTCGTAACCCGCGGTTATCTGAAAAAACGACTTCAACTGGTTTTCTATCACGATATCGACAGCGCTTACCCTATATTACTTTGCTTCCTTACTGCCTTCTCGGCAACCATGTACGAAAGTATTCAAGTATTCTGTCCTGAAACTTGGGAAAACTTTTACTTCAATCCTACCCTCAGTCCATTTGGTCTTCCTGCCGTACTCGTATTCTTTTTGTTAGGCGTTTGGAGTACCCTTGTTGTCTTTTTAGCAGCAATCGATGAAACCTTTAAGATGCTACGTCCGGCTCCTGCACTCGCTTATTTAATCGGACTTGTAACAAGTTGTATCATTAGTTATCTAACTTTTATTCTAGCTGCACATATTTACATCGGCTATCTGCTTCTTGTCTATTTTGCATACCGAATCATTCGCCGTGCTTTAGGTCGACATACCTATCATTACCGTTGCGGACGCTGCGGTAATCTGCTCCGCAAAAAGGGGAAATGCCCTAATTGCGGAAGCATTAATGAATAATTAAATATTAGTTCTCGATAATAATTTCGTCTGCACCTCC
>Ga0302170_10000244_pt1 | contig 21491 bp, 17 predicted proteins | sample I_Fen_N2_1_FD_193492 | JGI IMG/M metagenome (GOLD analysis project Ga0302170, IMG submission 193492) | Peat permafrost microbial communities from Stordalen Mire near Abisko, Sweden - I_Fen_N2_1 | ecosystem: Environmental > Terrestrial > Soil > Wetlands > Permafrost | place: Sweden: Abisko...
CGTGCTGCTTCCGCTCTATTACCGGCTCAACCTCACCAGTATTTACACTTATCTGGAGCAACGCTTCGGAACGTACACGTATAAAACCGGTGCTTCGTTCTTTTTGCTCTCGCGCACCGTGGGGTCGGGCGTACGTCTTTATCTGGTCATACTTATTCTGCAATATATCATCTTCGACTCGTGGCATGTGCCTTTTGTGGTGACGGCCACCGTGGCGGTTTTTCTCATTTGGCTGTACACGCACCGAAGTGGCATCAAAACCATTGTGTGGACCGATACTTTGCAAACGGTTTGTTTGGTTTCTGCTCTCATTTTATTGGTTTTTCAGGTGTCGAAACAATTGGATATGAACCTGAGCGAGTTCAGCACCCGGTTGATTAACGGCGGACATGCCCGCATGTTTGTGTTCGACGACTGGCATTCGAAACAGAACTTCTTCAAGCAGTTTTTCAGCGGCATATTCATCGCCATCGTCATGACCGGCCTCGACCAGGACATGATGCAGAAAAACCTCACCTGCAAAAGTCTGCGCGATGCCAAGAAAAACATGTATTGGTACGGCTTTTCGTTTGTGCCGCTCAATTTGTTGTTCCTTACACTGGGCGCCATGCTGCTGATGCTGGCTGCCAAAAATAATATTGCCCTGCCTGCTTCGTCCGACGATATTTTGCCTTTGTTTGCTACGCAATATCTGGGGCCGGTGGTCACCTTTCTGTTCGTTATCGGCATCATTGCAGCCACTTTTGCCAGTTCCGATTCGGCTTTGGCTTCGCTCACCACCTCATTTGCGGTCGACATTCTGGGTGTTCAGCGCAATACTCCCCGCGTGGCCGAACGTAAACGCCGCTTTACGCACATCGGTGTGTCGGTGTTGTTTGTGCTGATCATACTTGTTTTTAAAGCGGTGAATAACAAAAGTATTATCGACGCCATTTATACCATTGCCTCCTACACCTACGGACCTTTGTTGGGCATGTTTGCCTTTGGGCTGTTTACCAAACGACCTGTCCGCGACAAGTTGGTGCCTTATGTGGCAGTGGCTTCGCCGGTGTTGTGTTTTGGTCTGAATTTACTCACCAGCACCTTGTTTAAGTACCCACTGGGTTACGAATTGCTGATGATAAACGGATTGATTACCTTTGCAGGCATGTGGATGGTGTCGGACAAACAGTTGATGAAGTAACGTTAATGGGTTATTTGCTCTCTTCGTTCGCGTTATTAATTGTTATTTGCCATGCGTTGAAACTGGAGCTGAATGAACTCAATAATATTCCGGAATTATGCGAATATTATTCTGTTTGAATTAGAATAATACGATGAAATTGATTCAATTGAGATTTAGTGTTTGTCTAATGAAATAAATAATGCCACAGCCAACTATCAATGAATAATGCTGCGTACAAATATCACGAAGTAAATAATACCATACACAATTAGTATAAAATAAATAACGCCGAAGGCTCATATCACGAAGTAAATAACGCCGAAGGCTACTGTCACGAAGTAATAACACGAAGTAAAAATTATGGATATAAAATCTGCCGAATTTATAATCAGCAACACTGATTATCTGAAATGCCCCGATAGTAAATTGCCCGAATATGCTTTTATCGGACGCTCCAATGTGGGCAAGTCGTCGTTGATCAACATGCTTTGCAACCGCAAGGATTTGGCTATGACTTCGTCGAGACCAGGGAAAACGCTGTTGATAAATCATTTTTTGATCAATAACAACTGGCATTTGGTGGATTTGCCCGGATATGGTTATGCTACTGCCGGCAAAAAGATGCGCGACCAGTTGCAGGACATTATTGAAAGCTATATTCTGCACCGTGAGCAACTGACTTGTTTGTTTCTTTTGATTGATTGCAGACACGAGCCCCAGAAAATCGATTTGGAATTTATGGAATGGTTGGGCGAGAACGGCGTTCCGTTTTCTATCGTATTCACCAAGCTGGATAAACTGCCGCATGCCAAAGGAAAATCGAACGTGCAGACCTATAAAGATAAACTGTCCGAACAATGGGAAGAGTTACCTCCAATTTTCCTTACTTCGTCCGAAAAACGCGTAGGGCGCGATGAGATTTTGAACTATATTGATGGGATTAGCAAGAGCCTGTAAAGTTATTTGTCTTCGGCGTTATTCATTCCACGTTACTAATCGTTATTAGTCTTCGATGTTATTAACAGTATGCTATTCGTTTTTCATTTGATGGCACCCGATGTTGGATGTTATTCTTGCAATCAGCAATGTAAATAATCGCCGGATAACGCAAAACACATATCGCCAAAGGCTAATAACTATACATATCGCGCAGCAAATAACACGCAGTTAATAACGTCAAATATATTTTTAGAAAACGTTTGCGGTATCTTTTTTTTATTCAGCTTTTAAGTTAGTATTGCTTTTCCGCCGAAAATGAATATCATTGCATTTTATTTTCGAAAAACAAACCGGATATAAACTTTCGGTTTGTCGACTCTAACATCTAACACACTATGCTGAACATTCAAAAGAAAATGAGCAATGCTTTCCTGGCATTGCTTGGGCTGCCTGCCACGGCGGTTGGTTTTGCGTTATCCACTCAAATTGCCGCGCTGAGCTGGATACTTTCCAATAAATATCATCTGGACATTCACGATGTGGCCTTCGTTTGGTTGGCCGGACCTATTGCGGGTATTTTTGGTCAGGTCATCGTGGGCCTGTTGAGCGATAATGTCTGGTTTATGGGCGGTCGTCGCAGGCCGTTTATCATTATTGGTGGATTGGTCAGCAGCATTGCTTTCCTTACACTGCCTCACATCCGGGGCATTTCGCATATCACGGGCATTTCGGACATTATCCTCATCGCGTCCGTCATCGCTTTGTTCCTCGACTTATCGGTCAACGTAACTTTCAACCCCGCTCGCTCCATTATTGCCGATCTGACCCCCGAAGGCAAAGTGCGCACTGCCGGTTATGTGTGGATGCAGATTATTTCGGGCTTTTTCGGAGTATTTGCCTACTTTTTATCCATGCTTTTTGGAAATGAAATGTTGCTGTATATCGCGGCAGGCATTGTTTTTCTCACCGCTGTTTTTCCCATTTTGTTTATTCAGGAAAAAAAAGAACAGGAAGCTGCTCTGCCCGAAAATCAGGAGAAATTTGGTGTTTGGCAGATATTTCAGGAAATATTTCCGCTGTATGGATTCTTGGTGTTTGGTATTTTCAGCTTGTTTTTCCACTTTTTCCCCGAAGCGTTGGGCGCGTGGCACAATCCGGTTTTGATTGCTGCGCTACTTTATTCGGTTATCATTGGCATTATCATCATTGTTCAGGGTATTAAACACCCGTCGAACCGCAATGAGTTTCAAAAAATCATGCTTGCACACTCATTTACCTGGGTGGCTTTTCAGAGCATGTTTATTCTTTCCGGCTTTTTCATCGAGAATCAGATTCTCCCCAACATCGGACTAAAAGGCATTACCGCCAACTGGTTTGCCGAAAAACTCACGGGCGCAACGCAAACCCAGGCTTCGTCGGTAGGCAATATTGTTTCGCTCGGCTTCTTTATCCTCAACCTGATAGGGGCTATTTTTCCCTTGATATTACAATCCATAGCCAAGCGTATTGGTCGGGTAAGGACTTACATTGGTGCGCTTATATTTTCGGTAATCGGCTATTTCTATATTGCCTATTTCAGTCGGGTAGAGATTGACTTTTATATCGGTATGTTCCTCGTGGGCATTGGTTGGTCAGCTGTTATTTCCATTGTGTTTGCCATTATGAGCGAACGCGTGAACCCGGCCAAGATGGGTTTGTATATGGGTGTGTTTAATTTAGCAGTTGTATTGCCTCAGATGATGAGCAACGGAGTGGCCAACGTTATTAAAGCCACCGGTAACCATCAGTTGCTGTATATCTTTTGCGGATTGCTGGTTAGCGCTTCGGTTGTTTTCTGGATGTTTGTAAATGAACCCGAATCGTCGGCCGGTGCTCCGAATGTCACTAAAAGTGGACATTAAAATAATTCGGCGTTTACAATTTCCGGTTCATAATTTCCTATTATCTTTGCGGCAAGAAATAAAACCGCATAGTTTCCATAATCCAAAAACCGCGGACCATTCGGCTCTGCGGTTTTTGCGTTTAAATATACAACCGATGAAAAAGATTTTTCTTATTCCACTACTTTGCCTTTGCTTTTTGTTTTCGTGTACTACCAAAAGTGCCAAAACAACCGATGCGCAAACCACCGACTCATTAAAACTTAGTTATGCGCAGGGATTTGCCATTAAGTATTTTCCGGACTATAAAGAAGTGATTGTGTACAGCCCGTGGGTGAAAGGTACGGTGTATGCCCGTTACTACCTGGTGAAAGATGCTTCTGTAAAAACGCCTGCCGATGGTACAAAGGTGCAGGTTCCGCTTCGCACACTGGTTGCCACGTCGGTCACTCATTTTGAGTTTTTGAGTTTGTTGGGGCAGGTGCAAACCGTTGTGGGCGTTTGTTCGCCACGCATTATCTACAATAAAGAAATCAATAAACGGTTTGCCGAAGGACGGATTGCCGATTTGGGTGATGCCTTTACCATCAATGTAGAGAAAACCCTGCAGCTGAAACCGGGAGCAGTGATGATGAGTGGTTATAACCAGAACGACCCTTATGCGCAACGTGTTTCGCAAGCCGGAATTCCCGTATTGTTTAATAACGAATGGATGGAGACTTCACTGTTGGCACGGGCGGAATGGATCAAATTTGTGGCAGCATTTTACAATAAAGAGAAACAGGCCGACAGCATTTTTGCCGATGTGGATAAGCGATACAACGAGATAAAAGCAAAAGCGGCAGGAGTGAAGGTAAAACCCAACATTATGGCGGGATCGAATTTCCGAGGAACATGGTATATGCCGTCGGGGCGTAATTTTATGGGCAAACTCTTTGCCGATGCGGGTACCCGCTACTTTTATGCCAATGATACTACGGCCGGAAGTCTGCCGCTGAACGTGGAAACGGTGTTGAAAAATTTCGCTACAACCGACGTATGGCTGAATTGTAATTTTAATTCGCTGGACGAGTTGGTGAAGGCCGATTCGAAACATGCACTCTTTCGCCCGGTGCAACTGAAGCAGGTTTACAATTTCAATAAACGCCTGTTGCCTTCCACAGCCAATGATTTTTGGGAAAGTGCTGTGGCACGCCCCGACTTGGTGCTTTCGGATGTGATTGCCATTCTGCATCCCGAATTATTGCCCGGATATAAACTGGTGTATGCCGAGAAACTGAAGTAAAAGCAGATTAGAAATTATTTCTGAGAAATGCATTCGTCCAATTACAATCATTGGATGAATGCATTTTTTTTTGTTTAAAAGGCTTTGGCTCGTCCCCTTTTGTTGTTACAAGCGGGTGGTTTTATCCCTATATAGAGGGATTGTTGACATTTTTTTACACGGTTACCTTTGTGGCAAAAAAATAAAATAATTCCAATGATAAATCAGAATCCTCTTTCAACTAAAAAAATACGAACTTTATTATGTGTCTTGTTGGCTTTGAATGTACTTGTCAGCAATGGAGAAAATAGTAAAAATACGCTAACTCCGCCAATATTTAAACTAGATACGCTCAATGCTTATCAAATGAATGAAGTTTCGGTTTACGGACAAAAGAAAAAGAATACCACGATTGGGAAATCGGGCATCAGCGAGATGGATCTTCCGCAGGCCATAACGGTAATCGACAGTAAACTACTCGAAGTACAGCAAGTAAGTTCGGTCACCGATTTGCTGAAAAATATAAACGGGGTCTACATTATGGGAAACTCGGGAGGGTATCAGGAAGAGATAGCTTCGCGCGGAACCAATATTACCACTACTAATACTTTTAAGAACGGCATTCGTTATTATGGCGGTATGAAAACCGAAATGAGTGGGATTGAAAAAGCGGAGATACTCAAAGGAAGTGCCGCTTTGCTTTATGGTAATGTGGCTGCCGGTGGAATATTGAATCTGGTGACTAAAAAGCCGGTTTTCAACTTTGGCGGAAATGTAACCATGACTTACGGCAGTTTTGATCAATATAAACCCTCTTTTGACGTATACGGAGCGTTGAATAAACAGAAAACCATTGCTTTCAGGCTCGATGGGTCGTACGAACAAGCTAACAGTTTTCGTAAAGGCGTTGAATCTAAAACCTATTATCTCAACCCTTCGGTGTTGTTCAACATAGATTCGAAAACAACGCTGTTGGTAGAAGGCGATTATACCAAGGACAGTCGTACTCCCGACTTTGGAGCCGGCATTATCAATTATCAAATAGCCGACCTTCCACGCGATCGCTTTGTGGGCGTGTCGTGGGGTAAGTACAACTCCGAACAAACTTTTCTATCAGCCAAAGCCACGCATAAGTTTAATGATAATCTAAACATCAGCTCGCTTACCGGATTGAGATATTACAATACCGATCTGTTTTCGAACTCTCGTCCAAACACCAGCGGTAGCATGATTGCATCCAATGGTGACTGGACCCGAAACATTCAGCGGAGCTCGGTAGACGATAACTATTTCATCGAACAGGTTGACCTGAATGCCAACTTCAATACCTGGTTTATCAAGCATCAGTTTTTGGTGGGTGCCGATTATGAATCGTACAAAACCAAAACGACCAGTTATAATTCGTATACAGGCTATGATGTGATTAATATTTTTGAGAATTATAATGCCGCAAACGAACCTGCTCAGCCTGCGCTGACTAAAAATACGCTTACTACCAATCCGGTGGACAGGTTTGGTATTTATGCTCAGGACTTGCTTACACTTCACCGCTATTTCAAGTTGCTGATGGGGTTACGTTATTCGGATATCAAATCGAGTACTGATGTGTATACTTATTCTTCGGCAGCCACCGTAAAAACTCCGGCACACGATAGGCCGTTTTCGCCTAAAGCCGGAATTATTTTTCAGCCAACCAACAATAATACGTTGTTTGCAACTTATTCCAACTCGTTTTCGCTCAACGCAGGGGTTGACATCAATGGCAATACGCTTGATCCTTCCACCATTGATCAGTACGAAGTGGGAGTGAAAAACAAACTGTTCGATAATAAACTTGCGCTAAACCTTACTGCTTACCAGATCGACAATAGTAATATGGCTCAGACTTCGCTGGTGAACGGAAATACTAACAGCAATATCAAAGAACTCGCCGGGGCTACCCGTGGACGCGGACTGGAGGTGGACATTGAGTATTCTCCATTGAAAAACCTGCATATTATGGGAGGGTATAGTTATACAAAAACAACCTATACCAAGAGTAATACCTACGTTGTGGGAAGTGAGATGCGTTACAATCCAAAAAATACGGGCAATATCAGTTTGAATTATAACTTTGAAAAAGGTTTTTTGAAAAACCTGCAGGCCGGATTTATTTCGAGCTATATAGGCGAACGTTATGCCGGACGCTCGACCCGTGTGACAGTGACTAACGATACCTACAAACTGGTTAAGCTCAACGACTATCTGCAACATGACCTTATGCTGGCCTACAAACTAAACAACTGGATTTTAAAGGCCAAAGTAAATAATGTAACCAACGTGATGAGTTACAATGTGCACGACGATAACAGTCTGAACCCGATAGCTCCAATCAGTTATACAATCAATGTAGGATATCATTTTTAAATATTCGTAAATAAATAGTTGGGAGATGCAGTTGTGCTGAGTAAGGATTACTTCCAACGCCCGGTATTGGTTTTTTCTCATTCATTTTCTTATTCCGTTGGCTCAACCAATATGAATATAATTTGAAAAACAGAAATAACCGACCAATAAGTACTAAGGACAGGTTGCGACCTGTCCTTATTTTGTGCAATAGAGTTAATAAATTACGATTATTTCGTATCTTTGGGCTCGAAAAATGCGTCCCAAGGTGGGGAATGTCCATCTGACCCCTCGGATAGTGATTCCCGGGTTGGGAAAGCTTATCGGAGCCCTAGGATGTTAATTCCCGGATTGGGAAAGTCTGTTTGACCCCTCGGATAAACATTCCCGTAATCGGGAAAGCTTGTCCGACCCCTCAGATGGAGATTCTCAGGGTTGAGAAAGCTTGTTTGACCCCTCGGAATGTTAATCAGAGGGTTCTGAATGTTCATCTGACTCCTCGGATGAGGATTCAGAGAGTTCTGAATGCTTATCTGACCCCTCGGAAGTTAAATCAGAAGATTCTGAATGTTCATCTGACCTCTCGGATGATGCTTCAGAAAGTTCAGAAAGTGTTTATAAAGAAAAATCATTATTTGAATAAGTGTTCTTAAATTTTTAGGTAGTTTTCAATAATAAATCTGATTTATGAAACAGGGGATTTTTGTATTGTTGTTAATTTTTTCTATTGGTTGTACTACTGTAGCCAAACACCAGAAAGAGGTTAAGCTAATAACAAAAGATACTGCTTTAATTGAAAACTTCAAGCAAGTAAAATTATTAGCAGATTCAATAGTTGTAGCAATTTTTAATGATGATAACATTCTGTCTCATTTTAATACTAGGTATAATTTTGAATATGAGGGTTGGAATAAAAGTTTGTCAGATACTCTTTATGGCAAACCCAAAAAGTATGAATTCCATTATGATCTTTGTCTGAAAAAGGATACAATCAAATCTGCGACTATTGAAATAGACTCTTTAAACAAAATTTTATATTGTGATATACCTAATTTCATCGGTTTTGATAAATTTCTAAAGGGTGAATTGAAAATAACTCCAACTTTAGCGAAAGAAATTGCGATTAAAAACTGCTTAACGGGAAAATCACTAATTGCAATATATAGAGTTAAATCAGTTGATCATGCCTATCGTGCTGACGAAGTTTATTTTGATACTATATCTAATTATGATAGTTGTATAAAGATTTATAAAAAGATAAAGGCTCGTAATTATAGATACTACTGGTTCGTGAAGAATAATTTCAAAGAAGGTAGCTGGATTATGATTAATAGTGAAAATGGAAAGATAATAGATAAAGGCAAAACTAATTATAGATATTAAATGAAATCCCGTTCCCTCATATTATTCCTCACTCTTTCATTCCTTACGGTGGGCCTTTTCCTGGCCGATTTGGCCTGGGGAAGCATTCATATATCGTTAAGCGAGATTATCGATGTCTTTTTCCGGAAGAGCGGGAGCGGAATTAATTCCGAGATACTGCTTAACTTTCGCTTGCCCAAAGCCATTACGGCTATACTGGCAGGTGCTTCGTTGTCGGTAGCCGGTTTGATGATGCAGACGCTGTTTCGCAATTCGTTGGCCGATCCGTATATTCTCGGGGTAAGCTCGGGAGCCAGTCTGGGTGTGGCATTAGTCATGATGGCTGCCACGGTACTTCCCGTAGCCTTTGTCAGTAGTGGTTGGGCTTTGATTGTGTCGGCCATTATCGGAGCATCGGTAGTGTTGGTGCTGGTGGTGGGTGTGTCGTTTAAGGTACACAATGCTGTTTCGCTGCTAATCGTAGGGTTGATGTTCGGTACCATTGCCGGTTCGCTGGTCAGTGTGTTGCAAAACTTTAGCAATCCCGACGCCATCAAGCTATTTGTTATGTGGACTTTCGGTAGCCTAAGTGCTGTAACCTGGAGTTATATGCATGTTTTGCTGCCTGTGGTATTAATCGGGTTGGGTATGGCCTTCTCGTTACAAAAAAGGCTCGACGGCTTGTTGCTCGGCGAAAACTACGCCCGCGGATTGGGCATCTCCATTCAGCAAACGCGGTTTCTGATCGTTATTGCCACCGGATTATTGGCCGGAGGCATCACCGCCTTTACGGGTCCGATAGCCTTTGTGGGGGTAGCCATTCCGCATATTGCACGCGGACTGTTTCGGGTGTCGAGTCATCGGATATTGTTGCCCGCCACCATTTTGTGCGGAGCCTCGCTGTTGCTTATCTGCGATATTATTACGCAGATACCAACCTATACGCTACCAATTAATACTGTAAGTGCACTGTTTGGTGCTCCGATTATTATTTGGATAATATTGAAACGGAGATAGAAAAAACGACCCCCAACCCCTAAAGGGGAGGAAGAAAGAGAACCCCTAGCCCCTAAAGGGGAACAGAATTAGTATTGATAATTACAAAATAATTATATGGAAACGAATCGAAACAATATAACAGAAGAAAGTAACTTCAGTTCCCCTTTAGGGGTTAGGGGTCTATGAGTCTATGAGCATTCTAACCACACAAAACCTATCCATCGGTTATTCCAAAAAAGGAAGAACCGACATTATTCAGTCGCAACTCAATTTGCAGTTGCAGGCAGGGGAGTTGGTGTGTCTTATTGGCCCAAATGGTAGCGGAAAATCAACTTTGCTGCGTACGCTTGCCGGTTTGCAGAAACCGATGTTGGGTAAAACCTGCATTGACGACCGAGAGATTATCACGCTAAAGCAGCAGGAAAAGGCTTTGCTGATAGCCCTGGTGCTGACAGAGCGGATCGATATTGAAAATGCCACGGTATACAATCTGGTTTCGCTGGGGCGCCATCCGCACAGTAACTGGTGGGGAAATATTACCGACGACGAAGACGCTATTATCCGCGAAGCCATAGAAATGGTGCATCTGGAACATAAATTATCTCAGAATATCAACGAACTGTCCGACGGCGAACGGCAACGGGCTATGATAGCCAAAGCACTGGCGCAGGACACGCCCATCATTATGCTCGACGAACCTACTGCACACCTCGATTTGCCCAACAGGGTGGAAATAATGTTGCTGCTTCATCGCCTTTCGCATAAAACGGGCAAAGCCATTCTGCTGTCCACGCATGAACTCGATCTTGCACTGCAGGCTGCCGACCGGATCTGGCTGATGAGTGCCGATAAAGGAGTGGAGTGTGGCGTTCCGGAAGATTTAGTGTTTAATGGCAGCTTCAACCGGGCTTTCGAAAGCAAATCTTATTTCTTTAATGCCTCGAACGGAAACTTTTCGATGAACTATCCCATGACCAAAAAGGTGTGGGTGTCCGGCGATAAAACCCGTATGTACTGGACCTTTCGTGCTTTGGCACGGGCTGGTTATGCCGTGGTGCAGAATGCCGGTGTTCAGATTCTGGTAACTGAAAGCGGCTGGCTGTTGAATGATAAAAGCATTGCAACGGTAGAAGAATTATTGCAAGAACTGGGCGCTCTGTTTACAGATCAATAAACTTATTTCCGAAATTTTTCGGACAATACGCACTGCATGAATAACAAGTTTTTCCATCTGTTCTGTCTTTTACTTGTGTCGGTAAACCTGTTGGCTCAAACCAACGTGCGTGTTTACGGATATGTAATTGATACGAATAACCGGGGTGTTGAGCTGGCAAATGTGCATGTGAATAATAGTGCAACGGTTGTCAGTACCAATCCCAACGGATACTACGAGTTGTCGGTGCGTGTAAAAGATTCGGTTACGCTGGTTTATTCCATGGTGGGCTATCAAACTATCCGGCACACCATTCATCCTCATCAGTCGGTGATGCAACTGTCGGTGCAATTACCACCTTTGTCTACTCAGATAGGCGAAGTCAATGTGATTGGTCAACGTCGGCAGACCTCTACGCTGGATGTACTAGATCCGTCGAAGTTTCGTGTTATCCCCAATACTTCTGGAGGAATAGAATCGTACCTTATCACTTTTGCCGGAGTAAGTTCCAGCAATGAACTCAGCTCGCAATACAATGTTCGCGGTGGAAATTTTGATGAAAATGCAGTGTATGTCAACGGCATCGAGGTGTACCGCCCCTTGCTTATCCGTGCCGGACAGCAGGAAGGGCTGAGCTTTATCAATCCTGACATGGTGCAAAACGTGTCTTTCTCGGCCGGTGGTTTCGATGCCAAGTATGGCGATAAAATGTCGTCGGTATTGGATATTCAGTATAAAAAGCCTACAGCGTTCGAGGCCTCGGCTTCGATAAGTCTGCTGGGAGCCTCGGCTTATGTAGGGACGGCTAACAAGCGGTTTACGCAGATGCACGGCATTCGCTACAAAACATCGTCATATCTGCTGGGGACGCTCGATACCAAGGGGGAATATAACCCGGAGTTTTTTGACTATCAAACTTACCTGACTTATCAATTCAGCCCCAAGTCGGAGTTGACCTTTTTGGGAAACTTTTCGCAAAACTCCTATCAGTTTGTTCCGCAAACACGCGAAACTAAATTCGGAACCTATCAGACACCGCGTAGTCTGACCATTTATTTTGACGGACAGGAAAAAGATCTGTTTCGGACTTCATTCGGAGCAGCAACGTTCAACGTTGAACCTGTCAGTGGAATGAAGCTGAGTTTGCTGGGATCGTTATTTTATACCAATGAAAATGAAACCTACGACATAACGGGCGAGTACGTGATTAGTGATGTGCAGCTGGATGCTGATCAGAACAAGCAAACCGGCGAATCGTTGGGCGTGGGAACCTATCATCAACATGCCCGAAACCGACTGAATGCTACTGTGGCTAATTTGGCTCATTTGGGCGAATATAATTTGGAAAATCATAAAATGAGATGGGGTCTGGCTATTCAAAATGAAATTATCTCAGACAAAATAAGCGAATGGGAAATGCGCGATTCGGCAGGTTATTCGCTTCCGTTCAGCAATACACAACTCAATGTATATTACAATCTGAAATCGTCCAACAAATTGTCAACATGGCGTTCAACCGCTTATTATCAGGATACCTATAAGTGGAATTCGGATGCAGGATCATTCTCTTTTACGGGTGGATTGCGGGCTAATTACTGGACTTTCAACAATGAACTGCTGGTGAGTCCGCGCTTGTCGGTTTCCTTTTTGCCCAATTGGAAGCGCGATTTTAGTTTTCGCTTTGCCACAGGCGTGTATTACCAAACGCCTTTTTACAAAGAAATACGTGACACGGTAACCGATGCGTTGGGGAATGTCACTGTCAAGCTAAACAATCATATAAAAGCTCAGCGATCGCTGCACTTTGTGTTGGGTGTCGATCGTTATTTCCGTGCCTGGGGACGGCCTTTTAAATTTACCACCGAAGCTTACCTGAAACTGGCCGACCGCGTTGTTTCGTATTCTGTAGATAATGTACAAATTGTTTATTCGGGCAAGAATGATGCAAAGGCGTATACGGCGGGAATGGATTTTAAACTTTACGGAGAACTGGTTCCCGGTGCCGATTCGTGGATCAACCTGTCGTTGATGAATGCGAAGCAGGATATTATTGGCGATTCGTATGTGAGCCATACTTACGACGCAGATGGAAAAATACTGACATCCAAAACGGTGTATCCGGGTTGGGTGTCAAGCCCGAGTGAGCAGCGATATGCTTTCTCCATGTTGTTTCAGGATTATTTGCCCGATAATCCGAAGTATAAAATGCAGCTAAAATTTATTTGGTCGGACGGATTGCCATTCGGACCCCCGCAGAACGTACAATATCGCTCGGCATTTCGTACGCCGGCTTACCGGCGTGTGGACATTGGTGCATCGCGTGTGTTGGTTAGCGGAGTGGATAAAGGCATGAATAAGTCATGGCTGAAGCATGTGAAAAACATCTGGCTGAACGTGGAAGTATTCAATCTGCTGGACATAAAAAATGTCAACTCCTACTATTGGGTTACCGATGTTTATAATCAAAAAATGGCTGTGCCCAATTATCTGACCGGTCGTCAGCTGAATTTAAAGGTAATGGTGGATTTGAAGTAATCAATCAGCAGTGAATAGTAGTCAGAGCTTACCAGTAAAAACTGGGCTTTTTATGTATAAACTTGGACTATTGAATCTGGCTGGCTAAATAGTCCAGAATATGAAACATCTTTTTGTTATTCGCTTCAATGTTTTCTGTTTGACTTAGAATTTGTTTGGGCGACTGAACTGTTTTACTTTGCACTAATTCCGGCATTCCATTTTCTACCATTTCTTTTAAGGTTTGTTCGGTGACTTCAAAGTGAAATTGTAATCCCAGCACATTTTCTTTATATAAGAAAGCCTGATTCAGGCATACTTCCGAGCTGATCATATGAGTGCTTCCGGTTGGTAGGTCGTAGGTGTCGCCGTGCCAATGAAAAACGGGAAACTGATTTTCAAAGTTCTCAAAAAGTGGATGTCTTGCAGCTGTTTCAGAAAGTGTGATGTCAAACCATCCGATTTCTTTCTGTTTATTTGGATACACTTTAGCTCCAAGTACCTCGGCAATCAATTGTGAACCCAAACAAATGCCAAGTACTGTTTTGTTGTGCTCAATAGCTTGTTTGATAAATGCTTTTTCTTCAACCAGCCAGGGATAAAAAGATTCGTCGTACACACCCATGGGGCCGCCCATAACAATTAACCAGTCGATGTCGTCGATGCCGGGTAGCTGATGAGCTTCATAAAACCGGGTGTAGGCCACTGAATGATTGTTTGCAGAGGTCCATTGTTCTATGCATCCCAATCCTTCGAAAGGAACGTGCATGAAGGTGTGAATACGAAGTTTTTTCATTCTGTTTTATAATTATGTATTTAAATAGTAGGAATTAAACAATACCCTATTTTTCAGAGAATCGTTAGACGATACGGTTGTAATTTTAAGTATCCTCAGGGGAACCAACGGTCAGCGACCGAAGGGAGATAATTAGGGGCGGCATTCAACTCTGTTTTCCGCCCCAAGCCCCTAAAGGGGATGTTAAATAGTATCGTCTTTAAAAAATTAAAATGGTACATTATATTCGCACCATATACTTAATTTGCCTTCAACCGAAGTTGGTTTACGTGAAACATGAACTAGCCTAACTTCAGCCTAAACCAAGAAAGGTTTGATTCCTGAGGCTGTTTCGCGAAAAACCATTTTGTCGTTATCACAACGGCAAAATGGTATACTAAAGATTCAAAACGTTATTGAGAAAATTAATAATTTCAGAAGTTTATTTCGACGTGTGTGCTGTCTTTATGTACAGTAACAGAATCGGATTTTACTTCTATGTTTCTTTTGTAGTTTCCGTTTTTTATTTCAGCCTTAACTGCAACGTTGGCAATAACTAAACTGATTAGAATTACGCCAAAGAAGCCCATTAGTAGTTTATTGCTTGTTTTCATATGTTTGGAATTAAATGATGGATACTTGTTTCTATAATTGTTTTAGTATAAATAAATAGCCTGTTCTCAGTGTTTGTGTTGTTTGGTTCAATAGAATCGGATTCAGCTGATTCTTTGCCCAGTTTGGCACTGATTTGTTGCAGTTCGCCTGCAATAACATGTTTCTTGTCCATATTGTACACTAAACCGCTACCTATTATGATAACTACAGCAATCGCTTTGGGAATACGTTGGGATGCTTTCATATTGATTCTTCATTTGTGTGATTTGACTTATTATATTCTTCATAATGAGCTTTAATTTCTTCAAAATTCATGCCAAGCAGGTTCATGGTTTTGAAGATAACCGGTAAGTCGAATTCCAAAAATTGCTTACGTCGGTAGGCTGTTATTTTTTCTTTTGCATTGTCAGCTACAAAGTAACCAACTCCACGTTTATTAAATATGACATCATTGTTTTGTAAAAATTCGAATGTTCGTATTACGGTGTTGGGATTGACCTGCAGAGCTACACCCAACTCTCTGACCGACAGAATCCGGTCGCCTTCGTTCCAGCGGCCTATCAGGATCTGTTCGCATACATAATCGCCAATTTGCAGGTAAATAGCTTGTGATTGATTGAATTCCATTTTGTTATACTTGTTTTTCTTTTAGCCGGAAGAATGTTACTATCCAAAGAAATGGGATAAACAAATAACTTAGAACTTCGTATAAATACTTCAGGGCGATTAATGTTGGTGAATTTTCGGAAATAAGGCTCAATGAAATCATATTGCTGTTCAGAGATGTTGTTCCAAACAGCACCTTGAGTAAAATCAGTTCTACGATTCCTAACACCATGAAAATAGCAAAGATACTGAGCATAATTCTTCCTGGCGAACTCCGTTTGAAGTATACCGATCCAAGCAAAAAGACAGATTGGATGGTGAGGAAGGTAAGTGTCATTTCAATAAATGGACTTCCCTGCGTAAAGTGGATGCTATTTCCCATTGCATGGACATTGGAGAAGCTGAACAGATCCCACGATACCGGGCTCGACAAGTCAAACAGGATGTTACCTACATTAGTTCCGATAATGTTACCTATTGAATAGGATAATAGGGACATAATAAAGAAGTAAACGGTGCTCAGCAGAATAGTGGTAATCAGTTTTTCCAGATGTGTGGCCGGAATAAGCAGGTAATGCATTCCACCGGGTGTATATGCAAATATTTTGAATTGCTTGGCTGCAAAGATAAATCCCATAATGTATATGATCATTTTTGCAGTATCAACTTGATGAGCGATAGCAAAAACCAGAGTCAGAACGCCCCAATACATCAATTCCTTATTCTTGTTTTCTATAAAATAACGCTTTAGTAATAAAACTAAACGGTCAAAGCTAAATGTTGTATTCATTGTTTTTTAGAGTTTTAGTCGTTATTTAAAAAGATTCATGATTCGCTTCTTGTCGGCAAATACGGCGTTGAACAGAAGTTCTATGTCTAATTTGCTTTCTTCTCCGGAAGTATTCTCTTTCACCTGATACAAACCGCGTAAAGAGTCTTCGGAATAAATTACCGTTTCGTCGGTTTCGTTACGGTCGGCAACCCTGAAAAGCAATTTTTTTGTAATATTTTCAACAGGTTCATTAAATACTATTTCATGACCATCCATAATAATGATGCTGTCAATCAGGCTGTCTAAATCGCGTACCTGATGTGTGGAAATAATCAAGCAGCGATCTTCGTTGACGGCCGATGCCACCATGCGACGAAATTGTCCTTTCGATGGAATGTCCAGCCCGTTAGTCGGTTCGTCCATTAACAACAGTTTGGTGTTTGCAGCAAGACCGAATGCAATCATCACTTTCTTTTTTTGCCCGTGCGAGAGTTTGTTAAGCATGGAGCTTTTTAAATCTACATCAAATTCTTTCAGGTACTCATTAAATTGAGCGGAACTAAAGTTAGGATAAAAGGGTGCATACACCTTTTCGTAGTTTTCAACACTTAGTGTCAGCTGAGGCAGTTCTTCCGGTAAAAAGAAAATTTCCTGCAGCATTTCCGGTTGACGTTTTTGAGGTTCGAATCCCATGACCTCAATTTGTCCCTGAGTGGGGAAAACCAATCCCGAGATTAGTTTCAGAAGCGTACTTTTTCCTTCGCCATTTTTACCAAGTAATCCGTGGATGCGTCCTGCTTCAAGTTGCAGAGTTAAGTTTGAAAGTAATGACGCTTTTTTGCTATAACTAAATTCCAGATTCTGGAGCTGTATCATACTTTTATTCATATTGAATTATTGTTTTAGTGTATTAGTTGAATAGTACACTGCAAAAGTATGGCAACTTTTTATTCTGACAATACAGTTAAGGTTAAATAATCTTAATCGGACAAAAAAACTTTTGTTTTGCTGTTTTGACAGTGCTTTACAGCCGATCGGGGATCGATTTGGAAGCTAAGTCAGCATGATTTCAAGGCTAAAAATGCTTATCTTTGCACATGAATTCAGAATTCAGACAACCTGATAATTACTAAAATAACGAACGTCTTACCAGATACGACTGGCTTGTAACTCGTAATTAAAGACTCGTAACTATATAATATGCATACAACAACCGAAAAGCTTCAGGAATTCGAGCGACTTCTTGGAATTATGACCGAACTACGTGCCAAATGCCCGTGGGATAAAGAACAAACATTTGATAGCCTTCGCATTCAGACTATAGAAGAAACCTACGAACTGGTGGATGCTATCATAAAAAAAGAAATGCCTTCTATTCGTAAAGAACTTGGAGATTTATTATTACATGTGGTATTCTATGCCCAGATGGGTAGCGAAACCAATGATTTCGATATTTATGATGTTTGTAAATCGCTAAACGAAAAGCTGATTTACCGTCATCCGCATGTGTTTGGCGAAGTGGAGGCCAACAATGCTAAGACGGTAGAGCAAAACTGGGAGCAATTGAAGTTGAAAGAGAAAGGTGGGAATAAAACCGTTCTTTCCGGTGTTCCCGATGCACTTCCGGCTCTTATCAAAGCGCACCGCATTCAGGACAAAGCCCGCAGTGTAGGTTTTGACTGGGAAGAGCGTGAGCAAGTTTGGGGCAAAGTGCAGGAAGAAATTGATGAGTTCAAAGTGGAAGTTGCGGCAATGGACAAAGACAAAATGGAAGCCGAGTTTGGCGATATGTTGTTCAGTCTGATAAATGCTGCACGACTGTACGATATAAACCCCGAAAATGCGCTGGAACGTACCAATCGCAAGTTTATCAGTCGTTTCAATTACCTGGAATCCAAAACTCTTACTGTAGGAAAAAATCTGAAAGACATGACTTTGGCCGAGATGGATGTGATTTGGGACGAAGCGAAGAAAGAAGAGAGAAAGAACCCCTAACCCCTGAAGGGGAACTTTGAAGATTGGGTTCTATTTAAAATTCATATTGTACTTAATTCTATTCTGTTTAATAAAAAAACGACAACAATGGAAGAACATAATCCTGAAGAAGACGAAAAAAACGAATCGAAAGAAAGTTTACGGGAACAATTGGGTGTTGATCCGGATGAATTATTGGAAACAGTAGCGAAATTTTCTGAATTATATCGCAAGTTTGTTTTGTTGCAATTTCCATTGACGGCTGACCTGAAGGAAAAACTGAAAGAATTGTTCGAAAAGCAATATCCCGGAATAAAGCCTTATATTCAAATGTGGCATGTGAACTGGGTATTCGAAGCCATGGAAGGAGTTGCCAATACTTTGTCCATACGGTTAGTGGATTTCTTCGAGAAAGTGGAGAAAGGAGAAAATTTTAAGGATGGATTTGATGATTATGATCAATATGTGGAGTTATTCACTAAACCTTACGAAGCACGTAAAAGGGTGATTGAATACGACAAGTTGAAACTCGACGCCGAAAAGTTGAGGATATATGAACAGGTTGTTGAAGAGTCATATCAGAAGGATTTGATAGGATTCAAACAACTGAACCTGGAGAGGAATGAATTTCTGAATGTTGTACATATGCAGATGCTTCGATATTTTAGTGAACAGACCGAGACATTTACTCCTGATCAATGGTTACATTACGATATCTTAGTAGGGATGAGTTGGGAGGATTATTTTGATGATTGTAAAGAATTAAATTACTATCTGATTAAAAAAAACATGCAGGAATATCCCGGTTTGGATTATGATCATTTTTTATTGAAGCAAAGCGAAAAGTATCGTGAAGAATCAGCGCACAAAAAATCAATTAAAGGAGAATGAGTCTTAATTGAGCCCTAAACTTTTGGAATGTCAACAAAAAACGGATTTTTGAGCTTAAAACTTTTGGAATGTTAGCAAAAAACGGATTTTTGAGCCCAAAACTTTTGGAAATGCCTCAAAAAACAAATTTTTGAGGCTAAAACTTTTGGAATGTTAGCAAAAAACGAATTTTTAAGGCTAAAACTTTTGGAATGTCAACAAAAAACGAAAAAATAGGTCTAAAACTTTTGAAATGTTAGCAAACGACGGATTTTTGAGCCTAAAACTTTTGAATTGTCAACAAAAAACAAATTTTTGAGACTGAAAAATTTGAATTGTCAACAAAAAACGAATAAAACCTTAGTTATTATCTGGGATTATGAATAAATTAGTGATTATTGGAAATGGATTTGACTTGGCGCATGGGCTGAAAACGAGTTATAAAGATTTTATAATCTGGTATCTGAATAAAGTGAATTCAAGTAAGGCTTGTACAAGTTCAAATAATTTTATCTATTTTGAATCGAAAAATGGACAATCAAATGGACTTACAAATAATCCTGAAAAGAAAATTCTTGATATTGACGGTTTTAATGAATATAAAAAACTATATGGTCTAATTACAAGATATAAACACGATGACTTTGTAAAATCTATCTTAGTTAAAATTGAATTGTTGAAATGGGTTGATATTGAAAAAGAATACTATGATTTTTTGGTTAAGATATACAAGTCTTATGAGCAATATGGAAGTTTCGATGCAAAAGAGCTGGTTAATCTGAATAAAGCACTTTATTTGATAGGAGAAGAGTTGAAGGATTATCTGGGAAATCACTTAAAACCTCCTTTTGTTGAGAATGAATCAATAAAATCTTTATTTGATTCAGAAATTTTGAATAATCCGGATGAAGATGTTTACGTGCTAAATTTTAATTATACATCGTTTGTAGAAAGCTATTTGCCAGCATTAACGAAATTAGATAAGGAGTCAACAATTAAATCTGAAATCGTAGGACTCAAATATCCAGATAATGAGATGTACAATAATATAAATGTTTATTTGAATCAAATCCATGGGGAATTGGGCTCTGATAATCACCTTGTTTTTGGATATGGAGATGAAACAGATAAGTATTATGAGAAAATAGAGGATTTGAAAGATAATGAATTTCTTAAGTATATGAAATCATTTGCTTATTTACAATCTTCAAATTATAAGCACCTATTTGAGTTTTTAGATCAGGAAGATTTGCCAGTGGAAAAGAAAGAAAAATTTAATGTATATATTATGGGGCATTCTTGTGGAGTATCTGATAGATTGTTATTCACTCACATCTTTGAACATCCTTTAATGAATTCAGTTAAACTTTATTACTATCAATATGGAGAGAAAGAATCTGATAATGATTTCTTTCAGAAAACACAAGAGCTTTCAAGACATTTCAGAAAAGATGCTAAACATAAAATGAGGAAGTGCGTAGTTCCATTTAACAAATCAAAGCCATTAACCACATACAAACCCTAACTGTCAACTATCAATTTTCAACTGTCAACTAAAAAATGCTTTATCCAGACCATTTCGAACAAAAAATAGCTTTTACCACCATTCGCCAATTGTTGAAAGACAAATGTGTGAGTACTTTGGGTGAAGAAAAAGTAGATGAAATACAATTTTCGTCGGATTATACCGATGTGATGCGCTTACTTAGTCAGACCGACGAGATGCTGCGCGTGCTCACTACCGATGCCGACGAACTGCCTATCGGCGACTTTTACGATGTGCGTCCGGCTTTGTCGCGCGTGCGGGTGGAAGGGCTGTTTCTCGATGAGCTGGAGGTCTTTGATCTTCGGCGGGCGTTGGAGGCTGTCCGGCTGTTGGTTGCTTTTCTGACCAAGCACGAAGCGGAAGTGTATCCACATTTGCATGAGTTGGTGAGTGATGTTGAAACCTTTCCTTTGATTGTCAACCGGATTGATGCAATTCTGAATAAATTCGGGAAGATAAAGGATAATGCTTCGCCCGAGCTAGCCCGGATACGAAAAGATATTTTTCAGGTGCAAAGCGGTATTTCACGCACGCTCAATTCCATTCTGCGTCAGGCGCAGGCCGATGGTTATGTGGAAAAAGATGTGGCACCTACCATGCGCGAGGGTCGGTTGGTTATTCCCGTTTCGCCGGCTTTTAAGCGCAAGGTAAACGGTATTGTGCACGATGAGT